>Ga0114129_10004896_pt1 | contig 18900 bp, 16 predicted proteins | sample RhiMetdeltSRZDD1_FD_80071 | JGI IMG/M metagenome (GOLD analysis project Ga0114129, IMG submission 80071) | Populus rhizosphere microbial communities from Tennessee, USA - Rhizosphere MetaG P. deltoides SRZDD1 (version 2) (version 2) | ecosystem: Host-associated > Plants > Roots > Rhizosphere >...
GTCCGAAAATCGTCCCTGGGTGCTCCCCAGCACGCCGGCGTCCCCCTCGGGGCGTACGGGGGCCAGCTCACCGGCCGGCGGCAGCGAGGACATGGCGACCAGGATCCCGGTGGCCAGGAGCGTTGCGGCTCCCATCTTCATGGTGGCGTCCGATCGAGGGCTGCCTCATTCTCCCACATTCCGGACCGGGACCATGCCGCCATCGTGGTATAGAAGGGGCCGCCACGCCCGGGATCCGTCGAGGAGACATCCATGCCCCCCAAGGCACGCGTCGCGGCCCTCAGGAAAGAACGCCCGTTCACCGGCGTGACGAAGGACCCTCTCGATCTGCGCGACCTCATGTACGCGGGGAGCCTCGTCGAGCTCCCCTTCCGGCTCGACAACCGGAAGAAGGTGCCGAAGATCCTCGATCAGAAGCAGGAGGGGGCCTGCACCGGCTTCGGCCTCGCGGCGGTCGTCAATTTTCTCTTTCGCAACCGCGTGTACCCGCCCCCGATGAAGGACCTGGTCAGCCCCCGCATGCTGTACGAGATGGCGAAGCGGTACGACGAGTGGCGCGGAGAGAACTACGACGGGTCGAGCATCCGCGGAGCCATGAAGGGGTGGTTCCGCCACGGCGTCTGCCGGGACGCGGCCTGGCGATACGTGGAGAAGGAGCCGGGCTCGTTCACGAAGGAGCGCGAGCTGGATGCCTGCCGCCGGCCGCTCGGGTCCTATGTCCGCGTGCGGCACCTGCACCTGAACCACATGCACAGCGCGCTGCGCGAGGTCGGCGTGCTCTACGCCAGCTCGGACGTGCACGAGGGCTGGTACGACGTCGATCCGAAGACCGGGCAGATTCCGTACAGCAAGACGAAGGCCGGCGGGCATGCGTTCGCCATCGTCGGCTACGACGAGGTGGGGTTCTGGGTCCAGAATTCCTGGGGGCCGAAGTGGGGGCTGAAGGGCTTCTGCCGGATCGGCTACGACGACTGGCTGGAGAACAGCTACGACTGCTGGGTCGCCCGGCTCGGCGTGCCGTCCGCCCGCACCGCGATCGGGGGGGAGGCGTCGGGCGGGCGGGTCTCGACCTTCGACTACATCCCTCATGAAGAGGTGGTGCAGGCCGAGATCAGGCCCCACTACGTCAGCCTGGGGAACGACGGCCGGTTCGAGAAGACCGGCCGCTACGCGACCGGCGGGCAGGAGGTCGAGCGGATCATCGAACAGGAGATCGCCGCGCGGACGGCCGGCTGGCCCGGGAAAAAGAAGAAGATCGTCCTCTACGCCCATGGCGGGCTGAACAACGAGAAGGAGGCCGCGTCGCGCATCGCCAGCCTGCGGCCGTATTTCCTCGCGAACCGGATGTACCCCCTCAGCTTCATCTGGCACACCGGGTTCATGGAGTCCTGCGGGGGAATCGTCCAGGATGCGTTTCGGCGCGACCATCTCATGGGCTGGCGGCCCGACCTGAAGGAGCGCTTCAAGGACCTGCTCGACGAGGCGGTCGAGCTGGGCGCCCGGCCGCTCGGCCGGCCGATCTGGCGTCAGATCAAGGACAACGCCCAGCGCGCGAGCGCCGATGCCGAAGGCGGGGCGCGCTTCGTCGCGTCCCGGATCGCCGCCCGATTTGCCGGACAGGACGACCTGGAGCTGCACCTCGTGGGCCACAGCGCCGGCAGCATCTTCTTCGCCCACTTCATCCCCCTGCTCGCGAACGCGAAGGTGCCGATCAAGACGCTGACTCTGTACGCCGCCGCCTGCAGGACGGAGCTGTTCAAGTCCCACATCCTTCCGCACGTCGGACGCGGCATCGAGCAGCTGGCGATCTTCAACATGAACGACGAGACCGAGCGGGCCGATTCGGTCGGCCCCGCCTACCACAAGAGCCTGCTCTACCTGGTGTCCGAGGCGTTCGAGGAAGGGAATCACGACGCGCTTCTCGGGATGGAGAAATTCCTGACCGCCGACGGGACCATCCGGAAGGCGCTCGGGAAGCCGGCCGTCGCTGAAGGCCCCTCGGTCATCTACTCGGTCGGCGTCCCCGGCGGGATCCGGCTCGCCTCGCGGGCCACGTCGCACGGCGGGTTCGACAACGACGAGGCCACGCTGAATTCGACGCTGCGGATCATCACGGGCGGGAACACGCTCGCGCGGGAGTTCTAGGCGGGACGGCTCCTGGACGCGGACACCCGCCGTATAATCACCGGCAACGACTCCGCGCAACACGATCGAACCCAGGCATGAGGAGGTGCCATGAGATCCGTGAGTCCGTCGTGGGCACTGGCAGCGCTGCTGGTCCTTGGAAGCGCGACAGCCCTTGAAGCGCAGATGGGGAAACCGCGACTCGTCACGCCGAGCGCTGACTCCGTGTCGGCTGCGTACAAGGTAGCGGACGGGCTGTTCGCGAACCTGAAAAGCGGCAAGAACGAGGAGATTGCGAAGTGGCTGGTCGAACAGGTCGGCTACGCCTGGGATGCGCAGACAAGGATCAAGAACACGAATGAATACAAGTCCAAGCTCGACATGATCCTTCTGTCTCCGCCCGCCGGGCAATACGGAAAGATGGCAGGCTACGACCTGATCGAGGAGAGCTCCCTGCCCGGGACCGATCGCTATTTCCGGCTGACCTACATCTCCTATCATGAGGGCGCGCCTCTCGTCTGGGAGCTCCGGTTCTATGTCAAGCCCGACGGGAAGCTCGCGCTGTCATCCTGCGGCTGGAGCGACAAGAATCCTTTCGAGTACCTGTCGACCGGCGACATGCAATTGCTCCGCTGGTATGGGCGGTAGGCCGGCAACGCCCGCGGGGGCGCCACCCGCGACCCCCGGGGCCGGCAGGCGCGACCGCCTGTTCTATGGCGGCATGGCCGCGGCGCTGGGGCTCATCGTGTTCGCCGGCTTCGCGAGGACGTACTACCTGCGGCTCTTCGCCGGAGGGCCGAAGGCCACGCTCACGGGAGGACCGTTTACGGCGCTCGTCCACGTGCACGGTGCGCTGTTCACGGGCTGGGTGCTGCTCTTCATCGTCCAGACGGCGCTCGTCGCGAGCGGCCGGGTCGCGGTGCACCGCCGCCTGGGGCTGGCGGGTGCCGTGCTCGCGGCGGCGATGGTGGTGGCGGGCACGCTCATTGCCATCGGCACCGCGGCACGGGGATCGGCGCCCGCGGGAGTGGATCCGCTGGCTTTCCTGGCCATCCCGCTCTTCGACATGATCCTGTTCGCATTCTTCGTCACGACCGCTCTCGCGCTGAGGCGGGACCAGGAGGCGCACAAGCGGCTGATGCTTCTGGCCTACATCAGCATCATCGTGGCCGCGATCGCGCGGCTCCCCGGCGTGCTGGCGCTGGGGCCGGCGGCGTTCTTCGGCCTGGCGTTTCTCTTCATCGTGGCGGCCGGGATCTACGATCTGCGCTCGCGGCGGCGGCTGCACCGAGTCTACGTGTGGGGGGGAGCGATCTTCCTGGCTTCCGTGCCGCTGCGTCTGGCCCTCTCGGGCACCGGTGCCTGGCGGGCGTTCGCGGAGCTGCTGACGAAATAAGGGGAACCGGCTCGGCCTGTACGAAGAGCGACGGGCCTGAGCGCTTCCCGCCTGCCGGAGTCCCGATTCCGGGATCGCCGGTGTCACGAGCGGACAGGCGCCCGCCGTCCTGAAGCCCTCGGGCCCGGCCCAACACCTTGCCCCGCAGCGCCTTGACGCCAGCGACCGGGGCTGGCACGGGATCTGCTTAGCGAGGAGCAGAGCCGATTGCCGTGAACGAACTCAGAAAGAGGGACCCTCGTGAGCGCCGGATTCCCCGTCTTTCGTGACCTCCGCTTCGCCCTGAAGTCGCTGCAGCGCACCCCCGGATTCACCCTGATCGCCATCATCACGCTGGGGCTCGGCATCGGCGCCAACACGTCGATGTTCAGCGTTCTCGACGGGTACCTGCTGCGCCCGGCCCCCTATCCGGAAAGGGAGCGGCTCGAGCGCATCTACCGGACCACTCCGAAGAACTCGCGCGGCAGCTTCTCGCCGGCCGACTATCTCGACCTCCGGTCCGAAATGGGCGGCTACGGCGACATAGCCGGCTATGCCGTCTCGGACATGAGCCTCTCCGAGCCGGGCAAGCCGGCCGAGGTGGCCGAGGGCCTGCGCATCTCCGCCAACCTGTTTTCCGTTCTCGGCGCGAAGCCCCGGCTCGGCCGGACCTTCCGACCCGACGAAGAGACCCTGGGCAACCACCATGTCCTCATCATCAGCCACCGGTACTGGCAGGATCATTTCGGCGGAGACGCCCAGATCCTCGGCCGCACGATGCGCCTCGACGCCGAGCCGTACGAGATCGTCGGGGTGCTGCCCGCGAATTTCAGCGACTGGCGCCATCTCAACTGGGTCGATTTCTACCGGCCGCTCGGCTTCGACGGCAAGGAGACCCGCGACCGGCGCACGACGATGGTGCGCCTGGTCGGGCTGCGGTCGAAAGGCGTCACGCGCGACCAGGGGAAGGCCTTCATCGCCGGCTTCGGCCGCCGCCTCGCCGCCGACTTCCCGGCCGCCGACGCCGAGAGCACCTTGCTGAACCTCCCGATCGACGACACCTTCATACCTCCCGATGGCCGGAACATCCTCTTCATGTTGGTCGGCCTGTCCGGCTTCGTGCTGCTCATCGCGTGCTCCAACCTGGCGAACCTCCTCCTCGCCCGGACGATGGCCCACGCCCGCGAGTTCGCGGTGCGGTCGGCCCTGGGGGCCTCGCGCTTCCAGATGCTGCGCCCGTTGTTCGTCGAGTCGCTGCTGCTGGCCCTGGCCGGCGGCTTCGTGGCCCTCCTCGTGGCCCTGTGGACCTTCGACTGGATCTCCGTCGCCAGCGCGGGGGACAACGGCGTCGGCGTCGCCCTGAAGCTCGACTGGCACATCTTCACCTGGGCGTTCGGCGCCTGTCTCTTCACGGCCCTCGGCTTCGGCGTCGTCCCCGCGCTCTTCGCGCTGAGGCTCGACCCGAACACCACCCTGAAGAGCGGCGCGCGCACCACCGGGGATCGCGGGCATCGCCGCTTCCGCAACGCCCTCATCGTCGGCCAGTTCACCCTCGCCATGGTCCTGCTCGCCGGGGCCGCCGGCTTCGTGAGCGGACTGCACGAATTGAACAACCGGCGGTACGGCTGGGAATCCGACCGCCTGGTCACGGGGACCATGGTCCTGCCGGCCGGCACCTATCCGGACGACCGGACGATCACGGACTTCCAGCGTCTCGCCCTGGAACGGATCGAGGCGCTGCCCGGCGTCGTGTCCGCCAGCTTCTCGTACTCGATGCCGTTCTTCGGGCTGTCCGCGCCCCGCAAGTACGTAGTCGCTGGCCGCGAGACCCCCGAGCCGGGGCATGAGCCCGCCGCGGTCATCAACGGGATCACGCCCCGCTATTTCGAGACCGTCGGCACGCGCGTGCTCGGCGGACGCGCCTTCAACGCCGGCGACACCCTCGAGGCTCCGAAGGTCTTCATCATCAACCAGGCCATGGCCCGCGGTCTCTTCGGCGACGAGGACCCGGTCGGCCGGCGGATCGCGCAGGCCGGCGGCACGACCCTCGAGTGGGGGGAGATCGTCGGGGTCGTCTCGGACGTCCAGTCGGTCTACCCCGATCCGGTCATCCTGACGACCTACCAGCTCTACCAGCCGATGGCGCAGGAGCCGCTGGCCGCCAGCGAGATCGCCGTGCGCGGCGCCGGCATCGAGCCTTCCAGCCTGGTCGCGGGCATCCGCGCCGCCATGATGTCGCTCGACGCGGACCTGCCGGTGCGCAAGCTGCAGCCCGCGCAAGCCACCATCGCCCGGGCCAACTACCAGATGGGTGTCCTCGCCACCATGCTCTCCGCGCTGGCGCTGCTCGGGCTCGGCCTGGCCTCCCTGGGGGTCTACGGCGTCATCGCCCGCACCGTGGCCCAGCGCACCGGCGAGTTCGGCATCCGCATTGCGCTGGGGGCCCAGGCCCGGGACATCACCCGCCTGGTGCTCACCTCGGGAGCGAAGCTCGCGCTCATCGGCTCGGCCCTCGGACTGCTGGGGGCTGTCGGCGTGTCCCGGCTCCTCATGGTGGCGTTCCCCGCCGTCCAGACGGGCAGTGTCGCCGTCCTGATCGGCGCCACAGCACTGCTCATCGGCATCGCCCAGATCGGCGGCTATGTGCCCGCGCGCTACGCCTCGAAAATCAGCCCCACCGAAGCGCTGCGCGCGGAATAGGGCCCGGAGGAGTAGGCTGGGCGGGGTCTTACGATGCCGCTGCCGTTCGTGTACCCGTATGCGATCCCCTTCTGGGCGATCTTCGTCTGGGCCTTCTGGCCCGAGTTCGGGATCCTCCGCCGTGCCCGAAAATCCGTCCGCGCCGGCGAGTCGCTCGATGCCGGCTCGTGCCGGGTCATCATGCTGGGCATGCAGATGGCGTGCCTCGTGGCCTTCCCGCTGGCCTGGGTGCAGGCCCTCCGCTTTCCCAAGAGCTGGGATGTCGCCGTCTTCGCCTCGGGCCTGGCGCTTCTCGCGGCGGGGAGTCTCCTCCGCCGGCACTGCTGGAGGATGCTCGGAGCGTCCTTCACCGGCGACGTCCAGGCCCGCGCCGACCAGCGCATCGTCGGCGAGGGGGCCTACCGCCTGCTGCGACATCCCTCCTACACGGCCGGGATTCTCATGAACGCCGGCATCGCGGTGGCCCTGGGGAGCTGGGCCAGCACCGCCCTTCTCGTGGTCGTCTCCTTCGCGGTCTATGGCTACCGGATCCAGGTCGAGGAGCGCGCGCTCTCCGGCATCGTGGGGGAGCCGTATCGCGAGTTCATGAGGACCCGCAAGCGGCTCATTCCTTACGTGTACTGACGAGCCCTTCCCGGTATGATCCGTGGCCATGGGAGCCCCGGTGGACGGCTACACGATTCGGCAGGCGACCCCGGGGGATCTCGAGCTCGTGCTCTACCACCGACGGCGCATGTTCGAGGACATGGGCTTTCGCGATCCGCAGGCGCTCGAGGCGATGATCGCGGCCTCGACTCCCCTGCTGCAACGCGGACTGAACGACGGGACGTACCGCGGATGGCTCGTCGAGGCGCCGGGACACCGCGTCGTGGCGGGCGGCGGAGTGATCGTTCTCCAGTTTCAACCCCACCCCAGGGACCCTCAGCCGACGCGCGCCTGGGTCGTGAACATGTTCACCGAGCCCGAGGATCGCCGCCGGGGGCTGGCGCGGCGGCTCATGGAGACGATCCTCGACTGGTGCCGCGAGGCGGGAATGCGCACTCTCTACCTGCACGCAAGCGACACGGGCCGCCCGCTGTACGAGAAACTGGGATTCCTTCCTACGAACGAGATGCGCATCGCCCTGTAGAGGGCGCATCGGGGCCGGCCATGCCGAAGGCGGACAGGAGGCCGTCATGAACATTCTCTTGTGGATTCTTCAAGTCCTTCTCGCCCTGCATACCATCGTGGGCGCGGTATGGAAGTTCTCCAATTCCGAGCAGACCGTGCCGTCCCTGAGCGCGATCCCCCACGAGGCCTGGCTGGCGATGATCGGCGTGGAGATGCTTTGCAGCCTGGGGCTGATCCTCCCCGCATTCAAGAAGTCCATGGCCATCCTGGCCCCCATCGCGGCGGGCTGCATCGCCGCGGAAATGCTGCTCTTTTCGGGGGTGCATCTTTATTCCGGTTCCCCGGAGTACGGGGAGATGGTCTACTGGCTCGTCGTGGCCGCCCTGTGCGCGTTGATCGTCTATGGCCGGCTTGCGCGAAAGCCTTCATAGAAGCTCGGGTTGCGGGTAGAATCCCCGCTCGTGATCCAGACAACTCATGGAGGCCCCATGTCCCGCCCCCCGTCCGCGCGACCGATCCGGCCCGTCATCCTGCTGTTCTGCGCCATCGCCCTGATCACGGCGGCCGGCACCGCCGAGAAGGGCCGCGACAAGTCTGCCCCCGGGCCTGGCGACCGCCCCCTCACCGCCGACGACCTGAAAGGGCTCTCCTTCCGCAGCATCGGACCGGCCAACATGGGCGGGCGAGTGGCGGCGCTGGCCTACGTGCCGGGGAGCCGGACGTCGTTCTATGTCGGGTTCGGCATCGGAGGGGTCTTCAAGACCGAGAACCTGGGCATCACCTTCAGCCCGGTCTTCGACGACCAGCCGAACCTGTCGATCGGCGCCATCGCCGTGGCCGACGCGCCGGAGACCTGGCCCGGATGGGCCGAGGAGGAGAAGGCGGACGCGGCCCGGAAAGCCGGGACCGCCGCGCCCGCCGGCGGCGCGGCCGCAAAGCCCGGCGCCCCGGAAAAGAGTCGCGCCGAGCGCGGCAAGGGGAAGGTCGTCTGGGTCGGGACCGGCGAGGGGAACGGGCGCAACTCGTCGTCGTGGGGGAACGGCGTCTACCGCTCGACCGACGCCGGGGGAACCTGGACGCACGTCGGCCTGGAAGAAACGCGCGACATCCCGCGCCTCGCCGTCGATCCCCGCAACCCGGACGTCCTCTACGTCGCGGCGCTGGGGCGCCTGTGGGGACCGAACCCGGAGCGCGGCGTGTACAAGACAGGCGACGGCGGGAAGACCTGGAGGCAGGTCCTGAAGGTCGACGCGAATACCGGCGCCTGCGACGTCGTCATCGACCCGCAGCACCCCGACACGGTGTACGCCGGGATGTACTCGCGCCGGCGCACCCCCTGGTCGTTCAGCGGCGTCGGCGAAACGGGCGGCATCTTCCGATCGGACGACGGCGGCCAGACCTGGAAGAAAAAGTCGAACGGACTCCCGCCGCGCACCGGACGGATCGGCTTCGCGGTCTATCCGAAGAACCCGGGCATCGTGTACGCCGTGGTCGAGAGCGATTTCGGCGGCGCCGGCCGGTCCGTCATGGACAACTACTCGATCAGCGGCGGCCTGTTCCGGAGCGACGACCGCGGCGAGACCTGGAAGCGCACCAGCCCGATCAATTTCCGCCCGTTCTACTTCTCGCGCGTTGCCGTCGACCCGGAGAACGACCAGCGTGTCTACCTTCCCGGCTGGGACCTGGCGATCTCGGACGACGGGGGAAAGACGTTCCGCCGCTCCGGCAGCGCGAAGGTGCACGTGGATTTCCACGCCATCGCGGTCAACCCGCTCGACCCCGGCCAGATCGTGGTCGGCAACGACGGCGGCGTGTACATCTCGCACGACAAGGCCGACTCCTGGGACTACCTGAACAACATCGCCGCCGGCCAGTTCTACCGGGTCGCGGTGGACTCCTCGGACCCGTACCGCGTCGCCGGCGGCCTGCAGGACAACGGCACGTGGATGGGCCCGTCCGAGACGCTGTTCCAGACGGAGGCGTTCGATCCGGGCGAGGACGCGCTCGCGGACGGCATCGTCAACGACGACTGGATGCCGATATTCGGCGGCGACGGCTTCACGGCGCAGTTCGACCCGACCGACCCGAACCTGGTGTACGCCACCGCGCAGGGGGGATCGCTGGGCCGCATCCGCCTGGACACGAAGGTCCTGAAGCTGCTCGCTCCCTCCCCGCGCGAGGGGGAGGAGCGGCTGCGCTTCAACTGGAACGCCCCGTACTTCGTCTCGCGGCACGACCCGAGCGTGCTCTACATCGGCGGCAACCGGGTGTTCAAGCTGACCGAGCGGGGGGACAGGTACTTCGCCATCAGCCCGGACCTGACGAGAAACGAGCCGGTCCGGACGGCGACCGTCGGCTCGGACGCGGAAACCTACGGCACCGTGGTGTCCCTGGCCGAGTCCCCGCTGGCCAAGGGGATGCTCTGGGCCGGGACCGACGACGGCCGGATCCAGGTGACCAGGAACGACGGCCAGTCCTGGACCGACGTCACGCCGAAGGAGGTCGGCGGCCTCTACGTGTCGCGCATCGCGCCGTCGTCCCACTCCCCCGAAACGGCGTACGCGACCGTGGACGGGCACCGTAGCGACGTCAACCGCACCATCGTGCTTCTGACCGACGACGGCGGCCGCACCTGGCGGAGCATCGCGGGCGACCTGCCGCCGAACGAGCCGGCGGAGGTCGTCATCGAGGCGCTCCTCAACCGGACGACGCTGTACGTCGGAACGGAGTTCGGCCTGTACGTCACGGTCGACCGCGGCCAGCACTGGGTGAGACTGAACGGGTCGTCGCTCCCGGCGGTGCCGGTGGACGACCTGGTCATCCATCCGAAGGAGCGCGACCTGGTCGTCGCGACGCACGGCCGGAGCCTCTTCATCATGGACGACGTCACGCCGCTGGCGCAGCTGACGCAGGAAATCCGCAACCGGCCCCTGGCCGTCTTCCCGCCGCTGCCGGCCCGCCCGCGGCTCTTCGCCAGCCGCGGCTACGGCGGCGGCGCCGCTCCCTTCCGCGCACCCAACCCGCCGATGGGGGCCGCCATCACCTACTGGCTGCGCGACGGGAATCCCGACGGCGTCAAGGTCGCCGTCACCGATCCGGCCGGCGCGATGATCCGCGACCTCTCCTCGTCGGGGCGCCCCGGCCTCAACCGGGTGGTGTGGGACCTGCAGGCGGGGGTCAAGCACCGGATCCCCACCGTCGACGCGCAGCAGATGGACCAGACCCAGTTCGTCCCGGAGGGGGAATACAAGATCACGCTCACCCTTCCCGCGGCCGCGCCGGGGGGCAGGCCGGAGAAAGCCGAGACGACGGTCAAGGTGCTGAAGGCTCCGAACGCGCCGTGACCCGGGCCTAGGAGTGTGTCCAGTCAGCGGACCCCGTGGCGCAGACGCTCGGAGGCCGCCCGGCTGGCCACGATCTCGCTGCCGTCGCGCAGCACGATCATCAGCCGGCGATCGTCGTAAGGGCGCAGGTGGTCGATCGCATCGAGGTTGACGATGTGCGAGCGATGCACCTGCGCGAAGCGCTCCGGATCGAGGCGCTGCGCCAGCTCCTTCAGGCTGAGGTGCAGCAGGAACGTCCCGGCCGGCGTGTGGACCTCGGCGTAGTCCCCCTGCGCCTCGATGCGCCTGATCTCGCGCGCCAGGATCGGCACGATCCGGTCGCCTCGCCGCGCGAACAGGCGCGCCAGCGGCCCCGAGGCGAAGGCGGCCCTCGCCCGCTCGGGCGCCGGGACGCCGGACGCGGCCAGCCGCTGGCGCAGCCGGTCCAGCGTCTTCAGGAAGCGCTCCCGGCCGAACGGCTTCACCAGGTAGTCGAGCGCGCCGATCTCGAAGGCGGCCAGCGCGTACTGATCGTAGGCGGTGGTGAACACGACCTCCGGCGCGTGCCCCACCGATTCGAGGACCCGCAGGCCCGTCATCTCCGGCAGCTGCACGTCCAGGAAGACCAGGTCCGGCTTGAGGCGATCGATCATCTCGACCGCGGTGCGGCCGTCGGCGGCCTCCCCCATGATCTCAATCCAGTCGATGCCGTCGAGGTACTCGCGCAGGCTCCGGCGGGCCACCGGCTCGTCCTCGACGACGACGGCGGACACCTTCCTGGCGCTCACGCCGGCGACTCCGCGGGGCCGGCGAGGGGCAGGGTTACGGCGGCGCGGAAGCCGCCGAGCGACGAGGGCCCGGTCTCCAGGCTCGCGGCGCCGCCGTACAGGGCCTGGAGCCTCTCGTGGATGAGCCGCAGCCCGAGGCCCGATCCCCGGTGGAGCGCGTCGCCGCGGTCGGCCGCTCCGCCGGGACCGGGAGCGCCGGCGCCTCCGGCCGCAGCCCCCGCGCCGTCGTCCTCGACCGCCAGCACGAGCGTCTTCCCCGCGCGCCTCGCCGAGACCAGGAGGCGGCCCCCGCCGGCCCGCGGAGCAATCGCGTGGCGCACGGCATTCTCGACCAGCGGCTGCAGGGAGAACGCCGGGACGATGGCGTCCAGCAGGCCGTCCTCGACGTCGAGGCGCGCCTGCAGGCGCTCGCCGAGCCGCAGGCGCTCGAGCGACAGGTACCGATCCACGAACTCCCACTCCTCGCGCAGACGCACCTCGTCGAGCCCCTGCGACTGCACGCGCATCCCGTAGCGCAGGACGTCCCCCAGGCGCTCCAGGGCGGACTCCGCCGAGGCCGGATCGCGCGCCACCAGGCCCATCAGGGTGTGCAGCAGGTTGAAGATGAAGTGCGGGTTGAGCCGCGCCCGCAGCGCGGCCAGCTGCGCCTCGGCGCGCAGCACCTCGGCCCGCGCCGCGCGGCGCGCCTGCTCCACCGCGCTCCCGATGCCGCAGACGGTGGCGTAGACGAACAGCGAGCCCAGCCCCTTCCAGGCGAACATCTCGAGACCCGGCGGCGCGCTCCAGGCGCCGGTCGTCAGGCGGCGCTCGCAGACGAACTCGATCATGAAGGCGACGGCCGACAGGACGAAGAACGCGACGGCCCCCAGCGCGTGGCGCGCGAAGAACCGCCAGCGCGCCGAGCTTCCCCAGGGGGCGCGGCGCGTGTACGCCAGGATGAGCGGCGCCAGCAGGCAATCGGGCAGCACGCCGAGGAGCGCCGAGCGCGCCGCCACTCCGAAGGAAAGCTTCGAGGTGAGGAGGACGGCCGCGAGGTAGACGGCCCAGTAGGCAAAGAACGCCGCGGCCCACACGCCGAGCGCCCCCCACCGTCCGCCCGGACGCGGGGCGGCCGGTCTCTCCGGGCCCGATTCCTCGACCGGTTCGCGCATGCCGGCATTATGTCCCAGACGCCGGCCGAGGGGTCGCCGCCCGCCGGCCGGGGCGGCCGTTCGCCGTCCCTGTCCGCCCGCCCGCCGAAGCGGCGGCACGCCGCGCGGAACCGGCCCGTACATTCGATGTCGGCGGGGCGGGCTCCCGGTTCCCGGGAGCGCCCGCGCCCGTCGCAAAAGGAGGTGCCCATGTCTCGAACCATCACCTGCACGATCCTCGGACTCATGGCGCTGGCCGGGACCGCCGGCGCCGCTCCGGCCCCGGTGACGACGGTGAGCATCGACGACTTCGAGGACCGCGACCTCGTCGCCGGCCGGTCGTCCGCCTGGATTCCCCTCGGGGACGATCTGCTCGGCGGCACCACGACCCTCGACCTCAAGCCGATCCGGGGGGGCGCGCACGGATCCCGCGGGGCGCTGCGCCTGGACGGCACCATCGGCTCCGGCCCCGGCGTCTTCGGCGGGGCCTGGACGGCGGTCGCCGACGGCGGCCGGGCGGCGGACCTGGGGCGGCTCACCGGATTGCGCCTGAGCCTGCGCGGCCAGGGGGACGTGCTGATCGGCGTCCGCTCCGGCCCGACGGCGAAGCAGGTGAACTACATGATGAAGGTGACCGCGACGCCCGCCTGGAGCACTCTCGAGATCCCGTTCTCGCGGCTGCAACCGCAGGGGAAGGGGCTCGAGAACGAGGCCTGGAATTCCCGCGAGGCGCGCTGGCTCGGCGTGCAGACCGTCCCGGGGGTCTCCGGGCCGTTCTCCATCGAGATCGATGACGTGGCCTGGATCGCCGGGGACGGACCGGCGGCCGCCCCGGCGCCGGCCGCCAACGAGCCGGCCTCGTCGCGCAGCCTGATCCCGGACGACGCGGCGCCGCTGCGCAAGCTCCCCTGGCGCGAGCTGGCGCAGGACGTCGCGGCGGACGGCCGCCCCGGCCTGCCCGACGCCCGCGCCCTGTTCGTCGCGCGCGATCCCTCCCGGCCGCTGGCGTGGTTCAGGGTGGACCTCCAGGAGGCGCCTCCCTCCGACTGGATGGGGGTCAACCTCGCCGTCGACACCGACGGCGATCCGGCCAACGGGACGGCCTGGTGGGGAAAGAACACCGCCTTCCACTTCGACCGCCTGGTGACGGCCTGGCTGTTCCGCGTCGGCGGGGCCTGGTACGGAACGATCGGCATCGCGTCCACCGAGGAGGTGGCGGCGATGAGCCTGACCAACGAGGAGGAGGTCCACTTCGCCATGGATCGGGGCGCGAAGCGGGTCTACGTCGGAGTGCCGGCCGCGCTGGTCGAGGCCGGCGGGGCCCGCGCCGTGGCGGCGGTCGGGTCGGCCTTCGTGTTCAGCGACGACCTGCCGAACGAAGGGGGCGCGGCGCTCGGTCCCGACGTCGCGAGGCGCGCCGGGAACTGAGGCCGCCGGCGCATCGGGCCCGCGATTCTCCGGGGCGAACCGCCGGGCACGTGTGATACACATCCCGTTCGATGCCCATGCGCCACATCGAACGTCACCGCTCGGAGCGGATCGGATGGCTTCGCGCCACCGTCCTGGGCGCCAACGACGGGATCGTGTCGACCGCCAGCCTCGTCCTGGGGGTCGCGGGGGCCGGCGCCACGCGCGGCGGAGTCCTGACCGCCGGAGTCGCGGGCCTCGTCGCGGGCGCGATGTCCATGGCGGCGGGCGAATACGTCTCGGTCGGTTCGCAGGCCGACACGGAAGAGGCCGACCTGGCGCGCGAGCGGCGGGAGCTGGCCACCCAGGACGAGTCCGAGCGGGCCGAGCTGGCGGGGATCTACGTCGCGCGGGGCCTCGAGCCCGGCCTCGCGCGGCAGGTCGCGGACCAGCTCATGGCCCACGATGCGCTCGGGGCCCACGCGCGGGACGAGCTGGGGATCACCGACCTGCAGCGCGCCCGCCCGGTGCAGGCGGCGCTGGCCTCGGCGGCCTCGTTCGCCGCCGGCGCCGCGATGCCGCTGGCCGCCGCCCTCCTCTCCCCTGCCGGGATCCTCGCGGCGATCGTCACGGGATCGTCCCTCGTCGTCCTGGCGGTCCTGGGAGCCGTCGCGGCGCGCGCCGGAGGGGCCCCAGTCCGCGTGGGCGCCCTGCGCGTCACCGTCTGGGGCGCCCTGGCGATGGCCATCACCTACGGCGTCGGCACGCTGTTCGGCCCGGTCGGGTAGCGAATGCCGATGTGGTCGCCGATCCTGCGACGGCTGGCCCGCGAGGCGGCCTGGGCCCCCGCGGCGGTCCTGGTGCTGCACCTCGTGGCGGGCGCCATCTTCGGGCATGAGCCGGTCGTCGATCCGGTGATGCACCTTTCGGGCGGGGTCGCCGCGGCGTACTTCTTCCGGCGAGGCGCCTCCATCGCCGGCCTCGCCTTCGGCTCGCCGACCCGGCTGGGGTCGGATCTCCTGGCGCTCGGGCTGACCGCCTCCGCCGCCCTGTTCTGGGAGATCGGCGAGTATTCCCTCGATCGACTCGCGGGGACCGTCACGCAGGGGGGGCTCGACAACACCATGCGGGACCTGATCTTCGGCGTGACCGGGGCGGTCCTGTACCTCGCCGCGGCCCGGCTCCTCGCGAAGGAGGTATGATCCGCTCCTACGGGAGGGAGTCATGGGCCGAAAGGATCCACGAGTCGACGCCTTCATCAAGAAGTCCGCCGGGTTCGCCCGGCCGATCCTCGCGCACCTTCGCCGGGTCGTTCATGCCGGCTGCCCCGGCGTCGAGGAGACGCTCAAATGGGGGTTCCCTCATTTCGAGTACAAGGGGATCCTCTGCAGCATGGCCTCGTTCAAGGAGCATTGCGCCTTCGGCTTCTGGAAGCAATCCCTTCTCGCGGAGATGAGGCCTATCCGCGACGCGGTCGGCGACGACGCGATGGGGCAGTTCGGGCGCATCACCTCGCTGTCGGACCTGCCCGACGAGAAGACCCTGATCCGGCTGGTCTCGGAGGCTGCGGCCCTGAACGACCGGGGGGTCAAGATACCCAGGAAGCCGCGGCCGAAAACCCCCCCCGCCCTCCGTGTCCCGGACTACTTCATGAGCGCGTTGCGCGGGAACAGGAAGGCCCTCGCCACCTTCGAAGGATTCAATTACTCGCGAAAGAAGGACTACGTCGAGTGGGTGACCGAGGCGCGGCGCGAGGAGACCCGCGCCAGCCGCCTCGAGACCGCCGTCGCCTGGATGGCGGCCGGGAAAGAGCGCAACTGGAAATACGCCAGGCGGAGCACGCGGTGAGGCCGGGTGACGGCGCCTGCGAGACTTTCTCACCGGTCCGCACGGACATCTAATATGATGACCCGGGCACCGGCCTGCTCGGGGCCCTTGATCTCGTGCCTGGAGGCGGTCGAGATCCCATTACAGAACTGAAACGGTTTCCATCCCGGGCTTGCGTCCTCGTCCCCGACATCTATATTCGGGGGGGAGCTCCAACTCGTTGAACCTCTTCGGCTTCGATCTGTCCCCCTTCTTCATTGTTGTCGGCCTGTTCATTCTCGTCGACGCCCTCAAGGTCTATCTCGAGATCTGGAACCGGCCGGTGCGCCGGTCCTTCACCACCGACCTGACCAGGGTCACGGCCCTGATCCCGACGCACAACGGCCGGGAGGTCATCAAGGAAACGGTCGAAGACCTCATCCGCGCCGGACTGCCGCGCCAGCAGATCCTGGTGATCGACGACGGCTCGACCGACGACACCCACAAGATCCTCGAGTCGCTCGGCGTGCGCTTCCACCGCATCCCCAACATGGGGAAGGTCTCGGCGATCAATTTCGGCATCCACCGCGTGCAGACGCCCTATGTCCTTCTGCTGGACGACGACACGCGCATCGGCGACGCGAAGATCCCGACCTCGCTCCTCGACCGGTTCGACGCCGCGGCCTTCAACGTCATTCCCGATCGGCGCGACCGGCACGGGCCGAAGGGCTCGGGGCTGATCTCCTGCCTGCAGCGCTACGAATACTGCAAGTCGATGGAGATCGGCCGCCGCTTCCAGGACGGGACGGCCAGCATCAGCTGCGTGTCGGGCGCCATCGGGCTCTTCAAGAAGGAGCGCCTGCAGGCCTTCCACCACAAGCACACCGGCGTGTTCCAGGGGGAGGACCTGCAGCGGACGATCATCGAGCTGCTGAACGACGGGGACGTCGTGTTCGTGGACGAAACGGTCTGGACCGTGGTCCCCGACCGCATCGGCGCGCTCGCCCGCCAGAGGATTCTCTACTGGTACCCGGCCCATTACCACATGTTCCCCTCGTACGTGAGGCTCCTGACCGCCCGGCAGTCCCGCTGGAGACTGCGCTACGAGATGCTCTACAACGTGTTCGTGGTTGTGACCGACCCGTTCCGGTTCTGGTCCCTCCTGATGCTGTTCTACCTGAGGCAGTGGGAGGCGGTCGGCCTGATCTACGTGCTGTACCTGCTGCTCGAGAGCTACCCGTTCCTCATCATCCAGAAGAAGGTCGACAGCGGCTTCAAGTACCTGGTGCTGCTCCTGTACCCGATCTTCGGGCTCGGGAACGCCGCCCTGCGGACGCTGTCCTGGTTCGTCTGGGCCTACAAGCGGTTCGTGACCGGCGAGATGCGCCGCAAATCGGAGAAGGATCGCAAATGGACCGGCTCGGCGGCAGCGTAGGCCCAGGAACGGCACTCCGGAAGGGCGCCTCCCTCGCATCGGCGCTGGCGCTCGTGCTGGCCGCATCCACCGCCGGCCCGGTCGAGGCCGCGGGACCCGGCTCGACCCCCGCACCTCCCAAGACGAATCGCGCCCAGGCGCCGGCCAAGCCGCTGGGGACCGCCATCGTCCAGTGGGACCACCTGGTCGACTCGAACGACGACACCTTCGAGGACTTCTGGGGGTTCCTGTCGTACAAGCAGGTGCACGCCCAGGCCTGGTACGGCGACTTCACCAAGGGGGGGGAGGTCGGCGGCTACCTGAAGGACCGCCGCCGCTCCACCTACGCCGGAATGTACCGCTACCGGAAGGATTTCGACCACGTCGTGCAGTTCGACACGGAGCAGGTCCTGAAGAAGGGGTTCGTGGCGGCCGGCATGCTGCGCGGCATCCACGTCATCCCCGACAACGCTCCGGGGGATCGGAACATGATCCAGTTCGGCGGCGGCATGGACTACTACTGGGGCGACTACAACTTCCTCTCGGTCCGGGCGATCAGCGATCCGCGGGAGGGGGGACGCTGGTCGTTCGTCACCTCGCACCGCTTCCAGAAGGACCTCTCCTTCTACATCCAGCCCGGGATCATCCTCCACACGGACGGCTCGGCCGGCTGGTTCCTGCAGGGACGCTACAAGATCTTCCGCTGGGGGGCCGGGAAGTACGACCGCTTCGATTTCACCGAAGTGGACCGCACGGTGTACAGCGCCGGCCTGGAGTGGACGTACTAGGGCCTGCTATACTGCCGCGCGCTTGCGACGCGACCCGAGCCGCCCCTTCTATCTGAACGTCTGGCACACCGGCTCGCCCGGATCCCTGAGCCCGTCCCCCTCCAACACCGTCGTCCGCTGCCGCGGCATGACCGTGACCTTCGAGAACGGCAGAACCGTCGAAGACTGGGGGGGCCAGTACTACGTCAACAACCTGGGGGCCGGCCGGGCCGAGATCGCGCGCGATCTCGCGTCCCGGTCGCGGCGCATGTCGTGGGTCGCCCCTTCCGAATTCGTCGACGTGCGGGTCGCGCTGACGCGCGATCTCCTGGGCGTCCTGCCCCGGCGACTCACGACCCCCCAGTTCACCTGCAGCGGATCGGACGCGCTCGAGGCGGCCATCCGGGCCGCCCGCAAGGTGACCCGCCGGACCCGCGTCCTGTCGTTCACGCAGTCGTACCACGGCGACACGATGACGATCGAGAACGTCTCGGGGGGCACGTTGATGCCGTACGGGGATCGCCGGCCGTGGGCGGTGCACGCCCCCTCTCCCTTCGATCGGTGGGAGGAGGCCGGCCGCGACTGGTCCCGCGCCTGCGACCTGGCGCTGGACGGCGTGGAGCGCGCCCTTCGGCGGCACGGACCCCGGACGTTCGCCGCGCTGGTCGTGGAGCCGGTGATGACGGGGACCGGGGCGGTCCCGCTGACCCCTGCCCTCTCCCGCGCGCTCCGCCTCCTGTGCGATCGGCACGGCATCAAGCTCATCGCCGACGAGGTGGTCACCGGGTTCGGCCGGACGGGCCGGTGGTTCGGATCGCAGGCCGTGGGCCTGGCGCCCGACGCCCTCGTCTGCGCCAAGGGGATCACCGGCGGCTACGCCCCGCTCGGCGCGGCGATCTTCGAGCGCGCCTGGGGCGAGACGCTGCGCCGCACCGGCCTGAACCACGGGCTGACGA
>Ga0114129_10004897_pt1 | contig 18898 bp, 21 predicted proteins | sample RhiMetdeltSRZDD1_FD_80071 | JGI IMG/M metagenome (GOLD analysis project Ga0114129, IMG submission 80071) | Populus rhizosphere microbial communities from Tennessee, USA - Rhizosphere MetaG P. deltoides SRZDD1 (version 2) (version 2) | ecosystem: Host-associated > Plants > Roots > Rhizosphere >...
ACCAACTAAGCCTTTTTATCATTAAAACATCGGCGTAATCTGTGGATAATCACTTCTTCCTGCTAACAAACTCATTTCCCTTAATCCAAAATCTCCACGGCTTCTCAACCCATTCTTCCGCATAATCAATCCCGATTCGTGGTCCTCGCGCGATCCTGGAGCGGGTTATATTTTCAAACTCCTCAATCCAGACTCGATCGCCTAAAAGATCTGCACCATCGAGTTGTCGATCGATCCCCATCGCCAGACAGAGTTTTCCCGGACCACTGGTCAAGTTTCGATCCGCATGTGTGTGACGTCGAATGCGCATCGTCTCAATTCCTTCGACAGGTTCTAATGCTCGGACCAAAATTGCGTGAGGAGTGTCCCTGACACTCGTCACCACATTGAATTGGTTATACATCCCGTAAACAAAGTAAACATATGCGACGCCACCTTCGCCGTACATCGTCTCTGTTCTCTTCGTGCGTCGCGCGCCATACGCATGTGATGCGCGATCTTCAGGCCCTCGATAAGCTTCAACTTCAACAATTTTTCCAGAGACCCGTTTGCCAACTTCGTCCGGTACGACCAGTAACTTCCCCAGAAGATCTCTCGAGATTTCGAGGACGTTAGCCCTGATATAGAACTCGCGCGACAGTTTTGATTTAATTCTGTTTGGTTGACCCATTGTGCTTGTGCTTTACGAATCAGAACGGGATAAGCAGTCAGCATCATCTTTGGAGTGCGACGGCCTGCCGTCGCTTTGTTACACAGGCCTCTCAATAGGTAACGATGTAACAAAGCGACGCCAGGCCGTCGCACTCCAAAGGGCGACTGCTTTCAACTTGCTAATGTCGTAGTTTCCAAATCATCAAAACAAAAATTCCGAATCCAATCACCACGATGCCTCTTCGTACCCAGACCTGACCGATCCTCATGGCCATGCTGGCGCCAAAGTAGCCGCCTGCGAGAGAGCCAATCGACATCACAAGCGCATCTCGCCAAACAACCAGATGGGAAAGTGAGAAGCTCAGTACTGCGATACTGTTGATGCAGATTCCTAAAAAGTTCTTAATACCATTCGCCCTGTGTAGCTCATTTAAGCCGAGCAGTCCCAGTGCTGCCAGCATCAGGATTCCATTACCGGCCCCAAAGTATCCCCCGTACATCGCGGAGCAAAACTGGAACACGATCGCCCCCGCCCACCACCACGGTCCCGGGTTCTGTTCCAGTTTTCCGAATCGAAGACGACGATTAATCGCTCCCTGACTCATGAAGAGAATCGTCGCGAATAAGATCAACCAGGGAACCATTCGCGCAAAGATGGGGGAAGGTGTGAAAATGAGCAGCCATGCGCCTACAGCTCCGCCGATGACACTCGTCGTTCCGAGTCGGAATAGAATGGTCGAGCTGTTTTCGAGTTCCTTTCTGTAACCAAAGAGACCCCCAAACAAACCGGGCCATAGCGCAACGGTGCTAGTTCCGTTCGCAACTTTAGGATCGAGACCGAGAGCTATTAGAACTGGAAAGGTGAGTAGTGTGCCGCCACCTGCAATGGAGTTGATTGCGCCCGCGGCGAATGCGGCGCAGAGCATAGCAAGGAGGGAAAGAGGAGACATTGAGACGGAGAGAGTTAGTAGAGACCTCTGGAGTTAGTTATTGGGATTAAGCTTTTTTTCGTCAGGCGCCTCCGATTCGTTCCATTCTTTTGGGACAATGAACGGACCATGCATTCCGTTCATGGGCCTGCACCCGCAGACCTTGCAGCCGGACCACATGACTTCCTGGCTGACCAGTTGCTGCTTTCTTTTGGAGACGACAAAAACCATGTCGTGCGATCCCAGATTAAAATCCGCTGCTTTGCCTTTCTCAATGGCTTTCAAATCCAGTGTCATCGCATTCAGCATTCCGGTCTCAACGCGACGGATTACTACGACTTTGGTTTTGATGCTTTCAGGTGCCACGCCGGCCTGCTTGATTGCTTCCGTCAACGTAATTGAGTCGCGAAACCGCACCGCCCTCGGGAATCCGGTGATGTCTAGTAGGCAAAGAGTGCTGGGTGTTTGCGTTTGCGGTATGGCAAACAGAGCCGTAGGTGTACTCCACAGGATCAGGATCAGCCCTAAGGCAAAACTCAACGAGGTTCTCTCCAAGTGATTGGGATGGTTCCAACAATTGCTCTACATGAGCCATGTTAAGATGAGCAGCACACTTACGCCAGCAGAAATCATGACAAATCGTCGCCATCTCATTGTCAGTGTCTGCATACTTGTCTTGTTTCTGTTACTTGTATGGCCGGTCCGAACTCCTTCGGTTTCTGCGCATTCGTTCTCCGAGACTCTTCGTGTCATGACTTACAACATCCACGTTGGTGTCGGCATGGATAAGAAGCTCGACCTTCAGCGAATCGCGGATGTAATCATCAAAGAGAAGCCAGATCTGGTGGGCCTGCAGGAGGTTGATCGGGGAGTTAAACGAACCGAAGGCAAGGATGAGATTGTTGAGCTTGCGAAGCTGACGCGTATGGATTATGCCTTTGCACACAATCTCGATTACCAGGGTGGCCAATATGGTGTAGCAATGCTCTCGCGGTTTTTACTAAACAAGGTCGAACATCGGATGTTTGAAAACAAGCGTGAGGCTGAACGACGAGGGATGTTGCGGGCGCAGGTTAATATGGGCGGCAAGATTGTAAACTTCGTTACCACGCATCTCGATTATCAGTATTCGGACGGCCGCGTCTTTGAGACGGAACAGTTGCTTAAGTTCCTGGAGAATGTAGACGGCCCATTGATTGTCGTTGCGGACATGAATGATGAGCCTGTGGGTGAAGCTTACAAATTGATGTTGACCAGGTTTTCAGATAGCTGGGTAAAAAGTAATGCGAAGGGCGATGGGTTCAGTTATCCAGCTGACAAACCAATTAAACGGATCGATTACGTGTTCTACAAAGGTGATGGACTGAAAGCGAAGAAGGCTCGAATAGTCGAGACACTCGCTTCAGATCACATGCCGGTCGTGGTTGACATCGAGTTAAAGTAATCTCTGGGCGTACTCTGTACTCTCTTCGTCTCGGCGGTAATCAACACCGCTATTAACGCAGAGCTTCTTGTTTATTATCCGTTCATTGCATGTTGTGTGTTTGGTCCTAGCGATTTAGTCTTTAAGAAGTTTCCAGGGGAACGCAGAGAACGCAGAGAAGAACAACGAACATGCTTAAACAAAAATATGCAATTATTCTGATGGTCTTGTTCCTTCTTTCGTCGCACACTGCAATAGCTCAGGACGGCAATCGAAACATCGACTGGCCTCATTACCAGGACACGGCCGTCGATCTGATGCAGAAGTATCTCCGCATCAACACCTCCAATCCTCCCGGCAACGAAATCCAAGCAGCCAGGTGGTTCAAGTCATTATTTGATCAGAACGACATTCAAAATGAGATCTTTGAATATAAACCAGGACGCGCAAACATCATTGCGCGATTAAAAGGCGACGGCTCGAAACGGCCGATCATTCTTTTGAGCCATATGGACGTAGTCACTGCGGACGCTGCGGCTTGGGAAGTCGATCCATTCTCAGCCGAGATAAAGCAGGGATCGATTTACGGTCGCGGTGCGCTCGACATGAAAAATGAAGGGCTCCTTCATTTGATGACGATGCTGATACTCAAACAGCAGAACGTGTCGTTGTCGCGCGACGTCATCTTCCTTGCGACGGCTGATGAGGAAGTGAAGGATGAAGGTTCGATTTGGATGATTGCTAATAAGGCAGATCTGTTCAAAGACGCCGAGTATTTGCTGACCGAGGGTGGAGACAATCTACTGGAGGGAGACAAGGTCCGTTATGTCGGCGTTGACGTTGCCGAAAAAGCGCCGTTCTGGTTGCAACTTATCGCTACAGGTCAGCCGGGTCATGGATCCAGGCCCATTTCCGACTCTGCAGCCAACCGCTTGGTTCGCGCCATGTCACGGCTGATCAACTGGCAAACACCAATTAAACTACTTCCTGCCGTAGAGAAATTCTTCAAAGACGTCGCACCACTCCAGTCGGAACCGTTGCGCTCGAAGTTTGCCAACATTCGTGCTTCACTGGAGGACCCGGCCTTCGTCAAGCAACTTACTGATCAACGCGAGTACAACTTTCTGCTTCGCAACACGATCTCATTGACAATGCTGAACGGCAGCAAACAAACGAACGTCATACCTAATGTCGCCACGTGCAATATTGACGTTCGACTGTTGCCCGGTGAGAACCGCGAAGAGTTTCTAGCGGCACTAAGAACAGTGATTGATGATCCCTCGATCAAGATTGAAAACGTCAACACCTTCAAGCCGCCCAACAGTGCTCCCGTTGATACCGAACTCTTTACAGTAATTTCGCAAGTCAGTAAGACTTATCACCCGGAAGCGATCATCACTACTAAGATGCTGAGCGGTTACACCGAAAGTCAGCTATACAGACAGCTCGGAATAATCGCTTACGGGTGGGCACCCTTCTATACAACCGTCGAAGAGAACGAAGGTGTTCACGGCAACAATGAGCGGATCTCGGTTAAGAACATCCGCGAAGGCATCAAAGAGTTCTACGAAGTCGTTACCCGAATCTCCCGTTAAGCGCCCCCGCTTTTTAACTTCTTTCAAGGGGTGTCTATGCCAAAAGATGCTTACAAAATGAGCGAGACGGAACTGCGCTCGCGGATCCTTACGCTTGCTTTTGATAGCGATGAACGTCTCTTCATCGCTTTTTATCGCAAACTACAGCAAGGCTTGCCGGCGGGCACAGGCATCATTCTGCGCGGCAGTGTCGTCACTAACAAACGTCACGAAGACGGTGCACCGTTTGATTCTCACGGTAAAGGGACCAGTGACCTGGACGTGACGCTCGTAGGCAGCAAAGTCATGCAGGCGTGGAACGCAACGGCTTACTACATTCCGGGCCTTCACACGAAACCATTGTGCGACAGCGATCCTGACATTGCTTCAACACTTAATCCATTGAGAGAGTCAGTTCAGAAACTCGTTGGACGTCCAGTCAATTTTCAGGCGACCTCGAGCCTGGTTATTTACACACGCGACGTTTTGTTAGGTGAACCTTACTACATCGTCGTACCGCCGGGAGACGAGGCTTGAGGTTGCTCAGTTACAACATACGTTTTGGCGGTTTAGGTCGCGAGCAAGCCCTTGCAGCAGTTATCAAGCAAGTGGCGCCCGATCTCGTCGTATTTCAGGAGGCAATACATCCAGACGTAATCGAGCGCCTGGCCCAGGCAACTGATTTCTCGTTCTGGGCCGCACGAAGAAATCATTCGATCGGCTACATCAGTCGAACTGAGATTGCTTATCACGAGTGGCATTATCCAGCCGGCGCTCGCCATCCCTTTCTGGAAGTTGTTCCCAAGGGCAGCGAAACGAGAATCTTCGGTCTACACCTGAGCGCACGATTTTCGAAATGGGATGAGCGCAGGAGAGCTCGTGAGATACGAGCCTTGTTGGCCGGAATCAAGCGGCATCAGGACGGGTTTCACATTTTGGTTGGTGACTTCAACACCCTGGCGCCAGGCGAAGTACTCGAGACTAAGCGCATGCCCGCCTGGATAAGAGCATTGATCTGGGTAAGCGGCCGAAAGCTTGAACGTGAAACGATCCAAGTCATGCTTGATTCCGGTTATTTGGATGGATACCGATTAATGCACAAGGAAGACAATGGCTACACGTTTCCTACGTGGGACCGACGAGTGCGACTTGATTATGTCTTCATTCCGAGATCTTTTGAGGCGCGATTGTTGAAGTGTGAAGTAATAAACCATCCTGAGATGAGAGCCGCATCAGATCATTGTCCCTTGTTGATTGAATTGGAACTGTGAACTATCTACGCGCCCCAAATGGTTTTGATTGGCAGCTTATAGACGTCTGCCGCAACTTCGCTGGGAAAAGCGAGTTCACCATCACTTCGCATGCAAAACTCTGTCGTCGGTCCGAGAGTCATTTGACGACACCACAGTCCAACACCGGTTCGCGAGCACAGTGGTTTCAGCTGCGCATAAAGCTGGTCGTAGGTTACTCCCCGCGCCTTTGAAAACCAGATTGCCTTAGTTGCAGTTTGCAGGGCGCGAATGTCTCCTTCTCGCAGGCGATAGAGACCCGCAGTTCCACCCGCAGCCTCAAAAGCGACTTGATTGTGTGGCAACTCATTCTCTCCCGACACGGCTGCGTAGTTGAGTTGGTCTAAAACGGATGAGTCTTTGACGAGGTACCAGTCTTCGAATGCAACTGATTCAGCGTTGAGCCATGGTGGTTTCGTCAGTTCGACTACGACTGAATGAGAAAACCCATCCGGCGCATGCCTGGCCAGCGACGCATGAAAATCAGCGAGCTTCCGAGTGTAGTCGGCGAGATCAATGTTCGACTTTGGCCAGTGCCAGAAAACGTAAGCCAGCATGTTTATCCAAAGTAGTAGGGGCGGCCCTCCGTGGCCGCCCTTCGTTTCAAGCACGGTCCGCTACAAATTTCGTTATTCCTGCGCTTGCATCGCTTTTATGTCTTCAAGCAGCACCCGTTCGTGACCCTCGGGATTGACTCTTTCGTATGTTTTACGCAGGTTTCCATTTGGATCAATAACGAAGCTGGTGCGATTCCAGTACATCGTGCCTTTGTATTCACTTTGGCCAACTCCGGCGGCACTGAGCAGCTCGTGATCCGGATCCGCCAACAAGTCGATAGTGAAACTAAACTTGTTGCAGAAGTTCTTATGCGAGGCAACGTCGTCTTCGCTGACGCCGACAACCGCAATGTTCGCGTCGTCGAATTCTTGTTTAGTTGCGGTAAACGACTTTCCCTGAATCGTACAACCGGGCGTGTCGTCTTTCGGATATACATAGACGACCAGCCATCTTCCTGCGAAGTCATCGAGTGTCACCGTTTTGCCGTCCTGGTTCTGGAGCTTGAAATCTACGAAGCGCTTACCTGGTTCGAGAGTCATGCGATCTCCTTGTTCATGTTGCTTAGGGCCTATCGGACGTACAAGCCCGATTCACAATGTTGTGTCAGCAAGGTTTGATTTGTACTTGGTGTTTGTTTGTCGATCATTTAGTTCGATATAGATCCAGCTAGGCGGAACTACATCCTCGGAAAGTGCGAACCATATTCCGCTAAGGTCGGCAGGTTTGCTTAATGCACAGAATCCGTAAAGGCGCTTACCAGACTGATCGTAGAAGTCTACCCACGTGCGAGAAGCCTTTGTATTGTTACCACAGGGTGGCAGGTTCGGAGCTGGCGCAAACATATCGGTGGGATATGACTCTTTGTTATCCACGTCAAAATGGTACCTGACGAAAGTTTTACCGTTGATCGTAAGGCACTCCGTGCCCGTTAAGTAGAGTATAGGGTTTGGAAGAGCACTGTGTGACTCAGTGCTCAGGCTCGTGAAAAGAACTGTTAAGAACACAATACATAGTTGTGACAGACGTTTCATCAGTCTTCTCCTGAGATTGAGGTTCAGTTCTGATGTCCGGCGAACTTTTTAACTTCAAGGCCCCCTCAAGACAAACTAAGTTCGTCGAACAAATTTGATCGGGCTTACCAGGCAACAGCGTAACGACCCCGGCGCGGATCCGCTCCAGCTGCCGCTACCCCGGTTCGAACATCGTAAAGAATAACCGTAGGCGAGGAGAGCGTTCCCCACTCTGATTGCATCTTGACCTTGTGACCACGCTGACCTAACTCCTGAACGGTTTGAAAGCCCACACGGGATTCTACATTCAATGAGCCTGGAAGAAACTCATGATCATCAAATGAGCTGATGAAGTGTTGCGTATCAAACCGTGGTGCTTCGACGGCCTCCTGAGGATTCATGCCAAACTCGATTATGTTGAGAAGGACCTGAAGCAGAGCCTGATCTTGATTATCGCCGCCTGGGGTGCTTAGAACCATGAACGGTTCACCTTCCTTCAAAACGAGCGTGGGTGACAACGTGATTCGAGGACGCTTGCCCGGTGCGACTACGTTTGGACTGTTGGGATCGGTTAACGCTGACTGCAGTCGTTGACCCATCAAGACGCCCGTATCGCCAGCTACAACTGCGGGCAGCCATGCGCCGCTGGGAGTCGCGCTGAAGAGATTGCCCTCTTTATCGACCACGTTGACGCAGGTCGTGTCGTTTGCTCTTTCCAATGGCGGAACGGTTGAAATCCTGCCCGACGTCGTGAAAGTTCCTCCGAGCAGTGCCTTCATGTTTGTTGGATCACCGGGTCGTTGTGCGATAGAAGCTTTATTCGGATCGATCAAAGGTCGCCGAAGAGCCGCATAATTTTTTGATAGCAGCTCATCAGCTGGAATCTTCGCGAAGTTTGGATCTCCGTAGTAACGATCGCGATCTGCCATAGCAAGCTTAAGAGCTTCTGCGAGAGTGTGGATGTATGCGGACGAGTTATGGCCCATCTTCTTTAAATCGAAACCCTCGAGCATATTCAGCGTTTCCACTAAAGCCGGGCCTTGTGTCCAAAAACCTGCTTTGTAGACCTGATAGCCCCGATAGTCAGCGTGTACGGGCTGGCCCGTCTTTGCCTGAAAACGGGCGAAGTCCTCAGCGGCTATTAGACCTCCGTGGCTCTGCATGTAATCGCCAATGCGCCGAGCAACCGGGCCTCGATAGAAATAATCGCGAGCAGCCATTAATCCGGCATGCCGATTACCGCGTGCCCTTTTTTCTGCGGTGACGATCTCGCGAAGCGTGCGCGCAAGATCAGCTTGGACAAAAATATCGCCCACCTTGGGTACTTCACCGCCAGGTAAAAAGACTCGCTTGGCATCCGGCCATTGAGAGAAAATCGGCGCCCGAGTCTTGATGTATTCGACTCTAAGTTCATCGATTGGAAATCCATCGGCGAGCTCGATTGCGGGCTGCATTACCTCTGCAAGCGTCTTCGTTCCAAAGTTGTCGAGAGCAGTTACGCACGCATCGAGTACTGCAGGGACAGTGGCTGAAAGCGGTCCAGTCGAAGGAATCAGGCCGGGCTTTGCGCCGGCTATACTTGCCATGTCTGTGGTGCCGCTTTGTGCCCTGGACGAATCGGGAGCTGTTGCTGTGCCTTCCGTCTTGGAAGACCTGGCGCGATTTACGAAGAACTCGCGTGTTGCTTTTAAGGGAGCTTGACCCATTCCCTCAACCACGACGACGTCTGCGCCCTTCAATTTGACCAGGATCGGAACTTCACCGCCAAACGAGAAATGCGAAAACTCAATAACCGAGGCCGCCAGAATGGTTGCTACTCCAGCATCAACTGCATTTCCTCCCTTCTGTAACATCCGAAGTCCAGCCTCAACAGAGAGAGGTTGACCGCCAGCTACAACACCGCGTTTGCCGCGGACTACGGGCCGAAACGTGTCGGCGTGTGATGTAACAGGATTAAGACCAAGAAGGAGAAGGGAAGCGACCAGGACCGAAGAAATCCAAAACCGTCTCGTTTTAAACATTAGGATACCTCGCGAATGGCTGGCGAATTGTTCACTTCTTTTGACTGCCAGTCAATAGGTAGTTCATTCGGTGATCGTCCATATATCGTTTAATCGATCGGTCGCATCTCTGGTGTCTGGAAGCATAAATTGGTGAACCAAAGGCGTGACGTTCGAAACACCAGATCAGCTTTAACGCTCTACTATCAGGGTTCGTTGACGATTTACAGTGATGAAGAACTGTCGTAGTGGTCGTGAAGAAGACAAAAAGAGAGGGCGCTGACCTCCCCCAAGACCAGCGCCCTTGCCTTTATCTCAGTTCTCCCATGGAGAATTAACGACGGGGCAGATACTAAACTGAGCCCCGCGATTGTAGGTTGCATATCTCTTGTAAACCCTTTGCGAGGTTGTAACAAAAGTTTTTCGAAGCTTTCGTGACGAGTAATGGGTAGACTAGGCCGTTGTTCGCATTAGGGAGGTATAGAGGAAAAACTTTGGTAAAAACTCGATTAACTGCTCCTTTCGGTTCCTGGAAATCACCCATAACTTCCGACCTAATTGTTCAAGGATCAGTTGGATTAAGCCAATGTATGTTCGACGGTGAGGAAATCTACTGGATAGAACTCCGTCCAAGAGAGTCCGGTCGCAATGTCGTCGTTAAATACACAAAGGATAGCAGGCGGGTAGACATGACACCCCCTCCCTTTAACGCGCGAACTCGAGCGCACGAGTACGGCGGCGGCGATTACCTGGTTCACGAGGGAATGGTTTACTTCTCAAACTTCGCAGATCAACGACTATATCGTACCGACGGCAACACATCTCCAGAGCCAGTCACCGCCGCTGTTGACGTTCGGTATGCCGAACCGTGTATCGACGCTGCTAATAATCGATTGATTTGCATTCGTGAGGACCATAGAGGAAACGGTGAAGCGGTTAATACGATTGTCGCTGTCTCGGTCGACGGAAACGCCGACACAGGCGAGATATTGGTTCAAGGTAACGACTTTTATGCGTCACCAAAACTAAGTCCCGATGGTACTCACCTGGCGTGGCTAACCTGGAATCATCCCAACATGCCCTGGGATGGCTGCGAGCTCTGGGTGGGTGAAGTATCACCAGAGGGTGCTCTGGAAAACATACGTTGGGTGGCGGGAGGCACTCACGAATCGATCTTTCAACCAGAATGGTCACCAGCTGGTGTTTTGTACTTCTCGTCCGACCGGAATGGTTGGTGGAACCTGCAACGGATCTCCGATGCTGGCCAAATTGAAAGCGTCTTTCCAACTAAAGGAGAGTTGGGGATGCCTCAATGGGTCTTCGGCACGTCGCAGTATGCATTCGCTTCTGATGAATTAATTGTTTGCAGCCATATTAAACAGGGCGTATCGCAACTGGCACTTCTGGACCTGCGAAATCAAAAGCTCGAAGAGATCGATTGTCCTTTTACAGACATCCAATATTTACGAGCGACAGCCGATTACGCTGTTTTTCGAGCCGGCTCGCCTACGGAAGTTGCGGCCATCGCAAGGTTGAATCTCGAGACAAAACGGATCGACACGCTGCGACTGGCGAACGATCTCGAAGTTTTCCCCGCTTATTTCTCTATTCCGCGTCCGATTGAATTTCCGACCGAGGCAGGTCTCACGGCCCATGGGTTCTTCTATCCGCCGCAGAATCCAGACTATCAAGCCACTGAAAACGAGAAGCCTCCGCTGATTGTTAAGAGTCACGGTGGCCCAACGGCTTCTGCCACTACAGCGCTTGCGCTTTCAATTCAGTATTGGACCAGCAGAGGTTTTGCCGTCCTGGACGTGAATTACGGTGGAAGCAGTGGCTATGGACGTCAATATCGTGAACGCCTAAACAAGAAATGGGGCATTGTCGATGTTGATGATTGTGTCAACGGCGCGCGTTATCTCGTTACGCGCGGCGAAGTCGATCGGGATCGTCTAATTATTACTGGTGGAAGCGCGGGCGGTTATACCACGCTGTGTGCTTTGACGTTTCGCGACGTGTTCAAGGCAGGCGCAAGTCACTTTGGCGTGAGTGACGCCGAGGCTCTGGCTAAAGATACACACAAATTCGAGTCACGTTACCTGGACGGCCTTCTGGGTCCATATCCGGAAAAGCGCGATGTGTACCAGGAACGCTCCCCGATCAATTTTACGGAGCGTTTGTCTTGTCCGGTTATCTTCTTTCAGGGGCTCGAAGACAAAGTTGTACCTTCGAATCAGGCTGAGAAGATGGTTGAGGCTCTGCGGTCCAAAGGAATTCCCGTCGCGTATGTTGCATTCGAAGGCGAACAACATGGCTTCAGACAAGCGAAGAACATCAAACACGCACTCGATGCCGAGCTGTACTTTTATTCGCGCGTGTTTGGATTTGAATTAGCTGAACCAGCGGAGCCGGTTAGCATTGAGAACCTTGGAATCTAAGATTTCAGATTTTCAGATTTAAGATTGGTAAGTAGTTAGTGGTCAGTGGTCAGTAGAAATAGGTTATATAGGTCGAATAGGTCCTATCCCTCACTCCTAACAACCGACTAATAATCTGAAATCTGAAATCTGAAAACTTAGATGGGTTTATCTGCCGCGCTTGCCGGCCCACCACCGTGATCCGCACCACGTAAGACATTCGAGTCATCGATGTAATACGACGTCCTGCCAGTCTTCCCATATTCCAGAGGAGTTGCCGTGGCCTCGAACTTATTTCCGCTAAGAGTGATCTCGATCCTGTAGCCATTGCTCTCAATATACTCTTTCGAGATCATCTGGTTCTCAATGAGCTTCTCAAGTGAAGCAAAACTTCCTTGTCCTTCACCTGATCGGTATTGACCTTCCACATTCGCGATCATATGGAGTGCACTAATCGCAACTCTTTCGTTACTGATCATTGGAGACGGATTTGACTCCGCTGACATCGCAGCAACCGCCGTCAATATAAAGTCCTTGGGAACGTGCACTTCATGAAGTGTTCCCAGTCCGTCATTCGAGAGTGAATAGGCGATTGGTTGTGGCACCGCTGTGAGACGTAGAAGAAAATCCCTGGTTTGATCGCTAATTAGTGAATTGGGTTCCTCCGCCCAGCGCTTATAACTTTCCATCAGTGCGGGTGAAATATAGACCTGAGCCTGAAGTTGACGAGGCTGCCAACGCGTGTAGTTTTTGAACTGCGCATCGGAGGACAGTGTCTCGTGCTTGAGGTAGGAGTCCACGACGTGTCGAAGGGCGCCTTTATCTGCTGAGAGCACGAGGAAGTTTCCAACGAACGCGTAACCAAACACATCCGCATAGGAGACGATTTCAGTGTCCTCGCGTCGCTCCTTTTGCGCGAATGAACTGGCACCTTTGAATCCAAGTGAGTCGATGATCTTTGGAAGCAATGTTTTCATGCCTTCCCGATCTTTCAAAGACAAGGCAATTACGATGGGTGGTCCACTCGGAGGAGGTTTAGGTTCCGGGGGAGTTGATTGACCCGCGGTCTGATCGTCAGAAACGACAGCTGTGCGTCTTGGACCATCCTCCAGGAAACTGACTGGCATGCTTACCACTACTTCCGACCCGAGCAAAGGCAGCAGTTCCTCACGGATGTTAATCTTTAAAACGGCTTCCAATTGCGCCACGGGAAGGAAGTCGACTTCGTCCGGCACTCCTGTTCGTTGTGGACCCAAGTTCTCAATCGTCGGTAGCGTTCTGTTTACCGCAGCAAGTATTTGTGGTAAGTCCAGAGAAAGAGTGGCGAATAGCTCCGTATCGGCTGGAAGTATCGAAGGTGATTCAGGAACTATCGGTGCGCCAACTTTCAGATTAGGAACAAAAGGCACAACGTCACATCGTTCACCCGGAGCACTCACCATGAGAGCGCGCACGTCAAGTGAATCGTGCTCAAATGAAATGCCTACGCCAATCCCATCGGGCCATCTTGCCTCGCCCGTAAAAAATGAATTGAACAACATGCCTATAGTGGATGCGACTGGGTCGGGAGTGGGTGTTGGCGTAGCCGATTGCGACGAAAGCGTAGTTTCGACTGGTGGGTTAATACTTTCTTCCTGCGGGACCGGATGTGTGTTCGGCTCTTCGTCCGGAGATGGTGAAGCTTCGGTCTTAATCGGTTCGTTGGCTTTTTCCTCTGTCCGTTTTCTCTCCTCCTCTTCATATTGTTTACGTCGTTCTTCGTCTTCCTTCTCGATACTGTTTACGTCTACATAAAGAAATACTTGCTCTGAAGTGAATCTATTTCTTGCCACTCGAAAACTTGTCTGTTCCGACAGGAGCTTGCTGCCGGTTGGCCGCAGATCCTTCAAGTTAATCGGACCGGAACTGATGATAATGAGTGAGCCTGTCTGTTTCAGAAAGAATGTCGGCTTAACAGGTTGAGCGTCGTCTGATTTTGGCGTCACCTTAACTTCGCTTGGGGAGGGTGAAGCAGTAGGTTGCGCCGGTAGGACTTTCGGAAGAAAACTGTTCAACTGCGGCAGAAACTTCGCCGCCTCTTCAGGATTATCGAACTCAATTGCGAAAACAACGTCTGGAACATTTTTCGCGCTTGGCCATGTGACGAACAGCATCCGTGAGGTCAATACGTCGTCTGCATGAGCGTCGATCCACCTGAGAAACTCTTTGAACTCCTGCGGGGGGCCTGCCAGTTTCAAGACAGGTTCCAATAGTTCGTTTACTGAATTCGATCGAATGAGTTGGCCCACGCCCCGAGCTTCCACATAAATCTTGTACCGATCACTACCCAGCAAAGTATCAAACGTAAGTGGCTGTGCATTGACGGGACTTTTCGCTGCGGGCCGGGCTGGTTGACGACGTTGCTGTGCGAAGACACCGAGCGGTAGGAGCAAGACCAGGAACAAGGCGATATGCGGAAGGTAAGACTTGAGGGCGTTCATAAGATTGACACTAAGCGCTTGACGTCTGACATGCACATCTATTTGCTCCAAGTGGCAGGAAAAAATATTGCTATCGAACCCCTCATCCTGAGAAACGCGCCTGATGTGCTTTCAATTAACAGAGCTTTAGGCGAGACCAAGCGAGTTACAGAAATGTTTCGTATGCATCTCATCCCGCGACGGTTCACAGTGTAGCAATACGTAAGCCAGGGCTCACTTGTTTTGTGTGTTTCGACCACTAATAACGATCCAACGAACTAATGATCGGTGGAGCACATTTGAGGGAAAAAGAGTATTGCAAATTCCAGCCGTGACGGTTAGATTGGTCGCACTGTCATACAAAGGTAGGGGCTCTCCTCCAGGTTAGAGGTGTACCGCTGCCAATATTGATTAAGTTAAGGCGTGGGAGGAAGAAACAGTGCCGACCGGAACCTGCCCCGAATGTGATGCTGATGTGCATGTCGATCTCGACACAGACAAGGGCGAAATCGTTTCTTGTGAAGAGTGTGGAACGGATTTGGAGATAGTTGGACTCGATCCTGTTGAGCTGGACATTGTCGAAGAAGAGACTTACGACGAGGACGAAGACGAGGACGAGTACTGATTCTTATTGATTCACAGAAAACGGCAAGGAGCAGTATCAAAATGCGTTGAAACTGTTCCTGCCGTTTTTCTATTTCCGGCCGCTTAACTATTACCTTCCTGGCGCTTTGTACTCCACCCTGCTTTGTCTGAGCATCAGACCTCGTGGCCCGTCCACCCGGATCGTGTGTACTTGACCATCGCGACGTTTCTCGTCGGGTGGATAAAATGCCAACACATACGCCGCTGTCACTTCCTCAGCCAGCGATCGAAACAATGGGCCATAATCTCTTTCGTTGGCATAGACATTCCGACCGCCCGTCAGTTCTGCCAACCCACTTACATCCAACGGCGTAGGTAAAGGATTTTGTGAGGATGAAGCCAACATTCGAGAGTACGAAGGCAGCGTGACGACAAAGATGCTGACATCTGCTGCGTTTGCACGTTCGATAACCGTCTTCGCCTCGACGGTATCCCCAACCGGAAAACCATCTGTGACCACCAGCACAGCGCGCTTCATCAAGCGCCGCTCTCGAGTGCGAGGCGCGCTCTTTACTAACAGGCGGACGGCGTCGTCGACTGCGTCGTAAGTATGTGTTGAAAGGCCGTTCGGTGCATCACGTTCCAAACGTTCTATCGCTTCGTCTAACTTATCTGGATCTTTTGTGAACTTCTGAACTGTCTTCACGCGCATGCCGAAAGTCATCACCGCATAGATGACTGGATGGGTAGATAATTGAGCTGAGAACGAGCGAAGAGCAGATCGCACTTTCATCATCTCATCGTTCGTCATACTGCCTGAGACGTCGAGGGCGAAAATGATTGCCAGAGGTCGTGATTCGCCTTCGCGTTGCTCCAACTGAAAGAAAGAGACTCGTTGTTCTACGCCATCGGAATAGACCTTGAAGTCTTCCGGTTTCAGGTTCTTGACAGGCCGACCTTCAGCATCCATCGCCGTCACATCGACTGAAACCAGGTCAGTGTCGAAGCGGAGAACATCTTCAGGCTCTTGTTCTTTAGGAAATACTTTGCGCGGTCGCTCCGTTTTGTTGGAAGGATTCTGAGGGACCCCCTTGATGGAGAACGCAGCCAACAAAAAGAAAGTTAGTGCAGGATAAATAAAAACCGACGGGCGCTTGATGAACATCAAAGTACTTCCTTGGCTGGCCGGGGGATTATACGAAGCTGTGCTTTTTCTTACCACTGGAACAGGACAACAGGTTTGCCTCGCATGGCATCCAGTTGTTGGATGGATGAGCACTCATACCTTAAGGTGCTATTATCCGATTCCGCACAGTCTATTACGTGGAGGTTCGGTCATGAGGTTCACGAAATCTCTTTGGATTCTGGTAATTCTCTTTGTTGTTGCCGGCGCGGGCTACGCTCAGAGTAAGAGCAACCCCGGTGGAATCAAAGGCAAGGTCAGAGTAGAAGTCGGATCTCCAAACGGCGTTACGGTTGTACTGCGAAAGGGTGAACGCGAGATCAATCACGTCACGACAGACAAAAATGGCGAGTTCATCATCAACAATTTACCGCCGGGAGTTTATGGACTTACTTTTCGCAAGCCGGGACTGAGCATTGGCACCATCGAGAATATCGAAGTAAAAGCCGGCAAAGTTCGAACTCTCGGAGATCGCCTTGTTTTGACAATTGATGAAGGGTCCATAGCTTTCATTCGGGGAAGTGTTTTTAATGGCGACGGTCGAAGCGTGCCAAATGCTGAAGTGGAATTAGCAAGGATCAATACGGATGGATCCGCGAAGAAGATTGACGGACGTTTAACTACCGAGACCGGATCGTTCGCCTTTCGCCTCTCACCCGAACCTGCCAAGTATAGACTCACTTTGAAATCGAAAACCGCGGAACCGGTCAGCAAAGATGTTGAGATCGACGGCGCTGCAGTGTATCGAGTTGCGTTGTCGAGTAAGCCAGTTTCGAAGCCTTAGTGCGACAGATTAAGATCACTGTCGGTTTTTGTTAGTGTTAATTCGTGTGATGCGCGTGGATCGTTTGTTATGTCCCGAGAAGAGGGATCCACGAAATCACACGAATTAACGCGAACTGATTCCCGTTAATTGTGCGAAACGATAAACCCGCCAGTAATTAAATCTCCGTTTAGTTTGTAAGTGGTCTACTCCTACGTTAGGATCTGCGCACCCAAATCGCATCCGAGGAAGTGATGGAAGAGCGGGAAGAGTTCTTAACTGCTAAGCAGCTCGCGCAAGTTCTCCAGGTGAGCGAATCCACTGTGAGGAGGCTCGCTGCTAAGCGTCGGATTCCGTCAGTTCGTCTGACACCGCGCATTATTCGCTTCCATCTCGATGCAGTTCGTGAGTCTCTGGATGTGCCTCGTTACCGAATTCGTCACGGTGAGTACGAGGAGCAAGTTGATGATGCACAGTTATCGTTTGAGGATTTGTTGTTGAGTTAGTCAGTGGTCAGTGGTTAGTGGTCAGTTGTCAGTTGTATAGCTCGAATACGTCCAATAGGTTCTGTACTACTGACTACTGACTACTGACCACTGACAATTCAGCGTGTTCCACTCCCACCCCTCCGCGGAACTGAGAACTCCACCCACTTTCCATCCTGCTTTACATAAATCCGAGGTTGTTTGATTCGGAAGCCTTTACTAAACCCCGGATTCGCTGCGAGAACTTTCTTGATCGTCGACTGATCGCCGGTCGCCACTCGCCATTTGCCATCTTCTCGCACCAGGTATTGTTGTACAACGATCTTTCCTTCCATGGGTGCGGGAATCGTTACCCGTCCGTACAAAACTGTATCAACGACGGCCAGGTTGCCCGACACTTTTACAGCGCCGACTTCGAGTCGATCGAGTTGATAAATTCCCTGTGCTCGCTGAAGCGCATTTACAAACCTGTCGCGTGACATCCGGCTGCGCGCTGAGCCGGGGAGTACGTCGTAGAGACTCGAGTAATCGTGCGATTTTAGTTGGTCGAAAACCTGATTGATCATGTTTCGAACTTCCGATTCATCAGACGCCTCAGCTGAAATCGACAACCCTGCGATCGTCACGATGAGCAATACAAAAATGCAAAAACTATTCTTCTTCATTTGAATCCAAACTGTCACTTGTGTCTTCTGCGGGTTCGTTCGCTCTGACCAGATCCTTCATCTGTGCTCGATAACGAAGAAACCATGCGATCGCTCCCAGTGCGGCACAAACAAACGCGCCGTCGTAGTTATGACGCGCAAAGAAGAGCACCGCGACCAACGCGAAGACTCCAGACAGAATCATCCAAACCTGTTTCACTTCACAATCAACGGAATGGTTACATCTAAAGTTCCCGGGGCATAACAAACCTGATTGTCACATGCCTGTACTTGCACCTTCGCTGGTAAATCAAGCTGGCCTGGCTTCATAGTTCTATCCACCTTCACCTTAGCTTTGATGTCTATAACGCCTTCATAGACTGCAAGCGGTTTGTCCGCGAAAGGAAAACTCTTTGTCAACGGATTCGGGTAAACAATGAAGCTAACGGTAACACCAGATCTCTGCGGGACCTGCAACTCAGTCGCTTTGAGATAAGGAAACGTGGGTGGATTCGCGTTAACGTGATACCCGTTCTGAATGTTCAGTTGAACTATAGCGTCACCGTCACTGCCGGCTTTGATTGTCACGTCCTTAGAAGTTGCCTTAACGACATCGATAGAGTTTCGAGGCTGACCAGATTGTGGGGCCGCACCTGTTTCAGCCGAAGGAGGTGCCTGCGGCTGTTGCCTACTGCATCCCGCAGCTATACACAATAGAAGTACGACAAGAACAAGTAGCGATTTTGCCAACGAATGCTTCCTCAATCTGAAATCGGGTTTGCTGCTAGCGCCCTTGCCAGGCGAATTCGTTTCGCTCGACGTTTGAAATATAGTGCCACCAGGCTCGCAGGCAAAATCACCATCACCAAAATGGGCGTTACCACTATCGCGAAACGAATGAAAAAGAGAACGATTCCAGTTGCCAGAT
>Ga0114129_10004898_pt1 | contig 18897 bp, 23 predicted proteins | sample RhiMetdeltSRZDD1_FD_80071 | JGI IMG/M metagenome (GOLD analysis project Ga0114129, IMG submission 80071) | Populus rhizosphere microbial communities from Tennessee, USA - Rhizosphere MetaG P. deltoides SRZDD1 (version 2) (version 2) | ecosystem: Host-associated > Plants > Roots > Rhizosphere >...
AGACAAGATCTTTGATGTCGTCATCCCTACGCAGGAAGAGATCGAAGTCAAGGATGGCAAGCGTCGCACAGTGGAGCGACATATTTTCCCCGGCTACGTGCTGGTCAATATGGTACTCACAGAAGAGTCTTGGTATGTGGTGCGCAATACACCGGGTGTGACTGGTTTCGTTGGTATGGGAAATAACCCCACGCCGTTGCGCCCTGAAGAGGTATCTCAGATCGTCAAACGGATGGAAGCTGAAGCGCCAACGGTCAAGGTTACGTTCAAAGTTGGTGAACGCGTTCGGATTATCGATGGGCCGTTCAATGACTTCCGCGGAATGGTCTCCGAGATAGATATGGAGCGTACAAAAGTACGCGTGATGGTTTCGTTCTTCGGACGTGAAACGCCTGTCGAATTGGATTTCTTGCAGGTAGAAAAAGCATAAATAAACAGTAACAAGTTGCGGCTTGTGCGAAACGTGAATCGAAATCCAAGCTTGTAACTTGAAACAGTGGGAGTGACTTCCAAACGTCACGCCAAAACCACAAAGGAGTAAAAATGGCAAAGAAGTTTAAGGCAATCGTTCGTCTCCAGCTTGAAGCTGGAAAAGCCAACCCAGCGCCCCCGGTAGGGCCGGCATTGGCTGGTCATGGTATCAATATCATGGCTTTTTGTAAAGAGTACAACGCTCGTACGTCGAATCGTCAAGGCGAGGTTCTCCCTGCAGAAATCACTGTATATACCGATGGTTCGTTTACATTCGTTTTGAAGACTTCTCCCGCAGCCGTGTTATTGCGCAAAGCTGCAAAAGTTGAGAAGGGTTCCGGTGTTCCGAACAAGGAAAAGATCGGTAAAGTGACACGTGCGCAAGTAAAAGAGATCGCGGAAACGAAAATGAAAGATTTGAATGCGATCGATCTCGAAGGCGCGATTAAACAGATTGAAGGCACTGCCCGTTCGATGGGCATTACGGTTGTTGACTAAATTTGTGGGAGTGACGCTCCAACTGTCACGTTTGTACCACGGAGGATAAAATGGCTAAACACGGAAAGAAATATACGGACGCTTTGGCGAAGGTGGATTTGAACAAGGAATATACTCCCCGCGATGCAGTTGCACTCGCAAAGGAAACCAGTATTACCAAGTTCGATTCAACAGTAGAAGTTCATTTGCGTACAGCACTTGATCCGCGTCAGGCTGATCAGCAGGTGCGTGATGTGGTGGTTTTGCCGCATGGGTTAGGCAAAACAGTACGTGTATTGGTCTTTGCGCAAGGCGAAGGCGCAACTGCCGCCCGGTCTGCTGGCGCTGATCTCGTTGCGGATGACGATGAAACCTTGAAGAAGATCGAAGGTGGTATGCTGGATTTTGATGTTGCGATCGCTACACCCGACGCAATGGGCAAGGTTGGTCGTTTAGGACGTGTGCTAGGTCCGCGCGGACTGATGCCAAACCCGAAGGCTGGTACCGTTGTCAGTGCAGATAACATTGCTCGTGCGATCAAAGAAGCGAAAGCAGGCCGCGTCGAGTTCCGCCTCGATAAGACTGCGAATATCCATGTATCGGTTGGTAAGGTCTCTTTTAATGCAAATCAGCTTTATGAGAATTTTGCTGCATTGATGGATGCGGTGCACAAGGCCCGCCCTGCAGGTGCAAAGGGTGAGTACATCAAGAAGATCACTCTTTCTACTACCATGGGTCCTGGGATTAAAGTGGACCCCAGCGACACTTTCAAATTTGAGGAAACCGAGTAAAATATAACTCGATATCTTCTGTAAGCCACTTCGCCAATGAAGGTGGGTGTCCCACGTAAAAGGGACTTAATTTCCTGCTCAGGTGAGGACATAAGCATTTAATCCCTCTTGGGAATTGCTAAAAGTCTTTGCCTCGCGCAGCGAGTGGCAAAGACTTTTTTATTGAAAGGAGGTGAGTGTCCTTTGGCAATAACTAAAGAACGCAAAGAGGAAGTATTGACCCAGTATGCAGACTGGATGAAACGCAGCCAGGCTGTGATCCTTGTGGAATATACCGGCGTGACAATGAAAGCTTTGGATGGCATTCGCGCCAAGGTTCGAGAATCTGGCGGTGAGTTCCACGTGGTTAAGAATACGCTAGCGCGCCGTGCTTTTGCAGACATGGGAATGCAATTTCCCAGTGATTATCTGGTAAAGAGTACAGCCGTCTCTTTTGCCTTCAATGATCCTGCTTCAACTGCTAAAGCTTTGACCGATGCTACAAAAGGCAATGAATTCGTCAAAGTCAAAGGCGGATTCATGAGCGGTCAAACGCTGAATGCCGCCCAAGTGAAGGCTTTGGCAGATATGCCGCCACTGCCCGTTGTCCGCGCCCAGTTGTTGGGCGTGCTGCAGGCTCCGGCTGGCAAACTGGTTCGTACGATTGCTGAACCTGCACGTGGTTTGGCTGCTGTTATCAAAGCTTTCTCAGAGAAAGCAACTGCCGCTGCGTAGTCGGCCTGAATATTACGCAATACATAAAAATCTATTTCTAAGTAAGCAAGGAGTATTTAAGCAATGGCTGAACTTAATCAAATCGTGGAACAACTTTCCACACTTTCCGTCCTCGAGGCGGCCGAATTGGTGAAATTACTGGAAGAGAAGTGGGGCGTCTCTGCCGCCGCTCCGGTTGCAATGGCTGCCATGCCTGGTGCTGGCGCTGCTACTGCTGAACCCGTCGAAGAAAAGACTGAGTTCGATGTAGTGATCAAGGATCCTGGTGCCAAGAAGATCGACGTCATCAAGGTCATTCGCCAGTTGACCAGCCTTGGTCTTGGTGAAGCCAAAACTTTGGCTGAAACCGCTGGCGGGAAGGTCCTTAACGGTGTAGGCAAGGATGCCGCTAATGATGCCAAGAAGAAATTGGAAGAAGCCGGCGCTTCCATTGTGCTTGAGTAGGAAGTTTCACAAATCAAAAAGACGACTCTTATAAGAGTCGTCTTTTTGATTTAATTCCAACGTGTCATTTTCCTGACCCCGGACCTGTTGCCGATAAAATAAATCCATCATGCCATTCAGGGTCATCCAATAAAAAGGATCGAAAAACCAGATAACGTTCATGTTGTTCGGCGCTATCCGCATTTGCCTGATAATTCGCCTTATCTTTAAAGATAGCTACAAGATAAAACTCATCGGAATCATTCTCCATTTGAAAATAATAATCTGCTACCCATCCTGCGATGATTGCATTCCCAAAGTTGTCCATCGCTTTAATAAATTCATCTCTCACTCCAGGTTTAATGCGAAAGCGCGCAATCGTTCCATACATAGTCCTCTCCTTTCACTTGAATTATATCTCTCTGAATTTTAAGTCATGCTGAATCAAAAGAGACGACCCACAGGTCGTCTCTTTATCAATTTGACTTTTATCCCATTATGAAGCGAGGACTTTATCCAACCGGCGGATGACCAAAACTACTTTACCCTTGATCTCCAGTGGTTCGCTCTTCTTGATAAATATGGGTTTCATCGTTGGGTTGGCAGGCTGAAGACGATAGCGTTCCTTCTCTTTGAAGAAATACTTCAGAGTCGCTTCGTTATCACGCGGTAACCAGACTGCAACCATTTCACCGTTGCGAGCATCAGTAGCTGGCTTGAGAACAACGATATCTCCATCGTTGATCATCGCATCGATCATCGATTCTCCCTTTACTTCGAGGGCAAAAAGGTTATCGCCTTTTTCTTTTGAAGAAAGCAGACTGCGTGCAATATCCACTGCATTTGCTTCGCTGTCAGTCATATAGCTGATGTTTGGATCAAGCTCAGGGAGGGGTAGACCTGCAGCAATTGGACCAAGAATTGGGATACGGAGGGTATCTGCAGACCCGTTCATACCTGAAAGGCGCACACCGCGTGAGATTTTCCGGTCGCGCTCGATCAATCCCTTTTTCTCAAGTTGATCAAGATAATAATTCACAACAGAAGTGGACGTAATGCCGGTTTTCTCACCGATCTCACGAATTGAGGGGGGATACTTGTTCGCGCGCTGATATACCTGAAGGAATTCAAGAATCCTTTGGTGACGTTCTCCGAGACCTTTGCTTTTACGAACCATCATCATAGCTGCCTCCTGCCCAAACATTGGGCACGCGAGCATTCTTCGCTCATTTGTGCTATGAATGATAACCGAACGTCTGTTCTGTGTCAAGTGTAAAGAGAACGAGTTTTTCCTAAACCCACGTACGGCGGCGCATCCAGATATACATGCCAATAGGAAGTAGGATATTAATACCTAATACTACGTAAAAAACTTCGGTTGTTGTCCAGCCTTTCAACAACCCCAGCGGCTCGAAGAAATTCATCCCGAAAAAGCCGGTGACAAATGTAAGCGGCATGAAGAGGGTAGTGATAATCGTCAGTGTTTTCATGACTTCATTCATGCGGTTGTTGATGACTGACAAATAAGTATCTAGTGCACCGCCCACAAGGTCACGCAGGCTTTCGTTCAAATCATGCAAACGGACGAGATGATCATAAATATCGCGAAAGAAAATACGGTCTTTGGGATCGATCACTTTGTAATCGTCGCGGGCAAGTTTGTTCAGCACTTCGCGTTGGGGGAGCAGGATCCGCCTCATCGCCAGTAAGACTCGTTTTAGTGCGAACAGATTCTCGAGTGTCCGAGGCGAAGGACGGTCAAAGACCTGGTCCTCGATCTGGTCGATGGCTGCGTCAATTTTTTCAACAACGGGCATATATCCTGCTACCAGATTGTCAGCAATTCTATAAAGAAGATGGTCGGCTCCCTCCTTCACATTGCGCTCATCGCGATCACAGGCTGCCCAAGTTTCATCAACCGCTGTGACCGGATAATCATGATGAGTAACCACATAATTTTGTCCAAGGAAGATGTCCAATTCGTCCACTTCAGTTTCCCGGGCATCCCCACCCTCTTTCGTATTCATATAATTTAGTACGATATAAAGATAATCTCCCCAATCGTCAAGTTTTGGAGCATGAGTTTCCTGCAATGCATCGTCAATTGCAAGGTAATGAAAGTGGAAATCTTGCAAAATGGGGCGGCAGATTTCAGGGGACTCACTAACAAAATCCACCCACAAAAGACCCTGCTGATTTTGTATAAGTTCAGGAAATTCTTTTGGCGGAATATCTTTTCGAATTGGTTGCCCAGGAACATAGTAAAGTGACCGGATCATAACCACCTCGGAAGAGGAATTTTTGATTCAGAATTACTTTTCTTGAGAACTTACTTGAGATTTTTGAATTATTTGGAATTCATATAAATAAAATTGATAAACACCTTGACAAAATAAAGATTCTGCCTATAATATTTTTAGATATTGAACATAACTCTAAAGTTTGGCTCTTAGAAATGAATTGCCAGCTAATTATAAGCCTTATCACATTTATGTGATTGATTTTCAGGAGATTTTTCATGTACGCTGCCCCAACTCGTTGTCCAGTTTGCCGTTCAGAATTGACCGTCACCCGTTTACATTGCCCATCCTGCGATACTTCCATTGAAGGGCAATTTACAGGTGGTCCGTTTGCTCATTTGACCGCGGAACACCTGGATTTTATTGTGACCTTCGTCCGGTGCGAGGGAAAGATCAACCGCATGGAACAGGAACTCGATCTTTCCTACCCCACGATTCGAAACCGTTTGCATGAAGTGATTCGAGCCCTCGGCTTTGAGCCCGGCAAAGATGAAGTTGTTGAGATCAGCCCCGAACAGCGAAGCAGTGTTCTGGAAGATTTGGAGTCAGGAAAGATTTCAGCTGACGAAGCGATGCGCTTATTACGCGGTGAAGAGGAGTAGAAATGCCTAAGATAATTTCTGCTGGAAAATCCCCAAAGATTCATATTGAATCTATTGATGGCGACCTCAGTGTAGTAGGCTGGGATGGCACAGATGTTCTCATCAAGGCTGATGAGGATGAACTGGATCTGAAACAGAACGGGGATGAAATTACTTTTTCTTGCAATGACGACGTTGCGCTTCGTATCCCTAAAGATTCTTCTCTCTTCATTCAAAAGATTGGAGGCGACGGAGCAATACGCGGCGTGATTGGAAACATTGAGATCAAGGAAATAGATAGCGATCTTTCCATGCGGGATGTAGGCTCGGTGGCGATTGATACTATTCAATCTGACTTTAGCCTGCGCGGCGCAAAAGGCAATCTCTTTGTGAAAAATGCAAATGGGGATGTTTCCGTTCGTGATGTAGAGGGAAGCGTCATGCTTGAATCTGTAGCAGATGATCTTGCATTACGCGGGGCGCGCGGGAATATCAAAGTCAATGTCGGTGAGGATGTGGTTGTTTATCTCGAGCCCAAGGCTGATGGCGAATATTCCATTACAGCAGGTGACGATATTCTGTTGGTCTTGAGGCCCAACTCAAATGTAACGCTGACCATGACTGGCGATGAGATTGATGTGGATTGGCCCGGTATTGATAATAAGGGAGATGTCACAGAAAGAGTCCTCGTGTTGGGTGATGGGTCTGCCAAGATCACATTGAATGCTGGTGGTGATATCCGTGTGACCAATGATGCGAACGCAGGCAATTCTGCTGAGGAGTTTGGGAATTTTGCCGGATTGAATTTTGATTGGTCTGGCTTTGGCGAACGGATCTCACGTCAGGTGGGGCAAGCCACTGCACGCGCAGCAAAGCGTGCGGAAGAAACTGCCCGTCGTATGGAAAGACATGCTGAACGTCAGGCGCGCCGCTGGAGAGGAAATGTGGGCTCTGAGCCGTGGAATTGGAACGCGGGTCCGAAAGGTGTCTCCACTCCGTCTACACCACCTTCAGAGCCTGTGGCAGAAGAAGAGCGAATGGCGATTCTGAAGATGCTCGCTGAAAAGAAGATCAGTGCTGAACAAGCCGAGCAATTGCTCAATGCTTTGGAAGGAGGCAAGTAATGTCTTCTGAAGAGCGCAAGAAGATTTTGCAAATGGTGCAGGATGGCAAAATTTCTGCTGAGCAAGCCGCAAGTTTGATGCGCGCTTTGGATGCTGACGCGGATTCGGCAGAAGCAGATATTGAAGTCGTTGAGACAGGATCAGGTTCCGGCTATGAAAGAACCGACGCAGCCGAGTTTGAAGAGGTGAAGTCGCGGGCGCGGCGCTTTGCTATGATCCCATTATGGATTGGCGTCTTCATGGCAGTGTTGAGTGCATGGGGGATTTATTCTATTCAGCAAAGTGCGGGAATAAACTTCTGGTTTTTTTGTTTAATGGTTCCATTATTGTTAGGCGTGTTATTGATTGCACTCGGTGCTGGTGGAGAAAGTTCAAAATGGTTATATGTGAATGTGGATCGCAGGAACGCACAGGATTGGCCGAGGAATATCACTCTTGGATTTCCACTGCCACTGGGATTGACTGCCTGGTTCCTGCGGAATTTCGGACAGTATATCCATGGCATGGAAAAAACAAATGTGGATGAGATTATCCAGATTTTGGACGCCACAGGTAAATCTGGTGCACCTCTCATCATCAATGCAAACGACAATGAAGATGGCGAACATGTGCAAGTCTACATCGGGTAAGGAGGTGTGAGATGGCTAGCTCTGAAGAAAGAATGAAGATTTTGAAAATGATCGAGGAGGGGAAATTGAGCGCGGAAGAAGGGACAAAACTGCTTGCAGCTTTGAGTGACAAACGAATGTCTGCTCCTCCTCGCCCACCGGGGCTGCCCGGCGGACCACGCTGGCTGCGCATCCGTGTGACGGATGTGCGCTCAGGTCGCTCGAAGGCTTCAGTGCAGATCCCACTTGCCCTGGTAGACGCGGGACTGAAGATCGGCGCCCATTTTGCACCGGAAGTACAAGGTGTAGATATGTCGAATGTGATGGAAGCCGTGCGCTCTGGTATGATGGGCAAAATTATCGACGTGACCGATGAAGAGGACGGGGAGCACGTAGAGATTTATGTGGAGTAAGTGCCAAGCAGCCTTCTTTGCATAAGTTGACCGCGTGTGCAAGTCAAACAATCCCGCCTTAGGCGGGATTGTTTGACTCTTAATGATGTGTTATCCTGCGTGAGCTTTTCAAAGTGTGTGGCGCATATCAAATATCCGTGATAAATAGGAAAATTGGTTGAAGTGTTTGATGGTTTACCGATAAAAGGTAGAGGAAATTGATGCAGAACACAAATCGTCCAACGGGAATGTTTGGCTTCACAATCGTCTGGCTCGGACAGATTGTCTCTGTGCTTGCCACCAACATGAGCGCGTTCGCGCTCACGATCTGGGTGTTCCAAAAGACGGGCAGTGCTACCGCGCTGGGTCTGGTGCAGGTTTTCTTTATAACACCGCTTTTGATCATCACGCCGTTTGCTGGTGTGATGGTGGATCGTCACAACCGCAAATTAATGATGATGGTCAGCGATTCAGTGGCTGGGATTGCAACGATTGCTATTCTTCTCTTGCAGGCGTTTGGCATTTTGCAAGTATGGCATCTTTATGTAGCAGCGATCTTTCAAGGATTGGGGAACGCCTTTCAATGGCCTGCCTATTCTGCCGCGATCAGCACAATGATTCCAAAAGAAAAGTTAGGCCGCGCGAATGGTATGATGTCATTGATTGATATGGGACCGGGTATTCTGGCTCCGATGCTAGCAGGCGCGCTCCTGCCCATCATTGGTCTAACGGGAATTTTATCTGTTGATGTTACGACTTTTCTTTTAGCAATCTTGGTTTTGTTATACATTCACATCCCTCAACCACGCCGTACAGAAGAAGGCGCGCAAGCTCAGGGAAATATTCTGAAGGAAGCTGCCTTTGGTTTTCGTTATATTTTTGCCCGTCCAAGTTTGTTGGGGCTGCAACTGGTTTTCTTCTTTGGTAATTTGTGCGCAGGAATTGCTTTTACTGTGCTTACTCCGATGATATTGCTGCGCACCGGCAATGACAGCGCCAGCCTGGGGCTGGTTCAATCCGCAGGAGCCATCGGCGGTGTATTGGGAGGGGTTGCCATGAGCGCCTGGGGCGGCTTCAAACGCCGAGTCCATGGTGTGCTGGCAGGTTGGGCAATATCGAGTTTCTTCTTTGCACTCATGGGTCTAACCAAATGGATACCCTTGTGGGTTGCACTGAATGCCTTATCCTCGATTTTGATTCCGTTGATCAATGGTTCGAACCAGGCGATCTGGCAATCGAAGGTCGCGCCCGATGTTCAAGGGCGGGTCTTTTCCGCGCGCACATTGATCGCGTGGATGACCAATCCCATTTCCCCTTTGATCGGCGGTACGTTGGCGGATTATGTTCTCGAGCCGGCCATGCGCACATCCAGTGGACTTTCCTCCGTATTTGGATGGCTCGTTCCTGCGGGACCCGGAGCCGGCATGGGACTTCTGATCTTTTTCAGCTGCCTCGGCGGGATTTTGGCTGGGCTGGCTGGATATTTTATTTATCCTATCCGACATGCCGAAGACATCCTGCCCGATCATGAGCAGATGGTTCCTGCCGAAGCCGCTTAGCTAACTCTAGCCCAAAACCTCTATGTAATCCAGATTGACGGACTCTCCGCTTTCATGGATGATTCTCACAGAATGCGTGCCGGGAGAAAGCTGAGGGGACTGCCAGATGTTGCCAACGGCTTCCTGGTGGAAGCTATAAGGCTGATTGTCAATCATAACCGTAACTGTCCCGAAATTCCGCCCACGCTGATACCCCAAACTAAATCGTTGGCCTGTAATACGGAAGGATAATTCATTCCCAATGCTATTCGAGGTATGTAAAGTGCCTTTGTACGCGTACTTAGTCCCGGAATTCATCCTAAAAGCCCAGAACCTGTCATACGCAATATTGGGATTGGTATCATCATACTTTCCAATGGGAAGTGGTGGAGGTCCATCTAGTGCAAGGGTCGCAAAAGATGTGGGCTGGCTCTCGAGGACTAGAGTGCTTGCGGGAGGAGGTGTTTCGGCAAGCGGTCCGGGATAAGAATCTGGACTGGTTCTAATAGTGGTAGTAGGAGTCTCTTCTGGTGTGGGTGTCGCTGACCGAGGAGGAGGCAGCGTTCTTGTCTCATGAAGGCTGGCTTCGAATGGAATCGCAGTGGGTTCTGCTGTGGGTGGGAGGGGCGACTCGTTACGATAGTTTGTCAAAAAAATCCACACAAGTCCAAGAATCGAAACAATGCCAACTGCAATAGGAATCAGAAGTTCACGGTCAAACGAGGGGCGATGCCTCATACCTGACAAAATCCTGCCGCGATTGTACCCGTATTCGTTTCATTAAGGTCTCCACGAGTCCACCTGATTTGAAATGACTTTACAAGAAATTAGTCCGTCTTGAGGGTTGTCTACTCGTAGTCGCTGTGATATGCTCATTCGAACGAGCGATGTGGAAATTGAATTTTCCTTTCCGGCGTCCGAATGGCATGAGAGGACTTTTTATCATCTGGCTGGGCCAGATGATTTCTGGTATTGCCTCAAGCATCACGGCGGTTGCGTTACCCATTTGGATATTTAGTATTACTGATAGTGGGGCAGCAGTTGGTTTTTTGGAATTCTTCTACTTTGGTTCCTATCTTTTAGCCACGCTATTTGCGGGGATTCTCATAGATCGTAATGACCGAAAATTGATGATGCTGGCATACGATTTTCTGTCGCTTTCGGGGCTGGCGATCCTGCTTGTGCTTCAAACGGCTGGAATACTGCAAGTCTGGCATTTATATGTCTCGGCGGTTTTTCAGGGAGTTGGTGCTGCTTTTCAATCACCTTCCTATGCCGCTGCGATTACCACAATGGTGTCTAAAAAACAATATATCCGTGCCAATGGATTAATTTCACTGCTTTATGACATACCAGGGATATTCGGGCCGCTCCTCGCAGGGATAATGTATATGGTGATTGGTCTTAGCGGCATCCTCGCGATCAATTTGCTGGCGTTCGTAATTTCGATTGGGTTTTTACTTTTTGTGGATGTCCCTGCTGCGCCTCATACTGTGGAAGGCGAGCTATCCCATAGTAAATTCTTTAACGAAGCGATCTATGGGCTCAAATACATCCTTTACCGCCCGGGCTTATTGGGTTTGCAATTGATCTTTTTGACTGGTAATTTATTTTCAGGGATTGCTCTATCGGTCGCAGCGCTTTACCCAATGATCCTCTTGCGCACCGGGAACAATACCGAAACGTTAGGGACTGTCCAGGCCGCGGGTGCATTGGCATCGGTTCTGGCTGGTATTTTGCTTACAACCTGGGGAGGGATCAAACGTCCGGCCAGGATTATCATTTTAGGGTGGACTCTTTCCAGTCTCTTTAGCATGACCCTGCTCGGCATCGGACAGGTTTTGATCATCTGGCTGATTGCAATCGTGATCGATTCGGTTTTTGATCCTATTGTAAATGTGTCTATGGATGCGTTTTTACAAACAAAAGTGCCACCGGATCTGCAGGGGCGCGTCTTTTCGGCGAGCGATTTTATTGCCCAGGCAATGATTCCTTTTACGCCATTGTTGGCCGGTTATTTCGGGGATCGTATTTTTGAGCCGGCGATGGGAACCGGAGGAGCGCTTGTAAATACATTTGGCTGGTTGGTGGGAACCGGTCCGGGTTCGGGTTTCGGCTTGTTGATCCTGCTTTGTGGAGTTGGCGGGACATTAGTAGGACTCTCCGGTTATTTGATCCCTTCGATTCGTAATATCGATCAATTGATGCCAGATTTTCGACGCGTGCCTCCAATGGCGATGATCAAGCGTTTTCAATCTGTGAGAACAAGGAAAAATACGCGCAAAACAAGAAGAACTATTCATAGGGTCGTGAGGGGGCGTAATTCCTTTCGGCGGAACGAATAACTCAGAAAAAGTGATTATCTTGCAAGAAGTCTGAATTAAAAACAACTCGCCAACTGACGAGTTGTTTTTTTCGATGAGTTTGTTTTATTCAGCTTTATATGCTGTGATCTTGGCGCTATATACTGACTTATACACATCGTCTCGTGAAATTGTTTTTAGTTCAATAGCATCGCCCAAATCATAGATGGCTGAGTCAACAGTCTCCTTGTCGAAAAATACCGGAGTCACGGAAACATGAGTGAACCCAACTGCCTCCATCATTCCAAGATAATCTTTGGCATCCACTGCTCCTGCCACGCAACCTGCCCAGGAACTCAGACTTTGTTTAATAGAGTCAGGAAGCGGGCCATCCGTAACAATATCAGACACTGCCAGTTTGCCACCTGGTTTCAGGACGCGGAAAGCCTCACTGAAAACCTGCGATTTATCGGGCGATAAATTGATCACGCAATTTGAAATGATGACATCTACAGTATTGGATTCAACGGGCAAATCTTCAAGATAACCCTGACGAAATTCCACATTCTGGATGTTCAAACGGTTCGCGCTTGACCTGGCGCGCTCGATCATTTCGGGGGTCATATCCACGCCGATGACTTTTCCTGTCTCGCCGACCTTCTTCCCGGCGAAGAAGCAATCGAGTCCAGCGCCCGAGCCGAGGTCAAGGACGGTTTGTCCTGGTTGCAGTGAGGCGAGTGTAATCGGGTCGCCACATCCGTAACTGACAGTGGATTCACCTTCAGGAAGCGTCGCAAGCAAATCGGTCGGGTAAAGGCTACTGTCGGTGCTGCAACAGCTATCAGGTCCGCAACAGGACGCGTTGTTCTTGATCCGCTCTGCATAATGCTCACGAACAACTTCATGGATTGAGGTGTTTGTGGTCATCTGGCTGATCTCCTTTTATAGATATACTTTTGGGTCGTCGTCTTGGTCTCGTCGCTTCTGGCGAACATCAAGGACAGTTTCTGTGGATCGTAAAAGCCCGAAAAGGGTTAAGCTGATCACAACGAGTAAAGTTATTGCAAATTCCATTCTGTCTCCTCATATCGAAATTCATTTATACATTTCAATAAAAATGCGGATTTAATCCGGAATGATTTCTCTCTGCTCATCACATGATGAACAGAGAACTAGCTTTAGCAACAGCCACCACCACTGCAGCAACCGCCTTCACATTCTTCACAACCGCAGTCATTTTTGAGTACGATCAACTCCTTCATGGCATTCACCTCCTTTCAAATAGATATTTGTCTATGAATTAGTGCAAAAAAAGAGTGCCTAGTCGGGGATAACCTTTAGCACAACCTCTGTTGCTTTTTCTTCCGGTGCGAACTTGACCATTAGTTGTCCACAGCAATACGCGACCCGATCTTGATTCAGAGTATAGAAGGTTTGCTTGCCTTCCTCGCGGACATTGACCAGGCCCGCATCACGCAGAATAGCAAGATGGTGCGAGATAGTGGGTTGCGACAAACCGATTTTTTCCACAATTTCATTTACTGATAAGGTACAGCAACAACACTCGCTCATGATCTTCTGGCGAGTATCGTCTGAGATGGCTTTGGCAAAAAGGACGGGATCAAAAGTGGTATTCATGAAAATGCTTCGCTGAACTCCTCATGCAGGAACTCTCGTGTACCTTCGGGGCCCGAAAGGAGTAATGAGATCGGCCCATCATTTGGCGCTACTTTAAGTGTAAATTCCAAAAATGGACAACATCGCCGCTCGTTGAAAATAAACTCAGCGAATCGTGAGATATTCTCTGAGCTATTTGTTTGGGGAAAAAGAAATACAAATCCATTTTCCGCGTCGCGAATATCTTCTACAGTTTGAAAAAGACGAACCGTATTCTGGACATGGTTTTCACGTTCTAGTTGTGTAAACACGTCCATGTTGCAAAAAATAGCATTTTCTTGAGTTTGAAATTTCATATCGACATCCATCTATTTGATATTATATCGAAGTTTGTCTATTTGTCAAGAGATAGGAGATTGTTGACATGGATGAAAAACCATTCTATAGTAGACACCGTAGACGACAACCAAGGAGGCGGTATGAGCAATGATTCGGTCCGGGCACTTATTCTCTCAGGCGGTGGCGGACGCGGCGCGTTCCATGCGGGTGTATATAAGTATCTGATGAAGAACCATAAAGTAAACGTGGATTCGAATCATATTGGTGCATGGGAGCCGCAGATCATTGTGGGCACCTCCATCGGTGCAGTAAATGGGGCGGCGATCACACAAGGCATGTCTGCCGATCAATTGGTGGGTGTGTGGAAATCTCTGGAGGAAAAAGATATTCAGGGATTGCCGCCTGGGATGCGCGGCATCGCGCGGTGGGCAGCGCGTGCCATCTTCAAGGAGGTGATGGATGAAAGACTTCCACAGATCAAGCCGCAGGAAGCCACCTCTCCAATTCCAAAGGAATATTGGCCGCCATTGCCTCTGCTCCCAAACTGGCTGGCTGAAAGACTGGTAGGTCATTGGATCAACTTGCTGGATACTGGACCTTTGCGCAAGACCCTATTTACCCGCTTTGGCCTGGATGAGCATAAACTGGCCTCCAGCGAAAAGTCGTTGCTCATCGCTGCCACCAAGGTGCAGACGGGTGAGCGCGTCATGTTCAGTAATAGAGAGGTAAAGGACCATAAACGCGGTGCGATGCGCCAGGATGTTTACCCGGGTATCACTGCAGACAGAATCCTTGCATCCTGTTCGATCCCCCTTGTCTACCCGTGGACATTTGATGCAGAAACAGATTCTTTCTATTGGGATGGAGCGCTGGTGGCGAACACCCCTCTCGGCGCGGCTCTTGATATGATGGGAGAAGATGCAAGTACTCCGGCAGAAATAGTGGTGGTTATGATGACGCCCTGGTGGGAAAGCGGCGACCCTGCGCCCGCCAAGTCTGAAGTAGCACCCAAATCGTTTGGCGATGCCATCACATGGATGCTCGATTGGATGCTGCTCGCGTCTTTCAGGGAGAATCTGAAAATGATCCGCGCCTTCAATGAAATGGCAATCCGCGAACGGAATGAGGGCAATCCACCCTATCGTTATCGTCTTGTCACTCCTATTATTGTTTCCCCATTGGAGTTCCTTCAAGCTGAGCGGATCATAGACTATGATGGAGATGTCTCAGCAAAGTTAATTGATGAGGGATATAAAGCCGCGAAACACGCCTTTGAAAAAGCATTTCCAGTTTCGTAATCCTGATTTGACCTCACTCTAGCCTAACAGATCATAAGTCATAAGTTCGATGAGATGACCATCAGGATCGTAGAAATAGATCGAATGCACGATTGTATGATCCTGAAACTCAAACTCAATTCTTTTATGTCCAAGTGTTTCCTGAGCTGCCTTGAAATTGACTTGGTCCACTCGAAAGGCAAGATGATGGATCGGGAGTCCGGCAGGCAGCGGCACATCGGGATCATCCGTTGGAAAGAAGGCGACGGATGTATCTCCGATTCCAACTACGCCTGGAAAATTTCCCCATACGTCTTCATAAAATCGTTCCAGCCCAAACATTTCCTGATACCATTCGACGGATTTTTGCACATCTTTGACGGCCAACCCAATGTGATCAATGCCCTGCACTTTGAACATTTAGACTCCTATCCATATTTCTAATTGGCCTTTTGTTCGCCTCACGGACACATTATAGTCAGCCCCCCTCTCGTATCCAATTCATTTATTTATGAAGCCTAAATTCCTCGCGATGATTCTATCTACTACCCGTTTGGGCAAAAACATTTGAATAATGCGTCGGAAGGAACTGCCGGGGATCACGGAGTATCGGACCCGCGGATTAGGAATGGTCAACGCACGCAAAACGACTTCTCCAACTTTTTCCGGAGGATAGCCGTTTTTTCCCTCCTTAATCATGTATTTTCTGACGCGCTCGCCCGCGTAGCCGTAGTCTGTGTTGTCATACATGGAGAAATCGGCCTGATCAGCTTTATCCCAGATTGGTGTTGCCACGGATCCGGGACCAACAATGATCACATCAATTCCATAAAGCATGAGCTCACGTCGCAGGCTTTCTGAGAATCCCTCCAGCCCATGTTTCGAGGCAACATACGCTCCCAGGAAGGGACTGCCTCTCTTTCCTCCAACAGAACTAATATTGATGATCCGCCCGGGCTTTCCCCGTAGCGAGCGATCACTGCCAAGCAAAGGTACAAACGCCTTCGTGACAATTAAGACACTCACCAAATTAACTTCGAGCTGATGCCTAAAATCATCAGTGGGCTGAAGGATTAAGGGTGCAGGTACGGCGATCCCCGCATTATTAACCAGCCCAAACAAAGTCTCCCCGTTGAGCTGCTCACGGACCTGCTGTGCAGCAGCTTGAACGGCTAGTTCATCCGTCACGTCGAAGAAGAGCGGGACAAATCTCTCACCAAATTCTTTGGAGAGTCGTTCAGCATCCTCAGTTTTTCGCACACTCCCAAAGACACGGAATCCCTGCTGAATCAGAACTTTCAGAATGCCCCAGCCGATCCCTGTTGAGACACCAGTCACAACTATACTTTGCATGGTTTATTCCTCTCTTATGTCAGTCGGTGTTGGTAGTTAATCATAAAGCCAGCCCGTCACATCATTTCCACAATATTCTTGGATTTCAGTTGCATTTGGCAGGAATGCATATGTCGTGGCTGAATTGATCTTGACAGCTTCTGGTTGGAGATAATACTGATAATACTCCAACTCAAGTGCTGCAATTTTAAGTAACTTCCAGATAGCATCAATCTGCAATTTCTGTTGCGAGGCCTCTGAAAAGAAGAAATCCTCATATGTTAATTTGATTACCTCATCCTTTGAACGCGTGTCAATGAACGACTCGAAAACATCCAGACGGTGCTTCAAATCTGTTACGCGCTGCTGGACGTCTTGAATATCGAGCGGCTGGAGGTCCTGATAGTATTCCTCCAGCGGTTTGGTCATTTCCCACTTCTTCCACAAATGTGTCTGTTCAGCGATCAACACTGAAACAACTGACTGTAAAAGATTCCTTCGTCGAAGAAAGATGATTTTGCAGTCGAGCCGTTTAAGCATGTGAATAGTGAGATCGTCAGGAAGCTGATAATCGAGCACTTTTATGCCATTAAAGTTGGTAAATATTTCTGCAACCTGCACATCCAATGATGGGATATCATAAATCAGCTCCCTGTAATTTTTGTTGCTGATATTCCAGCGTGTGAAGTTTTCATTAAACGGCTCTTCGAGAATATTAAGTTCAGGATGTAGTTGGAGAATTTGATAGAGACTGGAACTTCCACTTCTAGGGTGAGCGAAGAAAATTACGCGAATATTGGGGTCCATGTCAAATCTACCGTGATCACCTTGGGCACGTTCCTTAGTACATCCAGAATCACCACGCACACTAAGTATATCCTTGAGGGTTTTCTTTGCCATCAAGGATGGCTCTAAAGTCATTCAATGATTCACTATAGTTATTAGGGTTGAAACTGTCAAAACTTTGCTCTCTTGGAAGAGTTATGTCGAGGCCATGCATTGCCATACGTACCCGCATCCGAAATTTAAACTCTTGGTCGTACGGGTATCCTGCGATATCCAAAAATCGTTGCCATAACTCTGGCCGATAATACCACCATAAGAGGGCACCCATATCCAAAGCAGGATCATCGAGTGACATGGACTCGAAATCTATTAGATAGATTCTCCCATCGGAAGCAAAGAGCCAATTTGCATTGCAGATATCGTTGTGCGCTGCGACAAGTCCTTTCGTTCCAAACAGGTTGACTTGTTGAGCAAGATTCGCCAAACTGTTCTCTACAAACTCGGCAACATTCGGAACCTGCGCTTTATAGCGATCCCACTTTCGACACAACTGATTCAGGGCTCGTAAGCCTGCCTCTTTGTGTAGGTTTGAAGGGGGTGGTTGTAATATTCTCTTTATTTTTGGATGGTTATGAATTTTACGTATGAGAGTGGCAACTTTTTCCAGTTGATCTCGATAATCCCTTTGAGAGGGCCTTCGCCCAGCGATGAAGGGCTGGACAATTATTGGTAGTCCACTTTCCAATCTGCCAAAGGCTAGAACGGGAGGTGTGAGTCCAAGTTCAGCCATTGCCAAATATCGTTCAACAGGAACTCCAACTTTCACAAAATAACTTCGCTCATTTCCTTGCGCAAAGTAGGTTTCCATCCCACTGCCGGGCGGAAGTGAAAAAAGCCAATCATGAGTTGAAAGGTGCTTTCGCAAAAAACTGCGCACTTCCCGCTGGTGTTTGTGTCTATCAGGCGTCATGTCATGATCATAATAGACAAGTTGGAAATCTTGGTTACATATATATCAAGCGCATGAACAAAGAAGCCCCGATTTCTTTCGGGGCTTCTTTATGTTCGAACGAATCCGTCTACACTGATCGCCTTGGCAACTCAAGTTTGTCTAATCATCAATGTGTGGCTCGGTAAAAAAAGTACCAAGTTGATCCTGTACAAGGATCCAGCCTGTCGTATATCCGTCTACTGGCGGGTAGAGGCGGACTTCCGCCCATACTTTCCAATGGCCATCAGTAAAGACAGAGCTTTGTCGGTAGTACCAGGTCGTCTTGTTCAAAGCAGAGGCGATGATGGATCCCCCCGGGCTACTTCGGACATATAACCCGTTTTTATAGGCAATTTTCAGGCTTGAGAAGGAATCAGGAAACGGATCGTCGTCATTATAGTCGGGTTGAGGTTGAGGAGGATAATAAGGGACACCGACACCAGTTGGCAAGTTAATCACTTGCCCGGCATAGATCAAGCTGGGATTCCAGATCTGCGGGTTAACGGCCAGGAGGTTCCCCACACTGACGCCGGTACGCGCTGAAATTTTGCCGAGCGTATCCCCCCATTGCACCACGTAGGTGCCCCCATAAGTGGGATAGGATGGATAGGAAACAGGAGCGGATGCGTATCCTGTTGGAATGCATAACACCTGCCCTGCGTAGACCCAGGCGCCCAGCCCGGGATTCGCAGTCTGGATAGCTGCGACTGTGGTGCCACACTGTGCCGCGATCCCACTCAAGGTATCACCCCATTGGACCGTGATGTAGTTGGCACAACCCCAGGCGGAGGCGCCGCTAACGGAGGCAAAAGAGGTGACCAAAATCGCAATAA
>Ga0114129_10004899_pt1 | contig 18896 bp, 15 predicted proteins | sample RhiMetdeltSRZDD1_FD_80071 | JGI IMG/M metagenome (GOLD analysis project Ga0114129, IMG submission 80071) | Populus rhizosphere microbial communities from Tennessee, USA - Rhizosphere MetaG P. deltoides SRZDD1 (version 2) (version 2) | ecosystem: Host-associated > Plants > Roots > Rhizosphere >...
CCGCTCGCAGGCGCGCTCGTACGCGCGTGCGCCGGAGGTGTCTCTCAACAGCGCTATCGGCAATCGCACGCATCGCCGCGGAGCACGCCTGGGGCGTTCCGACGGTTCTGATCACACCTCGCTGGGCTCGTCGCCCGACCACCTGGGCCCTCACGATTGAACGCACATAGCTGATGGGCCGCGTCCGCCGCAGACGCCAGCGGCTTGGTCCACACGGCTCTCTCGAAAGTGACCCGGCGGTCGCACGCTCAGGCTCGACGTGTGCGCACGTGCGCCGGGTCACTCCCGATAGAGTCCTACCGTTACTCGCGAGTTACCAGGGGCGGAATGTAGGACGGACTCCGGGATCACCGACCGGGTAAACCTCTTGGCGATGATGTCCGCGCTTCCTTGACGCTCCGAGGATTGACGCGTTCGCACGCAGCGATCCATTCAACTTGAAACCCATTGCGATCATCTGACCGGACCCAGATACGTGTCCAGCCAGTTCAACGTTTCTTTGATCAGCTCGGGGCGGGGAACGTTGTGGCCCGTCTCGTACACGACGCGGCGTTTGTGCTCAGGCGGGGTGCCAAGGAAGCGGAACATCGATTCCTGGCAGCACTCAACCGGGTAGAAGAAGTCGTACCGTCCGTTGAGCATCAGCGTCGGGATGACAATGTGCGGGGCATGGTTGATCGGGTCGGCCTCGGGCCGCGCCTTGCGGAGATCGAATCCACCAACGAGGATGATCGAGGCTTTGAGACGCGGTTCCACAGCCGGCAGGATCCCGCCCATCTGTCCGCCCCAACTCAAACCATAAAACGCGAGACGTGCGCGGTCGATTTCCGGACGCGTCTCCAGGTAGTCGATGGATCGCCCCAGGTCTTTGGACCACATGATGACGTGGTCGCGCCAGAGGTTGGACATGTTGGGCACGTCAGATTCCAGGCCATCGCCCCGCTCGTACGTGCTCTTGTAGACCGGGTGCAGCACCGCCCGCCCGTTCGCGATGATGAAATCGAAGAACCGGGTGGTCAGATCCCTGTCGCTCGACCGATCGCCGAGAGCATTGGAGCCCGGGAAGACGATAACGGTCTGAAACGGCGGCTCCGAATGTTTGGGCAGGAAAAGATATGCGATGACGCGCTCATTTCCATATGCGGCCGAGAACGTGATCCTCTCCCTCCTCCAGTCTTCGGCAGAATCGTCCACTGCTTCGGTCACAGCGTCCAGGTCGGTTTTGTCGTACGCGTAGAGCCGCGCGTAAGCCCTGAACACCTCATCACTGGCCGGCTTCTCCTTCGAGTAGTCCCGCGCTGGAACGTCCAAGGCGCGACTGACGCCGGCCGCCAGCTTGTCGTCTGGCAAATACTTCACACATCGGAAACCGAAGTTCGCCGCGCGATCCCAGGGCGATCTGGCGTCCGAATCTACGAAGAGATAACCGGGTTCATCCCACGCTCCCCCAAGGATGAGGCGCTTGGCGGAGCCCGCAAGGTTCCAACACCATTCCTTGGCGTTGCCGGCCATGTCGCGCGCTCCGAAGCGATGCATGGCCCGCTGGGTGCCAACCGCTGCCAGATCTCGGCCGCTGAAATTGCTGAGCGGTACGATGTCGCCGCTCAGGGATTGCGTGGCCGCCCTGCTCCAATGAAAGATGGTGGGCAGAGCCTTTCCCGCGTATTCGGCATAGGCTGCAGCTTCGTACCAGCTCACACCCGTCACGGGGTAGTTGTCCCGGCCCGCCGGATAGCTCCCTGCCTCCCACGTCGACGGCCCTGGCCGACCTGTCGTATCTGTGAATGTCGCGACCGCCTGTTCCCAGGGAATGGCCTTGCCATCTTTCAGGAATTCCTGCCGCCAGAGCTCACGCTTCCCGTAACCGCCTGACGCGACAAACTGCTTGTACTGCGCGTTGGTGACCTCGAACCTATCGATCCAATAGTCGTTCAACGTCATTTCAGGCAGATCGTTGAACTCGGGCATGAACACGCGAAACGGCGACCCGCTCGTCGAGACTCTGACCATTCCTGGCGGAATCGCGCGCGGATCGTCAAGGACGTACGAAAACGTCGGGACGCCGCGGGGCGCGACGTCTTCGACGATTGCCCATCCAGGCTTCTCAATCTTGAAACGCAGGGTCCCGCGCGGGATGGAAGCGCCCTTGATCGGGGACCTGCCAAGGCGCGCCCATGGAACGGCGTCATCAGCGGCGTAGGGCTTGTAGTACACGTCGGCGCCCTGAGGATGCGTGTCGATCGTTACCGGTCGTGAAACGATCCCCAACGCCCTCGACAACGCCGCATCACCTTGACTGTACTTCCCGGCTTCCTGCGCGACCGCGAGCGCCGTCACGAACTGCTCCCGATCCGCAAGGCGCATGATTTCGGGAACGGCCTCGTAGCGCGCCCACCGGATCCTGGCGTTGCGGCTCCACGCCCATGCGGCGATGGCGACGAGCGCGATAAGCGCGAGCGCAAAAGGGATGGCCACCTGCTTTTGTTTCAGCCTTCTCCACGCCGGCGGCGCCGACACCGGTGCGATCTCGCTCGATGAAACCCGCATCCGATACGCGCCGATCTCTTGCGCGATTTCCAATGCGGTGATGGTCCGCGCCGTTCGGTCCTTCTGCAGCGCCTGGCCGACGATCCGTTCGAGCTCCGGCGGCACATCCGGCCGCAGCTCCCTCAACGGCCGCGGCTTCTCAGTGATGATCGCGAGCAGCGTCGCCGGCGCATTGCCCGCTTTGAACGGCAGCCACCCGGTCAGCATCTCGTACAGCATGACCCCGAGCGCCCACACGTCCGTCCGCTGATCGACGGCCTCGCCCTGGGCTTGCTCCGGCGACATGTAGGCGACGGTTCCCACCGTCGTCCCGGACGCGGTCATCCGCGTCATCGTCGGTTGATCGATCGACATCGTTTTCGCGAGCCCGAAGTCCAGGATCTTCGCGGGGCCGTTGCGCGTCAGGATGATGTTGGCGGGTTTCAGATCGCGGTGGACGATGTCGGCGGCGTGCGCGACCGCAAGCCCCGCGGCCACATCGCCCAGGATACCCGCGATGTCCCTCAGCGGTATCGGCTCCCGGCCGAGCCGCTGTGCGAGCGTTTCGCCTTCGTAGTACGCCATCGCGATGAACGGCTGCCCGTCCCATTCGCCGATCTCGTAAATGGTCGCGACGTTCGGGTGATCGAGCGCGCTGGCCGACTGCGCCTCACGGCTGAACCGGACCCGAGCGGCGTGGTCGGCGACAATACCTGGCGGCAGGAACTTAAGGGCGACCTTGCGGTGCAGGGACTCGTCTTCAGCCAGGTAGACGATGCCCATCCCGCCCGCACCGAGCTGTTGAAGGACGCGGTAGTGCGAGACAGTACTGCCTACCATTGCACTTGACCGCATCAGTATGGGGCGGAGATCGTAGAAAGGCTAGAGAGAAACTAGGTGCCGGCTATTCTTCCAAGTCGATGCGCAAGGGTCGAGCGGTTGCGCTGCCGCGGACTGCCGGCGGTGCAGCTCGCGCTCGAGTGCGCGAATGTGATCTTCGAGCTGACGCACCTCCTGATAGATCAGCGAGATCATCCGACGGAGGGCGTCCGCGAGCGGTGTCGCCGCATCCTCGAGGATCACAGGAATGGTGCGCAGCGCCTGGGCTGCGCCCGCAGGCAGCAGCAGGCCTTGCTCCCGTAAGATCCCGCGGAGAGTATTGATGCGCGCCGTCCGCGTCGTCATCCACTGCTCACGGATGCGATGCAATGCCACCAGCGTCTGCTGGGCCTCGCCTTTGACCGGCACCGACGGAATTTGACCGGGGCGCGCCGCCTCCAGCAAGGCCTCCGCGTCAGTGCGATCGGTCTTATTTCGGCGCACGTAGGGGCGAACGTACGCGGGCGGCAACAGAGTCACCGCGTGACCATGCCGGTGAGCGCAGCGTCCCCAGTAATGCGCGGTGCCACACGCTTCCATCACCACGTGCGTCGGGGACGTGGTCGCCAAGAAGTGCGTGAACTGTCTCCGGTTGAATCGCTGCCGAGTGACGATATGCCACTGGCGATTGGCAACGGCGACTTCGAACACGGTCTTTGCGACGTCCACGGCGACTGTCGTAGCATCCATCTCGGTCTCCTCCTGGTTGTGCTGATGGGCATCAGCTGATACGGCATCATGCCGCATCGGAACCGGGAGGAGTCCATACCATCATGGTGAAACATTGACTTAAGTACGCGATCGCTCGAAGCGGCCGGCTCTCGAGAAGGACCGCGCGCTAGTCGTGCCGTATTTGTGATGACGCGTGAGACTCGGCTCGTTCGTTCTCTCTGAAGAGATGCTCGACAATTGCGTTCGCGTCGTTTTCGAGGCGGGCGCGGAATGTCTCGCGGCGCTGGTTCAGGTCGCGCGTGACCGTCCTCGCGTTGATGAAGAAAGCGATAGTGATTCCGATGACGCCGAGGACAACGGCAATAATCCAAAAAATGATTCCGAGCATCGGCGTCTCTCCGCAACTTTACCATGCGAGTCGCGGAGACGTTCGTGAAAACGAAGCGTGATTTCTTGTCGCGGACAGGAGCGACGTCATTTTGCCGCGGGCGTGCGAGCAAGGGCGAACACGACGATCTTCGTTGGCGACGGGGTGGTCGCACCGGCGATGCCTGCACGCCCTCTCGACAAATCGCGAGATCGATTACGTCTTCCTCAAGGAAGCCGGCTGGCCTTTTCCGTTGCGCAACCAGTTTCGATCAGTGTGTCGTTGACGTCGAACACCTCCACTGCCGCGACTGCCGTGAAATGGTTCGCATCAGGAGTGAGTCGAATGCGCCGCGTGACCTTCACGGTCTGCGAGAATGTGCCGTCCGGGTTGAATCGCGAGTACCTGAAGACGGCAAAATAGGTGCTTTCCTCGATGTGCCAGGTTCCGAAGCTGGGGTCGCGCCGGGTTGGATTGCCCCTCGCGTTGAGCTCCGTCAGGGTACCGCCACGGATGAACATATTCCGGGCACGAACGGTTGTCAGGGGGGTGCCCGTCTGACAGTCGCTGATCGTCACCATCACATCCCACACTCCCTCGATTCGCCTGGCTTGGCGGGCAGCGCTGCGCGCCTCGGTTTCTTGTTCCTGGTTGTGAGCGTTCTGTGCGAATCGCACATTCGTTAAGGTCTCCGGATGGACGCCTCCCGGGCAGAGCAGGCACATCGCGATGAGAGCGGCCGGACGACGGGTTCGCGCAACTGATGTCGGTGCGGGACATTTGATTGACACAGGTCCTCCTGGGAGGTGGCCTATAATGGCGTGCACTCCCGGACAAGTCCGTCCGAGGTTGGCAGCTTCCACCTCACGAGCGGTTGTAGCAACCGCGCCGAAGCGCGTCACGACATGGGCACGAATCGTCACCGAGATCTGGACGAGACGTCGCCGAATCGTGCGCTCGGCGCGCCTGGCCGTCCGCAGGCTCAGTTCGTCCCAGCCTACACCTTCCTCGGCGTGACGCTCGACATGCGGCGCCAACTGCTCATTCGCGGAAATGAACAGATCAGACTTCGGCCGCGGGCGTTCGATGTGCTGAGCCACCTGGTGATGAACGCGGGCCGACTCGTCAGCAAGCAGGAGCTGATGGACGCTGTCTGGGCAGACGTTGTCGTCACCGACGACGCGTTGGTGCAATGCCTGATGGAGATTCGGCGCGGACTTGGCAGCGACGAGGGTATCAAGACCGTTCGGGGCCGAGGGTATCTGCTCGATTGTGAGGTTCACCACATACCGGCAGTGGATTCGAGCGGAATGGAAAGCGCGCCACAGTCACTAGAGGGGGTTGACGGACGGCTCGACGCGCGTGTGAACTCGGGTGCCAAGTTCTCACCGCCGCGTTGGATAAGAGCACGACCATTCTTGACGCTAGTGATCGGTAGCATCAGCACTGTGAGTGTTGCAACGATCCTGGCGTATGCGGTGTTTCACTCGACCGCCGCGACGGGATCGGCCACGAATGTCGTACGGTTCACGATTTCACCGCCGTCGGGCACGGTCTTCGGCAGCGGTTTCGGGTCCGGATCGGTTGCGGCTAACGTGGAAACAACCAGTCTGGCTCTCTCTCCTGATGGCTCACAACTTGCCTTCATCGCGACCGACCCCTCGAATCGCAGGAATGTTTGGCTGCGACCGCTCCAGAGCCTCGATGCGCGACTGGTTCCCGCGACCCAAGGAGCGACGTCAGCCTTCTGGTCGCCCGACAGCCGCTCGATTGCTTTCTTCGCGAAGGGTAAACTGAACCGGCTCGACTTGTCGGGCGGCGCCGCAGTGACGCTCTGTGATGTCACGGAAGGCACAGGCCTTTCTGGAACGTGGGGGCGAGATGACATCTTGTTCGCGGCGCCCGAAGGCCATGAGATCTTTCGCATCTCCGCCAGTGGCGGGTCACCACGAAGGGAAGTCGCGCCCGATCCGGCAGCGCGAGAGATCTCAGTCGGTTGGCCGTGGTTTCTACCAGACGGCAGACGCTTTCTCTACGTAGCTCGAGTTCCAGACCGTCAGGGTCATCTCAAGTTAGCAGAACCGGGGAAACCAGCGGCGGCGATACTCGCCGCCATTTCGAACGTTCAGTGGGTCGACCCTGACTACTTCGTTTTCGCCCGAGAAGGCACGCTTGTGGCGCAGCGCGTCGACCTTGCCGCAGGCCGTGCAGTCGGCGACGTGTTGTCGCTTGCGTCGCCTGTGCAGTACACGCGTTCAACCGCGCGAACCAACTTTTCCGTATCGCGAACCGGCACCCTCGTTTACCAGGCGCGAGGCGACCTCTTTCAGTTGGTCTGGTTCGACCGGTCGGGCCGCGAGATCGGGCGAGTTGGCCCGCAAGGTGACTATCTGCGCGTTCGGATCTCACCGGACGGGCGACGAGTGGTGTTTCATCGGACGGATCCAAGGCTGGGGACGTCGGATCTGTGGCTCGAAGATCTCGCTCGCGGCGTCGAGACACGCCTCACGTCTGATCCATCCAGCGAAATCGCCGGTGTATGGCTTCCGAATGGACGCGGAGTCGTCTTTGCGGCCGAGCGTGAAGGGCCACCGCATCTGTTCCTCAAGGACCTTGAAACCGGGTCGGATAAAGAGCTGCTCCGATCGAAACAGCGACTTCAGATCCCAACCGACGTCTCGCCCGATGGCCGCATCGTGGCCTTCGAGCAGATCAGCGAACGCGGTGACGCCGACCTCTGGACTGTGCGGATCGACGGCGAGCAGCAACCCTCGCCGCTGATCGGCTCAACGTTCAACGAACGTAGCCTGCACTTTTCGCCCGACGGGCGCCTTGTGGCGTTCTCGTCCGATGAGTCAGGGGCCACCGAAATCTATGTGGCGCTCTCGACGGTTATCACCTCGAAAAAGCGCGTTTCGGATGGAGGTGCATGGTCGGCTCGATGGAGTCCAGACGGTCGCGAGCTGTTCTATCTTTCTGCGGACGGATATGTGATGGCCGCGTCCATTCACGAAGCGCCTTCCCTGGAAATCGGCGTCCCTGAACGACTCTTTTCCATGCAAGGAAGGTGGCCGTGGCGCGACTTCGATGTGTCTCCGGAGGGAAAGAGATTCCTCGCGATCGTCCCTCAGATCATCGGGAACGGGCAGTCTTTGACCGCAGTCCTGAATTGGCCTGCGCAGGTTCGAAGATGAAGTTTATGACCGAGCCGTTTCCTTGAACATGCGCGCGCCAATGTCTGCGGTATCATGCTGTTGTGCTTTCATCGGCACTCGCAGGGATCGGCCGACGTCAAAGTGGGCGACACCTGCCTGACGATGAGCGGCAGAATGAGCTCGTCGACAGGGACTGATCACTAGCGCAGATGCTGCGGAGAAGTTCCTGGACTGGCCTCAACCCGGAACGTTCGCGTGCCGACGGATTTCCCGTCAAGAAAGATCTCCGCGCTATATTGCCCCGGCGGAAATCCTGCGGCGCTCTGAAGCGGAAAATCAGTCGCCGCGACGTCCCGGTCCGCCACGCGCTTCTTCGGCTCACCCACCACTTTTCCCCCGTACGTCCAACGGACGCTGATCGTTCCCGAGCCGCCGCCGGTCGTCAGGACGGACAGGTAGACGGTATCGTGCGGACCGAAGACGGTGGTGAACTCGGCAACGGAATGGTCCGAATTCAACGATCGACCGAGTTGAATCGCCGTGATGTGAAGCGGACGCGACGAGCCGCACGCTGCGACGTACGTCGTGAGGATCACGGTCGCAAGACTGACGCAGCGTAAACGCATAGGCAGCTCGATTGTACAGGCTTGGGCGCTCCAGGATCCGCCTTTCCCTATCCGAGAACCAGATCGCTTGGTCGCCCGGCACTGCACGTTCGAGCTATTCGGTCTCGACGCTGCAGCCGTTGGAAAGTACGACGAAGCGTTGCGGTTGCTGCAGGAGCCGTCACGCACGATCTATCCCTGGACGTGCAGCGGGAGATCAGCGAAGTGCAGCTGTTCTCTGGACGATACCTCGAGGCCCTTCAGACCTTCCAGGGCGTGAGCGAGATCCAACCTGACTTTCCCTTTGTGCACTCGTACCTCGCAAGAGCACTGATGTGTACGGGTAGGGTGGAGGAGGCAATTCCGCTATCGGAGCCAGGAGTGCCGTGGCTTGCTTTCTGCTACGTGACGACCGGAAAACGTGCGGAAGCGGAAAAGCTCGCCGCCGACTCGGGGCGTTATCCCTTCCGCCTGGCGGTCATCTCAGCGGCTCTCGGAGACCCCGAACGAACCATTCAAGCGCTGGAGCGGGCGGCGGTCAGCGAGCCACACCGCACAGGACGTCTCTTCATCGAACCGGGAATGGCGGCGCTTCGCGGCGACCCTCGAGTGTCAGCGCTCCGCAAGAAGTTCGGCCTGCTCTAGGGCGTGACCACGACGTGCGTCCGCGAGATGTGCTGGCGCAGGTAGGTGGATGGGGTCAGTCCGGAGAATTCGCGAAAGTCGTGATTGAAGTGCGCCTGATCGAAATACCCACACGAGAGCGCGATATCCACCCAGTCGACGTCTGCCGCCCGGTCGATTTGCTTCAGCACCGCGGAGAAACGCCTGATACGACCGAACGCCTTGGGTGAGAGCCCGACCTCCGACCGGAACACATCGAGGAACCGCCGCGGGGACATCCCGATTCGCTCCGCAACTGCATTGACCGGCCGAGCGCCGCGCGACCGGTCGATGAGGGCCACGGCGTATTGCACGGCCGAGTGAAGGGCGAGTCGATTGCGGCCTCTTTGGAGCAATGCGTTTTCGAGGATCTCGAACTGTTGTTCCGGGCTCTCGGCCTCCCACAGCCGATCGGCAATCGTCGTCGCAATCCCGCCCCACAGCAGATCGAGTGCCACGCTTTGATTCCGCAGCTCGTTGCTCGGCACTCCGAAGAACGGCGATCCGCCTCCTGGCTTGAAATGCACGCCAATCGCGCTGAACGATCGCGAGGTCTCGAGGTCGAGGAAGTCGGATCGGGCACCGGTCACCGCGCTCGAGGCGCGGCCCTCGGCATCGAGGGCGAACACGAGGTCCATGGCGCCCGTCGGGAGCACGCGCTCCGACGTGTGCGACTGCTGATAGCTGGAGTGAATCCACAGGCAGTCGACGAACTGCGCCAGCGGAAACGGTGGAGCGAGTCGACGAACAACGGGCGAAGTCGTCGTAATCAACTGAATGTAGCTCAGATCACCTCAAACTCGATGGATGAGCTTCCGATCCATACAAGAGACGACGTCCCACCCGGCGTAGAGTGCGTGCGGAGGGACTAATGAACGAACTGCACAAAGGCATTCCTGCCGGTGCCTCGGCCGTGATCCCGAGGCTGTTCTGCCGCGATCCCGTCGCGGAAATCGAGTTCTGCACCGCGGCGTTCGGCGCCCAGGAGGGCGTCCGCAGATCGGGCGCCGACGGAAAAATCGCGCACGCGCTCATCATGTTCGGACCAGCCATGGTGATGATCGAGAGCGAGTGGCCCGAAGCTACCAACCGTGCTCCAGCGATGGATGGGAGTTCGTCGGTGGCGCTCTACGTATACGTCGAAAACGTGGACGAAACCGTGGAGCGCGCCGTAGGCCGCGGCGCGCGGATCCTGATGCCGCCGGCGAATCAGTTCTGGGGGGACCGAACCGCGTGGATTCTCGACCCATCCGGACACGTCTGGACCGTCGCGGCGCGGATCGAAGAAACGACCGAGGAGCAAAGACAGGAGCGGCTCGCGCGCCTTCATGGCACATCAGAGACCCGAGAAGCGTAAAATCCGCAAGGCACTCAATGGAGGGGTTCGCAATGCGGAAAAACCAGTTTGTCCGAGCCCTTGGCGTCTGCCTCGCGCTCGCGATTCCGAGGGCAACGTTCGCCCAGGCCATTCCGCCGGAGCGCGTGGCGGATGCTGCACAAATCCGCGCTGGGATCGAGCGCATCTGTCAGGCGTTCGTTGACAAGGACACGAGGACCCTGCGAGCAACACACGGAAAGGACTGGCGTGGATTTACGCCCGAATCCGACCACGTGATCCGCGGTTTCTCAGGCTACATGGATGAAGCCACCTTCGATCCTCGTACACCGAAGGGCGAGGGGATGGTCGGCTACCGCCTGTCGGACTTCGACGTCGTCTTCTACGGTGATACGGCGGTGGCGTCGTTCGTGCTCGACACGGACCTCGCGTTCGGCGGCGAAAAACGCACGCAGAAGCTGACAATCCTGGACGTGTTCCACAAGGAGCCGGCCGGATGGATCCAGGTGGCGTCCAACACCTCATATCACGGAGACGAGATCGCCCGCCGGATTTCATCGCTTCGCCAGCTCGGCGAGGCGGACCGCAAATCGCTGTTGACCGCCCGCGAGGCCGTCTGGCGCGCGTGGTTTGCGGGCGACACCGACGCGCTTGGAAAGCTCGTCCCGCCCGAGTTGATCACCATCGAGCCGGGCTCCGATGCGTTCGGTACGCGCGCATCGAATCTGGAGAACTCACGCGGTTTCGCGGCTTCCGGCGGGAAGCTCGCGCGGCTCGTCTTTCCGCGGACGGAGATGCAGGCGTACGGCAGCACGGTGATCCTGTACACCACGTACGAATTCGATCTGGTCTCTGGTGGAAAGACAAGAACCGAACGCGGCGTCGCGACCGAGGTGTTCGTCAATCAGAACGGACGGTGGCAGAATACCGGCTGGCAACTGGCGCCGCTGCCGCAACCGAAAACGCCTTAAATCTCGTCGGTAAACCAACTGCTGCGTTTCTGCTGTACGCCGTTTGCGTCTTTCTCTGTGCATTTCCAGTTCCGAGTGCCTGGTGCGACGAGTACGAGGATCGAACTGTTAAAACCTCATGCGCGTTCGCATGTTGAAATCGGAGTCCGCGCCAGCGTTGACGCGATACGATGGATTCGATGCGACGGCTGGCGCGATTCACTGCCTTCGTGGGCACGTTCATCGTCGGCGTCGTCGCCGCGCTGCTCATCCTCTCGCAGACCTCGTTCATCCGCGAACGAATCCGCCGCTACGCCGTCGCTCAGGCCGGGAAGGTCCTGAACGGCGAGCTTTCGATTCGCCGGCTCGAGGGAAATCTGTTCTATGGCGTGCGGCTGAGTGGAGCCCGGCTGATACAGGCAGGTCGCGAGGTCTTTGCGGCCGATGCGATCGATGTCGACTACGACATCGCCGATTTCTTCTCTCATGGGATCGTGCTCCGCAGTGTTGTGCTGCAGCGCCCCACGCTGCGCCTCGCGCGCGACTCAGAAGGCTGGAATGTCGCTCGGTTGGTGAAAAGGGAGCGAACGGAAGCGCAACGTCAGGGTCCGGGCCGTCCGGTCTCTCTCCGTGTGCTCCGTCTCGTGAACGGCGCGGTCATCACCGCGGGAGAGCGACAGGGAATTCAGTGGCCACGCGAGATCACGGCATTGAATCTGGACGCGACGTTCGCCTACGAGCCGGTGCACTTTTCCACGACTATCAGCCAGCTGCGGTTTCAGGGAATCGATCCCGCGTTTACGATGCATACCTTCGCGGGTGCGTTTGCCGTGAAAGAGAATGTGCTCTACATCGACGATGTGCGCGCGAAGACGGCCGAGAGCGCGTGGAGCATCAGCGGCGTGGTGCGGGACTATCGACGTACACGTGATTACCAGCTGACGTTTCGCGCGGACCGCCTGTCGCTCCCGGAGATCAGTCGGATCTGGCCGCGCCTGAGCGCGTTCGACCTTCATCCGACGTGCACGATCAAAGCAAACGGACCCGCCGAAAGTGTGGCGCTCGACATCGATTTTCAAGCGGAGCTCGGAGCGGTGCGTGGTCTGGTGACGGCAGATCTCGCGGGGCCCGATTTCGGCGTGCGCGGAGAGCTGGACCTGGCGGGGTTCGACGTCTCCAGACTCATGAAGCCGGGCACGACGCGCAGCGACATCACCGGGCACACCGCGATGGATCTCACCTTCGACCGGCGACCAGTTCCCGCGCTGGAACGAATGCACGGGCCATTCAGGTTCACAGGACCGCACGTTGCCGCGTTCGGCTACGAAGGGTCGGACGTTCGGGTTGTTGGACGGCTCGATGGAATCAAGGTCACACTGGACTCGACAACGACAGCCGCCTACGGCGGAACAGCAACGGCCCGCGGCTTCATTGACTTACCGGTCCGAGGGCGGTCAGTCGCCCTCGATTTGAGCGGCAGCGCCGATCGCGTGGATCTAGGGCAACTGCCTCGCTCCCTCTCACTGCCTCGCCTTGCGACCAATTTGTCCATTTCCACATACAACGTCCGGGTTGCCGGCGACACCGTCGCGGCGGAAGCGGCCCTGCACGCGTCGACAGTCGAGGGCGCGACGCTCGCTGAGGGGACGTCAGGCGAGCTACTGGTGCGCGGGCGGCCGTGCCCGTGCGAGGTGTCGTACTCCGCGCGCGGCTACATCGATAACGGCGATCTGGAACGAATCGGTCGTGCACTGGAATTGCGAGTGCTGGGCGTTCCTAAGTACCAAAGCGATCTGCACGGCGACTTCGACCTCCGCGTATCCGGAACCGCGCTCGAATCGCTGACGCTTGATGCCAGAGGTACCCTGAAGAACTCGAGGATCTTCTCGACAACGATTCCGACCGCCACCTTCACCGCCTCGATCGATCGAGCGGCACTGTCGGTTCGCAGCGAGGGGTATTTCCAAAGTCTGAACCCCGCTCTGCTCTTCGAGGACGAGATATGGAGAGCCGACCTGACAGGATCCCTCGATGGAACATTCGGAATCACCGATCTGACGCGAGATATCACGCCCGACAGTCTTCTCTGGGATGGACACGTGACACTCACGGGATCGACGGTGCGAGGGATCGCGATCGAAACAGCCGACATCCGCGGCTCGTACCGAGAACGCGCAGGAGAGGTTCAGCAACTGACACTCGACGCGCCATCGATCCGGGGTCGCGTATCCGGCGCGTACTCGTTCGCCGAGACGGGAGAATCGAACCTTCGGTACAACCTGGAGATTCGCGACGTGGCTGCTCTGAGCGACTTGACGGGCCGCGCGGATGCGGGCGGATCTGCAACACTCGATGGCTTGCTTACCGGAAACAGGACCGTGCTGCAGACATTTGGCACGCTGAACGGGAGCGACGCGCGGTACGCCAATGCGTCCGCTCTCGATCTGAACAGCCGCTACAAAGTGGTCATTCCGGAAGCGTCACTGGCGAAAGCGGTCCTCGAGGCCGAATCGACCGCGACGTTCGTCAAGGTCGCCTCCGTCGAAATGAACGAGCTGACCGCGACCACGAAGTACGAGCAGGGTGCGCTGGAGTTCAAGACCTCATTTCGTGAGCGCGGACGAGAAGTAGAAGCAAAGGGAGACATCGTCTTTCATCCGGACCATCAGGAAATCCATCTTCCCGAGTTCACCGTCAAGACGGCTGGCGTGCAATGGCGGACTCCGCCGGACGTCAGTGCGGCGCTTCGTTACGGCGGGGGCCGCCTCGAAATCGATCGCACGCAACTCGTGTCCGGCAATCAGTCGATCGAGCTCGAAGGAGCGTTGGCGCTCGAGCCGGAGGCACCGGCAGGGATTCTGAAGATCGGACTGCGCGGAGTCGAGATTGCGCAGTTGGAAGCCTTGACGCTGCAGAACCGCGGATTGACGGGTCAGATCACCGCGGACCTCGAAGTCACCGGATCAGCGCAGGCGCCTGCGGTGCAGGGGCGGGTTCAGGTGCACTCCGGCGGTTTTCGGAACTATCGCTATGAGTCGCTGGTCGCCGAATTTCGATATACAGCCACATCGGTTGCGTTCAACAGCACCTTGCAGCAAACACCAACGGAGACCCTGCAAGCGCGCGGAACCATCCCGGTGTCGATCTTCGGTTCGGCCGCTGACGCCAATGACGCGATGGAGGTGCGCCTCACATCGACGGGCATCGATCTCGGCGTCGTCCTGGGACTGACGACGGCCGTCGCGAATGTCTCTGGAAGGCTCGCGCTGGACGTCAAAGCAACCGGAACCTCCAACGACCCGCACTTCGAGGGCATCGTCAGCATCACGGGCGGCGCGTTCGGCATTCCCGCGGCTGGCGTTGGCTACAAAGGATTGGAGACGGACATCGCGCTCGGGCCGGACCTGATCACCATTCCGCGCTTCCGGATCCTTGACGAACACGACGCGCCGCTCACCGTCAGCGGCCAGTTGACATTCCACCAGCGCCACCTCGGCGCGATGGACATTCGACTGACCTCCGACAATTTCGAAATCCTCGACAACGAGTTCGGCGATGTCGATATCGACTCCCAATTGCAGATCGCCGGCGAGTTTCGTCGGCCGATTGTCTTCGGGTCCATCAAGATTGAAGCTGGGCGACTCGAACTCGACCGCGTGCTTACGCTGTTCTACAGGCCCTATGCGACGCAATCGATATCGGACGTCAGCTCGGCCGATCGAACGACCGCTGCCGCGGGAAACGCAGTGGAAGCGACCAAAACGGCGCTCCAGGCCGCTGGTCGTTCCGGGAAAACAGATGCGGGGCAACCATCGGTCCAAGGAGTGGCCGCGCGTGGTTTATTCGAGAATCTCGAGCTTCAGCTGCAGATCAGCATCCCGGATAACCTGGTCCTCCGTGGCCGTCAATTGCGACCGGCAGGGCCGACGCGGGCCTCGTTCGGGGACATCAATGTCACCGTCGGAGGCGATCTCAGCGTTCGGAAAGACCGCGGGGCGGCGGTCCGGCTCGATGGGACGGTGAACACCGTTCGCGGGACCTATCTATTCCAGGGACGGCGCTTCGACATTGAGCGCGACGGCACAATCCGCTTCACTGGTCTGCCCGACTTCGATCCGTTGCTCGACATCACTGCCACGCGAGTGATTCCGTCGAGCCGGGTCGAAGCACGAGTTCGGATCACGGGAACCGTCAAAACCCCCGAACTCTCACTCACCAGCAATCCACCGCTCGACGAGAGTGACATCCTGTCGCTCATCATTTTCAACCGTCCCGTCAACGAGCTTGCGACCGACGAGCGCACAGCACTAGCCGCCACCGCGGGCAGCATCGCGACTGGTTTTCTGGCCCAGCCGTTGGGCGAGTCCGTCGGCCGAGCGCTCAATCTCGACGTGCTGGAAATCACAGCCTCGGAAACCGGTGGCCAACTCGCTGGCGGATTAACGGTCGGAAAGCAGATCGGCGATCGTGTCTTCTTGCGGCTCCAGCAGGAATTTGGTGAGCGCAACGTGACCGAGTTCATGCTCGAATTCCAACTCGCCCGTTACATGCGGCTGAACCTCGCCGGTGCGCCGGAGACATCGGGCGCGGCGAACCGAATCGGTCAGCGCCGTATCGAACGGGCCGGGATCGATCTGATCTTCTTCTTCAGCTACTGAACGGGGCTTTTCACCCCGAGCCGCTACTCGTCCGCCTCCGGGGACCTTCCCGCCGGCAGACGACGCTCGCCTCACCAGTAGGAGTCGGAGGCGGTGCAAACCAGTTGACCGCCAACATGTAAAGCTGTGCTCCCAACAGATGAATCCGGATCGCACCGACGTCCTCCATGGCAGCCTCGGGCTGATGGTGCTGAAGACCCTCGAGGCGCTCGGCCCACAGCACGGGTATCTCATTGCCCGCCGCATCGAGCAGATCAGCGGCAATCAGCTCGCCCTCAATCAGGGCACGCTGTATCCGGCGCTCTTGAAGCTCGAACACATGCGCTGGATCAGCTCGAAGTGGGGCGAGTCCGAGAGCGGCCGTCGCGTCAAGATCTACGCGCTGACGCCGGCGGGGCGGAAGCAGCTGCAGAAGGAAGAAGCGCAGTGGCGGCGCGCCACCGGCATCGTCAATCGCTTCTTCAGGATCTCCGAGGACGCGTCGTGAAGTCGCTTCGCACGTTCATCAGCCGGCTGACGGCCGTCGCGCGATCCCGAGAGCGCGATCGCGACATGGACGATGAGATGGCGAGTCATCTCGACGAAGCGGCAGACGAGTACGTCAGGCGCGGTCTTTCACGCGAGGACGCGCGGCGTGCAGCGGTGCGGGACTTTGGCGGGATCACGCGGGCGAAGGAGCTCCACCGAGAACTTCGGTCGTTCACCTGGGCAGACAACCTGCGGCAGGATCTGCAGTACTCGCTCCGGCGATTGGTCAAGGACCCGGGTTTCACGCTGATCGCGGTCGCGACGCTCGCCCTGGGAATTGGTGTCAGCACAGCCATCTTCTCAATCGTCAACAGCGTCTTGCTGAATCCGCTGCCGTATCCAGGTGCGGATCAATTGGTCGCGGTTTATTCGCGGACAGCCGATGCCGCGAAGGCATGGTCCTCCTATCCGAACTTTCCCGACTGGGCGCGCGACAACCAGTCGTTCTCGGATCTTGCGGCGTTCCGGCCCGACGACCTCAATCTCATTGGGCTGGGGCAGCCCGAACGGGTGCCCGTGGAAATGGTCTCGGCGGGCTTTTTCCGGCTGCTTGGCCTGCAGCCGATTCTTGGACGCACGTTCGTTGCCGCTGACGACCAATTGGGCGCGACACCGGTTGTGTTGATCACTGAGAGCTTCTGGTACCGGAAGTTCGGCGCTTCACCAAGCGCTATCGGCAAGACGCTGACGCTCAGCGGGACTTCATACGGGATCATCGGCGTGGTCCCGGCCACGTTTCAGTTCTTCGCCAGAAACGTTCATCCGAGCGACGTGTATCTGCCGATTGGCTCGTGGAATGCGCTGGGGTTTCGTAATCGCAAGGTGTCCATGGCGATGGACGTCATCGGCCGCCTGAAGCCAGGTGTCAGTCTGGAACGAGCAATCGGCGATATGCAGGCACTCGCGCGAGGTCTCGCCGAGCAACATCCCGCGTCCAACAAAGGGACAAGCGTCACGCTCGTTCCGCTCAAATCCGACCTGGTCGGACCCGTCAAGCCGCTGCTGCTCTTGCTCGTGATTGCCGTCCTTTTTGTGTTCCTGATCGCGGGGTCAATGTCGCCAACCTCCTGTTGGCGCGCTCGAGCCGTCGCGCGGCCGAAGTCGCGATTCGCAGTGCGCTGGGTGCGAGCCGGGGCCGCATTGTCAGGCAGTTTCTGACCGAAAGCGTGATGGTGGCGCTGCTCGGCGGCGTTCTCGGGAGCCTGGCTGCCTTTTGGGGAACCAGGGCAGCGCTCGCCGTGCTGCCGGCGATCCTGCTGCCTCGCGCCGACGAGATCAGGGTCGACGAGCGCGTGCTGTTGTTCACGACGGTGACGTCTGTCGTCGCCGGCGTTCTCTTCGGCTTGGTTCCCGCACTCTCTGCTTCCCGCCTCGACCTGAGAGCACGAGGGCCGCGTTACGGCGGCACCCACCATCGCACCCGAGGCGTTTTCGTGGGCGCTGAAATTGCGCTCGCCGTCGTCCTGCTGCTGGGCGCGGGATTGATGATTCGCAGCCTGACGGTAGCCTTGCGCATGGATCCGGACTTCGACACCGATCATGTCCTTGTGGCGCGAGTATCCTTTCCGGTGTCGACCACCAGTCCGGATCGTGTCCGTGCCGTTTGGCGCCAGATGCGCCAGAAGTTCGAGCGCATTCGTGGTATCACGGCGTCGTCGCTTAGTGCCAGTTCCGTCCCGATTACAAACGACTTCAGCATCTCACCGCTTGCGGGCGGCGCGCGCGTGCGAGGACCGTGCACGTCTTGGCGCAACCTTCGTTCGGTACGGACGAAGCAGCGTGTCCAAATCGCGCGTCAGCCAATCGTGAAGCGTGCCCTGGCGTGCGATCGCCCAGGCGATCATCGAGCCGTGGAGCATTGCTTCGACTGCGCGCGCCAAGGCGTCCACGGACGTACACGCCAACTCGCCCGCTTTGACCGCATCCGCGACCAGCCGTCGCATCTCGGCGTGCATGATGCCCCCGCTCGCCAGCGCGTGGCGGTGAAATTCCGGATCGGTGAGATCCATCTGCAGAAACGCAAGACCGTTTGAGATCTCTGCTGGCGTCGACGCGAACTGGCCCATGCAGTCGGCTGTTGCCATGAGCGCTGCGAGCGGAGACGCGGCGTGCTGCTGACGGAGCGCCGCAAACAGCTGCCTGTTGCCATCGGCCGCGGCAGCGGCCAGCGCGAGGAGGAGCCCGCGTTTGGACTTGAATCGCTGGACCAGGGTTGCCGCCGAGGTGCCGGCCTCGCGCGCGACGTCGGCGAGAGTCACGCGCGCCGGACCCACACGGCGAATGGCGTTTCCCGCCGCGGCGACGATCGCTGCGTCGGAGGTGAGCCGCGGTCGAGGAGACATCAGGCAATTATAAATGACGATTCATGTTCGGCTTGATAAGTAACTGCTCATTCATTTATTATACGGCCCCGGAGGTGCGTGATGACCAAACGGCGGCAGCGCGAGCGAACGCGGGTGCCCGACACGCCACGGAGCCGCCCGTTGTCCGGACGGATTGCGGTTGTCGCAGGAGCAACACGCGGGGCGGGCCGCGGCATCGCCCGCGCGCTGGGAGA
>Ga0114129_10004901_pt1 | contig 18890 bp, 15 predicted proteins | sample RhiMetdeltSRZDD1_FD_80071 | JGI IMG/M metagenome (GOLD analysis project Ga0114129, IMG submission 80071) | Populus rhizosphere microbial communities from Tennessee, USA - Rhizosphere MetaG P. deltoides SRZDD1 (version 2) (version 2) | ecosystem: Host-associated > Plants > Roots > Rhizosphere >...
AAGAAGAAACACCCGAGGACGGTCTGGAACCCCAGTGCAAACAGCGTTACTCCTGGCACCACCAAACGCATGGTTTCGGCATAGTCCAGCCGCCCGAAGTTGTGGGTGCGCCACTGGTTGACAGCGAGGATCAACATCGCCAATCCTGCCAACACAACAAGCGCGCCGATCAGGAGTCCCCGCTCCAGGGTCACTACGCGCCGGAATCGATCGAGCCGCGGGTCGGTTGGCAGCAGGCCCTCGGTAATTGCAAACGTCTTGGCGAACAGCGCAAAGAACGCACTCTGATATCCGCTGATGATGGCCAGGCTGGCAAAGAGCAACGTATGTGCATCGAAGGTTACCCCGTGAATCGTTGCGCCCGGCATTGCCACGGCGTACCCTAACAAGCCGAGAACAATCAGCGCGATACCCGGCGTGAGGAACAGTTGTCTGGGACTGTACCAAAGAAAGAAGCGAAGGGTGCGCCAGCCGTCGCGAAATGTCCTCAGGTGCGGTGGATGCGTCCGCCGACCGTCTGGGTGCAACGTGATCGGCACCTCCGCAATTCGAGCATTGAGGAGGGACGCCCTGATCACCATCTCGGTTGCGAACTCCATTCCCGTGCGACGTTGATCGAGCTGAACGACGAGATCACGCGTAAATCCGCGCATTCCACAGTAGATGTCGTTGACTGGCGCTCGGAACCAGCGTCGCGCCAACGCGGAGAACATCGGATTTCCAAGCCATCGATGCAGAAGCGGCATCGCGCCCGGAAGCACTCGTCCACCGCCTGATGCAAGCCGACACCCCTGAACCAGATCGTAGCCTTCTCTCAAGCGGCGCACGAACGTCGGCACCTCCTGGAAATCGTAACTGTCGTCCGCATCGCCCATTATGATGAACCGGCCTTTTGCGGCGTGGATACCACCCAGGAGCGCCGCTCCGTAGCCCCGCTCAGGCACCACCACTACACGCGCGCCTTCGCGGTGAGCGATCTCGATCGACGCATCGGTACTACCATTGTCTGCCACGACAATCTCGCCGCGGATACCGGCCAGCGCCATCGCCGAGCGCGCCTTCCGAATGCAGGTCGCCAGGGTGTCCGCCTCGTTCAGGCACGGCATCACCACGGACACTTCGGGGGCCATTTCTGTTGACCCGGCCTCGCGTGCTATGGAAGAACCTGGCTCGCCGGGTGTAACTTCACGCGGATCGGCCCCCTCCAGGCACTCGGATGTCTGAAAACTCTGATCGCGACTGGCGAGCCCTGACCATGGGACGTCGTTGGCGGCGGCGCCTTCGCGATACAACGAGGTGTTTGCGGGGTTCACCAACATATCCAAACTCCGGGTTCGCGAGTAACGATCGATGCGACGAGCCTCGTGTGCCTGGCATCCATCGCGAATTCCGAGCAACGCAAAGATTATGCTGCCTCACAGGTGCGCTCTCGCTCAAGACCGAACCGGCATGGAACGGGGTTTGCCCGACTACATGCGAGACAGAACCATCGATTCACGGCCGCGCGACGCACCTTCAGTTCTTCACGGCCACCGCAGCGCTGGGCGGCTCAAGTCTGCTGTAGACCTCGGACACTGCCGAAAACCTTGAGAACCAGATTTTGTTGTGGCCCGGACCAGAAATTAACCTGGTTTCTGAAAGGTCGTCGCTACCAGCGCATCCTTCTTGCGTTCGGCCTGGGCGTCCTGGCGGGCTTGTACGTGTTGTTTCATCGCTGGGCGAATCCGGGAACATCCTCGGATTTGATGCAAGTCTGGATCGGAGCACGTGCGTGGCTCCACGGCGACAATCCGTATACCGCAGTTCGGGCGTGGCAGCAGTGGCCCTATCCGTTACTTTATCCCTTCCCAGCCGTGCTCATTCTGACACCGCTTACAGTTTTACCGGCCGCTGTGGCGGAGAGCATGTTCATCGGTGTCAGCACCAGCCTGCTGGCATGGGTCATCACGCGCGAACAGGTCTTCTCTCCGAATCTCGTGGTGTTCGTCTCAGCGCCGTTCCTCTACGCGATCGCGCTGGTCCAGTGGGCGCCGTTGCTTACCGGCGCAGCACTCACTCCGTGGCTAGGCTTCCTGCTGGTCTGCAAGCCGACGATTGGACTGGCGCTCTTCTGTGCGTTTCCACGTTGGAAAACAGGGATTGCTAGCGGCCTACTCCTCGCGCTAAGCGTGTTGATCTGGCCCCACTGGATCAATGAATGGCGCTCGGCCATCGCCGAGGCGCCAAATGCTATTGCTCCTGTGACTTTGTGGGGTGGACCGCTCATGCTACTCGTGCTAATCAGGTGGCGCCGTCCAGAATCGCGCCTTCTCGCCGCGCTTGCGTGCATCCCGCACACGACGCTGGCCTACGAGGCGGTGCCGTTGTTTCTGGTGCCGCGAACCTGGGCGGAAACCTGGATTGTCTGGGGAGGTACATTTCTTGCGTTCGTGGGGCACCGCGACGCAGGTCCGTACGAGTCGCAACTCGCATGGGTGCGCGCCAGCGGCTACTGGTTGATGCTCTGTGCGTATCTTCCTTGTGTCGCGTTGGTCCTGCGGCGGCCGAATGTCGCGCCCGACGCCGAGAACGTCCGTGTCACTCCGGCCTGACGATTCCGACACCTTCAGCCGTTCCTTAGCGGCTGCGATGGCACTCTCCCTGGTCCCTACGACCACCCGCTCGTTCAGTATAGGGAGGTTTTGTGATTTGGAAGCGTTTCCGGTCCCCGTCATGGTTCGAAGCAGTGCTGCTCGTCCTCGGGGCTGTCGTGATCACATTCGGCGTCACCCGCGCGCACACGATCAAACAGACACTGGTTCAGCATGCTCACTTGCTGCGCTGGCCAATACTCGAGACCGTGCCGTTGCGTGAGGAGTACGGACCGCAGCACAATTCACGAAATATCGAGGAATGGGTCATCCGGGATTATTTCAGAGATCGACGTGGGGGCGTATTCCTGGACGTCGGCGCCAACCATTACCAGAACGAGAGCAACACATATTTCCTCGAAACGCATCTCGGCTGGTCGGGAGTAGCGATTGATGCTCTCGAAGAATTCGCTGCCGGCTATGCGGCCCATCGGCCGCGGACACGATTCTTTGCGCTCTTTGTATCGGATGTGGTCGACGGCTCCGCGGAGCTGTTTGTACCGCCGCAGAACAAGCTGGTCGCGTCAGCCAGTTACGAATTCACGGTCGGTGAAGGTGCGCCAGGTAAGCCGCGGCAGGTACCAATGACGACCCTCAATGCGATCCTCGAACGGACGGGCATTGAGAAACTGGATCTCGTGTCGATGGATATCGAACTCGGCGAACCAAAGGCGCTCGCCGGATTCGCCATTGATCGTTATCGACCCGAGCTGGTGTGCATCGAATCACACCCAGAGGTCCGCCAGGTCATCATCGATTACTTCATCCGCCACGGCTACACCATTGTCGCGAAGTACCTCCGTGCCGATGCCGATAATTTGTACTTTGCGCCGATCGAGCCGCGGATCTCGCCGACTGATCCAGGCGGAACGTCCCGATAAGCGTGCCTGCCGGCAGAAATACGTACTGCAGATTAGCGTAATCGCTCGAGTTTCCAGGTTTCCGTGGAGAGCCTGTACGCCGAACGATCGGTCATTCTCAGTAAACGACAATTATCGGCGCCGCGATCGTACACAATCCACAGCCGGGCCGTCCGGTAATCCGGGGTATTTGTAATGAGCGATAGGTGATGATTCAAGTTTGGCGGATAGCGCACGAACACCACCGCCGACTGCTCTGGGATCGTCTCGAGGACGCGCGCAGCGGTCCGTCCGAAATCGCTGTAGCGGTCGTTCAACTTACGAGCGTTGATCACGTCTATCACCGCACAAGGAATCACCAACGCCAGCGCTAACGCGACCGCTGCACGGGATGCGCCCTCATCGAGCCTGAGCGCAGTCCGACCGAAGCGCACCAGCTCCACGGTTGCAACGAAGAATAGAACCGGGAAGACCTCTACATAGTAGAGAGTCCACCAGGGTGGATGCGCAAAGATCAGATATGCAACCAACAGTGCGAAGACCGACACGACGCCAAACCGTGCCGGACCACGCACGCGCAGAGCTCCGATGACGATGAGGCCAATCAAAAAGGCCCGCCACTGATAGCCGAGCGTGAGGAGTAGACCTAAAACACGCTCGAGCAGGATTCTGGGAATGTTGCGGGGTCGGTGGGCAGCGTGCAGCGCGGTGAATTCGTCCCCAACCCAGGCCACTTCTTCCGGCCGCTCCCGGAGCGGACGTGACGCGTCAATGCCGAAGCCAGGCTTGTCGAACGGAAAGTAGACTTGCGAATACCGAGCGTACGGATTTGCGCGCCATTCCCCAAGAGTCTCTTTGTGCCACAGGAAGTTTAGAGCGAGAACAGGTATCGCAACTGCGGCCGACACTGCCAGCTGTCCCCAGAGCTTTCTCCTCCACACCGTCATCAGCACAAAGACCCCAATCGGAGCTCCAAGCGCAATGGCCGTTAAGGGTCGCGTAAGGTACATCCACGCCAATGCACTCACGATAATCAAGAGCTGATACCGCTTGCCAGCTCGTTTCCACAGTAGGAGATACCACAGCGCCACCAACCACAGCGCCAGGCTGACCGTTTGAGAGAAATACGACGCTCTCCAGAGGAGGTTGGCAACAGAAGTAGACCAGAGCAGCCATGTGAAAAGTGCGACGACCGGATCGGCCAATCGCCGCGCGATCGCGAAGACCAAGGCGCCTGCGACGCCGCTAAGGATTACAGGGACGAGTCCCGACAGACCGAACAACACACCGACAGCCAGTAAGAGAGAGTGCCCAGGCGGATACTTTGCGGCCAATCGCGCCACCACGAAGACGTGCATCTGTTCGAAGAACTCTGGTAACGGAGGAGCGTAACCAGTCCAGTGACCGGTGGCGAAAATGCGCGCTTGGAGTAAGTAGGCTCTCTCGTCGTGAATCACGCCAGACTCGTTCAGCGATCCCCAGACGAACCATGTCAACGCGGCAGCGATTATGCCGGCGGCAACAGGCATCCATCGACTTGTCAGCGCGGATTGGATCCACGATGGACATTGCAGCCCTCGGGTTCGCACCAACCAACCCAGGGCAGCGAACGCGGCCAGTGGCAAAAGGACGTAAATGGCAAGCAGAAACGGGGCCGGCGTTGGGAGTGGTGTCATGAGCGTCTGCTGGGCACGTGGGTATGGCCGTCAAGGACCATGCTCATCGGCGCTACTTCGTCGTGTCCGGCGCGAGTGGAGCAAAATACAGGTTCTCCAGGTCGACCCAGATGTACCCTCCGACCACGGTGTAGTGATGGCGGCTGAAGTAGTCGAGAATCTGTTGGCGCACCGGCTGTAAGGCCTCGATGCAGACCAGAGCCGGCTTGAACCTCTCGATATCGAACCCTTTGAGGGCCTGCGGTTCGTGAAGCTCGATGTCCATTGAGAGAAAATCGATGTGCTGAACGCCTTCCGAATCAAGCAAGTCGGTCAAGGTGATTGTGGGCACATCTCTGACTTCGTCCAGTTCACCGAACTGTCTGACGAACTCCTTGTCGGACGACGCCACCATCGACGCCCTCTTCGTCATGTACAGCTTTGCTGTGGCATTCGAGACGTCATCGACGAAAAAAGGAAAGAACTTCGTTCGATGTCGGTATTTCGCGTACTCTGCAGCGAATTCGCGCTGCGGCTCGATAGCTAGACCCGACCACCCGAGTTCCGATTCCAGGTAGTACGTCTTGCTGTTGCTGCGATAGTGATTCGCGCCCACGTCGACGAAGAATCCGCCGCGTCGGTCCTGAAAATAGTCACGAATCATCCACTCCTCTTCGCGTTCAGAGTAGTGCGTCGGACCATACCGCTCACGAAAGTAGTCCATTTCCCGCGCGCTCTGGACAGGGTTCGTGTTCGGTCTCGCGACGTGCCACGTCACCCACATACCGACCGCAACGACAAACGTCAGCAGCACGATTTCCCAGACTTCGAGGCGGACAGAGATTCGGCGTTTCTGCACAGATTTCTCGCTCAGTGAGCCCACGAGTACTGCCGCCGGCCGGTGGGAGAGTTGATGACCGCCGTAACGACGGGCAGACACAAGGTAGTCATCGGTCGCACAAAACTGTACGACGCCGCAGACGGACAATCCTCACAAGTGCTCGTGAATTCAGGCTTTCGTGCGAGGCACAGGAATTGCGCCTTCCGAAGCGATGACTGAAGACGCGCGGCTCGAATGGGCATCGAAGTTGTGGCTTCTCGCGATTGCGATCGTCCACTGGATCGTGTTCTTTGCGATGGTATATTCGCACTCCTCTTCCGCACACAATCAGGTCGTCACCGCGACTTCCCAGTACGCATCCACATCGGTGTCCTACCCCTGGGGTTCGTGACCCTCGCCAGCCAAACTCGAGGCCGCACCGGCTGAGTGGCCGACCGGCGGCGCCTTGGACTCCGCAGTCGTTGTTTCGCTGCGATCGGTGGCTTGAAGAACCACCCAGTCCTCAACCTGCACGCGTGTTCGCCAGCCGTCGGTCTCGAGCTGCGTCGCGATAGCAGACGGCTCCCGAAGCACCGCACACCTGATGTCATACCGTTTGAAGAGCTGATGATAATTGCCTGTTCGCTCGCTGTGAACGTATTCCTGTACGAAAGACAGCGGATAAGGGTCTTGCCGGCTGTCGATGAAGACACGCACGCCAGGTGCGAACCAGATCAGGTACCCTCCGTCGGCGTATGCGTTGTACACGCGATCACCGCACGCTTCGGCCTCAGTGGCGACCACTTGCGGCATCGGCTTCCAATTCAGCCGGCCTGCGGGGGTACTCCACGCGACCGATACGATTACGATGGTGCCGATAACGCACGCGGACAACAGCGCGGCGTTCAATTTCAGATTCTCGGCGTTGCGTGCACGCCTCGACGGTTTCAGCCAGTCGGCAAGGGTGTGGGAGAGAGCAGGAACGGCGACGAGGAGAAACGGTGGAATGTTGCGGCTGGAGCGAAGCGCCAAAGGCAGAAGGGCGAGCGAGACCACGGTGAGCGCGACGTGATCCTTGGCACGAATGGAACGCCTACAGATCCAGGCTGTCACGGGCAACAAGGCTGCAGTCACCCAGAACGCCAGAGTGGCTACGTCGAACGGCGACGCGGGACGCCATTCGATGATCTCATTGACGGTGGATTTATGCACAGACTCGACAATCGTCGACCACAACGACGGCCCGAGCGGCGTAATGAGCGTGGCCACAAACGACGCCGCAGTCACGAGAACAACGGGTCTCAGGCGCGAGAGGCCAGACACGTAGAGCGTACTGACCGCTATCGCACCAAGCAGGACCAGCCCCAACGCCACTCCGCCGTGCAGGTTTGCCCAGACGACGAACACAAAGGGAATCGGCCAATAGCGTTCGCGTAACGCGAAATGCAGAACGACCATCAGTAACACGAGCGAAAACACGTGCGGGCGCAGGGTCCAGACCGGCACAATCGATGTCAGGGCGACCGCCATGATGAGAACGCGCTGAGTCGGAGCGCCTGCCATCAGCCGCCATGAGAGCACGAGTGCGGCACTGACCGCGGCGGCAGCCAGCAGCGTCAAGCCTGGCAAACCGCCGATGCGGTAAACCAAGTAGAACACGACCTCACTGAGCCACTCGTGGTTCGGCCAGGGCGCGCCTGTGACGGTGAACGAGAATTCGTCGGACAGCATGACGAAACCGCGGGACAACATCTCTTGCCCCGCCCGCAGATGCCACCAGGTGTCGTTCTGGGCAGGCATCAGACACGCGATCGTGAGGATCCCAAGCAGACAGCACCGTGTAATCGCAGAATCGAGCGTCCGAGGCAGAAGCACCATGCGCCAGTGGTTCAGCCGCTGCGGAACCTCGCGACGCCACAGGAGCACGTAGGAAGATGGCAATGATTCCTGATGCTTCATCAGTCCGACCGCCGCGCATACGCGTGGGTGCGCGTCCGGCAGATTCCGTTTACGTGCCCAATTCAGAAATCGAAGCAGGTGCGTTCTTCGGCTCGGGCAACTCACCGTCCCGACTGTGTCGCGGCCAGAGATCCTGCGCCCACGCTACGAACGGATATAGGAGTTGGCGGATCGTACCTGTTCCCATTTCGTCGGTGACGCCGAGAGGCACGGTACATAGGCCGGGCACATGGTAAGTCCCAAAGGCGAGATCGAATACAGAGAATACTGTCGCAAAATTGCTTCCCGCACCGACGACGTCACGAGCATGATGCCACCGGTGCATTACCGGAGAAACGAGCACGAACTTGGAGGGACCAAACATCCAGGGCAGGTCGGCGTGAATGAACTCGCCGTAGTAGTGTCGGACCATGACGTAGGCCACAATTGCCCAGTCGGGAAATCCGAACAGGGCCAGGCACCCGAAATCCACACAGGCCGTCATGACGCGATTGATAGGGTGGAAACGCTGAAGCGTCAGCCAGGTCATTTCGGTGTCGCTGTGATGGATCGCATGCGCCGGCCAGAACCAGCGCGTGTGTTCAACGCGGTGGCGCCAGTACCCGATGAAGTCGCCGATGAAGACGACGGCCAGGAACGTAGCGACTCGTCCGACGTGCGGCCAAATGGCGTCTCCGGGCAGCACCGGCAGGTACGTGTTCACGGCAATCAGGACGAGCTGCACAACGATGGCGACAACGGGCGCGATGAACAGCGCATCGAGCCCGTACCAGACGAGATTTATCCGAATCTCTGTTGCCGCACGATGCGCCGCGCCGATAGCTTCCTTGCCTTTGATGAGCAACGCCAGCAGCGCGAATGCCGCGGCCGAGTAGCTGAGCACCACGGTCGCCGCGAGAAGGGACTCGCCTGCCGACCGCAGCACCTGTACGACATCGCCAGCCACACGACCTCCTACTGGGGAACGGACTCAACAACGTGCAAGGGTGCCGCCAAGTGGACTAGGCGTAAAATGCCGCCAATTTCGGCCAAAGTCTACCTGGGGCGAGACAAAGTTATGGCGGGGACATGAGGGGAACACGCATGCGGCCGGATCGGGCGGCGAACTCTCGCGTCAGCCTCTCGTTCCATGTCTGGGCGCTGTGGGTGGCGTTCGCGGCGGTGGCGCTGTCGGCAACGAAAGCCGATCCCGACTTATGGGGGCACGTTCGATTCGGTCTCGACTTGTGGCGAGCCGGCGGGCTGTCCAGTGTCGATCCGTACTCGTTCACTCAGGACCGCCCGTGGATCAATCACGAATGGCTCAGCGAGGCGTTCATGGCGGCGGCGTACTCTGCCGGCCGATCCCCGGGGCTCGGTCTCCTCAAAGTGCTCGTTCTCACGCCGGCGCTGTTGGTTCTCGCGCGGCGTCTCCAAGGAGCGTCGCTTGTGATTCGTGTGTCGACCCTCAGTCTCGCGATTGCGTGCGTTCTGCCCATCACCCTGACCGTGCGGCCGCAACTGTGGTCGATTGCGGGGTTGACGGCCCTCATTCCTCTGATCGACTCGGACCAGCCGCCGCGTCGCTGGCAAATCATCGGCACCGCGGCGCTGTTCGCCGCGTGGGCCAACTTTCACGGAGGTTGGATCACCGGCGCCGCGGTTCTGTGCGTGTACGCGTTCGTCCGGGTGCTGCGCGATGCTCGGCACATGCTTCGATGGACCGCGCTCGTCACGTCGAGTCTCGGCGCGACGCTCGTGAATCCTTATGGTATTGGACTGTGGCAGTTCCTCGGCAGCACCGTGCGCCCCCACCGGGCCGACATCGGTGAGTGGTTGCCGTTGACATGGAGCGACCCAGTCAGCTCGTGGGTCCCGGTTGTCGCCATCAGCACGCTGGCAGTGGCTCTCACTGCACGCGCAGCGACGCGTCCGCGCGCAGAAGTAGGAGCCGTGCTGCTTCTGCTGCTTGCAGGCTCGGTCCGCGTCAATCGAGTTGCACCGCTCATGGTGTTTCCCGCTCTCGCCCTGCTGGGCCGCTCCCTGCGCCTTCTTTGGACGACCGCCAAGCCGGTCAGTGTGCCAACGCTCGGCGGCGCAGCGGTACTCTTCGCGCCCGTCGTGGTTGCGCTTGTTGCGGCAGCGGGTATCAGCGCCCGCGCGTTGGAATGTTTTCCTATTCGCGACGGCTGGGCGCCAGACCGGAAGGCGGCGGCGCACCTCCAGGGACTCTCGGGCCGATTGCTGACAACCTTCGATTGGGGGCAATACGCGATATGGCACTTCGGACCCGCTCTCCGCGTTTCGATCGACGGTCGCCGGGAAACCGTCTACTCCGACACCGTCGTGCAGGGGCACCTGGCGTTCGAGCGCGGGGAGCGCGATGGTCAGACGATGGTGGCGGCGCTCTCGCCCGACTACGCGTGGCTACGATCGAGCAGCGCGCGAAAATGGCTCGAGGCGAACGGCTATCGAGTGGATATAGAGACCGAAAGCTCGTTCATCGCTGTTCGGCGGGACCGTCCTGCAATTGCCACTTCCACTGACCCTCTTCCGGCATGCTTTCCGTGACCGTGTGATCAGTTGTGAGGCGACTGCTCCCGATCAGAATAGTTCGGCAGCATTCAGGTCACGATTATGAGCCCTAACCAAAGAAAAGGCTAACGCAAATCATTATCAACACAACAACGACACGTACTACCTCGAAACGGTGCTTGGTTGGTCGGGAATCGCAGTCGACGCACTGCCGGAATTTGGCCCCGACTACGCACGGCATCGGCCGCGCACCCGTTTCGTGGCAATGTTTGCTTCAGACGTGGCCGATTCGAGGGTCTCGTTCTTTGTACCGCGCGATGCGACCAAGCTCGTGTCCAGTGACTGACGAGAGAAAGGCACCGCGCGGATCAGCCGGCTGGTGTAATGGCGAAATCGGCAGCACCAGAGACTCCACTACCGCGCGTCAGAGGATTCCGGAGGGCAAGCGAGGGCTTCACTGACAAGCCATCCGGTTAAGAGAATCCCCGCGGCTGACAGTCGGGGGTCCGCAAGACCCGGGACGAGTGGTTTGTAGTAGAAAATCGCCATATCCCACAGCCAGTACGCGGCGATCCACGCACAGATGATCCACCAGGCGCGGCTCGAATAGGCGTTCCGGTGCGCGTACCAAAGCGTGCCCGGCACCGCGAGGACGAAGCCGTCGTAGAAGTGTGCGTACGGGTTGGCGACCACGGCGAGCAGCGTCAGTAACGCGATTGAGCGTCCGATGGGCCGCGCATCTCGAAGCGCCCGGATCACGAGCGCAGTCAATGCGGCCAAAGCGAAACCCCACACGACCTTCGTCAGAGCTCCCCAGCCGAATATCGTCTTGAGCGCGGCCAGCAGCGTGATTTCCTTGTATGCCAGCAGTCGCGTTTCGATCTCGCCCGTCCTCGTCGTCACGGCGAAGAAATCGCGCCACACGCCCGCCCCGAGCGGAACTGTGCTGAGGATCAATGCTGCAACCGTCAGCGCCGACGCGGCGCCGGCACGGAGTCCTCCGCGCCAGATCGCTGCAAGCCCGAACACGGGAAGCCAGTTCGGCTTGCACGCCAGCAGCCCAATGCATGACCCAGCCAGGACATTCCGGCCGAACGCCCAAAAGAACGCCGCGGCCGCGATCACGAGCGCCAGCAGACCCGTGTTCTGTCCGCTCACGATCACGTGGCACATGGCCGCGCTCCCGAACACGGCCGAAATGTTGAGGTCGGGCTCGTTGGGTTTTCGGATGCGAAATAGCAGGAGGAGCATCGAGATGGCCGCGATGAGTTGAACAACACAGACCAGCGCGTACGCACCCAACGGCGAAAGCAGGGCGAGCGGAGCAATCAGATAAAGCACGAATGGGGGGTAGCGGAAGAACAGCGTGCCCGCGGAGACCTCTCGGTCCACGTAGAGCGAATGCCAGTCGCCAGCGACGAAGGATTTGGCGACCTCGCGCAGTAGAAACCAGTCACGCTCAGGCAGTGACGGAGCGAAGCCGAACGCGTAGAAGAGCCACAAGACCCAGAACGCCGCGTGCAAAGAGAGACCGGCGTGCAGTATGGTTTTCGCCCTCGCAAGAAGCTCGGGGCGTGTTTTGCTGGGACTATTCCACATTTTCGGGAACGCGCGCGACCCATTCTTCAGTTCTCCTAGTGAACCGAATCAAGTCCAAGCCGCGACCACCATCGAGCCGGAGAGTTTCAAATTGGCTTGGATATTCTTGATTGATCCACTGAACGAACTCGGTCGCGTATCGGCCGGTGCTGTCGGTAAACGAGAGGCCGTTGTTGAGCAGGTACACGCTGCTCGCGCTTGCGATGGCGGGTATGACGACCACTCTAAAAATCTCAGGCCGCAGCGGATTGCTCCAACTGTAAGGGATGTCGTGATGGACCGTAGGTAGCCAATTCAGACCACCGCTGCGGCGTGCAATCGTCAGCAGGTGGAACAGACTCGGCATGATCAGTGCGGACTGCACCACGACGTAACCAGCGCGTTCCTCAACAAAGGCTCCCGGTGGATGTGTTGGAAACCGAACCTCGAAACCACGTCGGCAAGCCCTCTACGCGCTTCTCGATCCAAGACGGAAGCGGCCCCTCATTCGCCCGCCCGAGCACGAGAATTACGCACGGGAGATACAGGCTCGCGACCATGAACGGAAAGTAGGTTGCACTCCACGTCGGGACATCACCGCCTGGCATTCGCGCAGCCATCGCGAGGAAATTGCCGATATGCGAGACTCCCGCGAGCATCAGTATTTCGGCGGCGGTCGCGGGAATGAGCAACAACGGCAGCTGGTCGTAAAAGAAGCCATTCTGCGGCAGACATCCGATCGCGAAGAGAAGCCGTGCCTCTGGCCGACGCCATTTCAGCGCGGCAAGAGCGATTGGCACGCCGAATGGCGTGAGAATCGGGGCGCGGTACTGAATGACCGAGTGGTCGGCTCTCAGTGTCTGAATCCAATCGGATGGCCACCCCGAATCGACGGCCAAAGAGATTGCAACCAGCACTCCCGCGCCAATCAATCCGCGCGTCACCGCACGCCAGCTGGTTTGGTACGCGAACAACGCGGCGCCAAGATTCGGCTTTGCCGCGACGATACCGAGCAGATTTGGACAAATCGCTCCTGCCACCAGGAGCGGGGACCACTGCACGCCTTGGCAGACACGTAGCGCCGGAGCACTCAAAAACAACGTCAGGCGCCACATCCCTCCGCGAGTCACGAGAAAGGCGAGAAGTCCACAGCTCACGGCGATGAACACAGCGCCCGCAGCCCGAACTGGGAGCCAGGCCAATGGAAGAGCGATCAACGCCGCTGGATGTGGATAGAACCACCCTCCTCCCCACGGGGTTGGCTGCGAGCGTACCGTGTCGTATGGGTTGGTCCTAGCAGCAACTGCTCGGGCCGCGAGCCACGAGTACGTGAAGTCGTTCGCCATGATCTCCGGCCCGGAATTCCTGAGCGTCGAATACGTGTACGATCCAGTGATCGCAGCGACAATGAGCGCACCGAAGACCCGTGCACGCACTGAGGCGGGACGCGCTTTGACGGCTGCTCGTGTGCCCATGGCTGACGAAGTTCACGCCGCGCAGGCTCTCGACGTCCCGGCGACCGGTTTCGGGTTTGCGGCGCGAAGCAATTCTAATGGACAGACAGGAGAACACGAAGCCGTGGATGCTGCGGTCGTGTGCCGATACGGCGCTCAGAAAGCAGGTCCTTCTTGAAGCAGCAAGGCCGGAATGAGCCGACAAACCGGAAGCGCTTCCGCTACGGGGCTGAGCTGACCGGGCTCCTGCGCTACCGCGAAGCCAGAAGCCACGCAGTGATAGCGGCATGTGCGCTCTGGATTGCAGCGACTGTGACGACTTTCGCCGCGCCTGGTTACCGCAGCCTGACCGGTCGATTGAAGGGTGGGGATTTCATCCAGTTCTACACGCTGGGGCACATCGCCTTCGGGCGTGAGTACCCCACACTGTCAACAGCCAACGCGCTCCACACGTTGCAGGTTCAACTGCTCCCAGCATCCGACCCTGAATTCTATTTTCCGGTGTACCCGCCGCAGACGGCTCTGATTTTTGCTCCGCTTACGCTCCTCTCGTTCCGAGCAGCCGCTGTCGTGTGGACGGCGACGCTGATTTGCGCCTATGGGGCAATCGTCTGGTACACGTGGCGACCGGTACGAGACGTACTCACGGACAAGCTGTTCGTGTCAGCTGCCGCGGCTGCGTTCCCGCCGTTCTGGAGCCTTGTTTTACACGAGCAGACGACTGTTTTTCCTCTGGCCGCATTCTTCTGTGGATGGCTTGCGCTGGAACGCGATCGACCGTTCCTGGCCGGCCTGGCGCTCGGCATCCTTGCGATCAAGCCGCAATTCGGCCTCGTTCTCGCCGTGGTGGTTCTTGCCGCGCGTGAATGGCGCATCATCCTCGGCGCATTGTGCTCGGTCGCTTTGCAGCTCGCCGCAGTGATCTACGGAATGGGAGTCGGCGCGTTGCGGGCGTACATCGAGAATGTTAGAGGGATACCGAAGATTGAGCCGCTCCTCGAACCGGACCCCTGGCAGACGCACTCGCTTCGGACCGTCACGAACCTTGTACCAGGGATCAGCGGACGCATGCTGTGGATCGTCCTGAGTGTTGCAGTGATCATCACGGTTACCATGGCGTGGCGGATGCGCGTTCCGTTGACGGTCCGATTCGGCCTGTTGATCCTCGGGACCGTTCTCGTGAACCCGCACCTCATCGTATACGATGCGACGGTTCTCGTCTTGCCACTGCTTTGGTTCGGCGCCTGGGTCGAACGAGGCCGGTTGTCGCTCGCATCCGAATTCTGGCTGACCGTCTATGCGCTCTTCGTATTCCTGCTCCTTCCAACCGCGCGACTTTTCTACGTCCAGGTTTCGGTGTTGCTGATGGCGTGGATGTTCTGGCGTATCGCTCGAGTCGCGTCGCTCACGTCGGCACGCACTGATTCCCCTCGAGAGATCCACTCCGTTCCGGTCGGTCAACCGGGTCAGTGACGATGTCCGCCACCTCAAGGGTGGAAAGGTGACTCGTGGTGACAGCAGTCTTATAATCGGGCGATGGCAGCGCCCACAGAACATCGAAATGTGGAGATGCTGCTTGTCGTCGTGTTTGTCGTGCTCGTCCTCGCAATCTGGTTCGTCGTGCGTTAGAACGAGCCGGCACGCAGGCGCTATGCGCAAATGCGTGTGTGACCCGTCCCCTGGCTCGTCCGTATCCCACGCGTACTCCACGTCGGCTTTATCGCAGGTGTAACGCGCTATATATGTTGGCGTAATCGTCCGTCCACGGAGCGGCGGCCGAGCTCGCGGACGCAACTCGCCACCCCGGCAGTCGCCGAAAGTCTGTGAGAACCGCAGGGTCGCGCGCTACTGCCATCCAGTACGCGGCGATCCTACCCGTTGCCGCGTGTTCCGACGGAATTTGGGTTTCAATGTTCGCCAGCGCAAACAGTGAATTCCGTTCGGTAATCCCCGCGACTACGGGTTCCAGCCGGAGGTAGCGGTTCGAGATGTGAACAGCGAGGATACCGTCGGGCTTCAATCGCGAGACATACAGAGCCATCGCCTCCTCCGTGAGAAGGTGGATGGGAATGGCGTCTGAGCTGAATGCATCCAGAATGATCAGATCGTAGGATCCGATGCGTGCATCGCGGAGTTTGAGCCGACCATCTCCGATGACGACTCGTGGTGCGGAACGACTGTTCTTCAGAAACGTGAACCACGGTTCATGCCTGGCGATTCTCTCCACCAACGGATCGATTTCGTAAAAGGTCCAGCGCTGGCCGGCTTCCGCGTAGCAGGCCAGATTCCCGGTGCCCAAGCCAATGACTGCGACCTCCGCTACGGCCGTTTTCGTGCTGTGGAAGATCTGACCCACTGGGCCACGGCGGTCGTAGTAACTTGTCGGCTCACATCGATCCTGTGTGGCCAATTCCTGAAAACCATGCATCGTGCTGCCGTGGAGGAGAATGTGCCGAGTATGATCCTCGTTTTCGACAACACGAAGTACTCCGAAGAAACTTCGGCCAGTGAAAAGTACAGTTCCTCCGGCGAACGCGCCGCTCAGCAGAAAAGCCAGACATCCTACGCCGAGGCCCCGAAATGCCGCAGCGCCGATCGCGAACACGAGTGTCAGCGAGACACCCAAGGCAACGGCGAGCACGAACACGCCCATCTGCGCCGGCAACTCAGTGAAAATCAACAAAGTGGCGGCGGCGACCACGATGACAGCGCCGATCGTCATCGCGGCGAGAGACAGATGCGATTTTCCAGTGTTGAGTGACGCCGCTCCAGGTATCAGGAAGAGCGTGAGCGTCAGCACCAGCGGATACTCGAACACCGTTGCGAATACGTGGGGCGAAATGAGCGTATTGAAGACCCCACCAAGCACTCCTCCAACGGAGATCCAGATGTAGAACTCTGTAAGATGACCGACGTGAGGGCGCGAGGCGGCCAGCTCTCGATGACAGCTCAGGGCGCAGGCGAAAAACGTCAGCACGTGCAACGGCAGGAACCACCATTGCTGCTCGTGAAGGACAATCGTTACAAGGGATGCGAGCACGAGAGGCGGTGCGAGACGTACGCTCCAGACTTGCGGCAGGACCTCGCGCGACGAGAACGCGAGCACGAATGTCACGAGGTACAACGCGAGCGGAAGGACCCACAGCAGCGGGACGGCTGCAATGTCGGTCGAGATGTGCATGGTCACGCCCAGCATCAGACTCGAGGGTGCAAACGCGAACAGCAGCCACTTGAGTCGAACAGGTATCGAGAGCGGCTCGCATGCTGCTGGCGTGGCACGAGGAAGTGGCTGGTCGGCAAAACGGCGGACCATCCAAATGCAGACCAACGCCAGTGCGATGAAGACGACGTATCCCACTGTCCACAGCAGCGTCTGGCGACGCACCCCGAACGCGGGTTCGATCAAGAACGGATACGCGAGCAGCGCCAGCATGCTGCCGAAGTTGCTGGCAGCATAGAGGAAGTACGGATCCGCGGCGGATCTCAGTGGAAGTGCAGCAAACCAGCGCTGCAGGACCGGGGCGCTGGTGGAGAGGACGAAGAACGGCGCACCGACGGTAAGGGTCATTGTCGACACGAGCCACCACACCGGGCTGTCGCCAGCATCGGGAGAACTGGATCCGAGGTTCAGCGGCAGAAGGGCCAAGGGCATCAGCAGCAGCGTCCCGTGAACGAGTGACTGTCGGCGAATGCCAAGCCACTTCGTTGAGAGGTGCGCATAGACGTACCCAAGGAGCAGCGCGGTTTGAAAAAAGAGCACACAGGTGTTCCAGACCGATGGGCTGCCGCCGAGTCGAGGGAGAACCATGCGCGCGAACATGGGTTCGACCAGAAACAGCAGCCCGGATGCCGTAAAGGTGGTGACGGCAAATAGCACTACCGCACCGGCGAGGCTACCGACGCGCAGTCCGGTGGCCCAATGCGCCGCCGGAGATTGCTCGGGACTTATCGACATGTCAGCTGGGAGGTCTTGCGTTACGGTGCGTGCAGTCGAGCGGTCAGGAGTCAAGCCGTTCGCCGGAGGAATCCGTCTGCAAATCTATCGATGCGCTGTCAAGAGTCTGCGCTGAGCCAGATGAAACTCTGGCCGCGGAAAGTAATCAGTGAACCAGGATAATCAGGATCGCGAGCGTCCCGGCAAAACGTGCAGCAGGGCCGCGGCGGAGGAATCTCGAAATCGCGACGAGCCTTCGATTCGAGCTCGTAGCTCGTACATATTCGGCACAGGTGTGATGAAGACGGTACTGGCAATCCCGTGGCGATCCGTCGCGCTGGTGCCGACCACCTTTCCGTTCGCGGTAAACGCCACTGAGGCCCCAGATATTGGTTCACCACGGTCAGTTACGACGGCCCGAATAGTGACGCTCGAGCCTGTCAGCGCGATTTCCGGGGCTTCGAGGCGCAGAAGCGGTGCCGACGTGGCTGACGAAGGTTTCCAGAATGTCTCAATTCCGGCCGACGCACTCTGATTCTCACCAGCCCTCGCGGCCGGCTTGGCGGTCGTCGCGACAGGAGCAGCATCAGTTATCGATTCCGACTTCGGAGAAGACACCTCGGATGGTGGTGTGTCAACAGGCGCTGCGGCAGTTGTCGGCGGCACCTTCGAAAACTGAGAGGCAGCCGCGCTGTCGTAAAACAGCGGGCGATAGCCGGCCTGCGCGGCCGATTGGTAGAACCGATCAGCCGATTCGCTCTTTGCAAACAGTCCCCAGGCTGCAGTTCCGGCGAAACCGACCAGCACTGCCCCCCAGGCAAATGCGCCGAAGCGGGCCGTCAGTCGCTCGCCCGTCGCGCGATCGATGGAGAAGATGACCGCACACAAACCGACGAAGACGAGTACGTCGACCCCGGTGCGCGTCAGCAGCACGCCCAGAGCTGTTATTCCAAAGACCGCGACGCTCCAACCCGCTACTCCCCATGAGGGCAGATTATTCGCGCGCGTGAGCAGAGATTTGAACATGGTTTAGTACCGGCTAATAAGCGCTAGCGTCAGGAGAACAAGACCCTTACAAAGTCTACTGCCGCCCACAACGTCACTTCCAGCACGTGCACGACGTGACGGACCCCGCCGCCGCTGATGATGCTGAACGCAAGGAGGATGGCCAGCGGGACACTCAACATGAAGATGTCGCGGCCGCCCCGTCCCGATGTTTCCATAGTACCCTCTTGTGCGCGGTTCAACGATGCGTCACTTCGCCGGTGCAAAATAGCCGCCAGCGCTCCGGACCGTCGCCGACGGAGCGCTCTTGACGCGAATCTCCACGTCGCGCCAGCTTCCGTCCCGCTGAATGTGAGACGACGTGTAGCCAACCACGAAGCGCCGCCGCAGGTCATCGACCACCCGCTGGAACTCGCTCGAGAGCTCTGACACGTCGGTCGGAAAATAGGCGCGGCCTCCAGACACGTCTGCCAGCGTCTCC
>Ga0114129_10004902_pt1 | contig 18889 bp, 16 predicted proteins | sample RhiMetdeltSRZDD1_FD_80071 | JGI IMG/M metagenome (GOLD analysis project Ga0114129, IMG submission 80071) | Populus rhizosphere microbial communities from Tennessee, USA - Rhizosphere MetaG P. deltoides SRZDD1 (version 2) (version 2) | ecosystem: Host-associated > Plants > Roots > Rhizosphere >...
GCTGCGCCCACCGCCGCTCCCTTCTTGCCGCCCACGACCGCGCCGCCGGCTCCGCCGACCAGCGCGCCCTTCGCCTTGCTGTGATGCTTCTCGGGAGGTTGCTGCTCCGCCGTTCCTTGCTGCGCCTTCGCGTCTTCGGCGAAGGTCGCCGTCGCGCCCGTCGTCAGTGCCAGGGCAGCGCCGGCAAGGGCCGAGCACAGCTTCATCGTCGTCGAGTTGCGCGCCATCGGGCACATCCTTTTCAAAGTGTCTGCTCGTGACCGTGTGTATCCGCGTCGGGCCGGGCAAGGAGCGGCGAGCCCCCGGTCGCTCGCGATCAGGGCGATCGCTCGGGCTACGCCTTGGTGACGTCGACGGGCACGCCGCTGAAGACGGCGTTCCCCGAGAGCGCGTCGACGGCCTGTTCGTCGGTGAGGTCGTTCGAGCTCGCGCCGGCGTGCGCGGCGGCGACGCCCAGCGCCGCTCCTTGGCGCGTGTGACCCCAACCATGCGGCAGGCTCACCACGCCGCGAGCCACGTCGGGAGTCACCCCGACGGGCACTTCGACGCTGCCGACGCGCGAGGTCACCCGCGCGCGCTCTCCCGCCGTCAGACCGCGCTCGGCCGCATCGCGCGGGTGCATCAGCAGCACGCACCCTGACGGGCCCTTCACCAGCCGCAGGCTGTTGTGCATCCACGAGTTGTTGCTGCGCAGCGCGCGCCTTCCGATCAGCACCAGGCCGTCCGAGGGCTGCGCGAGGCGCTTCTCGAGGCGCTCGAGGTCGCGCAGGAAGACCGCCGGTGCCAGGCGCACGCGCTTGTCCTTCGTGCCCAGCCGCGCTGGAAGCTGCGGCCGCAGCGCACCGAGATCGACGCCGTGCGGCTTCTGCTCGAGCTTGCGCAGCGACAGCCGATGCGGTCCGAAGCGAAGCAGCAGATCGAGCAGCCGCCTCTCACCGAGCATCCGCGCCGCGCGGAGCATCGCGCCGAGCACGCGTCCACGCCTGCCGCCCCCCGCGCGCCGGAGGCTCGACGCCAGGTCGAGCAGCACGTCGAAATCTCCGCGGACGCCGGGCGGCGGGCGGACCAGCGGCTTCACGTAGCGCGCGGCGTTGCGGACGGCGAGCGCATAGAAGACGAGGTCGTAGTGGTCGCGCTCGAACCCGAAGCTCGTCGGCAGGATGAGGTGGGCGTGGCGGGTGGTCTCGTTCCGGTACAGATCGATCGAAACCATGAACTCGAGACCTGCGAGAGCGCGATCGAGCCGGCGCCCGTTTGGAGTCGAGAGCACCGGATTCCCCGCGAACGTGATCAGCCCGCGGATGCGGCCGTCTCCCGGCGTGTCGATCTCCTCGGCCAGCGTCGCCGCGGGCAGCTCGCCGCCGAACTCCGGCAGGCCGCGCACGCGGCTGCGCCAGATGCCAAAGTGGCCCTGGTCGCCGGTGCGCGCGGCGAGCGCCGCGAGGTCGGCCGCGGGCGTCGTGAAGAGGACCCCGCCCTCGCGGTCGAGGTTCCCGGTGACTGCGTTCAGGGCGAGCAAGAGCCACGCGGTGAGGCCGCCGAATTCCTGGGTCGACGCGCCCACGCGGCCATACGCGACCGCGGATGGAGCCGACGCGAATTCGCGCGCCAGATCGCGGATGTCGTCCGCGGCGATCCCCGTCCGCTCGGCGACGCGCTCCGGAGGGAACCGCGCCACGGCATCGCGCAGCTGCGCCAGCCCGTCGGTGAACGAGGCCAGGCGTCCGAGCCGGATGCGCTCTTCGGCGAAGAGCACGTGCAGCATCGCCAGGAGCAGCAGCGCGTCGGTACCGGGCCGGATGGCGAAATGCCGATCGGCCTCGGCGGCGGTCTCGGTCCGGCGCGGATCGACGACGACCAGCTTGCCGCCGCGCTTGCGCAGCTCGTCCAGACGCCGCGCGATCCCGCCCGCCGTCATCAAGCTGCCGTTCGAAGCGCGCGGGTTCGCGCCCACCATGAGGAAGAAGCTGGTGCGATCCACGTCCGGGATGGGCAGCAGGAGCTGGTGACCGAACATCTCCAGCGCGGCGAGCATCTGCGGAAGCTGATCGACCGACGTGGCGGAGAACCGCGCGCGGGAGCCGAGCGCGCGAGAGAGGAACGGGATCGCCAGCATCGCCGAATACGAATGGACGCTGGGGTTGCCGAGGTAGAGCGCCACCGCGCTCCGGCCATGCTTGCGCTGGATCGCCGCGAGCCGCTCGCCTGCCTCGGCCAGCGCCGCTTTCCAGGAGACCGGCTGCCACCGGTCGCCTTCGCGGCGCTGCGGCTCGAGCACTCGATCCGGGTCCGCTTGCACGTCCGGGATCGCGGCGGCTTTGGGACAGAGGTGGCCGCGGCTGAAGGGATCGTCCGGATCGCCTCGAATGCCTTTCACCGCGGCGCCGTCCATCTCGACGACGAGCCCGCAGACGGCCTCGCAGAGCATGCAGGTATGCAGCCGGCGTTCCATGGGCACCTCGACACTAGCACTGGCGCAGCGGGCAGGCGCCCGGATCCGGGATCGCGCGTCCCGCAGGCGCTCATCCCTCGTCGCGCGTTCGCGTGCAACTCTCCCGCAGGTAAGCACTTTCCGCGCCCGGCGATCTGGCACATCTCTTGATGCGCGAAGCGGCCATGGGCGACCTCCTGCGCGACGTGCGGTACGGGTGGCGGATGCTGCGGGCGAGACCGGGATTCGCCGCGGTTGCGGTGCTCACGCTGGCGCTCGGCGTCGGCTCGAACACCGCGATCTTCGGCGCGGTCGACGCCTTGCTTCTCCGGCCGCTGCCCATCGAGGACGCCGATCGGCTCGTCTTCGGCATGGCCCTGCGCGAAGGATTCGATCCCTTCGGGACGTCTCTGCTCGACTACGGACTGTACCGGGAGCAGGCGCGCTCGTTCGCCAGCGTGGGGCTCGGCACGCAGCGGCAATTCAACCTCCTCGGCCGCGGCGAGCCCGAGCGGCTGCGCGGCGCCGCCGTCACGGCGTCCTATTTGGCGACCCTCGGGGTGCGGCCGGAGCGCGGACGTCTCTTCGCCGCGGACGAGGACCGACCGGGTGGGCCGGCAGTCGCTCTCGTGAGTCACGAGCTGTGGCAGCGCCGTTTCGGCGGGGATCGCGAAGTGATCGGACGATCGCTCGAGCTCGAGGGCCGCGCCTGGTCCGTGGTGGGCGTCCTCCCGCCCGGTTTCGACCTGCCGTACTCGGCCGAAGTGTGGGTCCCGATGCAGCTGTCCATCGACTCCCTTCCCTTCGAGGAGCGCGCCGCCACGGCTCACGAGCTGATCGCGCGCCTGCGACCGGGCGTCCGGGTGGAGGACGCCGACGCGGAGCTGAAGTCGCTGGCGCGGCGGCTGGAGCAGGACCACCCGCGCGTCCGGCGCGGATGGTCGTACGGCGTCATCCCTCTGCGGCAGCAGCTCCTCGCGGATCTGGACGGCAGGACGAAGCGCTCTCTGACCGTCCTCTGCGTGGCCGTCGCGTTCCTCCTCCTCATCTGCTGCGCGAACGTCGCCGGTCTCCTGCTCGCGCGCGGCGTGGCGCGCGAGGGAGAGATCGCCATCCGCCGTTCGCTCGGCGCGCCATCCGGGCGCCTCGTCCGCCAACTCCTCACCGAGACGCTCCTGCTGGCATTCCTCGGAGGCGCCGCGGGCGTGCTGCTCGCGTACTGGGCGCGGCCGATTTTCGCGGCTCTCGATCCCATCCAGCCGACGGGCCTCGGGTCCTACCTGACGGATTTCCACATCGACGCGCGCGTGCTCGCATTCTCGCTGGCGGTCACGGTGCTCACGGCGGCGTTGTCGGGGGTGTTTCCGGCGCTCAAGGTCGCGCGCGGCGACGCGCTCGCGGTCCTCCTCAGACGGCGCGACCAGCGGACTTCGGCGGGTTTCTCGGGTGCGCGATCGCTGTCTGCGCTCGTCGTCGCCGAGGTGGCGGTCGCGGCCGCGCTGCTCGTCGGCGCCGGCCTGCTCGTGCAATCGCTGCGGAGGCTGCAGGACGTCGACCTCGGTTTCCGACCCGACGGCCTGGTGGTGTTCGAGCTTCCCGTGTCCCCGAGCAAGTACCCGACGGTCGCCGACCGCGCCCGGCTCATCGATCGGGTGCTCGCGCGCGTCGGCGCGCTTCCGCAGGTCGGCGCCGCCGGCATCACGAGCAACGTCCCGATGCAACGGGGGACGACCGCCGACTCCGTCTACGAACCCGAAGGCGGATCGCCGCCAGACCCTTCGGAAGTGCCGATCACCGCGCACCGGCTGGTGAGCCCGGGATATCCCGCCACGTTGGGAGTGACGCTCGTGGCGGGCCGGCTCCTCGAGCCGGGCGACGGCGCGAACGGCGCGCCCGTGGTCGTGGTGAGCGAGGAGCTGGCGCGAAAGGCATGGCCCGGGCAGGGCGCGCTCGGGAAGCGCGTGCGGCGCATCCGCGCCGGGACGCGCGGCCCGTGGATGACCGTGGTCGGCCTCGTGCGCGACGTGAAGGAGGATCGGTTCAATTTCCGGGCACGGCGGCCCGTCTGGTACGTGCCGTACGGGCAGCAGACCTTCGCGCCTCCTCCGGAGCTGCCGCTCGAGCTGGTCGTCCGGCCCGGGGGCGATCGCCAAGGCCTCGCAGCGGCGGTCAGGACGGCCCTGCGGGACGTCGATCCCGACCAGCCGCTCTCGGCCGGCGCGCCGCTGCGCGAACAGCTCGACGACGTCCTCATCGCCGATCGCTTCAGCGCGGTGCTCGTCGCGGCGCTCGGGATCGCCGGCCTGCTGCTCGCGGCGATCGGGTTGTACGGCGTGATGGCGTACACGACCGGCCGCCGCACCGGAGAGATCGGCCTCCGGCTGGCGCTCGGTGCACGGACAGGCGACGTCCTGCGTCTGGTCGTCGGGCAGGGCATCGCGCTCGTCGCCGCCGGACTCGCCATCGGAATCGCCGCGGCGCTGGCGCTGGCGCGGCTCCTCGCGAGCGTCTTGTACGAGGTGAGCCCGTCCGACCCGGCCACGTTCGTCGCGGTCGCCGTCGTGCTCGCATCGGCCGCGCTGCTCGCGTGCTGGTTGCCGGCCCGCCGCGCGACGCGCATCGCCCCGATGGAAGCGCTGCGATCCGAGTGACTCAGTCGAGGTGCAGCTTCTTCAAGAGCTTCAGGTAACGCGGGTCGTCCCGCAACGATTCGAGCATCGGAGTGATCTTCGCCTCGCGCAACATCCCGTCCTGCTCGGCGTACGCTCGATCGAGCTGCGCGAAGGCACGCTCGCGATCGCCGAGCAGCGCGTAGAGCCCGCCGAGCACCGAGGGGTGGGTCCGCTCGCGCGGAGCGCGGTCGACGACGTCCCTCGCGATACGTCGTGCCGCATCGCGCTCGCCTGCGGACCAGAGGATCCATGCGCGCAACGCGAGGTCCTGCACATCGCCGCCGGAGAGCTGGGCGACCTGCGCGAGCGCCTCCTGGTTCCTTCCCATCCCGACGTACGCGCAGGCGAGGAAACCGCGCGCCAGCATGAACCCTGGGTCGAGCTCGAGCGTCCTCTGGAACGCGTCGATGGCGCGCTGGTAGTCGCCGCTCGCGTACAGCACCATCCCGACTACGTTGTTCACGATGATCGATGCCGGGTCGAGCTTCGCCGCCTGCTCCGCTTGCGACCGCGCCTCCGCGAAGCGCCCGAGGCAAGCGAGGAGCAACGCGTACCAGTGGTGCGCCGTCGCGTACCCTGAACGCAGCTCGATTGCGCGCTTGAACTCGCGCTCGGCGCCGGCCCAGTCGTAGCTGTTCATGGCGAGCAGTCCCAGCGTCGCGTGCGGCTCCGCGAGCGTCGGATTCAGCTCCAGCGCCTTGCGCGCGTGGCTGGCCGCCTCGGGGAAGACCTCCGCGGGACGGGCCGGGCTGTACTCGGCGAGCAGGGCATAGGAGTCCGCGAGACCCGAATGCGCCAGCGCGTACCCGGGATCGGCGTCGAGCGCCTGCTGGAACAGGCCGATCGCGCGCCGCAGATCCGGCTCCGTGCGCTTGTTCCAGAAGTGCCGCCCGCGCAGGTACAAGTCGTGCGCCTCGGTGCTCGCCGTCGCTCCCCGCACCAGCGGCCGCTCTTCTTTGACCAGCTTCGGCCGCAAGGCGTCGGCGATGGATCGGGCCAGCTCGTCCTCGACCGCGAAGACGTTCTCCAGCTTCCGGTCGTACGTCTTGGACCACAGATGATACCCGTCACCGGCATTGATGAGCTGGGCAACGATGCGAAGGTCGTTTCCCTGGCGGCGGACGCTACCTTCCAGCACGGTGGCAACCGCGAGCTCCTCGGCGATCTGCTTGACGCTGACGTTCTTGCCCTTGAAGGCGAACGCCGACGTGCGCGAGACGACCTGGACCCCGTCGACGCTCGCCAGCGCGTTGATCACTTCTTCGGTGATCCCATCGGAGAAGTACTCGTCGTCCTTGTCCCGGCCCATGTTCACGAAAGGGAGCACGGCTACCGACGTCCCCGCGGGCGCAGGTGCGGCGCGTGCCCGGTCGCGGGCGCGCGAGTTGAAGTACCAGACGGCGACTGCGATCCCGGCCACGGCGACGGAAGCGACGAGCAGCGCGAGGACGGTCCGCGACGAGCGAGATGCGCCCTGGCCGCCCATCGGCTGCGTCCGCTCGATTCCACCGGACGACACGTCGAAGACCCAGGCGAGCACCAGGACCACCGGGAAGGCGACCGCGAGCGCGACGACGACGAACGACAGGGTCCAATCCGGCAGGTGGAGCCCGTGCATCACCGGCTCGACGACCTGGAGCACGGCGAACGCGACGACCGCGTAGCCAAGCAGCGCGCGGAACACGCGCCTTCGCTTCAGCTCCGCGAGCAGGGACACAGCCACGCCGACCTCCGCGTCGAAGCCTAACATCAATCCCGCGGCCGTCCGTGACGTCTGCCGCGCCAGCGGGCCGCCTCGTCGATGCGTGACTACCTTTGCCGGCGGATGCGCTTGCCCGGCCGCTGCCTCGTCGTTCTCGTCTGCTGCGCCACCGCGGCGTGCGGTCTCGGCCTCGAAGGCGACATGGCCAACGCGCCGCCTCCGGAACCCGTCCCGACGGCGGAGGCACAAGCGTGGCTCGATGCGCACAACGGCGTGCGCCGCTCGCCGCAGCCCCCGCCGCCCGCGCCGCTGCCGATGCTCACCTGGTCCGCCGCCGCGGCGCAAGTCGCGCAGGCCTGGGCGGACGGATGCAACTACGCGCACAACGGCGGGCGCGGCTTTCGCGGAGAGAACATCGCCGCAACGGCGCCGCCGAACGCGCGGGACCTCGGGTTCGTCGTGAGCCAGTGGGGGCCCGCCGAGGCGAAGGACTACGATTACGCGAGCAACACCTGCGCGCCTGGAAAGCAGTGCGGGCACTACACGCAGATCGTCTGGCGCGACACGCTGCGCGTCGGCTGCGCCCGTCGCACTTGCCAGACCAACTCGCCGTTCGGCTCGAGCGCGCCGGCGTGGGATTTCTGGGTCTGCGATTACGAGCCTCCGGGCAACTTCGTAGGGCAGCGGCCTTACTGACGCGCCGCCGAACGTCGCCTGGAACGCGCCGCCGCACCGGCGGCTGTCGGCCTCCCCCGGGGATGCGGTAGCCTGATCGAAGCGGCGCACGCCCGACGAGGAGGACGTCATGACGCGGACCATCTTGCTCACCCTGGCTCTCCTGGCGGCCGCGTGCGCGGCGCCCAGCAAGACGACCACGGTCGCCCAGGATGCGACGGAGCGCAGCTCCGGCGCGGCCGCACCGAAACGCGACGACGGGCACCCTCTCTTCGTCGGCCACGGCACCGACGGCGAGATGGTGATGGCGTCCACCCACTACGACTCGATGAGCGGACTGGGGGTCGCGGCCAGCGAGCTGGCCCTCACGGGCAGGGACGAGAAGGACCTCGTCTGCAAGCGGGAGACGGTGACCGGCACGCACATGCCGCAGTGGATCTGCCGGTACAAGACCGACGTCGAGAAGGACCGCGAGGCGACGCAGCGGATGCTGGAGACGCTGCCGAAGGCGTGCGCCGGAGTGTGCAACCAGTGATCAGCGCACCCCGCGGACCAGCACGCGGACGCAGCGGATCGTGATGCCGCCGTCGGGGCGCTGCAGAATGCCGAACCCGCGCGCGTTTCCCGCCAGCACCCGCGCGCGCGCGTCGGCCTTGGATAGCGACGGCGTGCCGCGGTCGAACCACTCGTCGAAGTCCAGCTCGAACGAGTCCTCGGCGAGCTGAACGGCGGACAGCCCCGCGCGGCCGAAGACGTCCACCAACTCGCCCGGAGTCAGGTTGCGCTCGTGCGTGCGATCGCGGGCGCGCTCGATGTCCTGGTGCCAGCGGGCGGAAGGTCCATGCGGATCGGTGACGTGGTCGCTGACGAGCACCGCGCCCCCGCTCCGGACCCGCTCCACCTTGGCGCGGACGAACGCCAGCGGATCCGCGGCGTGGTGCACCACGAATCGCGACAGCGCGGCGTCGTAGGCGGCGGCGGGCGCGAGTCCGAAGATCGACCCTTGCTCGAAGCGGGCGCGGTCGCCGAATCGCGCGCAGCGCTCGCGTGCCCGCCGCACCATCTCGCTGGACAGATCGATGCCGTGCACGCGGTGACCCGCGGCGAGGAATGCCTCCGCCACGATGCCGGGGCCCGAGCCCGCGTCGAGGACCAGCGAGTCCGGCGGCAGCGCCGCGAACTCGACCATGCGGGCCAGCGCCACCGGGTCCGTCTGCACCGGCGCGCGCTCGAACTGCGCGGCCTGCCCGTCGAACGCCTCGGCCAGCGCCTGCTCGCGACCGTCCATCGCGCGACGTCTACCCCAGTCCGCTCCGGCCGACCAGCGCTGGCCGGGTGCTAAAGTACAGACGGGGAGGCGCAATGGCCGCCGAAGCGATCGCCGTGCGGGGCCTGCGCAAGGAGTACGAGACGTCGCGCGGCCCCGTCCTGGCGCTCGACCGCATCGACTTCACCGTGGGCGAGGGCGAGTTCGTCGCCATCGTCGGCCCCTCCGGCTGCGGAAAGTCGACGCTGCTCAAGATGCTCGCGGGCCTGCTCCCGCCGTCGCGCGGCGACATCGAGCTCCGCAGCGTACCCATCACCGGGCCGCGGCGGGACATCGGCGTCGTCTTCCAGTCTCCGGTGCTGTTTCCCTGGCGCACGGTGCTCGACAACGTGCTCCTGCCCGTCGACGTACAGCACCTCGGCCGGGAGGATGGCCGCGCGCGGGCGCTGGACCTGCTCGCCCTGGTCGGGCTGCGCGGGTTCGAGCACCGCTACCCGTGGGAGCTGTCCGGCGGCATGCAGCAGCGCGTGGCCATCACCCGCGGCCTGATCCACAACCCGGCGATGCTGCTGATGGACGAGCCGTTCGGCGCCCTGGACGCGATGACGCGGGAAGGCCTGAACCTCGAGCTGCAGCGCATCTGGCTGGAGCGGCGCAAGACGGTGGTCTTCATCACGCACTCGATCGCGGAGGCGGTCTTCCTGGCCGATCGGGTCCTCATCATGACGGCGCGGCCGGGCCACATCGCGGAGGAAGTGCGGGTGCCCATCGCTCGTCCGCGGTCCCTCGACTTGATGGCAGCGCCGGACTTCGCCGGCCTGGTCGGGCGCATCCGGGCGCATTTCCACGCCAAGGGCGGTCTCGACGCATGAGCGGCCTGCGCGATGCCACTCTGCGCGTGCTGCTGCTCGTCGTCTCGCTCGCCGGCTGGGAGGCCTTGGTGCGCGCACTGCACGTGCCGGCGTTCATCCTTCCGCCGCCCTCGCAAGTGGGCGCGGCTCTCTATCGAGGCGCCGTCAGCGGAATCTACCTCCAGCACCTCTGGATCACGCTGGCCGAGACGCTGCTCGGTTTCGTGGCCGGATCGGTGGTGGCTTTCGTCGTCGGGACCGCGCTGGCCGCGAGCCGCCGCACCGAGTACTTCCTCTACCCGTACATCGTCATGTTCCAGTCGATGCCGAAGGTCGCGCTGGCGCCGCTCGTCGTCGTCTGGTTCGGGCTCGGCCTCACTTCCAAAGTGGTGAGCGCCGCGCTCATCGCCTTCTTCCCGCTGCTGGTGAACACAGTGGTCGGCCTGCGCTCGGCGGACGAGGACCGCATCGACCTGATGCGCTCGCTCGCCGCCAGCGACATGCAGATCTTCCGCATGCTGCGCCTTCCTACCGCGCTGCCCTTCATCATGGCCGGGCTCGAGGTCGCCATGGTCTTCTCGCTGGTCGGCGCCATCGTCGCGGAGTTCGTCGGCGCGGAAGCCGGGCTCGGCATGCTCATCCAGAGCAGGAACTTCAGCATGGACGTGGCGGGCGAGTTCGCCGTGCTCTTCATCCTCGCCGGGATGGGCCTCTTGCTGAACGCCGCGCTCGTCACCGTGCGCCGGCGCGTCCTGTTCTGGGATCCTTCGCAGAAAGCGGCGTCGAACGGCTCTGCACTGAAAGGTGGCCTATGAAGCGCATCCTCTTTTCCCTCGCGGTTTGCCTCTCCGTCGCAAGCGCGCCCCGCACGGCCGCCGCCGAAGAGGTCGTGAAGGTCGGTTTCTGTGCGCGCACCATCACCTCCGCCGCCGCGCCCTTCGCGATCGCGACGAAGATGGGCTGGTACAAGCCGGCCGGACTCAACGTCCAGCTCGTTCCGATCGCCGGCTCGACGGATTGCGTGAAGCTCGTCGCAACGGGCGACCTGCCGTACTCACTGCCGTCCATCGAGCCTTTGGTGGCGGCGATCCGGCAAGGCGCCAAGACGAAGATCTTCTACACGGCGTACCAAGGGAACATCTATGGGATCGCGGTGCCGAAGGAGAGCGCGATCCGCTCGATCAAGGAGCTCAAGGGCAAGAAGATCGGCGTGGCCTCGATGGCATCGGGTGGCGTGCACGTCGCTCGCGGCCTTCTCGCCATGAACGGTCTCGATCCCGAGAAGGACGCGCAGATCGTGGTGGTCGGCGAGGCGGCGCAAGCGGCCGTGCTGCTGCGCAACGCCGAAGTGGCGGCGCTCTCCATGTACGACACGCAGTACGCGCTCATCGACAGCGCCGGAGTCCCCGTGCGCCAGCTCGACTCCGGCCCGCTCGGGCGCTTTCCTTCCAACGGCTTTCTCGCGCTGGACGACACGCTCAAGAAGAACCGTGCCCAGGCGCTCGCGCTGGTGAAAGGATACGCGATGGGGACGGTGTTCGCGATGGCCAACCCCGAGGCCGCGGTGAAGATCCTGTACGAGGTGTATCCGCAGACGAAGCCGACCGGGAAGAGCGAAGAGCAGGCGTTGCGCGACGACGTCAAGACGCTGCTGGCGCGCGCGGAGCACTGGAAGCTCGAGGCCGGCGGCGTGAAGCGGTGGGGCGAGAGCTCGGTCAAGGATTTCGACGCGTACGAGGACTTCCTCGTCAAGTGGAAGGTGATCCCCTCCAAGGTCCCGGCGACGGAGATGGTCACCAACGAGCTCATCGACGACGTGAACCGCTTCGACGCCGCGCGCGTCGCCGCCGACGCCAAGGCGTACAAGTAGGCCATGGGCCGCGCCGCGACAGCCGCAGGCACCGGCGGCCAGCTCCTGGTGCGCAGCCTCGTCGAGCAGGGCGTCGACCACGTCTTCTGCGTGCCGGGAGAGAGCCACCTCGCGGTGCTCGACGCGCTCTACGACGTGCGCGACCGCGTCCGGCTCATCGTGTGCCGGCACGAGAGCGGCGCGGCCAACATGGCCGACGCCTACGGGAAGCTCACCGGCAGCCCGGGCATTGCCCTGGTCACGCGCGGACCGGGCGCGACCAACGCCTCCATCGGAGTGCACACCGCTTCGCAGGATTCGACGCCGTTCGTCCTTCTCGTCGGCCAGGTGCCGCGCGCGTTCTCCGATCGCGAGGCGTTCCAGGAGATCGACTACCGGCGGATGTTCGGTCACATGGCCAAGTGGGTGGCGCAGATCGACGATCCGCGGCGTGTTCCCGAATACGTGAGCCACGCCTTCCACGCCGCGACGTCCGGGCGAGCAGGTCCCGTCGTGCTCGCGCTTCCCGAGGACATGCTGACGGAGCAGGCCGAAGCGAGACTGGCGCCGCGGTACCAGCGCGTCGCGGCCGCTCCGTCCGCGGAACAGATGGCGCGACTCGGCGCGCTGCTCTCGGCGGCGCGCAAGCCGATCGCGATCGTGGGCGGAAACGGCTGGACCGCAGCAGCGTGCACCGATCTGCGCGCGTTCGCGGAGGCCTGGCAGCTCCCGGTGACGTGCGCCTGGCGCTTCCAGGACGTCTTCGACAACGAGCACCCCCAGTACGCCGGCGACGTCGGCATCGGAGTCAACCCCAAGCTCGCGCGGCGCATCCGCGAGGCCGACCTCGCGCTGGTGCTCGGTCCTCGCCTGGGAGAGATGACCACGGGCGGGTACACGCTGTTCGAGGTGCCCGTGCCCAGCCAGGCGCTCGTCCACGCCCATCCTGGCGCGGAGGAGCTGGGGCGCGTCTATGCCGCCGACCTGCCGATCAACTCGGGCATGCCCGAGCTCGCGGCGGCGCTCGCGCGGCTGCGGCCCGCCTCCCCTCCGCCCTGGGCCGCCGAGACCGGTGCGGCGCGGTCCGAATACCTCGCCTGGAACGCCCCGGTGCGCGTCCCGGGTCCGCTGCAGATGGCGGAGGTGGTGGCGCACCTGCGCGAGCGGCTCCCGCCGGACGCGATCGTCACGAACGGAGCCGGAAACTTCTCCACCTGGGCGCACCGCTTCTACCGGTACCGCCGGTTCAAGTCACAGGTGGCGCCGACCAGCGGCGCGATGGGCTACGGCGTTCCCGCCGCCGTCGCGGCGAAGGCAGTGCATCCGGACCGCGTCGTCGTGGCATTCTCCGGCGACGGCGATTTCCTCATGACGGGCCAGGAGCTGGCCACCGCTGTGCAGCACGAGCTGCCCGTCATCGTCTTCGTGGTGAACAACGGCGTCTACGGCACCATCCGCATGCACCAGGAGCGGCACTACCCCGGCCGCGTCCACGGGACCGCGCTGAAGAATCCCGACTTCGCGGCGTACGCGCGGTCGTTCGGCGCATCGGGCGAGCTGGTGGAGACGACCGAGCAGTTTGCGCCGGCGCTGGACCGCGCGCTCGCCGCGGGGCGGCCGGCGCTCATCGAGCTTCGGCTGTCCGAAGAGGTGATCACGCCGACGACCACCCTCGCGGCGATCCGCGACCATTCGCTGAAGCGCCGCTGAGGCCGCTCGCGTCGAGCGTGCGCGATGTGCCTCAGGCCGCGAACGCGGCATAATCCGGGGCCCAGCAAGATCCCCTAGCGGAGGACGCCATGGCCGATCCCCTGTCCCGCCCGTCGCGCCGCACCCTCCTGAAGCTCGCGGGAGCGGGCTTCGCTGCCGCACCGCTCGCAAACGCCGCGCGCGCCGCCGCTGCCGATGCGCCCGCGGCGAAGACGTGGAGCGCCGAGTACCAGGCCAAGAAGGGCGACGTCTCGCTCTACATGTTCCGCAAGCGCGCCGGCGCTCCAGCGAAAGGGGAGCCGCCGCTGCCCGTCGTCTTCCTCGTGCACGGCTCGTCGGTGTCGTCCCGCTCCACGTTCGATCTGGCCGTTCCGGGCAAGGGCGAGTACTCGTTGATGAACGTCCTCGCCGGGTACGGCTTCGATGTCTGGACGATGGATCACGAGGGCTACGGCCGCTCGAGCCGCACCGAGGGCAATTCGGACATCAAGAGTGGGGCGGAGGACCTCGCGGCCGGCAGCGTGGTCGTCGCGCGCGAGACCGGCCACAAGAGGATCCATTTCATCGGCGAGTCGTCGGGGGCGCTTCGCGCGGGCGCGTTCGCGGTCGCGCATCCCGAGGCGGTGGACCGCCTGGTCCTGATGGCGTTCACCTATACCGGCGCGGGCTCGCCTACGCTGCAGAAGCGGGCCGAGCAGGTCGAGTACTTCCGCACGCACAACCGCAGGAAGCGCGACCGCGAGATGATCCGGAGCATCTTCACGCGCGACAAGCAGGGCACCTCCGACCTGGCGGTCGCGGACGCCATGGCGGATGCCGAGCTGAAGTACGGCGACACCGTGCCGACAGGCACGTATCTCGACATGACCGCGAACCTGCCCGTGGTGGATCCCAGGAAGGTGCTCGCGCCGACCCTGGTCGTGCGCGGCGAGCACGACGGCATCGCTACCGAAGAGGATCTGCTCGACTTCTACCGCAAGCTCCCCAACCCGGACCGGCAGTTCAGCATCCTGCCGGGACTGGCGCACTCGCTCGCGCTCGGCATCAACCGGCAGCTCTTCTGGCACTGCACGCGGGCGTTCCTGGAGATGCCGCGGGCTGCGCCTATATCGAGCTGACCCGTTTTGGTGCAATCATTCGCGCCCTCGTCGCCCTCAGCGGCGGCGCTCGTGTCGCCTGGAGAGGCGACTGAAGGGAGTCTCATGTCGCTCCGTTCGATGCCCAAGGCAGCTTGTCTCGCGGTGCTCGCGGCCGCGGCGGCCTCCGGTCAGACCACCCCCGCGGCGAAGCCGTCGCCGCCCAGCACGTACGCAACGCCGATCGGGACCAGCGTGTCGCTCGAGAACGCCAAGAAGGCCGCCACGGCCGCGGCCTCCGAGGCGAGGAAGAACGGCTGGTTCATGGCGATCGCGGTCGTCGACCCGGCCGGCACGCTCGTCTATTACGAGAAGGCGGACACGACCCAGCTGGGCAGCGCCCAGGTCGCGATCAACAAGGCCCGCTCGGCCGCCCTCTACAAGCGGCCGACCAAGGCGTTCCAGGATGCGCTCGAGAAGGGCGGCGCCAACCTGCGCATCCTCGCGCTGGAAGGTGCGGTGCCCGTCGACGGAGGCGTCCCGCTCATGATGGAGGGCAAGCTGATCGGCGCCATCGGCGTCTCCGGCGATCTCGCCGAGCACGACGGGCAGTGCGCCCAGGCGGGAGCCGCGGCACTGACCACCACCACCGTCGCGCGATGAGGCGCATTTGGCGGCCGCGCTTCGAAAGCGTAGCCGCAGTTCGATCACTGCTACGGCCTTCGGCATCCGCCCGTCGCCGGCACAGCCGGCTCCTCCTGCCTCCGGCGCGGAGCGGCTAGAACGCATCCCACAACCGTCCGCGCTGCAAAGGCGTAGCGCCGGCGCAGACCGCCGGCGGCTAGTCGGATCCGCTAGCGCCCAGCGAGACGGGGTTGGGAGGCTGCGGCGCCGCCGTCTTCGTGCAGGTCGGTTCGTCCTTCGCCACGGCGCCCTTGCGCGCGACTGGTTTGCGCGAAGGTGGGCACCCTTCGGCCGGCTTCAGCACGGGGCGTGGGGTGACCAGGACCGGCGTGGGCGGCGACGCGGCGCCGTTCACCTCGATGACCGTCGCGGGCGCGACCGGCGCGGGCGGCTGATCGGAGCTGCGTAGATCGCTCTCGGTCTTCGCGGTCCCGGTGCTGGTCGCCGTCGCCACCGCGGACGGCGGCGGCTTCTTCGCTGCCTCGCCCAGCGCGGCGATCATCTTGTCGCCGCTCTGCTTCAAGTACTCGCGGTCGCCATCGCTCACGCTGCGCAGCGAATCGCGGTCCTGGCTCAGCTCGGCGAGGCGCGACTTGAGCGCGGAGTTCTCCGCCTCCTGACCCAGCGCGGCCGACGCCTCTTTCATGCAGGTCTGCGCGATCTTGTCGTCGGAGTCCTGCGGCGGGATGGGCTCTCCTCGCGTCCACGCCGCGAGCGCGCGGTTCTGCCAGCGGAAGTCCGCCTGCACCATGCATTCCTGCACGAGCCGCGCGACCCGATCCTGCGCCCAGACGGGGGGCGCCTTGGTGCAGAAGCCCAGCTCTTCCGAGACTCTCCCCGGCCATTTCTCCGTCTGCTTCACCCAGCAGCCTTCGCGCTGCAGCATGCGCGTCGAGGTGCAGGCCGCGAGCACAGGGAACACCACCGCGACGATCGGGATCGTCTTCATGCGCCCCTCCCCCGCTCAAGCTGGGCAGCCGGACGGGGGCGCGGAAGAGCCGTACAGCGGGAGGGCAGGCGGGCGATCCCTACTTCGCCTGCGCGCTGGCGTCCTTCCAGATCGTGCGATCGACCAGGCGCTCGTACGTCACCGGCGTCTTGCCCGGCTTGATCCCGCCGATCTCCTTCTCGGTGGCCACGACCGCGTCGAGCTTCTTCTGCGACAGCCCGTCGTTGCCGACCGGCCAGAAAGAGATCGAGGTGAACTTCGGGAGCGTCTCCTTCGCCAGCTTGGGCGCGCGCCCCGTCACCGTCGCGATCTGCGCCACGCGATCGGCGTTCTTCGGATCGAGCATGTACTTGGTCGCGTCGACGAGGCCGGCCACCATGCGCACGAACGCCTCGCGCTTCTGGGCCAGGTTGTCCTTGGTGGCGACCAGGATCAGGTAGTGGCTGAGCTGGTTCACTTCCTTGAACGAGGAGATGACGGTGAGGGGCTTCCCGGTCTGCTCCTCCAGGACGGGCACGTCGTCCAGGTGCAGGACGCCGACCTTGAGCTGTCCAGCGACCATCGCGGCGCCCACGTTCGTGCTGAGCGGCACGAGCTTCACCTGGTCGATCTTGAGCCCGCAGGGCCGGATGAGCTGCTCGAGCGCCACCGATCGGGCGCCGCCGACCGAGTCCACGCCGACGGCCTGGCCTTTCACGTCCGCGCACTTGCCGAGCGCCGGATCGGTCGACGCGAGCAGCCAGTCCGGGTTCTCGAGGCCGTAGATCCCCACCAGGTTCACTCCGGCATTCGAGATCATCCGGACGATCACCGGCGTGGGCGAGAGCGCCACGTCTGGATTGCCGGCCACCACCGCCTGCGCCGCGGCGGCGCCCGAATCGAACGGCCGGATCTCGACGTCGACGCCGTGCTTGCGGAAGAAACCCTCCTCCCTCGCGACGTAGACGACGACCGTGCCGAAGACGGGTGGCACGCCCGGAACGGCGAAGGACAGCTTCTGCTCCGCGGCGGCCGCGGGCCAGGCGATCGAGAACGCGATTGCGCAGGCCGCGGCGAGGATCCGCCCTGCGATGTTCGCTGCCGTCATGCGATTCCTCCGAATCAGCCGAAGAGGCCGGTGGTGAGCCCGCCGTCGATGGAGATGGTCTGGCCGGTGACGTAGCGCGCCGGCTCGCCGCAGAGGAACGCGACCAGCGGCGCGTACTCGTCCGGCGAAGCGGCGCGCTTCATCGGGATGCGCGCGACCGCCTCCTGCTTCTTCTCCGGCGTCGAGTAGAGGGAGCGGAAGCGGTCGGTCTCGACGAGGCCCGTGGCGATCGTGTTGATCGTGATTCCTTCTGCCGCCACCTCGCCGGCCAGCGTCTTCAGCGCCGCGACGACCGCGGTCCGGAAGGCGTTCGAGAGCACCAGGGTCGGGATCGGCTGCTTCACGGAGACGGACTCGAGCGCGACGATGCGGCCCCACTTCCGCGCGCGCATTCCCGGAAGCACCGCCTCGACGAGGCGCAACGCGCTCTGCATCGTCAGCGCATAGGCCGCGTCCCAATCGGCCGCCGCCACCTGGGTGTACGTGCCAGGGCGCGGGCCTCCGCCGTTGATGACGAGGATGTCGATCGGTCCCAGTTGATCCTGCACCTCACGCGCGGCGCGCTGCAGCGATGCTCCGTCGGTCTGGTCCGCGACCAGCGCCCGCGCGCCGGAAGCGCCCGCTTGCTTCGCGCGCGCCGCGACGTCCTCGAGCCGCTCGCGCCGCCTGGCGAGCACGGCCACCTTGGCCCCCTCCCGCGCGAGCGCCAGCGCGACGGCCTCGCCAATCCCCGAGCTCGCCCCGGTGACGAGCGCGACTCTTCCCCGCACACCCAGGTCCATTTACGTCTGCCGCAGGTACTGGTCGGTGCCGTCCAGCCAGTCCCGGCGCGGAGGATCGAAGATGTCGACGTCCAAGGTGTCCTCGAGCGCCTCGGCGGAATGCGGCAGGTTCGAAGGAATGGTCAGCACCTCGCCGGCGCGGACGTCGACTTGCTGCGCGCCGTCGTCGCCGAGCCGGAACCGCAGCGCTCCTTCCAGCACGTAGGTGATCTGCTCGTTCTCGTGGTGATGGCGCGGCACGACGCATCCCTTCTTCAGGTAGACGTGGGTGATCATCATCCGGTCGGCGGTGATGATCCGCCGGTCCAGCTTCTCGTTGAGACGCTCTTTCGGCATCGCTTCCCAGCGGTGCAGCTTCGCCTTCGCTTCTTGCGCCATGTTCGCTCCCGGACCGCGCGAGGGCTCCGACGATAGGCGCATGGTCCCCACGGGTCAAACGGAGTGGTAGGAAGGGCCCTCTCAAGAACAGGAGGCCCGCCATGGCGATCGCTCTCCTCGTGCTCCTGGCCGCGAGCGCTTCCGCGCCGCGCGAGCCCGTCCCCGGCCGGTCGGTGGTCGCGTCGCGCCAGGGCGTCGTCGCCTCCAGCCAGCCGCTCGCGGCAGCGGCGGGAGTGCAGATCCTCGAGCGCGGCGGCAACGCCGTCGATGCGGCCATCGCGGCCAATGCGACGACGGGCGTGATGGAGCCCACCGGGAGCGGGATCGGCGGCGACCTGTTCGCGCTGGTCTACGTCGCGAAGGAGGACAAGCTCTACGGACTGAACTCGAGCGGATGGTCTTCGAAGGAGATGACGGTCGAGCTCGTCCGCAGCAAGGTCGCTACCGACAAGATGCCGCAGCGGGGGCCATTCACGGTGACGGTCCCCGGCGTCGTCGCCGGGTGGGACGCGCTGCAGAAGCGCTTCGGGGTCCTGCCGCTCGCTACTTCGCTCGCGCCGGCCATCTTCCACGCGGAGCAAGGCTTCCCGGTGATGGAGATTACCGCCGGACTGTGGGCGCGCTCGGAGAAGTTCCTCGGGGAGCATCCGAATTCGCGCGCCACGTTCCTGGTCGACGGCCGCGCTCCGGTAGCCGGGCAGATCTTCCGCAACCCCGACCTCGCGCGCTCGTTGCGGCGCATCGCCGAGCAGGGCCGCGACGGCTACTACAAAGGA
>Ga0114129_10004903_pt1 | contig 18889 bp, 19 predicted proteins | sample RhiMetdeltSRZDD1_FD_80071 | JGI IMG/M metagenome (GOLD analysis project Ga0114129, IMG submission 80071) | Populus rhizosphere microbial communities from Tennessee, USA - Rhizosphere MetaG P. deltoides SRZDD1 (version 2) (version 2) | ecosystem: Host-associated > Plants > Roots > Rhizosphere >...
CATGATGTCTATCCGATCCTTCTGCTGATCGCGCTGTATGCGTCTCTCGATATCCTGAACGGCGGTGGGAGAGTTGCGATTCACGACGCCGTCGTGCAGCGATGGGAGCAAGCCTTATTTGGCGGCCAGCCGAGCCGCGACTGGTGGCGCGCTCAACCAAGCGCGTTCTGGTCCATCGTGCTCCACGGCGCGTACTTCTCCTATTACTTCGTGATCCTGGCGCCGACGGTGGTGCTGCTGGGCCGGGCCGCCCGCGCGCCACTGCGCCGCTTCGTTTTTGCGGTGATGGTGACCTTCGTCGTCTGCTATCTGGTTTTTATTTTCTTCCCTGTTGCCGGGCCGTATTACGCCTTCTCCCCTCCGAACGGCGCGTTCGTGGACAACGTGGCTGCCCGACTCGTCTATGCCGTGCTGGCGCAGGGCAGCTCGTTCGGGGCAGCCTTCCCTTCATCCCACGTGGCGGCGAGCGTCGCTGCTACCATCGTGGCCTGGACCGCCTCTCGACGTTTGGGGATCGTTCTTGCCATCGCGACTGCGTTGCTGACCGTGGGCGTGGTGTACTGCCAGATGCACTACGCAGTGGATGCCGTAGCCGGCCTTTTGGTGGGAACAGTGGTCGGCGTTGGGGTCAACCGGATGAACGGTAAACGGTGAACGGGGGTTCCGTGCGTCGGAGCCCCCGTTCACCGTTCACTGTTTACCGTTCACGCTTTCCTTATTGGACCGTCACCGCTCCCACCATTCCCAACGCGTGATGCGGCGCGCAAAAGAATTTGTACGTGCCAGCCGGTGCGCCGGCGAACGACACGTCCACGCTCTCGTTATCCATCTTCATCGATTCGCTCACGATGTTGCCGCCCTTTTCCGGCGGAGCCACCGCCAGTGCCTTGATCGGCCCCGGGACGTTGGCTGGGATGCTGTCCGGATAGAACTGTACATTGTGCGGGCCACCGCTCACGCTGGTGAACTTGATGACGTCGCCGGCCTTGATGGTCAGCTTGTCCGGCACGTACTTATAGGTCGTGCCTTCGAGGACCATCTTGACCTCATGGGTGGTTCCCCCGGCAGCCGGAGCCGCGCCGCCCGGAGCCGGTGCCGCGGCGCCTGGCGCTGCGGGTTGCTCAGCAGGAGGAGTGGTGGTGGGCGCCTGTTCAGCCTTCTTTTCGCCGCCGCAGGCCACCAGCCCGATGGCCAGTCCCGCTGCCAAGGAAGTGATGCGCATTGCTGATCTGCCTCCGATAACGTGGAAGTTGTCCTTCAGCTCGCTGCCGCGGTCCCCAGGCAGTCGTTTGTGAACCGTTTCACAAAGTGACTTCGAGGCCGTCAATCTGCCACGCCATACCCAGCGAAGCAACCCCCGAAAACCCGAGGCGCCGGCCTGCACCAAGCTAGGTCTTCAGTGCCGCAGTCTCCGTGTCCTGCTTCGCGTCGGCGATCTCGAAGAAGGCATCACCTCCCTTGACCACGAGGCCACTTGGCTGGTCGGCCATACAGAGCACATCACGTTCGGGGACCTTTGGCACGCGGACGGAGACCTGTACAGCGACGCCGTTCTCCACGTTCCCTGCCGGTATCTGGCCGCCGAGAATGGACACGCCCGCTGTAAGGCCTATGGGTTCGAGGGACCAACCCCCCGAGACCGGGCGCGGCCGGCTCAGCCTCGCCGCCTCGGCGAAGATCGCTTCCGACTGGTCGACAAGATGCGCCTCGTGGTCCGGGAGATCGGACGTCCAAAGCGCGAACTCCCGGTCTTGGGTCAGGAAAACCCCTGCGCCGGCGCCCCCTGCCAGACCGCCGACCATACCCGCGGCGCCGCGTGTTGCCGCGACCTGCAGATCGAGATCATGTGCAGTAAGCGGGAGCGGCGGCTGGAAGCACTGGTGCGGGCCAGGAAATCACCTTATCTCTGCAAGGTGACCCGGCCGGGGGAGTTTTCCCTCGAGGCCGAAATGATCTCAGCCTGCGGCTATCTTGGGGCAGATAGAATCAGTTGTGAGCTGCATGGGCGGGAGCGGAAGGACGGTCGCCCTGCCAAGCCGGATCTCTGCAGTGAGTGGCCGCCCAAGGGCCAGGGACTACATCCAGGGTGCGTTTTCGCGCGTCGAAAACGTGCTCCAAAGTGAACTGCGCATTGGATGTGCAAATTCGGCTGCCGGGCGGCGTCCTCTTGGCGACACCGGTGAGCGAACCAGAGACGCAGCGACCGGCCTTCTCGGGCCGGAGGCCGTAGTGAGCGACGAGTTCGAAGCGCTTTACGAGTCCACTTATACGGCCGTCGTCCGATTCCTGTACCGAAAGGTGTGGGACGCTGAGCGAGCGGAGGACCTCGCCCAGGAGGTCTTCGTCCGAGCGTTGGCGCACCGACCCGAGAAGCCTCGAGCCTGGCTATTCGCGGTGGCTGCCAATCTGGCCCGCGACGAGGCTCGTGCGGCGGTTCGCCGGAAGCGGCACCTGACCCTGCTCAAGGGCGATCCGGTCGCCCAACCGGCGTTCGAGCCGTCCGCGGAGGACCAGGTCGAGCGGGACGAGGAAATCACAGCGGTGCAGGATGCCTTGAGCGCCCTCACACCGCGGGATCGCGAGATCCTGCTATTGTGGGATGCCGGACTCAGCTATCCGGAGATTGCGGCCCAAACCGGGCTCGCGGTCGGTGCTGTTGGAACTACGTTGGCACGGGCCAGAAAACGGCTCGTCGCGGCCCATGAGCGGCAGCAAACGGGGGATCATGCCGCACATTCCTGAGGCGGAGCTTCACGCGTATCTCGACCAGGCGCTAGGGCGTTTGCGCTGCGTCGAGATCGAGAGCCATCTCGCCGACTGTACGCCTTGCCGTACAGCCCGCGACGAGATCGCGGCGCTCCGTGATCGGACTACGGCGATGCTGGCCCGGTTGGCACCCCGGGGAACGATGAGTCCTCCGATCTCCGAAATTCGTCGGCAGGCGGCTGCGCGGGTGTTCCAGCGTCAACGGGTTCGGCAGCGGGCAGCCTGGGCCGCCAGCCTGTTCGTGGCGCTCGGCCTCGGGTGGGGCGCGAGCTACTTGGTTCCACCGCCGGCGGCGAGCCGATCGGCCGCCATCAACGCTACCCCTGCGGCAAGCCCCGCCCCTGCCCCGGTGGCCCAGCAACCGGCCGGACCGACCCCGACCATAGCAGCCGCCTCGCCGCCTGCTCCCGTCGAACCGGCGACGGAGGATCGTCCGGACCGCTCGGTGCGTCGGCCGGTGCGCCATCGTCCAACCCCGGCGCCAGCTCGTCCTAAGGCGCAAAACTCCGAACCGTCTGAGTTCGCCAGCGTTGGACCGATTCAGAAGGATGGCCAACTCGAGTGGGGCGGGATGTGGCGGACCCTGTCGTGGGATCGGGCCAAGGAGCAGGTTGGGGCCACCCCGGCACGGATCGACGGACTTCCGGTCACCGAGGTCCAGGTCCAGACCGGTGATAGCGGGCACAAGCCGCTCATGGTGGTGGCTCAGCAGCTCGCGAGCGGCGAGGTCATCCGCACCATCGAGGGCCCGATCAGCGACGTTTCGGCGCTGCTCGACAGTCACCCGTTGCAACCCTCCGAATCGTCCGGCAGCGCGGCAGCCTCACGTGCCCCGGCCGGTGGCTCGCCGGTCGGCAGTGCGCTTACCTTCCGGCACGGCGATCGGATGTTCGCGGTCACGGGGAGCCTGCCGAGCGACTCGCTCCGGGCGATGATGCGGCGGCTGAATTTGATGTCCAGGGTGAGGTAGAGCTATCAGCTATCAGCCCGCTCCGATGTGTAACGGCCCTCCCATCTGGGAGGGCCGGGTCGTTTTCACGTCTGATAGCTCATAGCTATCTCCCCCCATGCCTCCGTTCCAGATCTTCCTCGTGCACAAAATCCCTGTCCGCATCCTCGTGATCGAAGATCTCGACCTCGTGATGTCCCAGCTCGCGCTGCAGCGTGATTTCGGCCAGGCGGGGCGAGACCATCGGAAAGGTCCGCGCGAATAGAGCGTAGCACAGGAGATACAACCCGGCGAACAGCAGCGTGGGCGCGGCTTCGGCCCAGCGGAAGACCGGCCCTTCGAACCCAGTGATCGAAGGGACAATCATCAGGTATCGCTCGAGCCACAGCGCCGTAAGGCTCACAGCTGCGTAGAAGCCGAGGGTGGCGCGGGCCTTCTTGGGCCCGACGCCGAGGAGACCGATAAACGGAATCACGAACATGCCCATGAACACGATCTTGCCGATCGGCCACCAATGTCCCCAGAGGCGGCTGAACACGAACCCGATTTCCTCTGGCAAGTTGCCGTACCAGATGACCTGGAACTGCGCCCACATGAGATAGGTCCAGAACACTGTGAACCCGAAGCACAGCTTCCCGAGATCGTGGCGCTGCTTCGGCGAGATGAGATCGGCGACACCGAGCTCCCGTCCACCGTAGATCATGAGCAGCGCGAGAAGCATGTGTGCGCCGAGATACGAGCCCATGAAATACCAGCCACCGAACAGATTGGAAAACCAGTGCGGCTGAAGGGCCATCATCCCGTCGAACGCGACCATCGTAAAGACGATCGCGTAGAGTGGCACGAAGGCTCCCGCCAGGCGGTGGATCTGCCGTTCGTTCGCCTCCACCGACCCTTCTGATCCATCGTACCCCGCAGTCATGCGCTCGAACCACGCGCGCCGGCTGCCCTGCACTCGTTCCTTGGCGGCGAACATGTCGGGAATCATGTCTGCCCGAATCATTCTCCAGCCTATCCAATAGAGAAGCAGGAGGCTGAAGAACAGTCGCGAGAACATGACAGCCGGTGAAAGCCAAACCGCCTTGCCGTGTTGCAGCGTGTGGAGCTGGCTGGCCATGTGACCATAGATGTACGGATACCCAACCGTGAAGATCACCAGCAGCCCCAGCAGCGAGATCGGAAGAAATGCGCTCGAGGCCTCAGCGAATCGGATCATCAGACCCGACCAGCGCGCGTTGGCCACCTTGTGAGATGCTGCGAGCGCCACGCTACCGCCGGCTAGTCCGGTGAAATACACCCAGTTCACCTGGAACAGATGCCACGCCCGGGGCGCGTCCGGGCCCTGGATCGCCGCGATGAACAGGATCAGGCCGAGGAGAGCGAGTCCGCCGCCGAGACCGAGGAACAGGTCGTACCGACCGGAAATCGATCGCACGGCGAGGCGCTGCCGGAGGCCACGAATCTCGATCATTGGGGGGCTCCCGGGGTTGGCTTCGGCTTGGGCGCCGCAGGCTTCGGAGTTGCGGGCTTTGGCTGGATTGGCTGGGGCGCCGGCGTCGGCACCGCTGCCGGTTGCGGCGCGGCCGCCTGGAGTTTGCGCACGTGGTTCACGATGGCCCACCGATCGAGGGGATCGAAGACCTTGTCGCCATACCGTGGCATTAGCCCGCGACCGTACCGGATAATGCTGTAGAGGTACCCGTCGGAGAATCCGCGCGCCCTCGGCGACAACAAGGGCGGCGCGCCCATCCGACGCCCAACCGCTCCGTCCCCGGCTCCGGCCGGCCCGTGACAGGGGGAGCAGAAGTTCTCAAACAGCGTGTCGCCCTTGGCGTCGAGCGAACCGGGGATTTCTGGGGTGGCCGCGCCGTGTCGGGCAATCGGGCCCGCCCCGCCCGCGGTGGGATTCTTGAGCCCGTCGGCCGTGGTTGTCTTGCCCTGCGCAAACTCGGCGCTCCAATCCGGTTCGCCGCCGGAGACTGGAACGGTGCCTTCAGGTGTGTACCGGGGAATATCAGCGCGCGAGTAGGGGTGCACCGACTTTTGCGCGATCATGTGGTCGAACCAGGGCGTGATATGCCACAGATCGTCGGGCGACGGGACGTCGTTGTAGTACCAGTCGCACCCGGTTGCGATGAGCGCCAGTCCTGCGAGTAGCGCGAGGCGGCTACGGCGCTGCATAGCGCACCTCCACAGCTCCAGCGTCTCGCAGCAACCGCTCCAGGGTAGAGGCGCTTTCCGGCGGCGCGGGGACGAAGACTCCGATCCGATCATCGCTGAATCTCGGGTCGTACATCACGCCGCGCTTGCCCAGCAAGACGATGAGCAGGACCACTCCGAGGACGCTCGAGAGCGCCCCGATCAACACGGTCAGCTCGAAGCCGATGGGGACGAACGCCGGGACGGAGGCGAAGGCCTTACCTCCCACGAGGACGGGCCAGTCGAGATTCATCCAGATGGTCATGGTGAATCCCGCGGTACATCCGGTGAGCCCACCGATCAGCGTAAAGAGCCGGACGGGACTCACCGGCGTCTCGAGCGCTTCTTCCAACTCGTGGTTTGGATGCGAGCAGTACACCACCAGGTCCTTATGACCACCCGCGCGCAGCGCCTTGATCGCGTCGGTGGCCGCGTCGATGTGCTCGAATGAGCCGAGCACGCCGGGTAGAACCTTGTGACGGCGCGCCATCAATGGTGCCCTCCGCCCGCGCGGAGGCGTGGCATCGGGATCATTTCTTTGATCTCCTGGATGGCCACGATCGGGAAGGTCCGCGCGAACAGCAGGAACCACATGCCGAACCACCCGAAGGAGCCTGCGAGGATTCCCCAGTCAGCCCAGGTGGGGTTGGGGTTATCCCAGGCCCACGGCAGGAAGTCGTTCGAGAGCGATGAGGCGATGATGACGTAGCGCTCGAACCACATCCCGATGTTGATGAAGATCGAGATCACGAACAGCGCGGTGACACTGGTCCGGATCTTTTTAAACCAAAGCAGCTGGGACACGAATGCGTTGCAGATGATCATCGACCAGCCGGCCCACCAAAGCGATCCGAAGGCGCGGCGCCAGAAGGTGGTCTGCTCATAGGGATTCCCGCTATACCAGGCGATGAAGTACTCCATCCCATACGCGTAGAACAGGATGGAGCCGGTAAGCAGGACCAGCTTGCCCAGATTGTCGAAGTGGTATTCCGTGATCATGTGCTCCAGCTTGAGCACCCGCCTGAGCGGAATGATCAGCGTGAGCACCATGCCGATGCCGGAATAGATGGCTCCCGCGACGAAATACGGTGCAAAGATGGTTCCATGCCAGCCGGGAACAATGCCGGAAGCGAAGTCCCAGGACACGACGGAGTGGACCGAGAGCACCAGCGGCGTAGCCAGGGCGGCGAGATAGAGGTAGGCGCGGGAGTAGTGGCGCCACTGATTGTCGCTCCCCACCCATCCTGCCGAGGCGATCTTGTACACCAACTTTCGCCACCCGGAGACCTTGTCACGCACCGCGGCCACGTCTGGGATCAGGCCATAGACCAGGAACGTGGTAGAAACCGTGAAATAGGTCGTGATCGCAAACACGTCCCACAGGAGCGGAGACTTGAAGTTGGGCCAGAGGAACCGCTGGTTCGGGTACGGCAGCAGCCAATAGAAGAGCCACTGCCGTCCGATGTGAATGATCGGGAACAGCGCAGCCGTCATGACTGCGAAGACCGTCATCACCTCAGTCGAGCGGTAAACGGCCGTACGCCACGGCGAGCGGAAGAGGTAGAGGATCGCCGAGATCAAGGTTCCGGCGTGGCCGATACCGATCCAGAAAACGAACGTCGTGATGTAGACCAGCCAAAAGACCGGCGGCTGGTATCCGGCGTGCCCTAGGCCGTCCTTGACCAGGATGAGGAAGGTCAGGGCACCTACCAGGAACATCCCCACAGCGCCAAGCGTGATCAGGACGTAGCCGGTGCTCGGCTTCTCGAGGGTCGAGACTACGTCGCGGGTGACGTCCGCGTGGCTCTGGGTAATGACGGGTTCGTGCGCCAGAACCGCCATGATTACGCCTCCGACCGGTGCAAGACCTTGGCGAGATAGGTCACTGCCGGACGGGTGTTGAGGTCCTCCAGCACGTGGTAGCCGCGCCGGTCTTCCTTGAGCTGCCGGACGCGGCTCGCTGGGTCGTTGACGTTGCCGAACACGATCGCGTCTGATGGACAGGCCTGAGCACAGGCGGTGGTGAACTCACCGTCCTTGATCGATCGGCCTTCCAGCCGTGCCTGATTCTGAGCCCCCCGGATGCGCTGGATGCAGAAGGTGCATTTCTCCATCACGCCGCGCGCCCGCACGGTCACATCCGGATTGAGCTGCAGATTGAGCGGCTCCGGCCAGGCAGCGTCGTTGTACTTGTACCAGTTGAAGTACCGCACTTTGTACGGGCAGTTGTTGGCGCAGTAACGGGTACCGACGCACCGGTTGTAGACCTGCGCATTGAGGCCGTCAGTGGTGTGGTACGCGGCATAGACTGGGCAGACGGGCTCGCACGGCGCGTTGGCGCAGTGCTGGCAGAGCATCGGCACGAACCTTGGTTCGGGCGCGCTGGTAGGCGTGGTCTGGCCCTCCCAGTACCGCTCGATCCGCATCCAGGTCATCTCCCGCCCGCGATGGATCTCCTCCTCACCGACGGTCGGGATGTTGTTCTCGGCATAGCAGGCAGTGACGCAGGCCGAACAGCCGGTGCACTTCGCCAAATCGATAACCATCCCCCATTGCGGGTGATCACCAGCATAGTTGCCCCTTTGGTTCCGTTGCTGGACCGCCGCTCTCCAGCCCTTGAGCGCCTCCAACTCGCGCTCGGTGTTGACCTCTTCCTCGGGATGACCCTCCGCCCTATCAGCCTCCGCGGGGGTGAGACCCTTGGCTGCCAGCGCAACCGGCATCGCCTCAGCAATGTGCCGGCCCAACTGACGGGGGTTGCCCTCAGTCGAGGCGAGCTTCTGGTACTTGCGAGTCTTTTCGACCGCAACCTTCGTCGACAGGTAAGCGACGAAGGCCTGCCCGCTCTTGGCACCCAAGAGATCCAGCGCATTGACCCCGCGACCTTTGGCGTAGGCGCCGTATTCGGTATGCCCGAAGCCAAGAGGTACGGACAGCACCTGAGGATGAATGCCGGGGTACACGCAGACCGGCGCCTCGATGGCGCCCTGGGGCGAGACCAGCCGGACAATCTCGCCGTTGCGCACATCCAGCCGCGCAGCTGTATCGGGGTGGACCTCAACCCACGAATGCCAAGTAAGCTTGGTGACCGGATCCGGGTTTTCGAGCAGCCACGGCTTGTTGGTGCCGCGACCATCGTACAGGAATGAAGAGACGTGCGGCGCGAAGTAGAACTCGCCGCTGCCATCGAAGGCGGGCGCAGTGTAAGTGGCCTCGACGCCCGCTGCCATCTTCACTTCGGCCGCGGCGGGACGGTCGCCATAGAGCCCACCCCGCTGCACCGCAGCGCGCCAGAACCCCTCAGCGTCCGCCTGGCCCTGTTGCTTGGCCAGCTCGGCCCATCGGTTCTTGAGCTGCGCTTCGAAGCTCGGCGCGTTGAAGCGAGCCAACGCACCACCCGCCTTCTGCGCAACCTTGAGCAGTACGTCTCCGGTCGCCATGGTGCGGAAAACCGGCTCCATCACGGGCTGCATCAGGCCCGCTACTCCAGCCCTGGGATGCACATCATCCCATCGCTCGAGCGAGTGGTGGTTTGGCAGGATGAGGTCGCACTGCGCCGCGGTCTCGTCGAAATAGGGGGAGGTCGAGACCTTGAAGCCGGCCTTCTTGAACCGCGCCGCGAAACCGGTGGACGCGGGAAGCGCGTACAGTGGATTGGCTTCGTGAACCAGGAGGACGGCCACGTGACCGCCGTCGAGCGCCGCCCCGACTGCGTCAATGCCGGCTGCGCTATCGCCGGCTTGAAGATCGCCGCCGAACAGCACGGTCTGGCCGATGTTCCCCGCGACGTAGTTCAGGATGTTGACCGCGGCGCAGAGCTCGACGGCACCGCGGTGCTGATCGGCCACGCCGCCGGCAACCACCAGGCTCGGCTTGGCCTCGGCCAACTCCTTTCCGATCCGTCGAATCGTGGCGACGTCGACGCCGGTCTCCTTGGCCGCCATCTCGGGTGTGAATCGACTCAGAGAGGCTCCGATTCCGCCGGCATCGGCCCCGTGTTCCGAAACGAGCAGGTTGGCAAGGGCCAGCGCGAGCGCCGCTTCGGAGCCGGGCGTGACAGCGTGCCACTCGTCGGCGTTCTGCCCCGTGAGCGACATGCGGGGTGCGAATGCTACGTGCCGCGCCATCTTGCCGTCGTGAAAACCATGCGACTCGGCGAAGCCACGCTGATTCTCGATCGGTGCGAGCCAGGTCTCGAGAAAATCAGCGCCGAACGAGACGATGTACTGCGCCTTCGCGAAATCGTGCGCCGGCACCTCGTCGCGGCCGAAAACGGCGCGGTTGGCTGTGCGGAGCGGCTCGTGATCAAAGGGCTGGTAGCGCGTCACCTTGCCACCAAGCGCGCCGGTCCAGTCAGCCAGCAGATCAGAAAATGTCCCGCGACCCGCCCCCGAAATGACCGCCACCTTGCCGCTCGCCGCCGAAAGTTTGGCGGCGAACCGCTGAATGCCATCGTCCCAGGTGATTTCCTGCCACTCGCCCCCGGCGCCGCGCGCCAGCGGACCTTTGACCCGCCCGGGATTGTAGAGTCCCTGCAGCGAGGCCTGGCCCCGAGAACAGAGCTTACCCCGATTGATGGGGTGGTCCGGATTTCCCTCGAGCTTGATCGCGCGCCCTTCGCGGGTTTTGACGTGAAGCCCACAGCCCGCAGCGCACTCCGTGCACGTGCTCGCGTACCACGTGGCCACGCCGGGCACCTGATCTTCCGACTGGACCAGATACGGAATGAGCTTCTGGACTTTATCGGTCGAACAGCCGGTCAGCATCGTAGCGCCCGCCCCGGATACTCCGAGGACAGTCAGAAACCGGCGGCGATCGATGGAAGACGACCCGTTGTCAGTATTGGACATGGTGTCGGGCTAGCAGCTATCAGTCATCAGCTATCAGCCTAACGTTGCAAGCGCTGATCGCTGAGGGTCTGATAGCTGATAGCTGATAGCTCCTAGTAATGGCATACCGCGCAGTCTCTGGTGACCCCGCGCTGCTCATGACAGGTAATGCAAAAACCCATGTTGTTTACGTTGTTCACCTTGTAGACCTGCGGCATGCGCGCGACGTCGCCGTGACAGGTCTGACACGCGTTCGGTCCCAAGACCTGGATGTGCCGCATGTGGGGAAAGTGGACGTGCCGCGCGACGAAATGCACCCGGGTCCACTCAATCGGTTTTTTCTGTGACGAGGCATCCCGCAGCTTCTTGATCTCGACCTTGTGACTGCTGTCGGTCCCCGCGATGACGTTGTGACAGCCCATGCAGGTCTGCATGGACGGAATGCCCGGCTCGGACGACACTGCCACCGAGTAGTGGCAGTACTGGCATTGGATCTTGAATTGGCCGGCGTGAATGTCGTGGCGGAAGAAGATCGGCTGGCGGGGCCCTCGCAGCGCTGACGTATCACCGGCAGCGAGCACGGGGGCTTTGAGAGAGTCCGCCACCGACTTGGGCGCCTGCGCGCCGGTTCGCCCTGACGTGATGGCTAACGCCGCGAGCCCGATGGCTGCCGCACCCGCTCCCAGAGTGATGAGTACCGGCTTCCGCATCGTCGTCACCAGTCAAACGCCGGCCGGCTTCAACCTGCACCGCCACACCTGTTGAAAGCGGTCAGCACGTCAACACTTGTACGCGAGAGACAGCACGTCGGGGGAGCCTGCCCTCGAGCGGGAGGAAGTATAGTCAGCCACTGCGAAACTCCACAACGGGATCGCTCCTGATCCTCACGCGCCTAAACCACTCGACGGCGCCGAGTCGCCGCCGCCGCAATCCAGTCCGCTTTGCGCCGCACCAGGTTCAGGAAACCATCAATTTGCCGACGGTCGTTGAGGGATACCCAACACCACTTGACCGGCCCGGTTCGTTGTCCTTCACGGATCGCCTGACGCACCACTTCGGCAAGGCGAGCGAATCCGAGCGCCTTCGACTCCTCGTCGTCCGTGAGAGTGAAGGTGGCGCTCACGCCGTTGGTGATCGGGTGGAGCCAGCAGAGTTTCCGCGAACCGATCCCGAATTCCCAGGTCCAGCCCCAGGGCGATCCCATGAACCGCACCTGCTCGCCTACGCCTCGAATGGCGAGGAGGCCGGTACGCGCAAGGCGAAATCGGTCACCCAGCGGCTCTGGGAGATCGCGATACGGCGCGGATGGTTTAGGTGGGGCGTCGGCCGCTCGATACTGATTGGCAGCCCAGTATGCCGGAGATCGTCCCACGCTCAGGGCTCCTCGCTCGGAGGAGCCTCGGGAGGCGTCGCTGCGGCAACGAGACCCTCCCGCGCCAGGAAGCGGGAAATCTCAATTCCCATAGCCCGCAGCAGCGAGGCCTCGCGGGCGTCGAGCCCCGCCCGAAACACGACCTCTCGAAACGAACGCATCACGTTGGCGGGTTGCCTGGTCTTGAAGAAGTCGATGGCCCAGAGCGCTCGGGTCCAGTCGGCGAACAGCGTCTCCAGCAGCGCATTGGGAGCCGCCGCGGCAGTTCGGCGCGGTCGCTTGAATGGTAGCCGATCGCCTCCCCGGGCGAGCCAGCTTTCATACGCCATGATTGCGACTGCCTGGGCGAGGTTGAGCGACGGGTGGGCGGGGTCGGTCGATATGGTGACCAGGGCGTCGCAGCAATCCAGCTCATCGTTGGTAAGCCCGGAATCCTCCCGACCGGCGACGATCGCGACCGGCCCGTCCTCCACGCGCGCCACCAATTCCAACGCTGCCTCCCGCGGCCGGAGTCGACTTCGCTTGGCGGCGCGCTCACGTCCGGTCAGGACAGCCGCGTAGATGCAGTCTGCCAATGCGTCGGGCAGCGATTGGTGGACGGTGATGCGGGCGACCAGATCCGCCGTGTTGTGCGCAATGCCTTCGATCCGGTAGGCGTCGAGCTCCATTTCCGGATTCACCAGCCGAATCCGGTCAATGGCGAAGTTCTTCGCGATTCGGACCACGCTGGCGACGTTGACGATGTCCTGGGGCGCCACCAGCACGAGAATCGGCTTTGACTGGCCGGGAGAGCTCATGCCTCGCTGAGGAAGACAACGTCGTGGCGTTTGGCCTTGAGTGCCTGCGCGAAGCCGGCCTTTTCGACCGCTTTCATGTAGGCTTCCTTCGGCTCGACCAACCCCTGATCCACCAGCTCGATCAACGCATCATTGAGCGTGACCATGCCGGCCTTGCGGTTGGTTTGCATGATGGAGGGGATCTGGAACGTCTTTCCCTCGCGGATCAGGTTGGAGACGGCCGGAATGGTAAGCAGGATTTCGCGGGCGGCTACCCGTCCACCACCGATTTTACGACAGAGCATCTGAGCAATGACTCCGCGCAGCGATTCCGAGAGCATGACGCGCACTTGCGACTGACGGTCGGCCGGGAACTGGTCGATGATGCGATCGATCGTGCTGGCAGCCGTCGTCGTATGCAACGTGCCGAAGACCAGGTGTCCGGTCTCGGCCGTTTCCAACGCGATCGACACGGTCTCGAGATCCCGCATTTCACCCACCAGCACGATATCCGGATCCTCCCGGAGGGCCGCCCGCAGTGCCTGCTTGAACGAGCGTGTATGGAGCCCCACCTGACGTTGGGTGACCAGACATTTCTTGCTTTGATGGACGAACTCGATCGGGTCTTCGATCGTGAGGATGTGATCGGTTCGGGTCCGGTTGATCAGATCGACCAGCGCGGCGAGCGTGGTGGACTTGCCCGAGCCCGTTGGTCCTGTCACCAGCACCAGCCCTTTGGTGAGGTAGCAGAGGTTCTGCACCTCCCGGCTCAGGCCCATCTCGTCGGCAGTCATGACCCGGCCCGGGATGGTCCGGAACACCGCCATCGGACCGCGCCGGTCGCGGCCGGCGTTGCATCGGAATCGAGCCAGGGCCTCCAGCTCGTAGGCCCAGTCGGTGTCGTTGGTCTCGCGGAACTCGTTCAGCTCCTTCGAGCCCATGATGCTGGTCAGCATCCCTTCCAGCCGCTCTGCGCTGACCGGCTCCAGTTCGAGCCGCACCAGCTCACCGTTCTGCCGGAGAACCGGCGGCTCTCCCGTCCTGAGATGGAGGTCCGAGGCGCTCGACTCGACCAGCCGCCGGAGCAAAGCCTCCATGGCAGTCCGCAGCTCGCGCACTTCTTTTTCGCTTCGGCTTCCGGCCCCCGCCGGTCGAAGGGTCACGTCGCCCGGCCGCGCCTCGACTTGCACGCTGCCCGAAGGGGCCTTGTACCCGAACCGTACCGCCTCGGGCGAGCCGATGCCTCCGGCAGCCTCCGCGGGAGCGATTTCGCGAAGCAGCGCAGCGATCTGTGCATCGCTGAGCGCCTCCTTGGTGACCGGGCGCGTCGTTCCGTCCCGCAGCAGCACAGCCGGCTTCCCCACTGCCAGCTGGAGTGACTCCGCGCGCTGTTCGTGTAGCACCCGGATCAATTGATCGAGTCGGGCCACGCTGCCTCGTTAGTCCAGGGGGCGGATGGTCCGCACCAGGAGCTTGTTGATGTAATGGGTGACTTCATCGTTCCATAGTGCGAAGAAGGTGCCGGGACCGTTCACGTAATCGAGCGCCCGGCTTCGTCCGGGCGGCAACTCGATTGCGGCCCTGCCCTGGAATTCCCGGCCGCCCACGACTGTAACGTGGAGGGCGATGAGCTTGGCCGCGGAGAGCCGCTCGGGATCCGCCGGAGCCTGATGGGGACAGGTTACCACCGCCGTTTGCGCTTTCGGTACGAATACCACGCCGTTCGTAGCGCCAGTGAGCGCGAAAAACGGATCGGCCCGATTGAGCATCTCGAGCGGCGTCTCGGGTCCCGCCGGGTATTGCAGCCTCAACAGGAGATGCAGGCTGCCCTCGAACGCGGTACCCTCGGCAAGCAGCACCTGGGCTGCCTCCTGCCGAATGGACCCCCAGTCCTCGCTCATCCAATGGTTGTCGGAACGGACATAGCGAAGGGAAACTCGTCAGACGCCCATCACTGCGGCAAGGGCCGGCTCACCCGCGTATTTCGACGCCGGCCTCCTGTTCAATCAGACGGATAATCTCGACGTGGTCCGCCGCCTCGCCCAGGATTGCCCGGGCCTGGCGGAACAACTGACCCACCAGATGAAGCAGCGGTCCGCCAACCCCCGTCTCGTCCAGCAAACCGAGCGCGATTCGAACGTCTTTTTCCAGCAGAGCCAGGCGGAACGTCTGGGGCCAGCGGCCGGTAAGCACCCGGTCGGGAACCAGAGACTCGCTCACGAACGACCGGCCACTCGAGGCATTGAGGACCTCGAGTGCTTTACGAGCGGGCACACCCGCCTTTGCCAAGGCAGCGAACCCTTCGCCGAATGCCTGCAAATGCGCGGCGAGGAGAGCGTTGTTGACGGCCTTCATGGCGTGCCCGGCGCCTACGGGTCCCATATGTTCGATCCGCCGGCCGAAGGCCTCGAGCACCGGCTGCGCGCGAGCGAAAACGGCGGGCTCCGCCCCCACCATGATGGTCAGCGTCCCGCTTTGAGCCCCCGCCGTGCCGCCACTCACCGGGCAGTCGGCGAAACCGACTTGCTTCCCGGCCAACCGACCCGCAATCCGCCGTGAAGTCGCTGGGTCGCCCGAGGTGCAGTCCAACAGCAGCGTGCCGGGGCCGAGGCCCGCCTCGAGACCGTCCGGCCCGTCGAGCAGTCGCTCGACCTCCGCCGAGGTGGGCAGGCAGGTGACGACGACCTGGGTGCCGGTCGCCGCCTCACGCGGTGTGGCGGCGACACGAGCCTTGTTCGTCCGTGCGAAGGTGTCGGCCCGCATCCGGGTTCGGTTCCACACGGCGAGATCGACCCGACTGGAGAGTCGGGCAGCCATGGGCTCACCGATTGCGCCCAGTCCGAGAAAGGCTCCCTTCACGTCGTTGCTTGCGTCGCGGTGGTTTCGGTGCCGCCCTTTCGCTGAGCCAGCTCGCGATCGAGCACAAGGAGCCCCGGCCGATCCTCGGCGACCATCTTGATGTGCTCCACGATGACCAGGGCGGCCTTTTCCTCCTCAACCTGTTCCTTCACGAACCAGTCGAGGAAGACGGAGCTTGCGAAGTCCTTCTCCTGGATTGCCTTGGCGTACAGATCGTGAATGGCTTTCGTGACCGTCTGCTCGTGCTGGTAGGCCTGCTCGAACACGTCGAGCGGAGACGCGAACTCCACCGGCGGCTGGGGAACCGCACGGAGCTTTACCCGCGCGCCGCGATCGAGCAGATGATCGAATATCTTGATCGCGTGTATTGCCTCTTCTCGCGCCTGCACCCGCATCCAGCTGGCCATGCCGGGAAGGTTGACGTCATCGAAAAAGGCGGCCATCGACAGATAGATGTATGCCGAGTAGAACTCGTTCTTGATCTGTTCGTTGAATGCGTCTTGCATCGGGGCGCTCAGCATGACGGGCACTCCTCTCGCCTGGGGCATGGAGCCGCGGTAGAGAGGCGCAAGATACGATGAGCACGCGAATCATGCACGTGGACCTCGACGCCTTCTTCGTCGAGGTCTGCCGACAGCGGCACCCGGAGCTCCGCGACCTCGAGTTACTCGTGGTGGGTGGCCGTCGCGATCAGCGCGGCGTGGTGCAGTCCGCTTCGTACGGTGCGCGGGTCTACGGGATTCGGGCCGGAATGCCGATCGCGGAAGCGGTTCGCCGCTGTCCCCAGGCGACGTTCTTCCAAGGCTCCTTCAATCACTATCGAGATGCGTCTCGCGCAGTCCGACGCGTTCTCAGCCGATTTTCCCCCACAGTCGTCATGGCCTCGCTGGATGAAGGCTATCTCGACTTCACGGGGACCGACCGGCTGCATCCGGTTTCACTGTTGCCGGTAGCCGAGGGGTTGCGGGACGCGATTCGCACCGATACCGGGCTCGCCTGCAGTATCGGCATCGGGTCCAACCGAATGATCGCGAAGCTCGCCTCCGATACAGCCAAGCCGCGGGGATTGATGGAGGTCCGAGCGGGATGGGAGCCCGGGTTTCTCGCCGGACTCCCGCTCCGCGCGCTGCCGGGCATCGGGCCGAAAACCGCGGCGCGATGGGCGACGCTGGGTCTCACCGACGTGGCCCAGGTGCAGGCAATGACACTGTTGGAGCTGACCGATCTGCTGGGAGGTGATGCAAAGCTGCTCAAGCTCCGGGCGGAGGGCTACGGCGGGACGGCGCTTCATGCCGAGCGGCTGCCGAGATCAGTAAGCAGGGAGACGACCCTGAGCCGGGACGTGCGCGATCCGGAATGGCTCGACCGCACCCTTGCGCTGCTCACTGCGCGAGTGGCTTCACAGCTACGGGAGGAGGGGCTCGTCGCCAGGACGGTGACGCTCAAACTCCGGCATGATGACTTCTACACTGTGACTCGCCGCCACACCCTGCGAGAGCCGACCGATCTCGATGCCGAGCTGCTCGGCGCAGCACGCACGCTCTTCCGGCCGGCCTTCGCCGACGTTCGCCGGCGGAACCGCGCCGTGCGTCTGATCGGCATCGCCGCGACCAACCTGGGCACTGCGGCCTCCCCCGATCTCTTCGAAACGGAGCAGCGGTCACGCCAGCGCCGTCTCACGCAAGCAGTCGACGAAGTTCGGGAACGATTTGGATTCGATGCGGTGGGACAGGGGAATCTGATGAAGCAACAAAAGCGTAAACGCTTTTCTAGTGAAAGTCCCCGCTCGCAAATCGGAGCCCCACCACCCATCCCCCCGATTGCGCCTCGGCACCGAGATCGCGGAACGTAGCGTGTCGTCCCTGCGGGTCCGTTGCCTGAACCGTGCTGTTCCGGTAGAGTCGGTAGTAACCGAGATAGACGTGATGCGCGCCGGGTCGCACTGCACAGCCGCAGTCGAGTGCCCCGTCCAGTCCCGCATTCACGACGATCCGCAGGTTGCTCTCGGTCGCATTGGTGATGAGCGGCGCGAAATAGTCCCCGGTGTCCAGCCTGGGCCCCGCCGCGCGCCTGATCGTTCCCCGCGGCGCCGGTACGACCCATGAGCCAAGGAGTGCTTCTCCCATTGGCTGCCGATCCGCAGATAGGGGCCGTTGCAGAGCCCATTGCGCGACGAGGAGCTTCCGACCGACGCGAATGCGGACTGTTTCGCCGGGGTTCACCAGACGAACTTTCTGGTCGATTTCGAGTCGTACCGGTCCCTTGAGCCCGTTGGTGAACTCGAAGGTGGGTAGGGCGATCAGGTATCCGCCGGCAGCGACCGCCGCCAGAACGGCTGCCGCGACGAACGGCACGCAACCACAGCCGCGGCGTCGCGAAGCGGGAGCCGCAGAGGTGACAGGTGCCCCCGCTTGAGGCGGCGGTGGTGAAGGCGGTGGAGTAGGCTCCATCATGAGCCCAAGGAAGCTGGTGCCGACCAGCGCGCGGTCAAGACCTCAACCGAATGCGAGTCCTCTGTGCAGCGGCAAAGCGTCTTGCGATTTCTGGCAGAGCCCGGACACGTCAACTTCGGCGGAAACGTGCACGGCGGCGCCGTGATGAAATGGGTCGACCAGGCCGGCTACACCTGCGCCGCAGCGTGGAGCGGAAGTTACTGCGTCACCGTCTATGTCGGAGGAATTCACTTCATTCATCCGATCCGGGTGGGCAACGTGGTTGAGCTCCAGTCGGAGGTGATTCGGACCGGCACCAGCAGCATGCACATCATGATCGACATCCACGCCGGTGACCCCAAGGGAGCGGAACGTCGCCGTTGCGGGCATTGCGTGGCCGTGTTCGTGGCACTTGGCGCGGATGGGCGGCCGCGGCCGGTGCCAAAATGGGTGCCGGCAAGCGAACACGACCGGGCCCTGGAGGGCTATGCCGAGCGATTGGTGGAGCTGCGTAAGGCGATGGAAGACGAGATGCATCGCTCTCTGCATCTCGAGCCCGATCCAACGCCTGACGCACCCGCCCCTGGTCAGAAGAGATAAGACGCGCCCAGTGCGAAGGTGAACTGGTCTTTGTGGAGGCCGCCGTCGCTGTCCTCGAAGGCGGCCAGATTGGACCGGTCGTAGCGCAGCTCCGGCCGGATCAGGGC
>Ga0114129_10004904_pt1 | contig 18887 bp, 17 predicted proteins | sample RhiMetdeltSRZDD1_FD_80071 | JGI IMG/M metagenome (GOLD analysis project Ga0114129, IMG submission 80071) | Populus rhizosphere microbial communities from Tennessee, USA - Rhizosphere MetaG P. deltoides SRZDD1 (version 2) (version 2) | ecosystem: Host-associated > Plants > Roots > Rhizosphere >...
AACGATTCCAATTCTTGACGTTCTTCCGGTGTCAGCACGAGCGCAGCTTTCGGGCGGCCGATCGCCATGCAGGATTCTCCTTCATCCTGTACTACGACCGACCTCACCTTTTTATTTCACATACTTCTGTTACATGACACTAGCCATTACTGGAGTAACGCGTTCGGCGGCTAGATGTCGGCGTGCATGGCGCCGAAGCGCCTTGACGAATCGCACCTCGAAGGACCTCTGGCGCGGGCACGCCCGTCGGGAGTGTCACCTTCACTGAGGGCACGACGGTGTGGGCCTCCGGGGTGACCGTCGACGGCACGGGCCACGCGTCCTTCAACACCACGGCCCTAACGGTGGGCAGCCACGTCCTCACTGCCAACTTCACGGGAGCGGGCGACTGTAAAGACAGCGCCGGCGACAATAGCGCCGCGCCGCATGTCGTGAACGCCGCGACGACCACGCTGACGTTTACTTCCGTCGACGCCCAGGACGGCTACGTGCTGAAGTCGGCCGAGACAAGTGGCGTGGGCGGCTCGGTCGACGCCAGCACGAGCAATGCCGGCGCATTGCGAGTGGGGGACGACAAGTCGGACCGTCAGTACAAGACCGTCGTCTCCTTCGACACATCGACCATCCCCGATGGCGCCACGATTGTCTCTGTGACGCTGCGGCTGCGACGCGGCACGGTTACCGGCACGAATCCCTTCAGCACGCACGGTACCGCGTGGGTGGACGTTCAGACCGGCGGCCTCTCGGGTTCGACGACGCTTCAAGGGAGCGACTTCGAGGTAGCGCCTACCGTCGTCCACGGCGCAAGCCTGACCAACGCCGCCTCGAACGGAGCGTGGTCAGAAGGCGTCCTCACGGCCGCAGGCGCTCTCGCCGTCAACAAGACGGGGACGACGCAGTTCCGCATCTATTTCGAGCTCGACGACAACGACGACGTGCGCGCTGACTACATCGGCTACTACTCGGGCGGCAATGCGAACGCGGCCAACCGCCCGCAGCTCGTCGTGACGTACCAATAGCTCGCGCGTCACTGACCTCCCCTTGGCTGGTTCGGCGCCAGTCTAGGCGCCAGGTGATCAGGTCCGAGGTGCAGCACGAAAGGGTGATTCCGCGTGCCTGCGCAGTGCTCGTGACCCTGACAGGGCCACGGCGCAGCCGCGCAGGCGCCACTTGGCACGCCGAGTGGCCTGTCCTGGTCATATGTAGAGCGTCTTTCGGGCGGGGCATCCCGCCTCGCAGCGTTGCTCGTCGCTTACAAATTCCCGATTTGCGCGCTCCTCGCGCCTTGCGATCCGGGCGCCGCGCTCCGAAATCCACTCTACGTATGACCAGGACAGACCACTCGCGCCTCGTACGCCGCAAGTGATCTACTAGTCATGCCCGCGGAGTCCGTCCCATGGCCCACCCGCGTCGCGTTACGCGCGCACGCCCGCGGTGCGCGCTAACTGCAACAGCGACGCGACGTCCCCAACCCACGCGAACGTCGTCACGAACGGACGCGCGACGCGCATGCCCTGCGCCACGGGCTCGTACCCGGACGATCCGAGCAGCGGGTTCAACCAGATGATCGATGCGGACCGGCGATGCAGCCGCGACATCGCGTCGCGGAGAACGGCGGAGTCCCCCGCTTCGAGGCCGTCGCTTGCGAGGATCACGACGCTGTCGCGTCCGAGCAGACGATCCGCCGATCGCTGAAGCAGATTCTTCAGGCTTGCGCCGATGCTCGTGCCGCCGCCCCACGCGTGCTGAAGCGCTGGAAGCCGTACGCGCGCGCCCGCCGCCGCACGTAAAACCTCCGGTGTGACCCGTCGTATTGCGGTCGAGAACGTAAAGACCTCGACATTCCCCGTTGCGCTCGCAATGGCCGACGCGATCTGCAGCGCCGCAATCGAGGATTCCCCCATCGATCGGCTGCCATCCACGACGATGACGAATCGCGCCCGTCGTCGCCTGCGCGCGCGCCATCGAGGCAGCACCGGTTCGCCGCTCGTATGCAGGCTGCCTCTCAGCGTGCGACGCAGATCGAATCGCTGGCCGCGCGGCGACGGCCGCCAGCGCCGCGAGAGGCCCGCCTCGAAGCGGTTGACCAGCGCCCTCGCGGCCGTCCTCCACTCTTCGTCCGGCGGATCCAGCACGGGCGTCGGTGCCTCGCCTTCGAGCGGGCTGTAACGCAGTCGAACGGCGCCAGGCTCCAGGTCGTCCGCGGTTCCGGCGTCGGTCGCGTACACGTGAGCATCCGCCACATGCTGTGTGGGTCCGAATCTCGAACGCGCGTCCAGCTCGGCATCGTGAAGCGCCGACCTGGCTGGCACGCTGAGCAGTTCGGGATCCTGTTGTAGCGGATCGGCGTGATCATTGAAAGGGCGCGCATGAAAGAACCGGTCGAACGCAGCGTCGAACGCGAGCACGTCGGCCTGGGTGTGACTCAGGATTGGTCGGAGGGCATCGCGTACGACGCGCTCGTCAGCCAGTGGAACGATCGTCAAGGCACGTGCGGCGTCCGCGAGCTCACGCGGTCCGACGCGGAACCCGTGCTCGCGACGCAGCCGGTCGCAAAAGGCGGCCAGATTCTCGGGAAGAGTGGAATAAGGGAACACGACTATCGACGATCGACCGTGCCCAAACCGAAGTCGGTCTCGAGGCTGTGTCCGCCCGGCGCGAGCGTCTCCGGCGCGGTGTCCAGCAGTGGTCCGAGCGCCTCAGGGTGCGAGTCGAGCGTCCGCTGATCCTCGTGGACTTTCAGCACGCACCCGAGCGTCTGCGCGACGGCGGCAGCATCGAGGTGATCGCGGTGAAGGGTCATGAGCGCGCGCGCCCAGTCGAGGCTCTCGGCTACACCTGGCGCTTTTTGCAGCGGAAGCGTGCGGAAGATCTTCATGGCGCGGGCGATTTCGGCGGCGAGCCGATCCGCGAGCCCGGGAATTCTCGCGTGAAGGATGGCAATCTCTTCCGACAGCGATGGATACGGCAGCCAGAAAAAGAGACACCGGCGTCGGAGCGCGTCCGAGAGCTCACGCGTCCGATTGCTCGTGAGCACGACGTGCGGCGCATGCCGCGCGCGGATCGTGCCGAGCTCGGGAATTGTCACCTGCCATTCGGCCAGCACTTCTAGGAGAAACGCTTCAAAGGGTTCATCGGCGCGATCGACCTCGTCGATGAGGAGCACGGGCGGCCGGTCCTGCGTGATGGCTTCGAGCAGCGGGCGCTTGAGCAGAAACGCCTCTCCGAAGATCTCTGCCTCCCGCGACGGGAGATCGGCGCCGGACGCTTCGGTCAGGCGGATGTGCAGCATCTGTCGCGGGTAGTTCCATTCGTACAGCGCCGTCAGCGAGTCGAGCCCCTCGTAGCATTGCAGGCGAATCAGGCGGGTGCCCAGCACGTCGGCGAGCACCTTGGCGCTCTCGGTCTTTCCGACTCCCGCCGGACCTTCGACGAGCAGCGGCTTGTCGAGCGCAAGCACCAGCTGCAGCGCGGTTGCGAACGCCTCGTTTGCGATGAACCCGCGTTCGGCGAAGCGGCTCCGGATGGCGGACGCGTCGATCATGTGGGCCTGGACAGAAACGCATGCGGGTCCTTTACGAACTGGACCCGGCAGCCCGCACAGCAGAAGTAGTAGACGGTGCCGTCGATCTCCGCGGTGTGGCGTGCGGTCGCGATCTCGACGTCCATGCGGCAGACCGGATCCGTTGCCGTTGCGGGAGTTTCGTCGGCCCGCGATCCATCCGCGGAGGCAGGCGCCGTGGACGGCGTCAGCTCGTTCGTCAGTGCCCTTTCCGGCCTGTGCTGGACGATTTCAGCGAGAATCGAGAGCGCGACTTCCGGCGCCGTGCGCGCGCCAAGATCGAGCCCGGCGGGGCAGCGTATTGCGTCCACGTTCGATACGCCGCTGTCGGCCAGCACGGATCGGACCGTCGCGCCCCGTTTGCGCGACGCGACGAGGCCGACGTACGACGGCGGCTCCGCAAGGATCACCTGGAGCGCTTCCTCGTCATAGTGTCCCTGGGACGCCACGACGGCCGCGGCGTCGGCGCCGGCGTTCGTGACGACGTCACCGAGCGAATCGAGCGAGGCGACGGCGATGCCCGGCGTGGCGGGCGCCTCGACATCGCGCAGCTCCCGCGCATCGACGACCCGCGTCACGTCGTAGTCCAGGCTGGCCGCTGTCCGCGCGAGCGCCTCGGCGACGGGCGTCGCACCGACGATGACGAGCCGGCGTGCATGAACGAAGGGCTCGATGTAGACGTCGATCGCGCCTTCCGAGGCGCAGGTCATCGGAACGGTGACGTGCTCGGGATCCGAGGCCACCATACCGGTCGCGTCCGGTCGAATCGAGACCAGTCGCGGTTGACGCGTTCGGAGGACTTCGAGCGCCTGCTTCCTCGCGATCTCGCGCGAGCACGCGCCGCCGACGAACCCTTCCATCCGGCCGTCGGCGAACACGATCGCGCGGTCGCCCAGGTGGGCTGATACGGGCGCGCGGCGCGCCACGACGGTCGCAACGGCGAACGGCTGTCCGCCGCGTCCGAGCGCGGCGAGCCGTTCGAAGAGCTCGGCTGGACGTCCGCTCATGTCGACAGCTTCTCGCGGATGTTGGTGAACGTCTGGGTAGTCAACTTCTGCGCTTGCCCATCGAGCACGCGGCCACCGACGGCGGCCGCCGGACCGCGGACCTCCGCGACACCGCGCCAGTCGAGGATCGTGGAACCGTCGGGCGCGGGAACGACGTCGGCACCCGCGGTCAAATCGACGGTACTGCCCAGACCGCCACCCGAGACCTTGATATCCACGTGGCGCTTCGCGGCGTCCGGCAGCAGCTCGCATTTCAGCTTGAAGTTGCCGCGCACCGGTCCCACCGCGACGCGTACCGTCACATCGAAATGCGTGGCGTCCTTGAGATCTACCTGCACGACTTCCGGAAGGCAGTGGGCAACCTTGTCGGGTTCGGTCACGAACGCCCAGGCCGTGTCCGGGCCGACCGGAATCTTCTCCTGCCCTTTGTATTCGAGCTTCACGTAATTAGACCGGGGGGCTTCGCCCCGCCGGCCCCCCCATCCCACCCCACCGCGCACATTACGCGCGGCGGGGGCTCCGGCGGGGCGCGCCCATGGCGCGCCTAGCCCGCTACTTCTCCCGCCTGGCCTCGGCGTCTCGGATCGCGCGCCACACCTTGTCGCGCGTCACGGGCATGTCGATGTGCCGGATACCCAGCGGTGACAGCGCGTCGATGACAGCGTTCACGAACGCGGCCGGGCTGCCGACGTTCGGGCTCTCGCCTACGCCCTTTGCCCCGAGCGGATGATGCGGGCTCGGCGTAACGGTGTTGGCCGTCTCCCAGTGCGGGGTCTCGAGCGACGTCGGCAGCAGGTAATCGGTAAAGTTCGTGTTGAGATTGTTGCCTTGCGCGTCGTACTGGATCTCCTGCATGAAGGCGATCGCGAAGCCTTCGGTCAGCCCGCCATGAATCTGCCCTTCGACCACGAGCGGGTTAATGACGGTTCCGCAGTCATCGAGCGCGAGGAAGCGTCGGACTTTCACTTCACCGGTCTCGCGATCGACGTCCACGACCGCAATGTACGCGCCGAACGGGAACGTCATGTTGGGAGGATCGTAGTAATTGGTCGCCTCGAGCCCCGGCTCGTTCGGCCCGGGGTTAGTGTACGCCGCGAACGCCACTTCCTTCATCGTCACGCTCTTGGTGGGCACCCCCTTGACCTGAAAGTTGTAATCCTTCCATTCGACATCCGCTTCGCCGACCTCGAGCAGGTGCGCAGCGATTTTTTTCGCCTTCTCGCGCACGCGCCTCGCAGCGGTGGCAATCGCGGCGCCCGCGACCGGCGTGCTGCGGCTCGCGTAGGTCCCCAGCCCGTATGGCGCGGTGTCGGTGTCTCCCTCCTCGACCATGATCGTCTGCGGATCGAGTCCCAGCTCCTCCGCGACGATCTGTGCCCATGTCGTCTCGTGCCCCTGGCCCTGAGACTTCGTGCCGGCACGCACGATGCCGGCGCCGGTCGGGTGAATGCGAACTTCGGCGCTGTCGAACATCTTGATGCCGAGGATGTCGAAATGCTTCGACGGTCCCGCGCCGACGACCTCGGTGAACGTCGAGATCCCAATGCCCATGAGCTCCCCGCGCCCGCGCTTTTCCGCCTGCTCTTTCAGCAGGGCCGGATAGCCGATCTTGTCGAGCGCCTTTTCCAGAGCCTGGTGGTAGTCGCCGCTGTCGTAGGTGAACCCGAGCGCAGACGCGTACGGAAACTGCTCCTTCTTCACGAAGTTCTTCCGTCGAAGCTCCGCCGCGTCCATCCCCAGCTCGTCGGCGAGGATGTCCATCGCCCGTTCGATTCCGTAGCTCGCCTCCGTCACGCGGAATGAACACCGGTAAGCGATTCCGCCAGGCGCTTTGTTCGTGAAGTACGCATCCACCTCGGCAAACGCGACCGGAAATTGGTAGCTGCCCGTCACGACGCCGAACATGCCGGCGGGATACTTCGTCGGATCGGCGGCCGCGTCGAAGGCGCCGTGATCGGCGGCGGTGGACACACGCAGCGCTGTGAGCTTGCCGTCGGCAGTCGCTCCGAGCTCGACGTCCATGTGGTAGTCGCGCGCGAAGCCCGTGCTGGTCAGGTTCTCGGTGCGCGTCTCGATCCATTTCACGGGACGCCCCAGCTTCAGTGCGCCGACGACCGCGCAAACATAGCCGGCATACACCGGTACCTTGTTGCCGAACCCGCCGCCGATGTCCGGCGAGATGACGTGAATTTTGTCCTCGGGGATGCCGGTCACCAGCGACAGTGCGGTGCGATACACGTGCGGCGCCTGCGAGGTGACATGGAACTGCAGCCGGCCCATCTTGTCGAACTCGGCGACGCATCCGCACGGCTCGAGCGGCGCCGGGTGACAGCGCTGGAACCAGATCCGCTGTTTCACTTTCTTCGCGCTGCCGTCGAGCGCCCGCGCGGTGCCATCTTTGTCGCCGACCTGCCAGTGGTAGATATGGTTGGTCTTGGCCTCGCGATCCGGCCGGAGAATCGTCTCGTCCTTCTTCGCCGTGAAGGGATCCGCGACGACGGGAAGCGGATCGTAATCGACCTGCACGACTTCGGCACCGTCGGCCGCTGCGCCCCGCGACTCCGCGTAAACGGCAGCGACCTCCTGATACTGAAACAGGACCTTGCCGATCGCGAGCACCATCTGCTTGTCGAGGCCGTGGAACGTTGGGAGCCAGCCGAGACCAGCGGCTTCAAGATCCTTCCCGGTGATCACGGCCTTCACACCGGAGACCTTGATCGCCTCGCTGATGTCGATGGACGTGATCGTTGCGTGCGGGTAAGGACTGCGCACGATTGCCATGTAGAGCATGCCGGGCAGAGAGATGTCGTCGACATAGTGTCCCTTGCCCTGAATGAACCGCGGATCTTCCTTGCGCTTCATCGCAACGCCGAGTGACTTGCCGGGTTTTGCCTCGATGCTCATCGCAGCCTGCCTCCAACGCTTCTGTCAGCATTATTCAATGCTCGCGGGGCCCCCCCGCTCGCAGCACCTCCTAACTCCTGACTGCTGCCTCCTGACTTGTGACGCCTGTCTGCGCCGCCTGCTGCACCGCCTTGACGATGTTCTGGTAGCCGGTGCAGCGGCAGAGATTCCCCGCGAGCCCCTCGCGGATCTGCGCTTCGCTCGGGTTGGCGTTATGTTTCAGGAGCACGTAGCTCGTGAGCATCATCCCGGGCGTGCAGTAGCCGCACTGCAGCCCGTGCTGATCCCAGAATCCCTGCTGGATCGGGTGCAGCGCGCCGCCTTGCGCGAGTCCTTCGACGGTCAGTACCTGATGCCCATCGGCCTGAACCGCGAACATGGAGCAGGACTTTACCGCCTTCTCGTCGTCCAACACGACGACGCAGCAGCCGCAGCTGGAGGTGTCGCAACCCACGTGCGTACCCGTGAGGCCGCACTGTTCGCGGAGGAAGTACGCGAGCAGGGTCCGCGGCTCGACGTCGTGCTCGTGGAGAACCCCGTTGACCGTGATGCGAACCTTCATGCCTGCACCCCCAGACGCGCCAGGGCCTGGCGCAGCCCGCGCGCAACGAGCACACCGGCCAGATGCTTCTTGTACTCGACGCTGCCGCGGAGATCGCCGTTGGGCTCGCTCTTCCTGGAGGCTGCCTCCGCCGCCGCGCGAATCAGATCCGCGGACGGCTTCCGCCCCTTGAGCGCGCGTTCGGCGTCCTCGACCCGCACGGCGCACGGCCCAGCAGCGGAGAGCGCGATGCCGGCGTCGCGGATCGCGCCGTTGGCGTCGAGCGAGATCTGCACGGCCGCGGCTGCTGTCGCAAAGTCGCCGACCTTGCGCTCGACCTTCTGATACGAGCCGGCCGTGCGATCGTCGCCTCTCGGAAAGCGCGCTTCGACTGCGAGCTCCCCCTCGCCGACGGCGGTCGTGAAGCTGTCGACGAGAAACTGGTCGATAGGCACGTCGCGCGCACCGTTCTTCCCACGCACCTTCACCACAGCGCGCGCGGCAAGCGCCACCGTGGTCCAATCGCCGGCCGGATCGTTGTGGCACAGGCTGCCGACGACGGTCCCCATCTGGCGCACGACCGGATCGGCAACGACGCGCGAGACGTCATGCAGCAGGCTCCAGCGCGTCTCGCCGATCCACGGCGCACGCTCGATGGCTGTATCGCGCGCGATTGCGCCAATCACGAGTGCGCCGTCGCTCACACGCAGGTAGTCAAGATCGCCTGCCGCGTTGATGTCGACGAGGACTGCCGGACGTGCGAGGCGAAACCGCATGGCGGGAATCAACGATTGGCCGCCAGCCAGGACGCGCGCATCGGGTCCATGTTGGGTGAGTTGCTGAACGGCTTCGTCGGCGGAACGCGCGCGAAGGTACTCGAAGGCTGCGGGGATCACCGGCTCACCTCCTCCTCAGGCTCGCGTGGATCACATACTGCGTGCTCGGCGCGGGGCGGGGATTCGATTCTACTACGGCGGGCACGCAGGCGATCGCACGGCAGCGGACGCGAAAGATGAAGATTGTTAATCTTTCGGCAATTAAAATAACGGGATGATTAGCGCGGTCGTGCTTGCCGCCGGCGCCTCGACGCGCATGGGAACGCCCAAACTGCTGCTGCCATTGGCAGGAGAACCGCTGGTCCGGCGCACGGTCCGTCAGGTGATGGATGCGGGGTTCGACGACGCCCTGGTGGTGGTCGGATTCGAGGCAGACAAGGTGCTCGCCGCCCTGGACGGCCTCGAGTGCCGGCACGTCGTCAACACCCAGTACGAGTCCGGGATGGGGAGCTCGTTCCGAACCGCAATCGGCGGGTTGAGCGGCAGTACGGCCGCGATGTTCGCGCTGGCCGACCAGCCATTCGTGACCTCGGGGGAGTATGGGCAGCTTCTCACCGCGTACCGCAAGCAGCCATCGGGCATCATCAGCGTGCGCTACGGAGACGTGGCGGCCCCGCCACACCTGTTCGATCGGCGGTTTTTCGAGGAATTGTCGGTGCTGGAGCACGGCGCCCGTCCGGTGCTGCAGCGGCATCGTGATGTGACGACCGTGCTGCACTTCCCGCCAGAGCTGCTGCTCGACGTGGATACTCCCGAAGACTATCAGCGGGCGATCGAGCGGCTCTCGTCCGGCCGATGAAGGCTCGCCTCGCGGCCGTTGAGAAATCCCCCCTCGAAGCCTCGCCGGACGGCGAGAAGCTCTCCGAGGATGGAGACCGCGATTTCCTCAGGGGACTCAGCACCTAGCGACAGCCCGATCGGGCTCCGGACACGGGCAAGGGCTGACTCGCTCGGCATGTAACCGTCGCGACGCAAGCCGGACAGGAGCTTCTGGAACCGTGAGCGCGGACCGAGCAGGCCGATGTAGGAGGCGCCGGACGTGAGGGCGAAGCGCAGTGATTCCTGATCGCGTTCGAGATGGTGGTTCATCACGACCACGAAGCTTCCCGGGTCGAGTGGTACGCGCTCCGGAAACTCGCTGAAGTGCGAAGACACGAGCGCTGCGCGCGGGAACCGCTCCGAGGTCAGGAACACCTCGCGGACGTCGACGACCGTCACGGCGAAGCCCACCTCACCCGCAAGATTCGCAAGCGGCCCGGCGTCGGGACCTGCCCCGAAGATCACGAGCCTGGGCGGAGCCTCGCTCAATTCGAAGAACAACTCGGCGACCCCGACCTGTTCTGTTCCTGACGACGGGTGCGGTGACGCCAGGAGCGCCGCCACGCGCGCCATGGCCCGGCTCGTGAGATCCGGATCCGACAGCTCACCAACGACCTCTCCGGTCGCGCGAACCAACATTCGACCGGTCATGCCGGAAAGTGGAGTCACGAGCACGGCCGGCACCGCGCGTTCGAGCACCTGCAGCCAGGCGCGCGTCACCGGATCATCCTCGACCCGTTCGATCCGAATGTCGACAGCGCCGCTGCAACCGATGCCGAGGCCGAGAAGCGAATCCTCCTCGAGATCGTACGAAGCGATGACTGGTTCTCCAGTCGCAATCACGGTCGCGGCAGCGGCGGCCACCGCGGGTTCCAGGCATCCGCCAGAGAGCAGGCATTCGTGCGAGCCGTCCTCGCGAACGATGATGCGTGCGCCCTCGCGGCGAAATGCGCTGCCCTTCACGCGAACGACAGTGGCGATCGCCGCGCGCGAGCCCGCCTTGCGAACCTCGCGGATCACCTCGAGAATCCGTTCGCTTTCGCGACGGTCCATGCGTCAACGATGTCACAAAGCTCGTGCGGGGCCAAACCGAGTTGCCAGGCGACCCGCGCCGAGCGCATCGAAGCATCGTCGACCAACGCCTTGGGTCTGCAGTTCAAGACCCACTCCGACTGCGCGGAGGAGGATGACGAAATTGTTCAGTCCCGACGTGCGTACCAGTCGAGCACTCGGAGAGCGCGCAACGTGATCCAACGATTCGGCGCTCCGACGGTGCCGGCCAATTCCTCGTGAAGGGTGTTGCGGTGTCGCACGTCGAGCAGCCAGCGCCCTTCGCCCTGGCGCCGCTCGAGCACAGTCGCGATGGCCTCCTCGACTCGAGCATCCGGCTGCACGCCGGCCGCGCGCAGATAGTCGAGCGCGCGTAGCACGTCATAGTGCCAGAGCGTCGGAAACGCGAACTGCGTCCACGTCGACTCGATGATATCGCCGGTCGACAACCGTCGGAGCAAACGGCGCTCGAGGAGATACTCCTGCGCACGCTTCCGCGCGTCTGTCACCGGCGACGTGGCGCCGAACGCCTTCTCGAACGCGAGCAGCCCTTCGAGCACGCAGATCGTCGTGTGGAACGACGAGCGCACCGAGCCGCGCTCAGCCTCGCAGTTCCAGCCGCCATCCGTGAGCTGCTCGCTCAGCAGTCGATCGACGAGTCGATCGCTGCGCTCGCCGAAGTACGCGCCGAGCGCCACGACGCGGCCGTTGATGCACGGCTCAACCTCACCCTCGAAGAAGGGTGAGTCTCCGAACCCGGGGCCCCACGTGACGTTGCTGCGAACGAGATCGATCGCGGTTCGCGCGCGCGCGCTCGTCGGGTCGAGCCCCAGGTCGCGCAAGAACAGCAGCGTGTATAGGTTCGACCACCAGAGCGGCGTGGCGATGCCATCGCCCCAATGGCCGTCGGGGCGCTGTTGTTCGAGCAGCCGCGGGCCCCATCCCTCCGACGCGACGCGCGACCGCTCGGCCGCGACGATCTCCGCAGGCGTGTCGGTGAGGTCGCGCATGACCTGCCAGCGAATCGACGGGTCGGCGTCGAAGAGCCAGTCGATGATGTTGTCGTTGGAGGATCGAGGGTGCGGGTCGCTGTGTGTGAGCGTCATTCGTGGTCCCTACGTTCGAGCATTAAGTGGATGATTCAAGGTCTCACCGGGTCCGGGCGCGGGCTCCGCCAGGTCGCAGACCCTGAGATCGCGGGCGTCGTGGATCACGCAGGCTTTCATGCGTCGGAATTATCCCCCCGCCTCCTGCTGCGAAAGATTTCTTGGACCAGTGTCCTACATGGGCAGTTCGTCCACCGTGGCGATCTGCGTGATTCATTTTCGACGCGCAGACTGAGGGAGGTCTCTTCGATGCATATTCGACGACTGTCACGGGCGATGAGCTATCCGGTGCTCGCGCTGCTCATCGTCACGGGATCGGCGATACAGGGTCGAGCCCAGGGTCACGACGGTCACGGCGGCAAACCCTCGGGTCCGCAGCAGCTGACGGCCCAGCAGAACGATCTCATGAAGACCGTTCGCGACGCGACGGTGCGATTCAGGAACGTGAAAGATCCGGGCGAGGTGGGCGACCCGTTCGCGTTGCTCTTCGGATGCGTCAGCGGCGGCGACTTCGGCGCAATGGGACTCCATTTCGTCAGGGGCGACATCCTCCATGACGGCGACCTCAATGCGAACGAGCCGGAGATTCTCCTGTTTGAACCGACGCGCAACGGCGGCATCAGCCTCACGGGCGCCGACTTCATCGTGTTCAAGGCCGAGTGGGAGGTGAAGCACGCCGGTGAGGGGCCGCCGTCGCTGAACGGTCAGCTGTTCCATCTGTTCGACAGCCCCAATCGCTTCGGACTGGATCCTTTCTACACGCTGCACGTGTGGGCGTGGAAGGACAATCCGAATGGGACGTTCACGAACTGGAACCCGAACGTGTCGTGTGACGCATTCAACCCGACGACCGAACCTCCGGCGATCCGGTAGGTTGGCGTGGATGCCATTGCCTGACCGATCGAGTTCTGATCGAGGGCATCGTCCTGACCCACTCGAGTGCAAGCCAAGACGCAACGAGGTCACCGGAAACCGGTGACCTCAGTTCACCCGTGCCATCATTCTTCGAGGGCACGGCCGTCGCATGAATGCCGCCGTGCGGATCAGGCTCCGGGCGGCAGCAGAGTCAACCCGTAAGGCTTCGCCATTTCGACCTCATCTCGGCGAACGCACACCCATGCGCACGGCCGGTCATCTGGTCGCCCCGCGGCTACAGAAGAGATCCTCACGCCACGCTGTCGCTGTTTCGGCCAGGGCAGCCGTTTTCCAAGTGCGACCGCGCAGTCCGCGAACGCTCGCAGAATCTGGTCGTGTTTCTCGGCCGTCGAACTCGATTGTGCGGTTCGCGTTCGCGCGCTCAAGGCGCTCCGCGTTGCTTCGCCCGGCGCACGCGCGGCTCTCGGTTTTGACCACGCGAGCCGTGAACCTCAGGAGCGCAATTACCGACGGCCTCGCTGTGAACCTCTGGACGACGCGAGGAACTGAAAGCAAGACTCGCAGTCGCCGACGCACCGCTGCTACTGCACCCGGAAACCTCATTTAGCGCTACTGGTAACCTGACGGCTTGGTGAGAACGTGCTCACCACCGAGTCGTTCCGTTTTCGTGCTGGCACGCACTGAACGGGACGGCCCTACCTCCCGGGCGCCTCATGGACGAATCAGATTGTGCGGCCCCGATCCGTGATCTGATCGTGTATTCGCGATGCCGAGAATCGAGTTCGCGAGTATCGGTGGAGGTCCTGTATCCGAATCGCTGACAGCCACGGCGGGACATACGCCGTCTGCAGATTCGCGAAACAGTCCGGGTTGAAGTGTTCGGGTTCGTGGGCGCATGATGTGCTGGCGAGTCGATGGCCCGATGCAGTGACGTTTGTTCGCTCACAGAATGACGCTGCTGCGCGCGGAGGGGTAACAATATGACCATGAAACATGACAGTGACACTGACCACGAGGTCTGGTTGCGGTGTTTCACGGCGGCTCTCGGGGGACTGATAGGGGAACACCAGGTTCATACGTCCGAAGACGTCGCGGAGATCTGCGCCAAGATCGCCGACGCAGCACTCAAAGAAGAACGCAAGCGTCGGCGCGACCGTCGGCGCGACCACCAGTACCAAACGCTTGTGGCGGGAACACGTTCGTAGACGGACAACGCACCATGCCACGCAAGAGCCAAACAGATAACGTGAGAAAGATTTGGGGCTAGGCCAACTCGAAGACGTGCGGGCAATTGCAAGGCGTGTCCGCGCGAGTTCAAGGACAAGATCGCCTAGCTGGTCCATCATGCACTCGCCGATCTGGAGCTCCTCCCGCGCGCCATCCCTTCTCGAGCATCGCGGCGGGCCATGCGTCCACGGTTTGGACCATTTCGGCGCCCGTACGAACTACGGACGACAGTACCGCGCTACGCGCGCGTAGAGCGACACTCCTCAGCGATTCACGACAACGGGCGGCGGCGGCGCCGTGCCAGGCCGGCCAGGCCCAAACCAACGAGCACGGCGCTCGCGGGCTCTGGAATCGGTGAGACCCCGAAGGCGACGTTATCCACCAACTCGCCGGGCACGGAGGCCTGGCTCGCGATGTTGATTCGCCCGATCAGCCCGGCATCGGAGACCGCGCCGAAGAAGGCACCTCCCATGATTGGCGCCGCGATCGTGAAACTCCCGAGCGGCAGGTTGGCGAGATCGAAAACAGAGATGACGACGTTGCCGGCAAGTGGTCCCGGGAACACATCGAAGCCTACTGCCGTCGCCGACGCGAAAGTCATGTTAAACGTGTCCAGAAAGGCGTTGGGGCCGAATAACTTGCTGCTATTGCCGAGCGCCGGGAATCCGGTGCCGATGACCGCCATACTGCCGTTGGGTGTGGACGAGTAGGTCACACCGGGAAGCAGTCCACCCAGAGGGAAGCATGCGCTCGCGGCGGCGCTGCTCACCGGTCCGCTGCACAATGTTACGGCGCCGGGAGCGACAAGCCCCGACTCAAATGTTTCGACGGGCAATCCCGGGGCGGCGGCAGCGAACAACGCGGGCGAGCTGAAGGTGATCAGCGCCGCCTGGGCGGGCACGGCTGTTGCCTCAAGGATCGCAGCCGTGGCCGCCAGACCGATAGCAGAGCGAATTCTCATGGTGGCCTCCTCTCTTGTGGCAGAGCCGGGACTTGACGCGGAGCGATGGACCTTCTGAGACGACGAACTGCAACGCCATGCCGACCAACCTGCGATTCTACATCCTGAACGCTGCTGGGGCGACGCGCCACGCGACCGGAGCCGAGAAACCGCCCGGAGGTCAGACAAGAAGCCAAGTATGTATTTGTCAAGACAGAAGCAGCGGGTACGTCAGGAACAGCGCATCCCTGGATTCCAGAAGGAACAGCGAGAATCCCATGTATACCCCGACGAAAGTCGTCGGCGGCCTCGACCGAGTGACGCCGTTCCCGCCGCTGAGTGGCGCGGCAACCACGTACCGCTTCAGCGAGGCCCTTGAGAACTATCGGGTTAGCGGATTCACGGAAGGCTCCTCATTCGTACTGTACGAAACGGGGGGCTTCTATCTCCAGTACGAGGCCTTTGCCCATGGATATCGGGGCAGGTATGAGCAGGACGACGGACAAATCAGTTTCTACTTCAGTGAACGAAGTAATACAGCGGACGCCATTGGCACCCTGAAGGGGAACCGGCTGGAGATCCGCTACAGCGAGATGATGCAGCATTCCGATTTCGAGAACGCCGCGTACAAACGCGTCGAGTGAGCGATTGGTCGCTCAATGCACCGGGTGCGGGAAACCATCGCATATGTGATCCCAAAGCACTGAGGCCGCAGACCTCGTCGCGGGCACTCCAAATTCAGATGGTGGCGGGTGTCAGTAAGGATGGCAGACGAAGTCGTGCAAGTCGCTCAACCTGTGAGAGCTGCGGGGGAGATTTTGGTTGCGGGTCAGGGCGAGGAGTTCCGCACGACGCATCGCGTGCTCGATTGCGAGATGATCGCGTGACATGAGGAAGATGTGTTCCATCTTCCTGGTCATGTCGAGCGGCAGGTCGAGCGATCGGACGCTCGCACCACATGCATGCGCAACGAACCAGTCGCGCTTCTTCTCGGCGAACGGATCATCGGTGGCGTACCACGACGCCGCCAGGAACGCCGGCACCGTGTACTTCCCGATCAGATGCTGTGCAAGCGAACACACCGCCGGCCGCCAGGACGCCGATGTCCCTGGCCAGTCGGTTACCGCCCGGACATGTGCCCACCTGAATCGGGACAGATTGACGAGCGCTTCGACACCAGGATGATGGCCATTGACGACCGGCGCGTCCAGCAACCGCCTGGCTCGATTGCGAGCGCAGTACAGTAGCTCGTGGAATGTCGCTTTGACGATCGCATCCGTGGCCAGGCGTGCGTACGCCTGACTGATCGCGCGGTCGGTCTGTCGCCTATGATGCCGAACGAAACGTTCAGCCGAAGACACGATGTCCTCCCTTCGTTTAAGTAACTGGATCTGCAGATGTCGACCGCGCCTGAATCGCGCAATCGATGTCGGGTACGGACCAGATGCACCACGCCCGACCGGACGCGGTACGGTCCGCTCGCAGCCCAGAACTAGACGAGGGAAAAGAACATCGTGAATCGATCGTGAGGGTTCGCGGCCGGATCCGTCAAGCCACAAGACTGTAATCGGTAGTTGCGCACCAGAAATTGCCCGTTGCTTTACAACGAATCGCTGTTGCTGATCTCGCCGTCGCTCCGGTAATTGCAACAACTCGGGAGCGCGCTGGGCGGGTCAAGGCCGCGCAAGCGGTGAGCGTCAGCGAACGAAGCCTTGACGCGCCCAAGCGCTCCCGGAAAATTGAGCACCGGAGCGACGCCAATCCGTGAGATTCCCGTGCACAAATTCGACCCGATTGTGGGAGCCACAATGCGGCTGATTTGCGACCGTCGTCTTCCGGGAAACTGCAGCGTCATCAAGGCGCAAATTTCAGCGACCATCAGACGCGCGCCCCAGCACATCACGGACATGATATGTGGGGCGTGAGCGACCCCGCCGAATCGGCTCGGGGCCGCGGACGCAGTGCGGAGGCGGGGTCGCTCACGCCCCATTTCTGTTCCGACTCCTGTGCTGGGGCGCTCAGCGGGCGGCACAAAACGCCGCCGACCAGTACGAGCGCAGTGGCGCAAAGACCATGCAATCCAGCGACTTGCGAAGGAGAAGACGACCGCGCGTGGATCGCGTTAGCCAATGCCACGGTGCGATCATCGCGTTTCAGAGGGGGCCAACCGCGCATCGGAGTAGCGTCCCCCTCCTCGGCCCCTCGCATCGGCACCGACTATATGAGTCGTTGTCGAAGATCAGCTGCTGGCGCCAACGTCGATCTGCGCCCTCGATGGGCGTGACGGGCGCCGAAATGGGAAAGGAATGGTGCGGGGGAAGGGATCGAACCTTCAGCGTGCCTCCTGGGAAGCACGAGCCTCGCTTGCAACTGTATCTCTCGTCTAGGTTGGAGTCTTAGCCACCAGGCCCCCGCAGGAACGCCACTCCACACCAAACACATGCCATAACGGCGTTCGCGTTGTTCATAAGCACCTCATTGACGAAGTTGAACGGGTTACCGCACACCATCGCGAGGACACCAATTCCCAACCCAAACGAGATATCAATCGCTGCGCTGAATCGTGCCTTTGCCCCCAAGCTTGAACGAGGGCTCCTGCCCTCCTGAACGTGGCCGACACGTCGCGGCCTTGCTGTCTATTTTACGGTGACACGGTGCTGAGATGACGTCTCAGGCGATGGCAAGCAGGGGGGAAAGATGACCGTAGCGGTGACCGAGTTCAAGGGTCTCGACGCGACCGGCGCCAGCGTCGACAGCATCGCTGATTGCGCGGGAGCCGGCGGCGCCGAGAGCCGCCTCGCCATCCTCCTTCCAGACCCGATACAGGGCCTTGAACCGAGGCGCAGAGAAGGCATCCCGGGCGCGGTAGAACCGTTCGTCTAGATCGTTGCTCCGCGACGGTGTGGGATGCGATCGAACCTGCTCGAAGTACCAGCGCAAGTCGTCCAACGTCTCGGCCCTCAGCGGCGTCAGCAGCTGGTTCCAGACGACTTGTTTCGAGCGTTGGGCGATGTCAGGGAACTGCGGCGGCACGACGATCCGCAGCGTCCATGCGGGCAGCGCCCGGAGCAACGAGGCGTGGCGTTCGAGAAACACTCGGAACTCGTCCAGCCATGGATCGGTGACGACATAGACGACTACGCCCCGGCCGGCCAGGTGGATGCCGATCGGAAAGCGGTCCGGGAAGTAGCGAACCGTGCGCTGCTCTCCGTCGCCGACGGAAACGTGTGGGAGGTCTGCCTCCGCGATCCTGGTCAACGCGAGGAGGTGCACGGCCTTCTCGTCGGCGGTACCGAGCCACACCAGATCGGGGTCCTCGACGATGGCGTCGAGCACCATCAAGCGCTTGATGGCATGGTTCAGGGTGATGGGTTTGCGAAGCCGGCTGTGGGCCTCGCCGACGGCGGCGTACAGCGCGCGTTGGTTGAAGTGGTAGATGCGCGCGCGGTTGTGGCGGCAGTCGTACATCGATGCGTACTGGAGCCGCACGAGCTTGGCGAAGAAGTTCCTCGTCTTCTCTCCGTAGACAATGCCGCAGAACCGCGCGTACTGGCGCGGGACGCAGACACCCGAGTGCAGCATGACGGTCGTCAGAAACCGCGCCTGGCGCTCGGTGAAACGCTTCGTGGCAACAGCTGCGACGCGTTCATCGAAGGTCATCAGAGCAGCTCCTCGATGACGCTCGGTGTCCGGCCACCACTGCGTCCGCGACCAGCGTGGGCGGTGAAGTAGAGGCGGAATCCGGAACCGGATTTTGCTGTGCCGTGGGCGCCTCGGTAGTGCGGCGTCATGACCTCGACGTCGAGCGTGTGATCGCGTCCATCGATGTCGTACTCGATGCGAACGTCCGGGAACTGGACGTGGCCCTGGTCGTCGCAGGGAAGGTCGCGCTCCCTTGCCCAGTCTTGGATCTCCAGAGGATCGCGGTCGGGTCGCCCATCGCTGTCGTCACGATCGCGATTGCGCTCCTGCAGGAACTCCTGATACTCGCGTTTCAGGTCGTTCTCGAGGACGATGCG
>Ga0114129_10004905_pt1 | contig 18881 bp, 16 predicted proteins | sample RhiMetdeltSRZDD1_FD_80071 | JGI IMG/M metagenome (GOLD analysis project Ga0114129, IMG submission 80071) | Populus rhizosphere microbial communities from Tennessee, USA - Rhizosphere MetaG P. deltoides SRZDD1 (version 2) (version 2) | ecosystem: Host-associated > Plants > Roots > Rhizosphere >...
AACGACTACCGACTATCGACTAACGACTACCATGCCTAGAACACGCTCTCTCGCCTGGTCACAGCTCAAGATTGGCATCCTTGCCGTGGCGGCGATGGCGCTGGCCATCATGTTCATCGTCGCGGTTGGCGGCGCGGCCGGTTTCTCGTGGCAGCGCTACAAACTCAAGACACGATTTCCGGACGTCATGGGCCTGAAGAGCGGCGCCGTGGTCAGAGTCGCCGGCGTCGAGGTTGGGAAGGTGGCGAGCGTGGAGCTGTCGGGCGCCGACGTCGAGGTGGTGGTCGAAGTGAAGAAGGGCAACGAGCAGCGAATCACGACCGATTCACGCGCGAAGATCGGATCACTGAGCTTGCTTGGTGAACCGGTCATCGACATCTCGCCCGCCACGACCGGTACGCCGCTCAAGGACGGCGACTTTATTCCGTCCGGGCGGACGCCCGGCCAGCTTGCCGATGTTGCCGAGAGCGCGCGCGTGTCGCTCGATTCGGTCAACGCGATCCTGCAAGACATCAGGGCCGGGAAAGGCACGATGGGGAAGATCTTCACGGACGACCAGCTGTACCGCGAGGTCACCGGCTTCGTCGCAGCGGCGGAAGGCGTGACGGCGAATCTGCGTGACGGGCGCGGCACGATCGGCATGCTGCTGAAAGACCCGGTCGCGTATCAGCGGCTGAACGCGTCGCTCGAAAACCTGCAGGAGGTCACTCGAGCGATCCGCGCGGGCGAGGGCTCGCTCGGCAGGTTGATCACCGATGACGCGCTCGCGAAGTCGCTGACCAGCGCGAGCAGTAACATCGACGACGTCACGGGCCGGCTCCGCCGGAACGACAACACGATGGGAAAGCTCCTGACCGAGAAGGAGCTGTACGATCGCTTCAACTCGATCGCGGGCCGAGTGGACGGGATCGCCGCCAACCTGCAGAAAGCCGAAGGCACTTTCGGCCAACTGCTGCACAACAAAGAGTTATATGAGAACATTAATGCCGCCGCGAGCGAGATTCGCGGCCTAATTGGCGACATCCGTAAGGACCCCAAAAAATACCTGAACGTCAGAGTCAGTATCTTTTAATCGCACCATCACAGACTGGGAGACGAGCGATGGCCAGAGATGACGGGGGAGCCGCGGGCACCATCATTGTGGCGTTCGTGCTTGGGGCGGTGACCGGGGCCGCCGTGGCGCTGCTGCTGGCGCCCGCGAGCGGCGAGGAGACGCGCCGAATCCTGACTGAAAAAGCCAAAGAGGGGCGCGAGCGCGCGACCGACGCGGCCCGGCAGGGACGCGAGTTCGTCAACCGCCAGCGCGAGAATCTGGCGACGGCCATCGACCGTGGCCGCGAGGCTTACAACCAGGCGCGCGGACCCCAGCCTGGACCAGCGGGCGGTGGGGACAGCCTGTGAACGTGAGCGAGACCCTTCTCGGGATCATCGCAGGAGCAACGGTGCTGATGGCACTCGTCCAGCTGGGCGCCATCATTGCCATCTTGCGCGTGGCCCGGCAGGCGCAGCAAACGATCAACACGCTGCAAGCCGACGTGCGTCCGCTCATTGACAAGGCGACGGCGGTCGCCGACGAGGCGTCGCGCACGGCATCGCTGGCCACTCTTCAGGCGCAGAAGATGGACCGGCTGCTTTCCGACCTGGCGGTTCGGGTCGACCAGACGGCCGACGTCGTTCAGCACGCCATCATCACCCCCGCCCGAGAGGGCGTGGCCATCGTCTCGGCGATCAAGGCCGCGCTCGGCGCTTTTCAGGGCTTCCGGGGCCGCCCGCGGCACGGTCGGCCGGTCGACGAGGAAGACCCGCTCTTCATCGGATAGCCTCCGCCACTCGACGGTTGACCTCCCAGTTGGATGAATGGTAGAACGGGACCCTCCATTCCTGCTGAGGTCATCATGGTCACACGAGTCGCGTGGTTCGTGGCGTGTGCGGTCGTCTTCGTCCTGTCCCCCTTGCCCGCGGCAGCTCAGAGCGCCAAGTCCGCGGCCGCCGTCAAGGCGCTAACCCAGGCGCTCGACGCCGCCAAACTCGACGCGATCGCGGCGCCAGATCCGGCCGACCCCACGTCGTTCGTGGCGGCACTATATATTTCTGGCGCGCAGCTCATGGTTGTGTCCGCCAAGTACTCGGCACCGCCGCTGCTGGTTGCCAAGATCAAAACCAAGGAATACCGCGACGTCTACATCGATCTCAGTTCGGCCGCCGTCGCCGGCAGCAAGACCTTCATCATCGACTTCAACTGCAACGGCCTGTTGTCGAAGACCGAGGACAACGGTGCGCCCGATACGTGGGAGACCGACAAGCAGCAGCTTGCCTTCGACGGCGATTGGCGAAAGGCGAAGCTGTCGGAAGCGGACTACATGAAGACGTACTCCGATGCCGACGATCGCTACACGAAACTGATTGAATTGCTGGCGGCACAGGTGAAGCGGTAACCGCCGGCCACTCGTTGCCGGTGTGCGCCTGCATGCGATAAACTGATCGTTCGGTCGAACGGTTGGGCGCTTGGCTCAGCGGTAGAGCATCGCCTTCACACGGCGGGGGTCAGTGGTTCGAATCCACTAGCGCCCACCAACCTTCGCTCGCCTGAGACAGGAGCGAGCTTCGGTTGGCAAGCCAACCTTCGTTCTGCTGAACGCTCCTCCCTAGTTCCCGCTCCACTCCCGCCGTTCCGCAATAATCGTCAGATGCGGTCGGCAGGTTGTGCACACGCACAGCACAATCGCGCCCCGTTCGTCGACCAGCACCTCGCCGATGATGGGTTCGAGGGATGTCCCGCACCAGCCGCAGCGTCGGCACTCGAAGTCCACGGCATCGCGTGAGTGCCAGCGTGTAGACTGCAGCGCCGACCGCCACTGGGTGAGGAGAAGGTCTTTCTTCGCGTTGTCCACGCCAGCCATTACTCAAACGCTAGGCCAGCCTGCTTGAGCGCTCAAGCATACTGAGGGATCGGTCCAAGCCCTGAGATTTCTGCGGCCTGCACGCGGTACGGACGAGCGACCCCAAGGATGAGGTGGCCACGCACCAAGCGTGCGGAACGCGCGAGTGTAGAAATGGGTAGCCTCTTGCATACACGCACGACATGGGAACACGCGCGGCCACCTACGAGCTCCAGGTTCGACGGCTTTGCCTCGTATGTGAGTACGTCGAGTATGTATGGGAGCCGCCCGAGACGGATGAGATCGGCACGCCGTGTTCACGATGCCGCGCTCCGACCGAGCGCGTGGCGATCGTTGAACGGCGCCGCGTCAGGCGCGGCCAGAACTCGCACGCCGCTGCGTTGGGGCGGTTAGGGGGCCTCAAGGGAGGACCCGCCCGTGCCAGCAAGCTGTCTGCTCGCCGACGGCGCGCCATTGCCCGCGCTGCGGCCCGCGTTCGCTGGAATCGCCCCGACTCAGACGAGAAACGGTGACGGCGGTGGGCTACTTGCGGCGCTCGGGCAGCCGGCGTTCGGACGGCCCGTCGTAGCGATGGTCCTTCGGGTCGATTTGCCGCATTGGTTGCTGACGCTGCCGTTCCTCGTCGGCGTGGGCGGCGATCCCTGGCACCCGAGAAATGATGAAGAGCGCGTCGGCGATAGTGGGCGGGATGCCGAGATCACCGCACACGGCCGCGATTGCGCCGTCGATGTTGACCGGCAACGTACGTCCCTGGCTGTCGGGGTAGTCGTGGAGCACCATCTCGACCGCCCGAATCATGCCAATGTGATCCGACTCGACCTCGAGTTCCAGCGCCATCTGGAAAAGCCTGGCCGCACGTGGGTCGCGCTTGTGAAATCGGTGGCCAAAGCCGGGAGGCGTCTCGCCGGCGTCGAGGCACTGTTTCACGATCTTCGTTGCCGCATCCCGCAGAGACGCTCCTTCGCGAATGAGCGCGAGCCCCTTGTCCAGGAACTGCATGCAGCTTTCGATGTCCCCGCCGTGATACCGGCCGAAGCCGAGCACGCCGGCCGCCACGCAGGCGCGCAGCGGCGCACCCGTCGTAGCTGTGTTTCTGGCCGCCAGCGTCGACGGAGGCGTGGCGCCGTGATCGATGAACGAGACGAGGAGCGCTTCCATCAAGCGGCCCATGCCGGGGGACGGGATCTCGCCAACGAGCAGCAGATAGATAGTCTCGCCGAACGTGAGCCGGCCCATGATCTCGTCAAGGGCGTAACCACGTACGAGAATCTTGTTCGGCTCAATGTAGGTGAGCGCGGTGCGCCATTCATCGGTGTTTGCCGCCGCGTTGCGCGAGGGACGGGTGCCGGAGCTGACGGCGTCGATCTCGGTGGGTCGGGTTTTCATGTTCATGGCGGGGCCCTCAGGTTCCGTACAACCGATCACCGAAATCTCCCAGTCCGGGCACGATGAACTTGTGATCGTTCAGTCCTTCGTCGATGACCGGGGTGAAAATGTGCACGTCGGGATGGTGCCGCTCGACGAGCGCGATGCCCTCCGGTGCCGCGACGATGCAGATCATTCGGACGTGGCTGCCACCGGCTCGTCGGATGAGGTCCAGGGCGGCCACTGCGCTCCCGCCGGTCGCGAGCATCGGATCGATCATCAACACGAATGAATCCCGCAAGTCGGGTGGCAGCTTCGAATAGTACTGCGAGGCTACCGCGGTAATCTCATCGCGCTGCAGCCCGATGTGCCCGACTCTGGCGGTCGGGATCAGTTCGAGCACGGCATCGAGCATCCCCAGCCCCGCGCGCAGAACCGGCACCACCACAACACCGTCGCGAACCCGTCGCCCATCCGAACGTCCAAGCGGTGTCTGCACGCGCACCGGCGCACTCGGCACGTCGCGCGTTGCCTCCGACGCCAGCAGCAGGCTGATGCGCATCGCCATGTGTCGAAACGTCTGCGGCGAGGTGGATTCGTCGCGCAGCGTCGCGAGCGCGTCATGTACGAGCGGATGGTGGACGATGTGCACCGGCACGCCCGTTCACTATACAGGCAGACGGTAAAAGGCAGAAGGCAGAAGGCAGAAGGCAGAAGGCAGAAGGCAGAAGGCGGAAGGCGGAAGGCGGAAGGCAGAAGGGAAAGCATATAGAATTCGAGAACCGATGCTTCAAGTGTTGTATGCGTTGCTGGCGGCTGCCGTCACCGTGTCGTACGCGGCACAGTCGCCACGCCGGAACGTGTCGCTCGTGGTCACAGGTGGAACGGTCGTAACCGTTGATGGGACCGGTCGCGTATTACCGTCGGGAGCGATCGCCATCGACGGCCGGGACATCGTAGCCGTGGACGCGCCGGACGTCATCGCCCAGCGCTTTACGGGCACGCGCACCATCGACGCAACGGGGCAAGTCGTCCTGCCCGGATTGATCAACACGCACACGCACGCGCCCATGGTCCTCTATCGGGGCTTGGCGGACGATCTCGCGCTGATGGAATGGCTGCAGAAATATGTCTTCCCGGCCGAGGCCAAGACCGTCAGCCCGGAATTCGTGCGCGCCGGCACACGACTCGCCGCCCTCGAAATGATCCAATCGGGTACGACGACGTATGCCGACATGTATTACTTCGAGGAGGAGATCGCTCGCGCGACGCGCGAGGCAGGCATTCGCGGCGTGCTCGGGCAGACGATCATTCAGTTCCCGGTGCCTGACGCCAAGACGCCGGCCGAGGGGATCGCCCGCGCCATAGCGTTCATCCAGGCGTGGAGGAACGACGACCTGATCGTTCCGGCCATTGCGCCGCACTCGATGTACACGCTCGACGTCGAGACGTTGAAAAAGAGTCGCGCGGTAGCGGACCGCGAGCGTGCACCGCTCATCATTCACCTGGCCGAGACCGCGGACGAGGTCAAGATCGCTCGTGACAAGTACAAAGCCACACCGACCGAATTCCTGGATTCGATCGGCGCGTTCGGAGGCCGCACGCTTGCCGCACACGCCGTCCACGTGACGCCAGGCGACATCTCAATCCTGGCGAAACGGCGTGTTGGCGTCTCGCACAATCCCGAGAGCAACCTGAAACTGGCGAGCGGCATCGCGCCGGTGTTGGCGATGCAGGCGGCCGGCGTGGCCGTCGGCCTTGGCACCGATGGCGCCGCGAGCAATAACGACCTCGACATGTTCGAGGCCATGCGGCTGGCAGCCTTGCTGCACAAGCTGACGAGCAACGATCCTCGAGCCCTGCCGGCGGCCACAGCAATCAAAATGGCGACCATTGACGGCGCTCGTGCGCTCGGCATGGAACGCGAAATAGGTTCGCTCGAGGCAGGAAAGCGGGCCGATATGATCCTCGTCTCAATGCGCGCGGCGCGGCAGACTCCGATGTACGATCCGTTGTCGCACCTGGTCTATGTCACGCGTGGCGACGACGTCCAGACCGTCATCGTCAACGGTTCGGTCGTGATGCAGGATCGCCGGGTTCTGACGCTGAACGAGAAGGCCGTCCTCGATGAGGCGGTTGTATGGGCGGCTAAAGTCCGTCAGGCAGTCAAGTAGGATTCGAGATTCGATGGAAACACTGATTACAGCCGAGCAGATTCGGAATCGGATCGCCGAGATGGGAGCGCAGATTGAGGCCGACTATCCCGACGACGAGCCGATTCACCTGGTTGGGGTGTTGAAGGGCGGCTTCATGTTCATGGCGGATCTCGTGCGCGCGATGAGCGCGCGCGTGACGCTCGATTTCATTGCCGTCTCGAGCTATGCCAAAAGCACCAAGTCGTCCGGCGAGGTCCGCCTGCTCAAGGATCTCGACTCGGGACTCGAAGGCCGTCACGTCATCATCGTCGAGGACATCGTCGACACCGGGTTGACGCTGACATATCTGCAGGACATCCTCAGGGCGCGGGCGCCGCGGTCGCTCAAGACCGCGTGTCTACTCAGCAAGCCGTCGCGGCGGAAAGTCAACGTCACGGTTGACTACGTGGGGTTCACCATCGACGATAAATTTGTGATTGGCTACGGCCTGGACTACGCGGAGAAGTACCGCAACCTGAGCCACATCGCGGTGCTCGACGGGGAATGAAACGCTTCGACATCATTACCGAGGCCGACGCGCGGCTTCTGGATATAGGGGCCACCGTGGAATTGACGGCCGGCGGCGTAGTGACGCCGCTCGCCAAAGACACGCTGTCCGCACGGCGCGTAACGGTCGTTCCAGCAGGAAGCTTCGATCCGGCGCTTCCAGCGGACCTTGCCCCGCCAGCCGACGTGCGGCGCGTGACGATCGGCAGCGATCATAGCGGGGTGGCGTTGAAGCGCGCGCTGGTTGCGCACTTGCGGAGCCGAGGTCTGGCGGTGCTGGACGTCGGAACAGACGGCGCTGAACCGGTTGATTATCCGGACATCGCCGCCGCGGTTGCGAAGTCTGTCGCGCGGAAGGAAGGCGACGCCGGGATCGTCATCGACGGCGCGGGAATTGGCTCCGCCATCGCGGCCAACAAAGTTCGCGGCATTCGCGCCGCCATGTGCCAGGACGAAACGACGGCCCGCTATTCGCGGGAGCACAATGGCGCCAACGTTCTCAGCCTTGGAGCGTTGCTCGTGCCGAGCGTGGAGGCGGCCATTCGAATCGTGGAAGTCTGGCTCGGCACACCCATGCGGGAGGCGAGGTATATCAGGCGGCTGCTGAAAATCCGCCGGCTGGAGGAGCAGCAGTGACTCCTCAAGATCTGCAGCGGCTGGTTGAAATCATCACTGAGGAGCTCGTCGCGGCTCGCGGTCTCGAGGACGGGTCCCAGGGGCGCTGCTCGTGTCACTCGGTCATTTCCGATTGCTGTCCGTCGCGCCTGCGCGGTGTGCTGGACGCCGGTGCGACGCGCTTGGGCGTGCACGCATCGGGCGGCGCACCCAGCGACGTTTCCGGGATGATCGATCACACGCTGTTGAAACCGGACGCAACCAAAGCGGACATCGAGCAGCTCTGTCGTGAGGCCGCTGAATACCACTTCGCGACGGTATGTGTGAATCCCGCGTGGGTGGCGCTTGCCGCCAGCTTGCTCCGCGGCACCGGCGTCGGCGTCTGCTCGGTCGTGGGCTTTCCGCTTGGCGCCACGACTGCTGACGTCAAGCAGTACGAGACGCGCCGTGCGATTTTCGACGGAGCGTCCGAGGTCGACATGGTCATCAACATCGGCGCGTTGAAGTCAGCCGACCTCCGTACCGTCGAGAAGGACATTGAAGCCGTAGTCGATCCGTGCCGGCAATGCGGCGTGATCAGCAAGGTGATCATCGAAGCCGCGCTCCTGACCGACGAAGAGAAGGTGACCGCATCCACGCTGACGAAGGCAGCGGGCGCCGATTTCGTGAAAACATCAACCGGCTTCGGCCCGGGCGGCGCCACTGTGGCCGACGTCGCGTTGATGCGCCGCGTGGTTGGCGCCGACATGGGCGTCAAAGCGGCCGGAGGCGTTCGGGATCTCGAAGGGCTGAAGGCGATGGTCGCCGCGGGCGCAAGCCGCGTCGGCGCCAGCGCCGGCGTCAGGATCGTGCAGGAATCGCGGGGCCAACAACGCACGCCTGGGACAGCGACTGGATACTAGATCGGGTCACTGTTTCCTGGGCGGTTCTGCCGCACCAAGGGCCGGGTAGGGCACGCGGACGCCGGCCTCGTCGAGAGCGATGCGGATTCGCCTCCTCAACTCGCGCCCAACCTCCCACTGTTTCTGAGGCATCGTCTTGATGCGGATCTTGAACTGCATCGCCCAATCGCTGTACGCATCGACGCCAAGGATGTCCAACGGATCGAGGATGAACGGTCCATAGCGGTCATCGCGCCGCAAATCCTCGCCGACCTGCCGAATGATGCCGGCGACGCGGTCCGTGTCCTCGTTGTACGGTAGTGCGACGTTGATGACGTAGTACGAAAAGTCCTTGCTGCGGTTCGCCAGCGTCGTGATAGCGCCGTTGGGAAAAACGTGCACGGCTCCTTCCTCGTCGCGAAGGACGATGGTCCGAAGATTGATTTGTTCGACAAGTCCACCGACACCATTGATTGCCGCCACGTCGCCGACGCGAACCTGATCCTCGAGGATCAAAAAGAACCCGCTGATGAAGTCGCGGACGAGCGTCTGGGCCCCGAACCCGACGGCCAGTCCGGCAATGCCGGCGCCGGTGAGAACCGGCGCGATATTGACGCCGAACTGGTCGAGGACGATCAACACCGCGACGCTCGAGATGGTGACCGTCGCGATTTTTTGAATCAATGACCCGAGCGTGCGCGCCCTCTTGGCACGCTCGAGCGCATCCAGGGTCGTGCCCTGGCTGACCTGGTGCTCGAAACGGCGGACGAGGAGCGTCGTCGTCCGCACGAGCGCGTACGCCATCAGCGTGACGATCAGGACGATGAGCCCGTGCTCGAACACCCATCTGGAGATGGTGCCCAGTGAGACGCCGGTGCGCGGTTGGAGGCCGGCCAGTTCGAAGGCCGGGAAGAGCAGCAGCGACATCATCAATACGAAGATGGCAATGGCAAACAAGCGCAGCGGCCCTTGCACCAGCGGGCTCGACACGGCCAGATGCTCGCCCATCGCCGCCCGCAGGCCACGTTCGAGCAGACGCTTCGCGAGCAAGGCGGAGAGGGCGGAAAGGAGAAGCGTTGGAGCGATCGCGTAAACGACGGCCTGCCACGTGGCCGTGACAGTGAAGAGGCCTGGATAATCCATCCGCTGAAGGATATCAGTTCAGTTGCGCTGCGAAGTGAATGGCTGCTTCGTCATCGGATCGGTTGGGATCGTCGGCTTGGCGTCGTAGGCGTCGAGCGCGGGGACGACCAGCATCACCCCGTACATGCGCACCCAATGACCTGGGAACGTGCACACGTAGATGTATTCACCTGGTTCTTTTGGCGCCGTGAAGCCGAGGCGAGCGGTCTCGCCTTCCTTGAGCAGATTGGTGGAGAAGAGCACCAGCGGGGAATCGGGAACGAAGGGCTTGACCTTCGGATCGGTCGGCATCGGCAAGGCGCCGCCCGCTGTGCCGACGGCCTCCAACGATCCGGGTTTTGATACGAGAAGGTTGTGCGGCATGGCGTCCGAGTTGACCAGCACGATCTGGACTGGCTTACCGGCTTCGACTACAAACCAGCGGAGGTCGAAACTCAGCTTCTCGGGAATCGCCTGGATGCGCACGACCTGAACGCCAAGCGCCCGGAGATCGCGCCGGATCGCGCGCCCGGCGTCGGGCGGTAGCTTGGCGGCGAGCCTTTCACCGAACTGGATGGCGTCGAGCGTCGCCGGCTCCGTTCGACTCGCTGCCGGCAATTCGCCAACTTTGGTCACGATGGTCCGCGCCAGTGGCTCGATGCTGGCCGCGGGCCAGACGTCTTCCGGGATTGCTTGCAGCGAACGGATGGCGGCGGCCCGCCAAGCGGGATCGTTTGTCTTCACTTCCTCCGCCAGCAGATCGAACGTCGCGGCGTCGGGTCGCGTCCAGCCGAGCACGCCAACCGCTTCAGCGCGGAGCCATGGAATGCTCGTGTTTCTGATCAGACTGGCGATCGGCTTGAAGAGCGCGGCTCGCAGAGCGTCGGCTTTGCCGAGGAGCGGCACGCTCCGCAGCAAATCCCGCTGGTGCATAGTGCTCTCCGTCGCAAGCTTCCAGGCGGCATCCGGCGTGCCGTCGGCGAGCATGATCGCGCCATATGCGGCGCGCCGGACGGACTCGTTGTCGCTTTGGGCTGCTTTGACAAACGCTTCACGATCTTTCGAGAGCGTCGCGGCCGGTTGAGCGTAGACCATCCCAACCAGCTTGTCGGCGGCGAGGCTGGCGTCCGCCGGTACTTTGCCAATCGCCTCCAGCAGCACGGTCGAGACGCTGGCCTTATCCATCTGGGTCAAGACCCCGAGCGCCTCATCCCGGTACTGCTGCGGCAAGCCGGGCCTCGTGAGCAGCGCGAAGTACACGGGCCGGTAGAGAGGATCGGAATCCTTACGCTCGACGAGGATCAGTTCCTCGTTCGACAGCCGGCTCAGCTGATATTCGATCGCGCGTGCCGGTACGTTGAGCAGCACGCGCGGCGCAGCTGGATCCTGGTAATGCCGCTCGTGCGCGCGTGCACCTGCCGGCGAGATGAGGGTGGCAAGCAGAATCGCGTTGCAGCAGTTCGTGACGGACCGCCGTTGGGGCATGAGCGATGTCAGCGAATGAATGTTTTCAGCGTGTTCATGGTCTGGTCGAGCGTGTACTTCAGGAAGCGATCCTGAGGATGCTCGAGCGACGCCAGCGCCACTTCAGCGGCTTCCGGCGTCTTGAAGAAACTCGCCGCCCTCACAGCCTCGAGCCGGACGCCGGGATGCGCATCGGTCGCCAGCACTTTCAACAGCGCGAGCGGGTTGGTGACGCGGTCACGCCAATAGCACAGCACGCGGGTCGCGGCCGCACGCGCCCAAGGATCGCTTGATTTCAACATGCGCGTCAGCAGCTTCTCGTTGACGCGGTTGTGCCATTGGTACACCCACAGCGCTTCCATCATCTGATGTTCGTAGCCGGGCGCCTTTGCGTCCAGCTTCCCGGTCCACGCCTCGACGGCGGCAAGCACTTCCTTCGTATCGCGCGCGCCGAGCTCGATACGCGCGCGGTAGCGGACGCGATTCTCAGGTTCCTTGAGCAGATCCAGCAACTGGGGAATGGACGCGCCGGCAATCACTGGCGGTTTGAGCAGCGGCCGGCCCTCGGCCGTGACGCGGTAGACGCGACCGTGGAGCTTGTCGCGCGACTTGTCACGCAGATTGTGCTGCATGTGGCCGATGATGGGATTGTGCCAATCGACGAAGTACAAGGCGCCGTCCGGACCAACCTCGGCATCGACCGGGCGGAAGTTCTCGTCAGCCGACTGCACAATCGGATCGACCTCCGTGATCTTGAGGCCGGCACCGTCTTCGGTCAGCTTATAGTTCAGCAAACCTCTGAACCCGATCGTATTCAGGACGATCAGGTTGCCTTGCAATTCCTCGGGGAAATGACGGCTGGAGAGGATCTCCGCGCCGCCGACTGGACGTGTCCGAACGTCGCCTGGCTTGGGCGCATCCTTCGTCTCCATGGCCGGGTAGTACTTCTTCGTCGAAAACGACGGCCCATAGTACGGCTGCCCGCCGGTAGCATCGAACACGATGTCGCGGCCCCACGCATCGAACACGTGACCATGAGGATTCGGGAAGTTGAACGGCACGTAAGTCTCGAACTTCCACGTGCGCGGCTCGAAGCGATAGACGCCGCCATCGGCCTGACGGACGACCGGACCCCAGGGTGTTTCGACTTGCGTTCGATGGAAGATCCCCTCCTGCATGTAGAGCGCGCCACCCGGATCGAATGTGAAGCTGTTGATCGCGTGATGTGTATCCGCCGAGTCGAAGCCGTGCAGGACGATCTGCTTCGTGTCGTACTTGTCGTCGCCGTTCGTGTCCTTGAGGAACACGAGGTTTGGCTGCTGAGCGACGAGTACGCCGCCGTTGTAAAACTCGAAGCCAGTCGGGTTGCTCAGATCGCCGGCAAACACCGTGCTCTTGTCAGCCTTGCCATCGCCGTTCGTGTCTTCGAGGATCAGCAGCTTGTCGTCCAACGGCGTTTTCGGCTGCCAATGCGGATAGTTTTTCCAGCTCGCGACCCACAACCGGCCCTTGCTGTCGAACGACATTTGGACCGGCTTGATCAGATCTGGAAACTCCTTCTCCGACGCGAACAGCTCCACCTTCAAGCCTTTGCCAATCGTCATCGCCTGGATGGTCTCGTCGCCGTACTTGAAAGGCGAGACTTTCGGCATGTTCGTCTGCGCGTCGACCGGTGCGGGCGTGTTCGAATCGTCAAGCTTGAGATCCGATCCCCTGGCGATTGCCCAGATGCGGCGATCGCGGTTGGCGGTCATCTGATCGAGCATCGGGAGCTCGCGCTGCAGGACGTCGTAATTGCTCGGCAAGACGTCCGTCTTGGCCACGCTCGCGGCTTGTTTCTCGTTCACGTTGCGCGGCGTCCCTCGTACGAACGTCAAGAACGCACGGTCCCCATAGGTGGAGTAGCCATCCGTCACGCGATAGCGATGGAACCAGAGGAAATCCTTGTCGACGACCGCTTCGCGAAGCTTCGTCACCAAGGCGTCGGTGACCGTTGGCGCCGGACCGAACAGGGCACGATCGATCACTTGCGCGATTTGTCGATTGCCCTCCGAGTTCAAATGGATCCCTTGCATCGTCAGGGGGGCCTTGTTCTCGGCGTAGAGCTTCAGGCTTGGCGTGTAGAGATCCACGAACATCACGTTCTTTGCGGCGGCGACTTCGCCCATGGCTTTCGTGTACAGCGCCAGCCGGACGTTGTTCTCTTTTCCATCGGGAAGATCCGGAGTACCCAGATCCTCGTGGGCGATCGGCGAGAAGACCACGACCCGAGGTGCTGACTTGCCGTTGTACTTCTGGGCGAGTGTGTGCGTCAGCCACTCGTCGAGCTGCTTCTTGAACACAGCGAGCCCTGCCTCGCCCGCGTACGACTCGTTGTAGCCGAAGAACGCAAAGACGACGTCCGCGTTGGTGTTGGTGCCGGCGAGGCGATTGTCCTCGTAGCCGCCGATGGGAGCAGCAAGGCCGCTCAACCATTCGTCGGGTGTACCGAAGTTCTTCGATCTCGGGCGGGTGGCGATCTCATCCCCGCTGAACGCGAGATTGCGAAACACGAGCTCATGTTTGGGGAACCGCGCCTGTATCAGCGTCTCCAGCCAGCCGTCGTACTGCATCCGCTCGCCAAGCGTGTTGCCGATGATGCAGATGTTGTCCTGCGGCTGGAGCGTGAACGTTGCGGCCGCATGGCCGCCCATCGGCGGCGTGCACAACATCGCCAGCCACAGGCCAGCGGCCAACCATCCCCATCGCCTTGTTTTCATGATCTCGGTCTCCAGGTTCGGACTTTACTTGATCTTCGCCGGAATCGGCGAATCCCACCCGGCGAGGTCGGACGGCTTCATCTGCTTCCCGTATCCGTCGAAGGCAAATGTGGTGGGATTGAACGGCCCGACGAAGGAAATGTCGCTGTCCGCTCGGATGCTGGCCTCGAGACCCGTGGCCCACAGAGTCGCGTTCACGGCCATGCGGCGGAAGCCGTCATTCAGCAGATCTTCAGAGGCACCGTGAGTCGTGGTGAAGACCCGTCCCTCTTTGCCGGACGCTGAATTGTACGTGCGGGTCCAGACGACGGGCATCCGTTGCTTGTCCTTCGCAGCCGGCGAATCTGGCGTCATGCCGTCGAGGATTTCGCCAAGAGCCAGCACCGTGCTGCCGGGCATCGGGTCCGCCGTATAGCCGCCGGACTGCGCCCACACGTTCTTGACGCCGCGAAGGATGGGGTGATTCGCCTGATCCGGTTGCAGGAGAAGCCGTGAGCTTTGCGCGTGATTCTTACCGTAATGAGAGACCCAGGTCTCGCCGAGAATCTGCCGGCCGAATCCGCCGGGGTAGTCGGGCGTGCTGTTCTTCCACGTGTATTTCAGAAACTTTGCCTCTGGCCGTTTGATCTGGAACGCATGCGTCGCGGTCCTGTAGCCAATTACCGGTCCGCCGCGATCGAGGTAATCGACAATGTGCTGCATTTCGGCATCGGGGAAGTCCTGAAAGCGCAAGAAGACCACAAGCAGGTCCGCTGTTTTCAGCGCTTCGAGTCCGGCGATGTTCGAACTGCCCGGCACGATGAAACCGGTGGCGGGATCGGTCGTGAAGAAAACGCTGCACGTAAACCCGTAGCGGCGCGCCATGATTCGCGCGAGCGCCGGGAGCGTTTCTTCGCCGCGGTACTCGTGGTCACCCGCGATCCAGACGATGTGCTTGCCGGCGCCAGGTCCCCTGTCGCCGCGATAGACCACTAGGTGGGGATTCTGCGCGCCCGCCGTCGGACAGGCGATCAGAATCAGCAACGTTACAAGCAGTTTTTTCATGCTGAGGCGTCAGGTTGTGAACGGCGTGAACCTGGCGAGCTTATCAAACAGACTCACCAGCTTCACGCCATTCACAACCTGACCCCAACCTCAGAACGAGAACCGGATCGCGCCCTGCATCACGCGGGCGTCGCGCGCCGTCAGCGCTTGGCCGAAGCTGGCGTTGACCATTTCTCCCGCTGGGTTGAACTGCGCGTTCGTGTTGATGGTCAACCAGTTCACCTGGTTGAACACGTTGTACGCCTCCCAGCGGAACTGGATGCGCTTGCCGCCGCCGAGCTCGAAGTTCTTGAAGATCGACATGTTCGAGAGGACGATCTTCGGCAGCCGGTAGAACGTCACCGGCGCGTTGCCGATGTCGCCGCGGCCCGTCAGCCGGTTGAAGGCCGCGATATTGAAGTAGCTCCCGCCGCCGCCGGGGGTCGGATCGCAGTTGCCGGAGCCGCAGACGGCATCACTCGGATCGCCGTTGATTCTGGGGCGCGTGCCGCCGTCCCCGCCCGTGAAGTCGAAGCCATCGGTCGTGGACGTGCTGGCCCCGCCCCAGTCCCCGCTGACGAACGCCGTGTCGCCCGAGAGCTGCCAGCCATCGAGCAAGCCCCGGCTGAACGCGTTGTTCCAGAACCGGCTGCCGCCTGGTAGGTCCCACGTGTAGTTCAGCACCAGGTTGTGCAGCTGCGTTTCGACGGCTGGCCCCTCGTTCCAGGCATCTCCGGGTCGCAGGGTGTTGAATCCAGGAGGGCTGCCGCTCGTCCCGTCGGTGATCATCTTTCCATACGTGTACGCGATCGCGAACTGGAGCCCATTGATGTAGCGGCGATTCAACTGAACCTGCAGTGAGTTATACGACCCTTTGCCGAAGTGCTCGCGGATCGTGATGTCCTGGTAGCCCAGGTATGGCCGCAGGAACTCGTTCGGCTTCGGGGTCGTGGGGTTCTGCGGGTTCGCATTCTGCGGGTTGATATCCAGGAACCGCGCACCGTCCGGAACCGCGTTGATGCTGGAGGCCATCTCCGCGTTCCGCATCTGGAAGCCCGCGTACGTCACGTCCAACACGGTCCCCCAGCCAATCTCGCGTTGCACGCCGATCGAGTAGTTCGTGCTCGTCGGCGTCTTGGCGTCGCGCTGCACACCGAACACCGCGCTCGGCCGGTTCGAGAACGCGCCCTGGGCACCCGCGGCGAGGAATGTGTCGAGGGTGCTGTAGATGATGCTGGGCGTGTTCTGCGCTGGCGGATTCCTCGCCATCGCGTCGAGCCCGTTCGCGTTCACGTGCGGATTGTGGTACCGGCCGAGGCTCGCGTGAAGTGCAGTCTTCCCATTCCCCGTGAGATCCCATGCGGCGCCCACTCGTGGCTCCGGCTCAATCCCCTGGCTGTCGCGGAAACCTTTGGGATAGTTGGGATCGCTGCTGCTCACCATGCCGTTGTAGCGATCGCCCGTGCCTGGCACGAACGAGCCGACGAACACGTTCGGTAGTGTCTGACCCGTGACCGGATCGTACGCGACGTTGACGTTGTTAATCCGGGCGGGCTCGTAGAGACGCGGTGCGCGAGTCGGATCGTAGCGTTCGGGCACGAACACTGCCGCCGGCTGCGTCGAAAACCAGGGCGTGTACCAGAGGAACCGCACGCCATAGTCGACCGTCAGCCGCGAGGACGCCTTCCATGTGTCCTGCAAGTAAAACTCAGAGATGTACCGCTTGCCAATCACTTCGGAGAACGCATCGATTTCACGGTATTCGCGGAAGCTGCCGATGAGCGCGTTGGCATAGCTGTAGTTCGTATCGAACGGATTGTTCGTGTCGGTGTTGAACGTGAATTCGCCCGCCCACGGCCCGGCGCCAACGCCGCCGCTGCCTTCCGAGTTGCGCGACTGTTCCCAGTAGAAGCCGGCCTTGAGCGAGTGGGATCCCTTGATCCACGTCAGGTTGCTGCGCAATGACGTGAGCCACGCTTCGCCCTGGTCGACGAGACGATTGTCGAACGTGAAGTTCGGCGAATTGGGCACGTTGAAGTTCACCTTTGGAACGACGTTTCGCGGGTTGAGCTCCGGATGGAACTGGCCAGCCGTGAAGCCAACGTTGCTGCGGTTGATGCGGTCCCAGTCCCCCTGCGTCAACGGATAAAACTGCTCGGTCTGCTGGCGCGTGCCGAAGTCCGTGTCCAGGACAAGGTTCGGACGAATGATCTTCGTGTAGTTCGCGCTCACGCCGCGGTCGGTGTTCAGGTAGTGGGTGTTGAAGAAGCCCCACTTGGCCGGACCGGCGGTGATCTCGCTGCCTCTCTGATCGGAATACCAATCCTTGAACGTGAAATAGAAGCTGTCGGACGAATTGGGCCGCCAGTCGACGCGGACAATGTTGTTCAACTTCGGGTTGTCGGCGTTCTCCTGCGTCGAGTAGTTGAACTGGCCTTGCGTGAACGTGCGGTCGAAGTTGTTCGCACGCGGCAGCATGTTCAGGAGCGCGCGGCCGCTCGCGTTGATCCGCTGAGTGGGAATGATGTTCCCCTCGAAGCACGCGGGACCGCCGCTGACCGCGTTGCACGTCCCCGCGCGGAGCGGATCGCGGATGTTAATCAACCGTCCCTGGCTGTCCAGCGTCTGCGAGAAGTCTCCCTGCATCTCTCGCTCTGTCGGCATCGTCCAATTGCGGAGCGGGCCGGGACGGCTGACGAGCGGCGCTTCCATCGAGTAGAAGAAGAAGAGTTTCTTGTCGAGTTTCGGCACGGGGCCGCCGAGATTCGCGCCATAGGTATTGAAACGGTACCGCGGCTTTACCGCACCGGCGCGATTGGTGAAGAAGTTCGTCGCGTTCAGGTCTTCGTGACGGCCGTAGTAGTAGAGATTTCCGTGATACTGCGACGTCCCGCCCTTGCTGACGATCTGGACCTGACCGCCTCCGGCACGCCCGTATTCGGCGCGATAGGAATTGAGCAGGATTCTCACCTCGGCGATCGCGTCGAGGTTGATCTGCTGCGCCATCAGGTTGCTCGCGCCGACCTCGTTCGCAATTACCCCGTCGACGATGACGTTGCTCCAGTCGCGACGTGCGCCGCCGACGTTCGGCACCGACGTGCCGAAGCTCATGCCGAGCGAGTCGACGGTGTTCTCGTAGCGGACGCCAGGCAACAGCCGCATGATGGACGTCACGTCACGTCCAAGGACCTGGACCTGCTCGATCTGTCTCGCCGTGATGACGCCACTGTGCTGTGTTTCCGCGACGTTCACCTGGCTGCCGCGGGCTTCGACGACGACGGTCTCACCGAGCCCGCCAAGTTCGAGCGTGACGGTGCCCACCGAAAGGCGCTCGCCTGCGCTCAGCACGACGTTCTTGCGCTCGTGCGTGCGGAAGCTTGGCATCTCGATCCGGACGGTGTAGCTGTTCGGCTGAAGGTTGGTGATCTGGAAGTCTCCGCGCTCGTCGGTGATAGACGTGCGCGAGTCGGTGGTGGCTTCATTGATGATCGTCAGCGTTGCGCCAGGAATGACTTGGCCTTGCTGATCGATGACGGACCCGGAGATGGTGCCAGCGACCGCCTGTGCGTCGGCGCTGCGCGCCGTGCCGAGCACCGACAGAATGGCAACGAGAACGAGTGGAAGCACACCCGAACGTATTCGCGACATTGAACCTCCTTCAAGCCCGCGGCGGGCCCGTGCGAGGGGACCCTAACGGCCGGATCAAGAGGTGTCAAGATGGCGCTCGAATATCGGTATGTGGAACGCGTGGAACAGATGGCCTGGAGGAGCGTCGTCGACGAACGAACGCCGACATCTCGGCAAAACTCCGGATTGCGCTCCTCCTGTAACGCTACAGTTTGTCGAAAATGGTAACGGCCGTCGTCTCTGATTCGGTTTCGCGATGTGAAACCATGTCAGCGGCCGTGCCCGTCAGTGGTTCGCTGGGAGCGGCGCGTGATCTCGTCGCGGACGAGCCACAGCTCGGGAAAAAACCGCACGTCGATTCGCTTGCCCAGGACTTCGACGGGCGTGCCCTGCGTGCCAATGACAGTGGCGCCGATGATGCGC
>Ga0114129_10004906_pt1 | contig 18881 bp, 13 predicted proteins | sample RhiMetdeltSRZDD1_FD_80071 | JGI IMG/M metagenome (GOLD analysis project Ga0114129, IMG submission 80071) | Populus rhizosphere microbial communities from Tennessee, USA - Rhizosphere MetaG P. deltoides SRZDD1 (version 2) (version 2) | ecosystem: Host-associated > Plants > Roots > Rhizosphere >...
AAGGCGCGCGCCTGCTCGCGGTAGTCGGGGCGCACGATCTCCAGGAAGGGCCGGCCCACGAGGCTCGCCGCCTCCGTCTCCAGAAGCTCTGCGGTGGCGGGGTTGGCGTATGCGATGCGGCCCTGGGCGTCGATCCGGAGGATGACGTCGTCCGCGCCCTCGACCAGCGACCGGAAGTGCGACTCGCCGAGACGCAGCCGGACGAGGACCAGCACCGCGACCGCCAGAGCGGCGGCTATGACGATCGCAGCGACGAGGCTCAGCGTCACTCGGGTTTCTCGAGACTCCTCAGCGAGATACAGTAGAGCGCCGCCTCGCCCGGGTCAAGACAGTGGCAAAAGCCTCAATCGATTGAGTGCCCATTTCCGGAACCCTGCTCCTGTTGGGTGCGTTCGAGGGGACAGATCCGCACACAGGAGGGTCGATTGGACTGGTTTGCTCGTGACCTCCGGATGGGCCTGCGGTTATTGATCCGGGACAAGGCCTATAGCCTCACCAGCGCCGGCACGCTCGCCCTTTGTCTCGGCGCCAACACCGCTCTTTTTTCAGTGGTTTACCACGTGCTGCTGCGCCCGCTTCCCGTACCCGAGCCCGAACGGATCCTGCTCATGAGCAACCAGTACCCGCGCGCCGGTGCGGGGGACAGCTCGAACTCCGGGGTCCCGGACTACTACGACCGCCTGCGCGAGACGACCGTTTTCGAGGAGCAGGCGCTCTTCAACACCGGAAGCGTCAGCCTCGACCAGGACGGCCGGCCCAGCCGCGTCAGCAGCATGAACGTAACCCCCTCGTACCTGCGGGTGATGCGCACACCGCCCGCGCTCGGCCGCCCGTTCGCCGAGGCTGAGGGCGAGGTCGGCAACGAGAAGAAGGTGCTGCTGAGCGACGCGGTGTGGCGGAGCCACTTCGGCGCCGACCCCGCCGCGGTCGGCCGCGAGCTCCGGATCGACGGCCAGCCCTACGCGATCGTCGGCGTGATGCCGCGGAGGTTCGAGGCGCTCGCGCCCGGAGTCAGCCTGTGGCGGCCGCTCGCCTTCACACCCGAAGAGAAGAGCGACGCGCGGCGCCACAGCAACAACTACTGGAACGTGGGACGGCTCAAGCCGGGCGCGACGCTCGCGCAGGCGCAGAGCCAGGTCGACCTCTTGAACGCCGCGAACCTGGAGCGTTTCCCGCAGTACAAGGAGCTGCTGGTCAACGCCGGCTTCCGCACCACGGTCGCCCGCCTGCCCGACCACCTGGTCCGGCACGTGAAGCCGATCCTCTACCTGCTCTGGGGCGGCGCCAGCTTCGTGCTTCTCATCGGCTGCCTCAACGTCGCCAACCTCGCGCTCGTGCGCGCCCGCGCCCGCGCCAAGGAGATGGCGACCCGGATCGCGCTCGGCGCGCCGCCCTGGCAGCTCGCGCGGCAGCTCGTGGTCGAGAACCTCGTGCTCACCGGCGCGGCGGCCGTCGCGGGCCTGGCTGTCGGCCTCATGGCCCTGCGCGCCGCCTCGGCCTTCGACTTCCAGGATCTCCCGTACGGGGCCGAGATCCGCCTCGACGCCAGTTCGGCGCTCTACGCACTGGGCCTCTCGCTCGCGATCGGGATCGTGATGGGTTTCGTGCCCCTCGCGACAGCGCTCGGCACGAGCCCGAGCGGCGTGCTGCGCCAGGAGGGCCGTAGCTCGTCCGGCGGCGGCGGCACCCGCATCTTGCGGCGCACCTTGGTCGTTGCCCAGGTGGCCTTCACCTTCGTGCTGCTTCTCGGCGCGGGCCTGCTGCTCGCGAGCTTCGCGCGTGTGCTGCAGGTGGATCCAGGTTTCGTGGCCGAGCGCGTGACCACGGCGTCCGTCTCGCTTCCCGGCTCCCGCTACGCCGACGAGGACGCGCGGCGCCGCTTCACTGGTGAGGCCCTGCGACGGGTGCGGGCGCTACCCGGCGTCGTCGCCGCCGGCGCCACCGACACGATTCCCTTTGGCGGCTCCACCAGCGACAGCGTGATCATCGCCGAGGGCTATCTGATGAAGCAGGGCGAGTCGGTGATCTCGCCCTCCCAGGTGGAGATCACACCGGGCTACTTCGAGGCGATGGGTGTCAAGCTCGCGGCCGGGCGCTTCTTCGAGGAGAAGGACACGGCCAGCTCGCTCCAGGTGGCTATCGTCGACCGGAAGCTCGCTTCGCGCTTCTGGCCGGGCCAGGATCCGATCGGCCGGCGCTTGTACTTCCCCACGGACATCAACGACCTGCTGGCCGTCAACGAGAAGACGGTGTTCTTGACCGTGGTCGGTGTGGTGGCCGACATCAAGCTGCAGGACATGACCGAGGGCGAGCGGGCGGTGGGTGCCTCCTACTTCCCGATGGCGCAGCACGGATCGCGGCTCGTGACCTTCGCAGTCAAGACGGCCGGCCGCGGCGAGGCGCTTCCGGCCGCGCTCCGGAACACGCTCGCGACGCTCGACCGCGAGCTGCCGCTCTTCGACGTGCGCACGATGGACGAGCGCAGCGAGCGCGCGCTGCTCAACCGGCGCGGGCCCGCCCAGCTCGCGCTCGGCTTCGGCGTGCTCGCCCTCTTGCTCTCGGCGGTGGGCCTCTACGGCGTGCTCGCCTACCTCGTCACGCAGCGCACGCGCGAGATCGGCATCCGCATCGCGCTCGGCAGCAGCGCGCGCGCCGTCTTCGACCTGGTGATCCGCGAGGGCCTGCTGCTGCTCGGCATCGGCTTCGCCGCCGGCGGCCTGGGCGCGCTGCTGCTGCGCGGCAGCCTCGAAAACCAGCTCTTCGGAATCCAGGCCGCGGACCTGCGCGTGATCGCCGGCGTCACGCTCGTGCTGGCGGTCGTGGCCCTCGCCGCCTGCATCCTGCCCGCGCGCCGTGCCACCCGCATCGACCCGCGCGTGGTGCTGGCCGAATGAACAGGGGCAAGCCGAGGAGCCCCACGACCTCTCGCAGCGGCTAGCGCCTGTCCCTGCCCTGCAGCTTCGCCAAGAGTCGCAAAATCTCCAGGTAGAGCCAGACAAGCGTCACCAACAACCCGAACGCCGCGTACCACTCCATGTACTTCGGCGCTCCGACCTCCGCGCCATGCTCGATGAAGTCGAAGTCGAGCACCAGGTTGAGCGCGGCGAGCACGATTACCACAAGGCTGAAGCCGATCCCGATCGGTCCGCTGTCGTGGATGTAGGGCATCGTCTTCCCGAAGAAGCTCAGCCCCATCGAAACCAGGTACACAAGCGCAATCCCGCCTGTCGCCGCCACGATGCCGAGCTTCACGTTCTCGCTCGGCCGGATCAGCCCCGACCGATAGGCCAGCAAAAGCGCGGCCAACGTCCCGAGCGTAAGCCCGACCGCATTCATGACGATGCCCGGATAACGCACGTTGAAGAGGAGCGACACGCCCCCGAGCATCAGCCCTTCGAGAGCGGCATAGAGCGGCGTCGTTACCGGAGCCCACGTCTGCTTGAAGACCGTGACCATCGCAACCACGAACCCCCCGCCGAACCCGAGGTAGATCAGCGGCAGGAACAGCGCCTGCCCAAGGACGCCGTTCCACTGCAGCGCCGCACAGCCGATCAGTATCAGCAGCGAAAGCCCGGTCTTGTTGACAGTCCCCTCGATCGTCATCGCCTCCGCCCCGTGTTCGCGAGCCACGGAGCTGAACGTCTCAGCCTTCAGCGCAGGGTTACCCGTTCGAAACATGGCCGGCCCTCCCTCTCTGAGATTCTAGGATCATCGCTCTCCTCGACCATGCTACACAGAACCACGGCCGGCCAAGACATCTCGTTACCGACCAGGGAGCCCAGTTCACCGCCCCGGCCGCATGCGCGAGTGCGACATTGACGGCGCCCCACGGCCCGCAGTAGTGTTTTCCGGGACGCCTTCCCATCCGCCAAAAAGGAGGTTTTGCCATGAGAAGTCGGACGCCCTTCCACGTCGTCGCGTTGGTGGCAGTCGTCTTTGCCGCCGCGGCCGCCCGCGCCGCAGACACTCCCAAGCCCGCCATGTCCGCGGCGAATGCTGCCGACCTCAAGTGGGTGCCGGCCGACGCGTTGCCACCGGGCGCGATGATGGCCGTGATCCATCAGAACCCGGCCAGCGGAGCCGTCGACTTCCTGATGAAGGTGAGCAGCGACTACCGCGTGCCGCCGCACTGGCACACACCAAACGAGCTGGTGACGGTCATCGACGGCACCTTCATCACCGACTCCGCGGGCATGAAACACACCCTCACCAAAGGTGGCTACATGTACCTGCCGGGCAAGACGCCGCACGAGGCTTGGTGCAAGGGCGGGTGCATGCTGCTGGTGAGCGGCGACGGGCCTTTCGACGTCAACTACCTCAATCCGGCCGACGAGCCGGCGACTTACAAGGCGATGAAGGAAAAGGCGGCGAAGGAAAAGCAGGAGAACAAATAGTCACGCGCCAATCGGTCCCGGCGCGGTCGACGTCCAGGTGCGGACCTGCGCCGCGACGTGCACCCAGAAGTCGCGCGGCTCGGCGACGCTGCGACGTCACACCACCGCGACTTTCACGTTGTGGATGGGAGGCAGCGAGTCGAAGAGGCATTTCCAGTCCTCGCCGCCGTCGCGGCCGATCCAGAGCTGTCCCGTCGTGGTTCCGAAGTAGAGCGCGGGGGACTTGAGCTCGTCGATGTCCATGGCGTCGCGCTGGACGGTGAAGAACGATTCCTTCTTCGGGAGCCCACGGGCGAGGCGCTTCCAGGATTCCCCGCCGTTCTCGCTCCGCCAGACTGCGGGCCTGGCTTCGGGGCACGTGCGCGTTTGTGGTTCGAGCGGCAGCACGTAGACCGTGTCCGGATCGTGGGGGTGAACGGCGATCGGAAAGCCAAAGTCGGAGGGTAGGCCGTTCGCGATCGAACGCCAGCTGTGGCCGTGATCGTCGCTGCGCAGGACGCCGATGCCCGGCCGCGGCCCGCCGGGGCCGTCCCAGTTCGCCCACCCGCCGTGATTCTGCATGTAGAGCCGGCCCGGCGCGTCCTTGTGGCCGACGATCTTGTGCACGCACTGGCCGAATTCGGGGTAGGCGTCGGGCGCGAACCCCGCACCCACTCCGGTATTCGAGGCCTTGAAGGTCTTCCCGCCGTCTTCGCTCAGGTAGTGGCCACCCGTGGAGATGCCGATGTGGACGCGGTTGCCGAAGCGGAGGATCGTGTGGAGACACAGCCCGCCGGCGCCGGGTTCCCACTTCCGGGAGTGCTCGTGGTTGCTGATGCCCGGTACCATCTCCCAGGAATCGCCGCCATCTTCGCTGCGGAAGAGCGACGCGGGCTCGACGCCGCAAAGAAGGTCCTTCTTGCCCACGCCTGGCTCGAGTGACCAGATGTTCGCGAGCGCGCGGCCGTCGTCCTTGGGAAAGGCCGGGGCGGACATCGTTTCCTTGAAATTCTTGCCGAGGTCGGTCGAGTACAAGAGCTTCATGCCGAAGAAGGCGTTGCAGCTCGACGCATAGATCCGTGGCGTGCCACGCGTGTCGATGAGCGTCGCGTAGACTGCGACGCCGGAGCCAAACGGACCGCGCAGCGTGAACTTTCCGCGGGACTTCGGCGCCTCGGCGACGAAGAGGCCCTTGCGAGTCCCGATCGTGACGATCATGCGTTCCGGCATCTCTAGCCTCCTGAGACCGCGGGAAGGATCGCGATCACGTCACCGAGGCGAAGCGGCGTATCGATCCCCTGCAGGTCGCGGATGTGATGCATGTTGACGAACAAGTTCACGTGGCGGCGAACCGCACCCGTCTCGTGGCACACGCTCCTGTACAGCGCTGGAAAGCGCTCTTCGATGGACGCGAGGGCGCCGCGCACGGTCGAAGCCTCGAGCGGCAGCCTGGACTGCCCTCCGCACGCGTCGCGCAGCATCGAGGGTACGTGGATCTGCACCAGCGGCGCAGTGCTCATGGATTTCACTGTACTACGCGGGCTAGCGTAAGCCGCGCGCGTCCTCTCTCGCAAACACCTACGAAGCCGCCAGAAGCGAGGTTCCTCGCGACTTCGCGTTCGGGGATCGCATCGTTTGACAGCGCGACCGGGCCGGGGATAGCGTCCGCGCCATCCACCGGAGGAGCATCGATGATCCCGCGCCGGCCGTCCCCGTCTGTCCTTGCCAGCGTTCTCGCGCTGGCTCTGCTGCCGCAAGCGGCAGCCCAGTCTCCCGACACGCCCGAGCCGGGCTCGAGCGAGGCAATTGCGGCCGCGACCACCGAGGCGCGCTTCGTGACTCCCTGGGTCTCGTACGTGCCCGACCAGCCCGGCGTGCCATCGCCCACCAAGCACCTCGGTCACATCGTGGGCGCGCCGGGCGAGCTCTCCAACACCACGAAGATCTATTCCTACTACCGCGCGCTCGCGGCGGCGACGCGGCGCGTGCGCGTCGAGGTGATCGGGAAGTCCGAGGAAGGGCGCGAGATCCTGCTCGTGTTTGTGGGTGACGAGAAGACCCTCGACGAGCTCGAGACGCACCGCAAGGCGATGGCCGAACTGGCCGACCCGCGCCGGATCGACGAAGGCGCTGCCGAAGCGCGGATCACGTCCGTGAAGCCGGGCTACCTGCTCCACGGCGGGCTGCACTCCGGAGAGACGGGCTCGCCCGAGATGCTGATGGAGCTCGCGCACCGGATCGCCGTCTCGGAGGCGCCGCACATCCGCGAGATCCGCGACCGGCTGATCGTGCTGATCAACCCGGTGGCCGAACCCGACGGCCGCGACCGCATGGTCGACTGGTTTTACCGCCACCTGAAGGGCAAGACCGACTTCGAGAACCTGCCGCCGCTGTCGCCGCCCTACTGGGGCAAGTACGTGCGCCACGACAACAACCGCGACGCGATCCAGCGCAAGCTCGCGCTCACGCGCGCGACGCAGGACGCATACATGCGCTGGCTGCCGCTCGTGGTGCACGACCTGCACGAGTCGGTGCCGCTGCTCTCGATCTGGACCGGCACCGGCCCCTACAACACCAACCTCGACCCGAGCGTCTACAGCGAATGGCACACGATCGCCTTCCAGGAGGTCGCGACACTCACGTCGATGGGCCTGCCGGGCGTCTGGACCTACGGCTTCGGCGAGGGCTTCGCCCAGGTCTACCAGGACTCGGTGGCGATCAATCACAACGGGATCAGCCGCGGCTACGAGACCTTCGGCAACGCCACTGCCGAGACGGTCGATCGCGTGATCGACGGCGAGCGCAACCGCTACACCGGCAGGCCGGTGACCGAGCCGGACTGGTACCGGATGGTTCCGCCGCCGAAGAAGCTCAAGTGGTCGCTGCGCAACAACACCAACTACATGGAGACGGCCGTGCTGGCGGCGCTCCAGTACACGGCGCGCAACGCGGGCGAGATGCTGCGTAACTTCTGGCGGCGTGGAAGCGCCGCCGTGCGCAAGGGCCAGGGCGAGAAGCCGTACGCGATCGTGATCCCCGAGAAGCAGGACGACAAGAAGCGCCTGGCGCGGCTCGTCAACTTGCTGCGCGAGCACGCGATCGAGGTCTCGCGAGCGCAGGCCGCGTTCAAGGTCCAGGAAGGCGACTACCCCGCCGGGACGTTCGTGGTGCGTCTCGACCAGCCATACCGCGGCTTCGCGCTAGACCTGCTCACGCCGCAGAAATACCCGGCGGACAAGGCGCCCTACGACGCCTACGACGACGTCGCCTGGGCGCTCCCGGTGGCGCTCGGAGTCGAGGTCAAGGCGATCGAGGACGAATCCGTGCGCCAGGTCGCACTCGAGCCTGTCTCGGCGCCGGTGGTCTACAAGGGCCTGGTGCCCGGCGAGGCCGCCTGCTACCTGATCCGCGACTCCGGCCAGGAGGCGCTGCTCGCGGCCCGCGTCCGGCTCGCGGGTTTCAAGGTCGAGGCGGCCGAGAGGGCCTTCGCTTCCGACGGCAAGGACTATCCCGCGGGCTCGTGGATCGTGACCGCGCAGCCGGCGCTGCGCTCCGCGCTCGAGAACGTAGCCGCGGAGCTGGCGGTCGACTTCGACGCCGCGAGCGCCGTGCCCGACGTCAAGCGGCACCTCCTCGACCTGCCGCGTCTCGCGCTGCTGCAGACCTGGAGCGACACGCAGTCGGCGGGCTGGGTGCGCATGATCTTCGACGAGCAGAAGCTCCCCTACACCCTGATCATGGACGAGGACGTGCGCAGGGGCGCCTTGCGCGAGCGCTTCGACGTGATCCTGTATCCCGACACCGGGCGCAGCCTGAAGGACATCGTGAACGGCATCGACCCGCGCCACGCGCCGCTCGCGTTCACCAAGACGGCGCAGTTCCCGACCCACGGCACGCCCACGGCGACGGCGGATATAACCGGCGGCCTCGGCTGGTCGGGCGTCCAGAACGTCGAAGACTTCGTCCGCAGGGGCGGCGTGCTGGTGACGCTCGGCGGCGCTTCGACCTTGCCGCTCGACGGCGGCATCGCCCGGGACGTCCGGCGTGCGAGTGTCAAGAACCTCGTGAACCCCGGCAGCCAGCTGCGGGCGCGCTTCCGCCGCACGGACCACCCGCTCGCCTACGGCTACGCCGAGACCACGTCGGCCTTTCGCGAGGGCGGGCCCGTCTACGCGGTGCGCCGCGTGGACGAAGGGCGCGTCGTGCTGCAGTGGGGCACGAAGCTCCCCGAGGAGAAAGAAGAGGAAGAGGAGCTCAAAGCCAAGGGCGAGGACGAGAAGTCGAAGGACAAGCCGAAGGAGCCGCCACTCGTGGTGAGCGGCGGGATCAAGGGCGGCGACGAACTCGTGGGCAAGCCGGCGCTCCTCGACATCGAGGTCGACAAGGGCCGCGTGATCGCCTTCGACTTCGACCCGATCCACCGCTACCAGACCGAGTTGGACTTCCGCCTGGTCTGGAACGCGATCCTCAACTGGAACGACCTGCCGCCAACGCCTGCACGCTGATCCGCCGCCCGCCCGGGCCCGCAGGCTCGCCAGGGACCGCTGAACTCAGCCAGTCTCGCGCGAGCGCGGGAGGGGTGGCTTTGCGTCGGACTCCTTCTCCGCGTCTTCGAGCACCGAGGACGCGGGCGCCTCGACCAGGTCGAGCGATCCGGGTTCGCCATCTGCAAGCGAGAGCGCGCCCGCGGCGCCGGTGGCGAGCGAGAGCTGCCCTGGCTCGGCGCCCGCGAGGCGCGACTGGATCTCGGCGATCGCCTGGCGGGCCGCCCCTCGCAGCGCGCCTCTGCGCTCGCCCGCTTCGCGCAGTGTGACCACCGAAGCCACCGTCCCCGCCCGGCCAAGCGCGCGCGCCGCGGCGACGGCTATGGCCTCGTCCTCGCAGCCGAGCGCTTCACGCAGCAGCCTTTCCGTCCCGGGCCCGCGCCGGCCGAGGACGGTGAGGCACGCATCAGCCGTCTGCGGGCTCTTCGCGCCGCTGAGCGCACGCCGCAGCGCAGCCTCGGCCACCTCGTCGGACAGGCGGTGGCCGAGCGCCTCGACGGCGCGCGCAGTACACGAGTCCGACGTCGCGTGGTCGACGAGGTCGAGAAGCGTCTCGCGCCCTTCGTTGCCAAGCGCCATGGCCGCGCGCAGGCGCACCTCCTCGCTCGGGTCCTGGCGGGCGGCGCGGAGCGCCTTGCGGGTCGCCGCGTGGTCCTTGAACTCCCGCACCAGAATGAGCAGGCGGTTGAGGCGGGCGGCGGCCTCGGGATCGCGGGGCAAGTTCGCGGCGATGCGAGCCGCCAGGTCCGGTGGCGCCACGAGAAGCTGCGCCACCTCGAGCACGCGCTCGAGGATCTCGGGAGTCCGCTCGCGGTTCCAGTCTCTGACCTTGACCTCCAACACGCCTCGCTGGAGTGACGCTTCCACCTTCACGGGGACGTCCGCCACCTGCCCGCGCAACAGCGCTGACAGGCGCCGGCGCGTTTCCGGTTCGAGGATCGCCAGCGCGAGCGGCTCAGCCCCCTGAACGTAGTACTCGGCGTCGAACGCGGCGTCGCCCGTCTCGATCTCGCGTTCGCCGATGAATTGTGTCTCGATCGCCGTCCCGAGACCCTCGTGGCGCAGCGACAATCCGCCTGCGCCGTGGCCCAGGCCGCTGACGAGGATCCGCGTGCCGCGCTCGTGCTCTCCCCGAAAGTCCTCGAAGCGCACTTCGAGAGTCCCCGCTCGTCCGCTCAGGGAGGGGCTTTCGAAGAGCCCGCCTTCGGTCTCGATAACGTCCGCGAGCTTCGCGCGCCGGGCGACCAAGCGCCAGGCCTGACGTTGTTCCCGCTGCCGCCGCCGAGCGTCCGCGAGGTACGCAATCGACCACCCGATGCCGGCGACCGCGAGAAAGAGGATCGTGTCCACGGTTCCGATTATCCTCCCCGCCCACGGGAACTACCCCTCGCGCGCGCGGCCGGGCTCGTCGCGTGCCTGGTCCCGGCCCGTCGTGCGGCCCGGCTCGATCCGACCGGCGCGCCGCGGTGTGACTAGGCCAAGTCGAAGAGCAAAAGCTCGGCGTCGTCCCCGCGCCCCGCGAGCCGAACGGCGGGCTCTTCCGACAGCGCCGCTCCGTCACCCGCCCCGAGCGGGTGGCCATCGAGCGCGACCGAGCCGCGCGCGACGTGGAGCCAGACGTGCCGTCCGGGTGCGATTGGGTAGACGCGCTCGCGCCCCTCGGCGAGCCGCGTCATCCAGAGCTCCATGTCCTGCTGCACCTGGATCGAGCCGTCGCGGCCATCGCGGGCCGCGAGCAGCAGGAATCGCTCGCGCGCCGCGTCCGCGTCGAAGGGCTTCTGGTCGTAGCGCGGCTCGAGTCCGCGGGTGTCCGGTACCACCCAGATCTGCAGGAAGTGCACGGGCTCGCTCTTGGAGGCGTTCTGCTCGCTGTGCGACACGCCGGTTCCGGCACGCATGAACTGGATTTCGCCGGGGCGGATGACGCCGCCCCCGCCGGCGCTGTCCTTGTGCTCGAGCCCGCCTTCGAGGACATAGGAGAGGATCTCCATGTCGCGGTGGCCGTGCGTCCCGAAGCCCGCCCCCGGCTGGACCCGGTCGTCGTTGATGACGCGCAGCCTGCGGAAGCCCATGTGGCGCGGGTCGTGGTAGTCGCCAAACGAGAAGGTGTGCCGGCTGTCGAGCCAGCCCCAGTCGGTGCGGCCGCGGTCGGAGGCGCTGCGGATCGCGATCACGATGTCTCCTGCTTGTTCCTCCATCATAGTCAGGCCGCCGGCACGGGGCACCACCCTCGAACCCAATCCCGTCCCGTTCGTCCGTTGACTAGTCCAGGCCGTCATCTTGAAATGAAGTTAGACGACAAGATGCGGATGTCGCCTCCCGCGCGAGACGCCTATCGTGTCGCTTGGGAGGCTCATATGATGCAGTCGGCTGAGGTGATGGCGAAGACGTCTGAAGCGCAGAGCGTCGACCCGCAGGCGGCCTGGACGGCGGTGCTGGCACGCGACGGGCGCTACGACGGACGCTTCGTCTACGCGGTTCGCTCCACCGGGATCTTCTGCCGGCCCAGCTGCCCATCGCGGCGGCCGCACCGGCGTCATGTCGCGTTCTACGACGGGCCCGCGAGCGCGCGCGCAGCGGGCTTCCGCGCGTGTCGCCGCTGCACGCCCGAGGCAGTGTCGGCCGCGACTCGCGCGATCGAGCGCGTGCGGGCGCACATCGACGCGCATCTCGACGAACGGCTGACGCTCGCGGAGCTCGCGAGCGTGGCCGGGCTGAGCCCGAGTCACCTGCAGAAGGTGTTCCAGGCCGCGCTCGGCCTCTCGCCGCGCGACTACGTGCGGCTGCGACGGGCAGAGCGCTTCAAGGCGGAGGTCCGGTCGGGCCGCAGCGTGACCGACGCGCTCTACGAGGCCGGCTACGGGTCGGGCAGCCGGCTCTACTCGGACGCGAACGCGCGGCTCGGCATGACGCCTGGCGCCTACAAGCGCGGCGGGGCGGGCGAGACGGTGCGCTTTTCGACGGCGGCGTCCAAGCTCGGCCGCGTGCTGGTCGCGTCGACCGAGCGAGGGCTGTGCGCGGTCCAGCTCGGCGAGTCCGACGTGGCGCTCGAGGCGGCGCTGCGAAAGGACTACCCGCGCGCCGAGGTCGAGCGTGACGATCGCGTACTGAAGCCCACCTTGGCCGCGATCCTGGCCCACCTCGACGGGGACGTCCCGCGACTCGACCTGCCTCTCGACGTTGCGGCCACGCGCTTCCAGTGGCGCGTGTGGCGCAGCTTGCAGCAGATCCCGTACGGCGAGACCCGCTCCTACGCCCAGGTGGCGAACGAGCTCGGACAGCCCAGGGCCGTGCGCGCCGTGGCCCGCGCCTGCGCCAGCAACCGCGTGGCGCTCGTCGTGCCGTGCCATCGCGTGGTCCGGAAGGATGGATCGCTCGGCGGCTATCGCTGGGGAGTTTCGCGCAAGCGCCGACTCCTCGAGCAGGAGAAAGGCAGTCGTTAGCGCGGTCAGCCCGCCGCCGTGGCCGAAGCAGTGGGTGACGTAGCTTCAGCGCCCGGACGCTCTACTTCTTCTTCCGGCTCAGGTTCTCCCAGACGTCGACCCAGCTCTCGGTTCGCTGACCGTCGACCTGGAAGTTGCCGGTGACGATGTCGCCGTCGCCGTCTCCGTCGACGTCGCCAACGTCGAGCGACGCGTGGTAGCCACCCTTTTCGAGCGTGTGACGCTCGAACCGGCCCGGAGCCACCTGTTCGAGCCAGACGAGGGACGGCAGCGGCCTGCCGTAAGTCTTCATGCCTGGGATGAGGGTGCAGGCCACCACGTCGAGGTCGCCGTCGACGTCGAGGTCGACCGCCTGGGCTCGGTGCACGCCGTTGATCGCGGCCAGCTTGTGCTCGGTGAAGGGGAAAGTGCCGCGGTTCTCGAGCCACGCTATTCCGTGGTACGGCTTCAGCAGGAACTCGTCGAGCATGTCGCCGTTCGTGAGCAGCACGTCCACGTCGCCGTCCTTGTCGAGGTCATGGAGCTCGATGCCCGAGCTGCCCCAGCCCGGATGAGGCGCTTTGTAGACTGCCTTGGGTTCGAACGCGCCCTTGCCCTGGTTCACGAATGCCACGACCGTTTCGTGGTGCTGCGAAATGAGGTCGACGAAGTCGGGCCTCCCGTCCTTGTCGAGGTCGCTGACGGGGACGTGGATCGACCCTTGGCGCCAGTCGACCTCGCGAGGCACGAAGAGCGGAGAGGACCAATCGATCGTGCGGTTCTCGAGGAGCAGCGTCGCTCCCACTGTGCGCCATCCGAAGGCCGCTACCACCAGGTCGAGGTCTGCGTCCCCATCGAAGTCGGCGGCCTGCACATCGGCGATCCTGGGGAGGCCCCCGGCCAGCATCGTGTTCCGGAAGCTGCCGTCCGCCTTGCCCTTCAGCCACACGACGCTGCCGTCCGTGTGGTCTCCCGGAGTCACGCCGCCGAGGTTCGCCACGAGCAGGTCCAGGATCCCGTCCTTGTCGAGGTCCACGGCTTCGCTGTGGCAAGGGTTCGGGACTCGGGCCACGATCTCGAGCCTGGCGTCAGGCCTGGCGGGCGATCCTCGCAGCACGAGGCCGCTCCGCATGTCGACGGCGATCACCTCGAGCGGGCGCTCGGGCCTCAAGCTGAAAAGGCGAACGTTGGCGACGAGCGGCTGCGGGCCGCCGGCCACGCCCAGCGAATGCCGTGCGAACGGTACCGGCCCGTCCGTCGGCTCCGGCCACTCGACCGGAGCGGGCAGCTCGCGGGGGGCCGCACGCGCGTAGTACTCCAGGATGTCCCCGATCGGCGGGTCGAGGGGAACCGACGTTCCTTTGGGGGCTCCAATGCTGTCAACGGCCAGACTCAGCATCTCGAAGATCGTCTCGTTCCACTTGGCGCTGGGCAGGATTTCGGGCGGCGGAAACGCGTGGCACACGCTGCAGGCTTCACGGGCGGCGGCCTCACCCCGAGCGGGAGTGGCTTGCACGGGGTCGGCGTTGCTCTTCCCCCAGCTGGCAAGCGCCGCTACGACCACCGCAGGCAGAGCGAGCAAAGTGCGGGCCGTCGCCGTCATGATGGCCAGAATGTTATGCCCGAACGCGTCGGAGTTCGATCGTAGGCCGTACCCGGAGAATAGACGCGACGACGCCGGGCTGGTAGTTTTCGACGATGGGACAGAGCGCCCTCCATCTCTTCACGCCTACCGCCTGCCTGCTGGCCGCGGCCCTCCGCGCGCTTGCGAGCCCGGCACCGGCGCAGCCCTTCGACCCGATCGCCTTCGAGCTCGTGAAGGCGAGCGGCATCGATTTCGTCACGAACTCGGGACGCACGCCGCACCGCCACCAGCCCGAGACGATGGTCGCCGGCGTCGCGCTCTTCGACTTCGACAACGACGGCCGGCTCGACGTGTTCCTGACCAACGGCGCGAGGATGACGGCGCTCGACAAGAGCGAGGCCGGCTACTGGAACCGCCTCTACCGCAACCTCGGAAACTGGAAGTTCGAGGACGTGACCGAGCGCGCTGGAGTGAAGGGCCACGGCTACGACAACGGCGTCGCCACGGGCGACTACGACAACGACGGCTTCGCCGATCTCTTCGTGGCGGGGCTGCGCGAGAACGTCCTCTACCGCAACCGGGGCGACGGCACCTTCGAGGACGTGACGGCAAGCGCGGGCCTCAAGAACCCGGACCCCGACTACGGCACGCTCTGGGCCGTGGCGGCCGCGTTCTTCGACTACGACAGGGACGGCGACCTCGACCTCTTCGTCTCCAACTACGTGATCTGGGACCCGCAGACCGAGCCGCTCTGCGGGCCGAAAGGCGCGGAGCACGACTACTGCCACCCGAAGAACTACAAGGGCCTGCCGAACTCGCTCTTCCGCAACGAGGGCAACGGCCGCTTCAGCGACGTGTCGAAGGCGTCGGGGATCCGCTCGGTCGTGGGCAAGGGGATGGGCCTGGGCATCGCCGACTTCGACCGCGACGGCTTCTGCGACGTCTTCGTCGCGAACGACACCGAGCCCAACTACCTGTTCCGGAACCATGGCGACGGGACGTTCGAAGAGATCGGCTTCGTTGCGGGCGTCGCCTACCCCGAGTCGGGACGGCCGCTCTCCGGGATGGGTGCGGATGCTCGGGACATCGACGACGACGGCAAGCCCGACGTGTTCCACACGGCGCTCTCGGGCGAGACGATGCCCGTCTTCCAGAACCAGGGGAAGGGCAGCTTCGTGGAGATGACCGCGCGCGCCGGGGTTGCTTCGCTCACCCTGTCGCGGGCGGGCTGGGCCAACGCCATCGTCGACTTCAACAACGACGGGCACAAGGACCTGTTCGTGGCCGGCGGAGACGTGATGGACCCGACCGGCGAGTTTCGCGAGAAGGTCAAGCAGACGAACCTGGTGATGGCGAACCTCGGCGGCTTCCGCTTCGCCGACGCCACCCCGGGAGCCGGCACGGACTTCGCTAGCCGGCAAGCCACGCATCGCGGCGCCGCGTTCGGGGACCTGGACGACGACGGGCGCGTGGACGCGATCGTGACGGCGCTCGACGAGGGCGTCGAGCTGTGGCGCAACGTGAGCCCCGCCCCCAACCGCTGGCTGGCCGTGCGCACGGTCGGGAAGCGCAGCAACCGCGACGGGATCGGCGCCGAGATCAAGCTCACCACCGCCTCCGGCGTGCGTCACGGGCACGTGAACACCGCGGTCGGCTACGGCGGTGCGTCGGACATCCGCGTCCATTTCGGGCTTGGAAAGGACGCGACGGTCACGAAGCTCGAGGTGCGCTGGCCGAGCGCGGCGCTTTCGGTGCTCGAGGGCGTGGCGCCCAACCAGGTGCTGGTGGTGAAGGAACCCGAGAAGTGAGGCGACGGCTGGCCGTGGCCGCTCTGGGCACTGCGCTCTTCGGCTGGGCGGCGGCGGGGCGTGTGCGCGAGGCCTTTGGCCAGGCGGCTCCCGTGGTCACGCCCAGCGTCAGCTTCAGGGACGCGGCCGGCCGGTCGAGCTTCACGTACACCTCGAACAACGACTTCCGCGAGCGCAAGTATTTTCCCCAGCCGATGTGCGGCGGGATCGCGCTCGTCGACTACGACGGCGACGGGAAGCTGGACATCTTCTTCACCAACGGCGCGCGGCTCCCCGAGCTGACGCGACCCGACTCCTCGTATTGGAGCTGCCTGCTGCGGGGCCGCGGCGACGGCAGCTTCGAGGACGTGACCGAGCGGGCCGGCGTCGCCGGGAAGAACCTCGGCTTCTCTTTCGGCGTCGCCGCCGCCGATGTCGACAACGACGGCGACACCGACCTCTTCGTCGCGAACGCGGGACCGAATGCGCTCTACCAGAACAACGGCGACGGAACGTTCACGGACGCGAGCAAGGGTTCCGGCCTGGACAAGAAGCCGAAGGACCTCCTCTCGGTGTGCGCGGCGTTCCTCGACTACGACAATGACGGCCTTCTCGACCTCGTGGTCACGCACTACACCTACTGGAGCCCCGCCACCGACCGCCGCTGCACGACACCGGACGGCGAGATCTACTGCTCCCCCGGCAGCTACAAGAGCGTTCCGATGAGCCTCTACCGCAACCTCGGGGGCGGCCGCTTCGAGGACACGAGCGTCAAGTCGGGCATCGCGTCGGTGGCCGGCAAGGGCATGGGAATCGGCGTCGCCGACTTCGACGGCAACGGCTTCCCGGACGTCTTCGTGGCGAACGACACCGAGCCCAACTTCCTGTTCATGAACCGGGGTGACGGGAGCTTCGAAGAAAGATCATGGAGCTGGGGCATTGCCTACGACGAGCAGGGCGCCGTCGTGTCCGGGATGGGGGCCGACGCCCGCGACTACGACGACGACGGCTGGCCTGACGTGTTCTACAACAACCTGCAGTCGCAGATCTGGGCTCTTTTCCACAATGAGGGCGGAGCCCACTTCCGCTACGCGTCGCCGCGCACGGGGATCGCGCGCCTGTCGCGCCCCTTCTCCGGCTGGAGCACGCAATTCGTCGACTACGACAACGACGGCTGGAAGGACCTCTACTCGGCTAATGGCGACGTCGACTACATCGGCCCCAACTCCGCGCAGCAGGACACGCTGTTCCACAACGTCTCCGGCCAGCAGTTCGTCGACGTGTCGCAGGGCCTCGGGCCCGACTTCAGCGCCAAGGGCTATCAGCGCGGCTCGGCGGTTGGGGACCTGAACGCTGACGGCTTCCCCGACCTGGTTGTCACGACGCTCAACAAGCGTCCGCGCATCCTGCTCAACTCCGGCGGCAACGGGAACCACTGGCTCTGGCTCGAGCTCGTGGGGCGCAAGAGCAACCGCGACGCCCTCGGAGCCAAGGTCAAGCTCACGACCGCGAGCGGGCGGGTGCTGCACAGCCAGGTCTCGCCGAGCTCGGGCTTCATGTCCTCGAGCGACAAGCGCCTGCACTTCGGGCTCGGGCGCGAATCGGCCGCGAAGGCGATCGAGATCCGCTGGCCGAGCGGGAAGGCGCAGACGCTCGAGCAGGTGAAGGCCGACCGCGTGCTGCGGGTCGAAGAGCCATGACGCGAGTCGCCACGGCGCTTCTGGCACTGGTCCTGCTCGCGGCCCGGACGGCTGCCATGCAGGCGCCGGCCACCGCGACGCCTGCCACGACACCGGCCGCCGAGTCGCCCGCCGCGATCGCAGCGCGCGCGCTCGCGCTCCAGAAGCAGGGCCGTCTCGCGGAGGCCGCCGAGGCGTACCAGCGGTTTCTGGTTCTGGCGCCTGCGAGCTGGGAGGCGCACTCCAACCTGGGTGTCGTCTACGCGCAGCTCGGGCGCCACGAGGACGCCGTCCGCGAGTACCGGGCGGCGCTCGCCCAGAAGCCCGCCCAGGCCGTGGTGCGCTACAACCTGGCGCTGGCGCTCGTCAAGGCGGGCCGAACGGCCGAGGCCGCGGCCGAGCTCGAGACGATCCTGAAGGCGCAGCCCGACCACAAGCCGGCTTCGCTGCTGCTCGCCGACTGCCGGCTGCGCCTTGGGGAGTGGAAGCAGGTCATTGCGATCCTCGACCCGCTGCTCGAGAAAGACCCGGAGAACGCGGCGATCCTGTACATGATCGGGACCGCGCTCATGCGCGACAAGCAGTACCCGCGCGCGCAACGCGTGCTCGACCGCATCCTCAGCCGCGGCGACTCGGCCGAGGCGCACCTGCTGCTGGCGCTCGCTAGCCGCGAGGCCGAGGACGACCTCGCCGCGCGCCGCGAGCTCGACAAGGCGCTCGCGCTCAACCCACAGCTTCCCACGGCCAACGCCATGCTCGGCGCGGTGCTGATGAACATGGGCGAGCACGGCGCGGCCGCGGAGGCCTTCGAGCGTGAGCTGCGCGTGAACCCCAATGACCCCCAGGCGCACCTGCTGCTCGGGGTCATCCGCCGGCAGGAGTTCGAGCTCGAGGCCGCACGCCTCCACCTCGAAAAGGCGCTCGCGCTATGGCCGGCAAACCCCGGCGTGCGCTATCAGATCGCGCTCGTGGACGTCGCCGCGGGCCGGCTGGAGCCGGCGCGTCTGAGCCTCAAAGCGCTCGCCGCCGCGCACCCGCAGTGGAGCGAAGCCCACGTTTCGCTCGCGACGGTCTACTACCGGCTGGGTCGCAGGGAAGACGGGGACCGCGAGCAGGCGATCGTGCGCGAGCTCGCGCGCGAGAAGGCCGCCCGCGAGAAGGAGCAGCAGGCCGCCGCTCCGCCACCCTGAGCGACGATCACTCGCGCACGCTCAGGTAGCGGTCGGCCTTCAGGTTCTCGAGCACGCTGCGACCGCCGCCCGGCCATTCCACCTCGAGCCGGCTCACGCGCGAGGCGTCGCCGAGGCCGAACAGCAAGCGCCGGTCGGACGCCGAGCAGTAGCTGGTTCCGCCGAGGAGCGTGCGGGTGCGACGCAGCGCTCCGGCCACGACCGTGACGCGTGCGCCCACCGCGTCGCGGCTGCGGCGGCGCCCCTCGAGCGCGATGCCGATCCAGTGCCGGCGGTTGCCGCCGTCGTTGCGCAGCAGCAC
>Ga0114129_10004909_pt1 | contig 18875 bp, 22 predicted proteins | sample RhiMetdeltSRZDD1_FD_80071 | JGI IMG/M metagenome (GOLD analysis project Ga0114129, IMG submission 80071) | Populus rhizosphere microbial communities from Tennessee, USA - Rhizosphere MetaG P. deltoides SRZDD1 (version 2) (version 2) | ecosystem: Host-associated > Plants > Roots > Rhizosphere >...
TAGATGACGGCGCCCATGCTCGCCGGCCTCCGCGTCATCGACGCCGCCAGCTTCATCGCGGGGCCGGTGGCGACCACCATCCTCGCCGACCTCGGCGCCGACGTCGTGAAGATCGAGCCGCCCGACGGTGACCTCTACCGTCATCGCACGCGCGGCCCCGGCGTCGCCGAGAGCCCCTACAACTATCGCTGGATCGTGGATAACCGCACCAAGCGCGGCCTCGCCCTCGACCTGCGCAAACCGGCGGCGCAGGCGGTGCTGCACCGTCTGGTCGAGCGTGCCGACGTGTTCGTCACCAACACGCCGCTCGATTCGCGCGCACGCCTCCGCATCCGCTGGGACGATCTGCGTCCGCTCAACGCGCGGTTGATCTACGCCTCGATCACCGCCTACGGCGAGCATGGCGGCGAGGCCGCGCGCGCCGGCTTCGACGCCACCGCGCTGTGGGCGCGCACCGGCCTCATGGATCTGAGCCGCGCGTCCGCGGACGCGCCACCGGTGCGCTCGCTCCCCGGGATGGGAGATCATCCCACCGGCGTCACGCTGTTCGGCGCCATCATGGCGGCGCTCTACCAGCGCGAGCGGACCGGACACGGCACGATGGTCTCCACGTCACTCATGGCCAATGGCCTCTGGTGGAACGCGATCCAGGTCCAGGCCGCGCTCTGTGGAGCGCGCGTGGAGTTGCGGCCGCCGCGCGAGGAGGCCGCCACCGCGCTCGCGAATCTCTACCGCGGCGGCGACGGCCGCTGGTTCGTGTTGAACGTGATCGCCGAAGAGCGCGACTGGCCGCGGCTGCTGGAGGCCATCGAGCGGCCGGACCTCGCGGACGATCCCCGCTTCGCGGCCATGCCGGCGCGCCACGCCAACGCCCGCGCGCTCATTTCGGTGCTCGACGCCGTCTTCGCGGCACGACCGTGGGCCGAATGGCGAAAACGCCTCGACGCGGCCGGGATCACGTTCGGCGTCGTCGGCACGGTGGACGACGCGCGTGACGATCCCCAGATGGTCGCGAGCGGCGCCCTCGTTCCCATCGAGGACCCGCGCGCCGGCGCCCGGCTCACCGTCGCGAGCCCGCTGTGGCTGGAAGGTCAGGAGAAGGTTCCGCCGCGCTACCCGCCCGACCTCGGCGAGCACTCGGTGGAGATCTTGGGTGAGCTCGGCTATGCCGACGACGAGATCGATCGCCTGCTCGCCGCGCGCGCGGTCGTCCAGGGCAAGCCCTCGCCCTGAACCGTGTCCGGGCGTACTTACCGCTGACCCCGTGCCTCTGAACCGCGTCCGCCGATACTTACCGCGGAGGTAATGGCGTCCGCTCTCCACGCGCGTACACTCGCGCCCTGGAGGTGATCGACATGCCGGTGAGGGTCAATCCGGGACACGCCGCGACGAACGCGGGCACGGATGTCAGGACGCGTCCGTTCGGACAGGTACTGCGACAGTGGCGCCTGGCCCGACGCATGAGCCAGCTCACGCTCGCCACCGAAGCGGAGATCTCGTCCCGTCATCTGAGCTTCCTGGAGACGGGTCGCGCCCAGCCGAGCCGGGAGATGGTCCTGCTCCTCGCGAGCGTCCTCGACGTGCCCCTGCGTGACCAGAACCTTCTCCTCACGGCGGCGGGCTATGCGCCGATCTACCGCGAGACCGCGCTCGGGGCGCCCGAGCTCGGTCAGGTGCAGCAGGCCCTGCGCTTCATGCTGCAGAAGCAGGAGCCCTACCCCGCGGTCGTCGTCGATCGGCACTGGAACATCCTGATGCAAAACGCGGCGGGCGGTCGAATCTTCGGCCTCTTCCTCGATCGCGAGGCGATGGCGGAGGTGCCGGGACCACCGAACGCCATCCGCATGACGTTTCATCCGCGCGGGCTGCGCCCGTACCTCGTGAACTGGGAAGCGCTGGCGGGGCCCCTCATCCAGCAGGTCCATCGCGAGGCGGTGGGCGGGATTCCCGACGAAGGCACGCGGCGCCTCCTCGAGGAAGTCGTGAGCTATCCGGGTGTGCCCGCCCGCTGGCGCACGCCGGACGCCAACGCACACTCGACCGCGGTGCTGCCGTTCACCTTGCGCAAGGGCGACCTCACGTTGCGATTCTTCACGACCATCGCGACGCTCGGCACGCCGCAGGACATCACGCTTCAGGAGCTGCGCGTGGAGTGCTTCTTTCCCGCCGACGCGGCGACCGACGAACGCGCACACGCCCTCGCCGAAGCGGCGGGCGAGCTCACCACGCGAAGCCGAAGCGCTGGCGCATGAGCTGCAGATATGCGTCGTCCGACATCTCGCGCCCGGTCGCCACGTACTCTTCGTCGCTCGTGCGCTGGCGACCGGCGGCGATGAGCCGCGCGTCCTCGCCCACCAGATAGCGGAGCTTCGGCTCGCCCGTCGTCACCGCGTCGTGGATGACGCGGGCGACGTCCGCGGGCTGGCTCGGCGTCTTCATCTGCATCTGGTAGAAGAGCAGCAGCCGGCGCACGTGGACCGCGTACGGCGAGGTTGGATCGGCGAAGCGCCGCGCCTTGCTGAAGATCGGGGTGACGACGACGCCGGGCTCCACGATCGCGACGCGGATTCCGAACGCCACCACTTCCTGGGCGAGGGCCTCGCTCGCCGCCTCCAGCGCGTGCTTGACGGCGCAGTAGTGACCGTGGCCGGCGATGGAGACCACGCCCCCGATCGAGCTCACGTTCACGATCGCGCCGCTCCGCCGCTCCCGCATGCCCGGCAGCACGGCCTGGATGGTGCGGATCACGCCGAAGTAGTTCGTCTCGAACAGCGTCTTCGCCCAATCGACGGGAACGTCCTCGATGGCGCCCCCGCCTCCGATGCCGGCATTGTTCACGAGCACGTCGATGCGGCCGGAATGGCGGAGCACCTCGCCCACGGCCGCCGACACCGACGCCGCGTCGTCCACGTCGAGCGCCACCGGGCGGACCGGCAATTTCTCGGCCGCGATGGCCTGGCTGAGCTCGGTGGCGGCGGCCGGCTTGCGCACACCGGCGTGCACGTCGTGGCCGAGCCGGCCGAAGTGAAGCGCGGTGGCGAGGCCGATGCCGGTGCTGCAGCCCGTGATCAAGACGACGGCCATGGGAATCCTCCTCTTCGTGATCGGGCGACAAGCTTACACGAAGCCCCGGAGCTCGAGCCCGCGCTGGCGAAGTCCGCGCGCTCCGACCGCGCGTCGCGCTGACACCTCGCCCATGAATCGAGCGGGGTGCCAGCGTGGCGGCACGCCTCAGGCCGCCGATTCCTTCGGGAGCTCCCCGAAGAAACCGGTGATGCGGCGGAGCCGGCCGTCGGGCGCGAGGCCGCCGACATCGATGCCGGCCACGACCACGCTGCCGTTCGGCGCGGCGAGCTCCCAGCCGAACCGGAGCTGGTCGTGATGCACATCCACGCCGCTCACGCGGCGGAACCGGTGCTCGGGAAAGCGAGCGTGAACGGCGGCCACCATGTCGCTGAGGGCCGTGTATCCGCGCGCCTCCTGGATCGGATCCACGTACTCGCCGTCGCGTGTCCACGCGTGCTCGATGTGCTGCGCGCGACGCGCGGGGTCGGGCTCGTTCCACATGGCCAGGTACGTGTCCACCATCGTCGTGACGTCGCTCATGTCTCTGCCTCCTCGTGTGGTGTGTTGCTACAGCAGCAGCGTCACCGACGTCGCGACGTGCGGCAATTACGTCGGAGATAAGCGTGGTCGCTGTTCTTCATCTGCCCTACACTAGCGGCGCCGTGAACGAGCTCTCCACGATGGCGGCCGCGGTCGGTGCGTTGCTGACGGCGAGAAAGGCGACGCTCGCGGTTGCCGAATCGTCGGCGGGCGGGCTCATCTCGGCCGCGTTGCTCGCGGTGCCGGGCGCGTCGGCGTACTTCCTCGGGGCCGCCGTGATCTACACGCAGCCAGCGCGGCGCGCGCTCCTGCGCATCGAGGACGACGCCATGCAGGGCCTCCGCGCCAGCACGGAGGCGTACGCATTGCTGAAGGCGCGCCGCATCCGCGAGCTGGTCGGCGCCACGTGGGGCCTGAGCGAGACCGGCGCCAGTGGACCGACGGGGAACCGTTACGGTGATGCTGCGGGCCACGCGTGCATGGCGGTGGCGGGGCCGGTAGAGCGCGCGATCACGCTCGAGACCCGGCATGGCGATCGCGAGAAGAACATGTGGGCGTTCGCCGCGCGCGCGCTGGAACTCCTCGAGACGTCCATCCGCGCGTCGTCCTGACCCATCCATGCCGGCGCTCCGCATCGGCATCGTCGGCTCCCGCTTCGCCGCGCATCTCCATCTCACCGCCTACCGTCGTGTCCACGGTACGGACGCGCGCCTCGTCGGCGTGACGTCGCCCACTCGGGAGCGGCGAGAGGCCTTTGCGCGCGAGAGCGGCGTCACCGCCTACGCGAGCCTCGAGGCCTTGCTGCAGCACGTGGACGTGGTCGACGTGTGCTCGCCGCCCGCCACCCACGAGCCGGTGGCGCTCGCCGCCATCGAGGCCGGCAAGCACGTCATCGTCGAGAAGCCGTTCACCGGCGCCTTCGGGCCCGCGACGGGATCGTTCGCGGGGAATCGCGCGGCCAAGGAAGCGCTGCTGAAGGAGGCCGTCGCGAGCGCCGATCGCATCGCTCGGGCGGCACGCCGGCGCGGCGTCGTCCTCGGCTACGCGGAGAACTGGGTGTACGCCCCCGCCGTGCAGAAGGAGCGGGAGATCGTCGAGAAGACGCAGGCGCAGATTCTCTGGATGCTCGGCGGGGAGTCGCACAGCGGATCGCACTCGACGGTGTACGGGATCTGGCGTCACGCCGGCGGCGGCTCGCTCGTGGGCAAGGGCTGCCATCCCCTCACGGCGTGCCTCTATCTCAAACAGGTGGAGGGGCGCGTGCGCACCGGCACGCCGATCCGACCTGCCACCGTGTCCGCGCGCGTGCACGAGATCACGCGGCTGCCCGGCTTCCGCGATCGTGGCTTCCTGCGCACGGACTACGAGGACGTCGAGGATTACAGCCAGCTCCACGTCACCTTCGAGGACGGCACCGTGGCCGACGTCTTCGCGACCGAGCTGGTGCTGGGCGGCGTGCACAACTGGCTCGAGGTGTTCGCGAACAACCACCGCACGACGTGCCGGCTCAATCCCGTGAACCTGCTCGATACCTACAACCCCGAGGGCGCGCAGTTCCGGGACATCTACGTCGTCGAGAAGATCGGGACCAAGGAGGGGTGGAGCCATCCCGCCGCCGACGAGGAGTGGCAGCAGGGGTTCTACGCCGAGATCCAGGACTTCGTCGAGTGCTGCGTGAGCGGCCGCCGACCGCAGTCAGGCGCGCTGATTGCGCACGATACGGTGGCGACGCTGTACGCGGGCTATGTCTCCGCGGAGCGGAACGGCCAGGAAGTCACGGTCCCGGTGGCGGCCGTCACCGAGCTCGAGTAACCCCGCGCGTCTTCACGCCGCGAAGTCGCGCAGCACCCGTCCCGGCCGCCCGCAGTCGCGGATGAGCCCGTGCTCGTTCACCGTGCGCACGCCGTTCACCCACACGCCGTGCACGCCTACTCCCGGCGTATCGAGCCGGGAGGCGCCCGTGGGCAGGTCGTACACACGGCGTTTCTCGCCGCGCGCGACCGTCTTCGGATCGAAGAGCAGGAGATCCGCCCACGCGCCGGGAACAATTCGGCCGCGGTTCTTGATGCGATAGGCGGCGGCAACGTCGCTGGTCACGCGCTTGACCGCCTCTTCGAGCGTGAGGTCGCCCCGCTCGCGCACCCAGTGGCCGAAGAGGTGAAGGCCAAACCCGGCGTCGCAGAGAAACGACAGATGCGCGCCGGCGTCGGAGAGCGCCACCGCCGCGTACCGGTGGCGAAGCAGCTTCTTCACCTCGTCCTCGTCGGTATTGAAGAGGCGGCAGTCGAACATCGCGTCGAGCTCGCCGTCGAGGCCGAAGTCGAGGAAGACGTCGAAGGGATCGCGCCCGGACTCTTCCGCGAGCTGCCCGATCGTCTTGCCGACGAGTCCGCGGTGCTCGGGACGCGTCACCTCCAAGATCGTGAGGTGCGGCCACGTCTTGTTGCTGAAGCGATTCGGCACGCCGGGGATGGCCGCTTCCTCCTTGAGCCGCTTACGGAACGAGGGATCGGCGAGGACCGCGCGATACTGCTCCTCACCGGCGGCCTTGATGGCGGGCTGCCAGGCGAGGAACGCCTCGAGTGGGTACGGGTGGCGGAGCGTGAATTCCATGCCGAGCGGAAAGCAACCGACCTGCGCCCACAGCTCGCGGCCGCGATCACGGGCGGCTTCGATCTCGCCGAGCTCCCGGAAGACCCGCGTGGGGTCGCCGGGATCGACGAACATCGCCGCGATCATCACCGGCCGCCCGGTGGCGTCCGCGATCGCTTCCAGCCACGGAACCGTCGACGTCATTCCCTTCGTGAGCATGAACACGCCGCGGCTCGCCTCGCCGAGCGCGCCCGTGAGCGCGCGCAGCTCCTTGTCGTCGGCGAGCCGCGACGGCATCGGAATGCCATTCTCGCCGTTGTGCTGCTCGAGCGTGGACGTGGCGAATCCGATCGCGCCCGCCCGCAGCGCTTCGACGACGAGCCGGCGCATCTCGGCGATCTCGGCGTCGGTGGCGGCCCGCCGGGTGGCCTCGGCGCCGAGCACGTAGGTCCGCAGCGACGAGTGGCCGAGGAAGGAGCCGACGTTCGGCACCACGCCGCGTCGCTCCATGGCGTCGAGGAACTCCGGATACGTTTCGAAGTCCCAGGCGACGCCGGCCCGGAGCGCCTCCAGCGCCATCCCCTCCACGTGAGTGAGGTTGCGCAGGGTGAGATCACGGTCGTCGGGGCGGCAGGGCGCGATGGTGAACCCGCAATTGCCGATCACCACCGTCGTCACCCCGAGCGCGGTGGACGGTGTGGCGAACGGGTCCCAGGTGAGCTGCGCGTCGTAATGCGTGTGGATGTCCACGATGCCGGGTGCGAGGACGAGCCCCTGCCCGTCGATGCGCTCGCGCGCCGCGGGAAGGTCGCGGCCAACCGCCGTGATGCGGCCGTCCGTCGCCGCGACACCGCCCTCGCGGGCGGGGCCACCGCCGCCATCCACGACGCGGACGTTCTCGATCACGAGGTCCTGCACGTTCGCTCCTTTCCTCGGCAGGTCAATCTACGGCCGGAACACGGACGCTACACGCCGAACACGGGTCTATGCGCTGAACGCCGGTCAAGCGCGGAGATGGCGTTCGAGGAAGCCGAGCATCTTCGCCCACGCGTCCCGCGCCTGCGTCTCGCGGTAGCGCTCCGGGTTGATGAAGTTCAGGAAGGCGTGACCGGCGCCGTCGTACATGTGGAACTCGTGGGACTTGCCGAACCGCTTGAGCTCGGCGTCGATCTTCTCGACGTCCGCGGGCGACGGGTTACCGTCCTCGGCGCCGAAGAACCCGATCATCGGGCACGCGATCTTCGCCGTCAGCTCGAACGGCGTCGGCGTCTCGCCCCACGGCTTCATGATGTTGCCGCCGTAGAAAACGCCGGCCGCCTTCCAGGCATCGGGCCGCGCGCCGGCGAGCATGTAGGTGACGCGCCCGCCCATGCAGAACCCGAGCACGGCGAGATCGCCGACGCGCGTCTCCTGGAGCCCGCGCATGTGGTGGATGGTGGCGCCGACGTCGGCGACGATCTCGGCGTCACGGAGCCGGCCCATCCGCGTCATCGTGTCGGCGCCGTCCGCGGGCTGGCGATGGTAGAGATCGGGCGCGGCCGCCACGTAGCCGTGGCGGGCAAGGTCCTCCACGCGGTCCTCGATGAAGCGATCGACCCCCGGACCATGCTGGATCACGACGATGCCGGGCGCCGAAGCACGACCGGACGGCAGGTCCAGGTAGATGCGCATCGGATGACCCTCGACAGGGGCGGTGTCCCAGCGTGCCATGCGATCCTCCTTGCCCGCGCATCTCCGCGGAGCCATGCGCGCGTCTCAGCCAACGGTGCGGGCGTCTCGGGCACGGCGAGAGTACCGCACTTCGCGGACGTCTCACTCGACGTAGAGTTGCCCGGCCACGCGGCGCGTGCCGTCGACGGCGCGACGCAGGACCACGAATTCGCCCATCCGTATGTCGAGACCGGTGAGCGCGGTCACAACGGACCCGTGCGTCACCAAAACCAGAGGCGCTCCGGCATCGTGGGCGGCAATCGCCTTGTTGATCTCGGCAACGTGCGCCTGGCGGCGCTGGTCGTCGCCGAGCGCGCCGCCGAGAACATCCCAGGCCTCCACGCGGCCGAACGCGAGGCGGGCCGTGTCCAGGCAGCGGCAGCGCGGGCTGGACATCACCGGCCCTACGGTGATTCCGTTGCGCCGAAACGCCTCCCCGAGCCGAGCCGCCTGGGCGCGGCCGCTCGCGTTGAGGTTGCGCTGGGTCGAGCAGTCATCGAGCCGGGCGTCCGGCGGATCGAAGCTGCCCGGCGCGAAGCTGTGACGCAGCACCACCACGGCGCCCGGCGTGCGGAGCACGTCCCACACCGACTCCTGTGCCGCCGCCACGGAGACGAGGCCGACGTAGAGGGCGACCGGTATGAGCCACCGCCACCGGCGCCTCGCGTCGTTCACGAGCGGACGACCGCGATCGCCTCGATCTCGATGAGCATCCCCTCGATGGCGAACTCGTGGATCCCGATGAGCGTGCTCGCCGGTTTGTTGTCCTTGAAGTATTCCTTGCGGACCTCGTTGACTCGAGGCCGATCCGAGACGTGGGCCAGGTAGACCGTCACCTTCGTCACGTCGTCGAGCGTCGCTCCCGCCGCCGCCAGCGCGAGCTTCATGTTGTCGAGCACCTTGCGCGTCTGCGCCACCACGTCGCCGCGTCCCACGAGATGCCCGTGCTCGTCGATGGCGGCTTGTCCGGACACGTAGATCGTGTTGCCGGCGCGAACGGCGTCGGAGTAGTGGCTGATGGGCTCCGAGAGCCCTTTCGCCCTGATGAGGGTGTGACTCGGCATGGTGGTCTCCTCAGAACACCTCGATCACGAGGTCGTGCGTCTTTCCACCACTGATCGGATTGAGGTCCATGGGACAGGCGCTCACGGCGGCCACGAGATCGATCATCGCCCGCAGCTCGACGGCGTCACCCGGCTTCGCGAGCGAGCGGTCGAACTCGACGCGACCGTCCGGATAGCGCATGTTCTGGAAGAAGTTCACCGGGTGCGGCAGCTGGTGCCGCTCCACGCGCCAGGGCGCGAGCGATTCCAGGAAATTGTCGGAGCAGCTCCGGTGTCCGGTCACCTTGAAGTCGTACTCGTAGCGCCAGGGGTCGCAGGCGGCGATGATCATGTCGTGGCGGCCGGTGTCGTCGCGAACCATCTCGACGATCGGGCGCCGCCGATTGCTACGGAAGCGGTCGCCCGCGGCCGGGAAGAGGCGGCCGATGGACACGATCGTGTGCATGGTGCTCAGCGATTCCGTGAAGTCCTTGGCGTTGAACGCGACGAAGTCCGCGACCTGACTACCCTCCACGTTCACGATGCGCAACGTCTGTCCCGTCGCGAGCGCGAGGGCGCGCGCGGTGCCGGCCGCGATGCGGTGAGTCTCCATGACAATCCTCCGCCGGGATCATACCCCCGCCCGCGGCCCCCGCGGCTGACGTAGAATGGCGGCACGGAGGACGCCATGGCCAAGATCAAGCACATCGCACTCTCGACCAAGAATCCCGACGCGACCGCGAAGTTCTATACCGACGTGTTCGGGTTGAAGCAGGTGGGCCGGATCGACAATTCCAACGTCACCGGCTACTACCTGAGCGACGGCGATCTGAACCTGGCCATCCTCGACTTCAAGAACGACGCCGTTGCCGGCGCCGAGCGCGGCAAGGAGTTCGTCGGCTTCCACCACATCGGCTTCCAGGTGGACAGTCTGGAGGCGATCGCGGAGCGGCTCACTGCGGCCGGCGCCGCTCCCCGCGACGACGTCAACAACGCGCTCGGCGTGGGCGACCCGACCAAGCACTACACCAACGTCGAGGTGAAGTACGGCGGCCCTGACGGCGTGATGGTGGATGTGTCGGAGACGGGCTGGGTCGGCGCCTCGGGATTCCTCCCGCACTGAGCGCGGAGGAGTTTCCTCCTCCGTGGTGGCGTCTGGGCGACGCCTGCTGTCGTCGATGCGTCAGAGCCAGACGCGGCGCAGCACCGCGTCCCAGGCGGGGACGCGACGCCGACACACACACAACGCCGCCACGATTGTGATCCCGACGCCGAACGAGAGCACGTAGCGCAGCTCGGGCGACGTGAACGCGAAGAGCCTGACCAGCGCCTGGATCGCGACCCGGTGCGCGATGAACGCAAAGAGGCCGTACGATCCGAGCAGCGCCGTCACCCAGAGCGCCTGACGCGCGCGCGCCCAGCTGTCGATCGCGATGCCGATCATCAGCACGATGCCGAAGCGCGGCACGCTCGCCGTGAGCGCATGCACGCCCGGTACGCCGGCCGGCGCCAGAGAGACGCACGCGATCGACCAAAGGGCAACGGCCGCGACGAGCTCGCCGCGCCGGTAACGCAAGTGTCGCCACATCGTTCCCATCCCGAACCCGATGGCGCCCAGGCTCACCAGCGGCAGGAGCGGGGGGTACCTGAACAGCACGTCGATCACGTGGCTTTCGTGTGGCAGAAGCGGACTCGACGCCAGCGCGCCGATGACAATGCCGCCGCCGACGGCGGCGACGACGACGACGGCCGCGCCGCACCTGGCGGTGAGCAGGAACAGCGCGGGCGCGACCGCGAGGAAGGCGGCGATGGGGAGGAGCACGATCGAAATCGAATAGGGCGTGTGGAGCGTGAAGAGCCCGATCCACCACCCCGGCGTCGCCAGCGCCGACCACTGCCCGGTCACCAGGGATTTGAGGCTCATCATCACCACGTTCGACACGAACATCACGACGAGGAGCTGGCGCGCGCGGCGCAGCAGGCGTCCCGTCGTGGCCGGCCCCGGCTCGAAGAGGAGCGCGATCGTGAACCCCGACAGCATGATGAACCCTTCGCTCGCCCATCCCTGCGGCAGCCACCAGCGCGACCGAAAGACGCTCGATTCCGCGAGCGCGGAGAGGCCGGCGGCGTGGGAGGACGCCATGAGGAGGATGAAGAGTCCCCGGACGATGTCCACGTAGTTCACGCGCGCGTCAGCGGAATTGGCGGGGCGCGAGGCCGGCTCAACTCGATCCAGGCGGGGTGCGATGTGCTCGCTGGCTCGCGCGTTCACGGTGCCGTGCGCGCGACGGTGCACGTCCTGTGCCCGACCTCCACCGCGCGAACGTCGTTCCACGACACGCATTTACGGCGCGCGACGGCGACGCGGCGTCTGCATCCGATGCCAGCGTGGCGCGGGGCGCGGGGCGCCGGCATCTCCCGGCTTCCCCGTCGATCGCCTCGGCCGCGCCGAATTCCGGCAGTCGGGAAAGTTCTCAAACCCGGGGGCGCGGCGATCCGCCGCGTCCGCTAAAGAGCTATGGGTGTTGAAGTTTCATTGGTGGCACGGTGGGTGCTCTGTGCTCTCTGCAGCCGCAAGTACGTCGCGCCGTGAGGACGAAGCCGTGGAACGAGAGCTACTCGCCGTGTTGCTCGAGCTGAGCGCCGCGCTGATCGCCGCCTTCGGTATCGGCCGCGTGCTGCGCCGCCCCGCCGAAGCGCGGAAACAACCCGAAATCTTTCCGTAGTCCCGTCGCGCCCGTCACGCCTTCGCCGGCGTGGTGGCCATCAGCCGCTTCTGTACCCGCTCCTTGAAACTCACCGCCTTCGCGTTGTCACGCAGCTCGCGAGCGAGGCTCTCCACGAGGTCGGCGACGTCACGGGCGAGCGCCACGTGCTCCTTGCACACGAGCTGCGCCATCGGCCCCAGGAACTCCGCGAGCTCCGCCTCGATGACGGGGACACTGCGCGCGAGCTCTTGGCGGGCGACGGCGGGCGAGCCGTCGTCGGCGGGTGCGGGTTCGAGTCCAGGCGCGCCGAGCGCTCCGAGGAGTTCCGGGGTGGGCGGCAGGCCGTCCTGGGGCGGGTGGTTGATGACCTCTTCGGAATACTTGAGCCGGCCGGCGGTGATGCGGCGGATGGCCTCGATCGCCTTGGCGCCGGTGAGCTGCCGGAAGAAGAGGCCGATGATCTTGCCGCGCCAGAGCTCGAAGCGGACTCCGTGATTTTCCGACGTGGTGATGAAGACGCATCCGCTCAGGCCCTGCGCGCAGAGGCGCCGCACTTCCGCGATCAGATCCGCGTAGCTGAGGAGGCCGTCGGCCGTCACCGACTGTTATCCCGGCGGCGGGCGGCGATCACGGGCGGGCCGTGCCGGTGCCGACCACGGGCGGATAGTCCGGCATCGGAGCACGGTCGCCAGCCAGACGCTTCATCGCCACCTCGACGCTGGTCTTCAGACGGTCGATCGCCCGCGCCAGGCCGCCGATCTCGTCCGTGCGATCGACCTCGGCGATCCGCGTTCCGAGCTGCCCGCGGCTGATCTGCTCGGCGATGTCGGTGAGGTTCCGGATCGGGCGCGTGAGCCGTGGGGCGAGCGCGCTCGCGAGGACGCCGACGAAGAGCACGCTGCCCACGAGGAGTGCGAGCGCGTTGCGGTTGGCGGCGCGCAGAGCCGCGTAGGCCTCCGCGTAATCCTGCTGCGCGACGAGCGTCCACGCCTGGTCGGTCTTCTCGCTGTACGCAATGATCTGCTTGCCGTCCTCGACGAAGACGCTGCGCTTCTTCGCGCCGGACTCGTAGCCCGCGCCCGCCACCGCCGGATGCTTGGCGAGGTTCTGGCGCGCCCGCGGATGGGCGACGACGTTGCCGGTGTCGTCCACGAGGAACGTGAAGCCGGTCTCCCCGATGCGCACGGCCGCGATACGGCGGGTGAGGTCGTTGACGTCCATCGCGATCCCGAGCACGCCCACGATGCGCCCGTCGCGGGTGATCGGCACCGAGAGGATGAAGGACGGCTTGCCCGTCGTCTTGCTGATGACGAACTGCCGGCCCATGGGCGCCCCCGCGATGACCCGCTGCACGTACTCCCGGTCGCCGTAGTTCTTGGGCGCTTCTTGATCGCTCCGCGCGACGTTCATGCCGTCGAGGCCGACGGTATGGGCGAGGAAGATGTACGGGTACTCGCGGATGATCGACTGGAGGACGGGCGCCTGCCGGCGCGGGTCCATCGAGATGATGTCGTCGAGGCGCCCGTTCTGACGGAGCATCCGGAGATTGGTATCGACCCACGAATTGACGAAGCCGACGGCACTCTCGGCCTGCGCGCTCAGACGCTCCTCGATGTCGGCGGAGAGATGCTCGACGGAGGTCCGGTAGTCGAGGAACCAGATGGTCGCGAGCGGAACCAGCATGACGACCATCATCGTCATGAGGAGCTTCCCGAGGATTCCGAAGCGCAACCGCAGTCCGCGCACCCGGCGTATCCCGCGTCTCACGGTGTTGTCCTCGCTTGGCAGTGCCGGCAGTGCCGGGAACCGTCCCGGCGGATCACTCCCCTGCGCCTCGCCGAGAGCAACTTCCGCGCCACGGCTCCGCGCGCCCGCGCGAGAACGGATTGAGCCTCGATTTTCGCGGGAAAAGCGCAGGAGCAGTGCAATCTGTCTTGCGATGTGCCACCGTGCGCGGCCACTCCCTGACCAACGGCCGCGCGCGGTTGGCTACGTCTTCACGCCGCGCTCGACGGACGAAACGGCGGTGACGCAGGCGGCCTCGGCACGCAGGGCGGCCGTTTCGGCGGGGCCGTAGCGCGCTCGCCGCCACAGGCGGTACGCGAGCAGCGAACCGAACGCGAGCGGCCCGAACAGGAGCAGGAGCTTCACGCCTCCGTACTTCTCGAGGAGCTCGGCGGCCTGCTCACCGATGAGACGGCCGACGATCACCCACAGCAACGCGTACGCGAGCGTGCCCAGCACGTCGTAGCCGAGAAATCGGCGGTAGCGAAGGTGACCGCAGCCGGAGAGCGCGGACGCGAACAGACGGATGCTGGCCGAGAAGCGGCTCAAGAGGAGCGCGGCGGCGCCGTAGCGCTTGAAGTACGTGACGGTCTTCTCGACACAGCGCTCGGAGCCGAGCGTGATCCGACAGTAGAACGTGAGCAGACGGGGGCCCGCCACCATCCCTCCCACGTAGGGAACGTGATCGCCGATGACGGCGCCGCTCGCACAGGCGAGCACCAGCATGACGAGCTCCCGGACCTCCGTGGTGATGGTGCTGGCGACGAGGAGGATGATCCGGCTCGGAAACGGAATGCCCGCCGCCTCGATCAGAAACGCGACGAACACGACCGTCAGCAGATGCTGTCGCAGGAACTCGAGATGCGCGTGCAGTGTCTCCATGCGGCGTTACGCCGTGACCCGCGCGACGCGGAGCAGGCAGCACGGGGGTCCGGTCGTGGCGCCCACGTGCTCGACCTCGACGTCCGCGTACAGCGCCTGGAGGAGCGTGCGGAAGAAGACGCCGCACACCGCGGGCTGCGTCCGCGCGATCTCCCGGAACGGGCACTGGTGGATGGTGATCTGGTAGTGCCCGTCATCGGCCGCGACGTCGGCATGCCACGCGAGCTCGTCTTCCAGCCACGCGAGGAGCAGCGCCCAGCGACGACCCGGATCGGCGACGCCGAATTGCGGCCGCACGCGCTCGGCGAGCCGATGCGCCGCGTCCTGGAGGAGGACGGCCACCCACTCCACGCCGTGGCGTTCGAGCAAGACATCCACGAAGAGACCCAGCAGAAGGTCGTAGCGCTTCGGGAAGGCCGCCGCGCCCCCGGCGGAGAGCCGATACAGGAACGTTGGCCGACTCGGCTGGGTCACGATCTTGCGGCGCGTGACGAGACCTTGGGCGTGCAACGTCTCGAGGTGCTGCCGCACCGCCGTCGCCGTCACGTTCAAGTGGCCGGCGAGCGCCTGCGCGCTCAGCTCCTGTCGGACCAGCAGTTTCAGGATCTCGTATTTCGTGCCCTGCGGCGGTTTTTCGCTCATCCCAGCAAAACAAGGTGAAACTTGCGTAACTGTTTTTCGTCGGTACGCTGGGTGGCAACGGCCCCCCGCCTTCCCAGTGTGCCGGATGCCGCGGGGGTAATGAAGCCGGCTTCCCACAGCATCACGCTGTCCTGACGAAGGCGGTGCCGATATGAAGCCCATGGCGGTCTTGGCAATCGTCCTGTTGCTGATCGCGCTCGGCGGCCCTGCCTGTACCACCACCAAGCCGGAAGGCGTCGACACTGATCCTGCCGTCCGCGCCCAGAAAGCGCCCGCGAAGTCGTTCGAGGATCGTACGGACGACTACGCAAAAGACATGCTCAACGAAGGCCGGAAGATCTTCCGGTACGACACCTTCGGAAGTGAAGATTTCTGGGGCGGCAAGCTGCGTCTGCACGAGGCCATCGCCGGCGAGAAGCTCGGCGGCGTCGGCGCCGGCGTCACCGCGCGCCAGGCGCTCCAGCTCGGGTTGAAGGTCGATATCGGCGCGCTGCCGAAGATCCTCGTCGAGGCGCTCCGGACGCGTTCCGTGGACCTCGACAACGTCGAGACGACGCTGGAGTTGCTGCGGGCCAACTCCGTCGTCGGCGTCACCGGATTCTTCGACGGAAACAAGCGCATGACCGGCATCGGGATTCAGTGCGCGCTCTGCCACTCCACCGTGGACGACTCGTTCGCCAAGGGCATCGGCCGCCGTCTCGACGGCTGGCCCAACCGCGATCTGAACGTGGGCGCCATCGTCGCCTCGGCGCCGACGCTGAAACCGTTCGCCGACCTTCTCGGCACCGATGAGGCCACCGTGCGCAAGGTGCTCACGAGCTGGGGACCGGGGCGGTATGACGCCGAGCTCAACCAGGATGGAAAAGCTTTGCGCCCGGACGGCAAGTCGGGCGCGACACTGCTTCCCGCGGCGTTCGGCCTCGCCGGCGTCAACCTGCACACCTACACGGGCTGGGGCTCCGTCACCTACTGGAACGCCTACGTCGCGAACACGCAGATGCAAGGGAAAGGGACGTTCTTCGACCCGCGGATGAACAACCCCCAGCAGTTTCCCGTCGCCGCGAAATCGAGATCGTGGAACAAGCGCGACACTCCCGACCTGGTCACCCCGAAGCTTGCCGCCCTGCACTACTATCAGCTCTCGCTGCCGGCGCCGGAACCGCCGAAGGAGTCGTACGACGGCACCGCCGCTGCGCGAGGAAAAGCGATCTTCGAGGGCAAGGCGCGCTGTGCCACCTGTCACGTTCCCCCGCTCTTCACCGAACCCGGGTGGTCCATGCACACGGCGGAGGAGATCGGGATCGACGATTTCCAGGCCGCACGCTCGCCGGACAAGCGATTCTACCGGACGACTCCGCTGAAGGGGCTGTTCACGCGAGCGCAAGGCGGCTTCTATCACGACGGGCGGTTCCCGAATCTGCCCGCGGTCGTCGAGCACTACAAGCGGGTGCTCGGTCTGCAACTGAGCACGGCGGAGAGCGCTGACCTGGTGGAATATCTGAAGTCGCTGTGATAAAGGCGTCCCAGCGCATCGTGCTGGCACGTGTCTTGGAGGCCGAAGGGTAGCCGGCCGCCGTGGAGAGGTTTCTGCCGCTTCCCTCTCCTTTGCCGGGTCCGAAGCGGAGCGGCGTCAGGACCGGGACGGCCGGCTATTACCTTGGCTCCATGATCGCCCTGTATTTCGTGGCCGCCTTCGTGGCCGGAGCACTGGTCACCACCCAGACCGGCAGCAATGCGCGGTTGAAGGAAGCGCTCGAGCATCCGCTGCCGGCGGTGATCATCAGCTCGGCGCTCGGCGTCGTACTCCTCATCGCGACCGCGGTGGTGGCCCGCGTCCCCGTGCCCTCGCTCCAGAAGCTCGCGGCTGCGCCGTGGTCGGCGTGGCTCGGTGGCGTTCTCGGCGCCGTCTATGCCGTCACCGTCGTCCTGCTCGCGCACCGCCTCGGCGCCGCCACCCTCACCGCGCTCGTGGTGACGGGGCAGCTCGTGTGCTCGGTCCTCCTCGATCACTTCGGGCTCCTCGGTTTCGACGTCCATCCCGCCGGTATCGGCCGCATCGTCGGCTGCCTGCTCCTCGTCGCCGGCTTCGTCCTCATCTGGCGATTCTGACGACGGTTCGCCGCGCCACCTCCGCGGTCGATCCGTACAGGAGGTGGAGGACGAGCTCGACGGCTTCCTTGCCGGGCGGCGAGGCGAGCGGAGAGGGCGCGAGTGCGAGGGCGGGGACCACGATCGCGTGGGGGCCGAGCCATGCCGCGACCCCGAACAGCAGCCCGCCACCGCGGCCGACGCTCGGCACCAGGGCGGCGATACCACCGTAGAGGGCGCCGAGCACGGCGCCGAAGCCATAATGCACGGCGGAGCCCGCGGACGGCTTCTCGCGCTCGGCGAGCGGGCGTCCGCGCGCCGCGCGCGAGATCCGATCCGCGACCTTGACGGTGGCATCGTCGCCGGCCGCGGTCGCCGCCGGTCGCTGGATCTTCGACGCCAGCGTGTGGGCCACGCTCATCACGCCGGCGCCGAGCAGCCCGCCCACGAGGCCTCCGAGCACACTGGTCGCGATCACGCGCATCGCCATCTTCGGCGCCCGTTATGCCTTCGCGAGCGCGCGCCGCACCCGAGGCAGGACCTCGCGCGCCATGCGCGCCATGTAGCCGCGTTCGGGGTCGTCCGGGATCATCGGATCGGGGATGGGATGGAGGACGACGTAGTCGAATCCACCGGGTGCGGCACGCAGCACGTCCACCAGTCGCTCCGCGATCTCGATCGGCCCACCACGCAGGCTGAAGGCGTCGGCGGCCGCCTCGGGCAGAAACTCGACGACCCGACCGCTCGCTTCCAGATCCTTGGCGTGGTGGAAGTCCGGCCACACGCGATGCTCGCGCTTGAGCTTCTCCGGATCCGGGCCGCTCCATACCAGGCGCGGCGGCTCGAACAGCATCGGCGAATACTCGTAGTACCCGGCCGCCATCGACTTCGCGAGCGTGAGCGCGCGGGCGGCATCGTCGACGAGCACCGTGTGAAAGACGGCGCCCACGCGCACGCTCGACGGCTCGCGGCCGGCATCGCGGGCGCCGCCACGGATCGCCTCCACCGCGGTCGCGATGTTCGCGTCATGCGTGCCGACACGCATGAAGACGCCGTCGGCGACGCCGCCCGCCATGCGCAACGTCCGCGGGCCGCCGGCCGCGATCCAGACCGGCACCGGCCGATGGTGCGGCAGGCGCGCGGGCTCCGCGGCGCCGACGTCGACCGCTTCCCCGTGGAGCAACGCACGAACGAGCCGCGTGCTCGCCTCCAGCTCGTGCACGCGCGCCGGCCGCAGACCGGCCAGGCGCACGGCGGTGTCGCCAACCCCCCACCCGAGCAGCGTGCGGCCAGGCGCGAGCTCGTCGATGGTCGCGATGGACGACGCGGTGACCGATGGATGGCGGTTGACAGGATTCGCGAGCAGGGGGCCGAGCGTGATGCGCTCGGTGGCGCGCGCAGCCGCCGCCAGCATGACGTAGGTGTCGCGGCGACGGAGCTGTGAGTCGGGCTGGAACGCGGCATCCCAGCCGAGCGTCTCCGCGCGCTTGACGTCGGCCGCGAAGCCGTCCACCGAGCGGGAGTCGAATCGGTTCAGGCCGAAACGCGGAACCGTCACTCGCTGGCGCCTCCTCGCGGGGATGGGCGGCCGTGCGCCGTGGCGCCGAGTATTCCACGCACGCGGGATCGGAACAACGCCGAACAATCGGCTGACACCCGCGCGGCAACGAATTCGACAGCAAGAGCCGGAGTGCCCCCACGTGCGCGATCCGCCACGATCGACGGAGAGCATCGAGGACTCACGCGCAAAACACGAAAAGGAGCACTATCATGGCGTCCACGGCGATGCAGAGAGACGGGGCCTTGCCGGCATTTCGGA
>Ga0114129_10004910_pt1 | contig 18875 bp, 21 predicted proteins | sample RhiMetdeltSRZDD1_FD_80071 | JGI IMG/M metagenome (GOLD analysis project Ga0114129, IMG submission 80071) | Populus rhizosphere microbial communities from Tennessee, USA - Rhizosphere MetaG P. deltoides SRZDD1 (version 2) (version 2) | ecosystem: Host-associated > Plants > Roots > Rhizosphere >...
GGCTCCGATGGAGTTGAGGTACGCCTCATCGTCGCCGCTTGCCGTGGCAATGACGGTGGCACCGGCATGCGATGCCAATTGCACCGCATAGGCGCCCACAGCGCCGGCACCACCCTGGATCAGGATCGTTTGTCCCTTTTCCAGGTGACCGTGGGTGAAGAGTCCCTGCCACGCAGTTTGGGAGGCCACCGGCACTGATGCCGCTTCCTCAAAGGAGAGGTTGGATGGTTTCCTTGCGATGGTCGCCGGCTTGACTGCCAGATACTCCGCGTACGCGCCCATTTCGCTGGTACCGAACACGGCATCACCTGGCGCCCATGCCGCAACGTCACTGCCGATCTGTTCGACGAGCCCTGAAAACTCATGACCAGGTATCCACGGCAGATCGATCGGGAATATCTGTCTTGCCATTCCTGAGGCCTTAACAAGATCCAGATGATTGACGGCGGTACTCCTGATCTTCACCAAGATCTCGTCGCGTGCGATGGTCGGCGTCGGTACATCGTTGAGCACCAACTGCCCGCCGTATTCCAACAATCTGACAGCGTTCATGCGAGCTCTCCATGAGTCTGCCCAGTGGGCGCCATGCGCGCGGGCGCCACATCTCTATTCGCCAGGGCGGACTGCAAGCGCGTGGTGATGGGTGTCGATCGTCAACGACGTGTCCTTCGAAGCGCCGGCCATGGAAGGATCCCCGTTGTCAGCCGAGAATCAGCTCGGCGGCGCGGCCCGCAATCATGTGGGTCGACGCGTTTGTCCCCGGTCCCGTAATGATCTGTGGCATCACCGAGGCGTCCGCCACGCGTAAACCCAAAATGCCGTGCACGCGAAGCTCTGGGTCGACAACAGCAAGCTTGTCCACGCCCATTTTGCAGGTGCCAACGGGATGTCCGAAGCTCGCCGAGCCAAGCCGGGCAAGTTCTCGGATCTCCTCGGCGCTCGCCTTGGGCCCGGGAATGAGCTCGCTCTCGCGCAAAGTGTCGAAGGCCTGCTGGCTCCCGAGCTCACGCGCGGCCTCGATGGCCCGCAGGATGGCCGTCATATCATGGTCGGTTGCGAGGTAGTTGCCATCGATCACTGGGGCATCCTGAAAGTTATCGCTGGCCAGGCGGACAGAACCTGTGCTCGTGGGCTGCACAAGAGCTGGCGCGATTGTGAACGCGTCCGGTGGAGGAGTTCCAAAGCGCGTGGCTGCTGCGGGTGTAACCGCTGGTAGTTGATGAAGCACAAGACTAATGTCTGTGTCACCCGAAGAACCGCTCGACAAGTAAGCCTCTGCCTCGACTGCGTTGCTGTCGGCCGGCCGCTCCGGCATCTTGCCTTTGTACTTGAATACGACTCCGGACAGGAGCACATGGTCCTGCAGGTTCTCGCCAACGCCGGGCAAGTTCTCGACGACGGCGATTCCACGGCTGCGAAGGGCCTTCGCTTCCCCGACGCCTGAAAGCATCAGAAGCTTCGGGCTGTTGATGGCGCCCGCGGCAAGGATCACCTCCTTGTCGGCCGCGATATCTTTTGCCGCGCCGTCTGTCATCAGCTTGACGCCCACGCAACGAGTACCTTTGAAGTTCAGTTTCACGACGCTGGTGTTGAGCAGCAGAGTGAGGTTCGGCCTCGACAACGCCGGGCGCAGGAAGGCGCGAACGGCGCTCACGCGAGTCCCATCCGCGGCGATGTTCATGTTGATGTAGCCGGCGCCGGGGCGCATCGGTCCGTTCACGTCATCCAGAATGGGCATGCCCATCTGTCGTGCGGCTTCAATGAAGGCGGGCGCCGTGGGATGAGGATCCCTGGGGCGGCGGATGTGTATCGGGCCACCGGAACCCCGCCATTCATTCGCACCGCCTTCCCAATCCTCTTGTTTCTTGAAGACCGGAAGCACGTCGGCGAAGGCCCAGCCTTTCGCTCCGTCCTCAGCCCACCCGTCGTAGTCCCGTTGCATCCCCCGCATCCACACCATGGCATTGATGCTGCTGCCTCCACCAAGTACGTGACCGAGGGGCATGTTCAAATTGCGGTTGTTCAATTGAGGCAACGGGTTGATCGGCAGGTGGTAATCAAGGGGGCCGCCGACGTTGTAAAACCAGATGCTCGGGTTCGCGATCGTCGGCGCGTCGTCGGGTCCTCCCGACTCGATGACGAGGACTTGCGCGCCGGAGGCGGACAATTCCGCGGCAAGTACGGAACCGGCCGCGCCGGCTCCCACCACGATGAAGTCGTATTGAGCCTGGAGCGAAGCCGCGCGCGCGTTTTGATTCGATGCGTCGATCATGGCCGATCCCTGACGTCTGAAGTGTGACTGCTCCAATCCCCGCCTTGACTTCAGAAGGGATACTGGCGCTGACCGCTGTGGGAGTTGATCCAGATCACGTCGCTGAAATCGTCCAGGCTGCGGGGACCTGTGCGGCCCCAGCCGCTATCGCGAACGCCGCCCATCGGCGCGTGAATCTCGTCGTTCACCGTCGGTGAATTCACATTCACGATTCCGGCGAGAACCTTGGGCGCCATCTCGAATGCCTTGTACGTATTCCCGGCGAGAATCGAAGACGTGAGGCCGTACAGGGTGCGATTGGCGGCGGCAATCGCCTCTTCCGGCGTATCCACGACTTCAACCACCACAACCGGCCCGAAGGTTTCCTCGTTGGCGATGGCAGCGTCCAGCGGGACGTTCGTCAGAATCGTGGGGTAATAAATCTGTCCGTCGTACTTCGCGCCCGTGTGAACAGTGGCTCCCTTCGAAACGGCTTCCTTCACGCGATCGTCAATGAGCTTCACGGCATCACGCGTGATGATGGGACCGATGATGGTCTTGGGGTTCAGGGGATCACCCGCCGGCAGGCTGTTCGTTCGAGCCACGAACTTGCGGAGGAATTCCTCGTAGATTTTGCGCTGAATGATGATGCGTCGCGTGTTCAGACAAATCTGGCCCTGATGAAAGAAGGAGCCAAACGTCGCGGTGCGGACCGCGTACTCCATGTCGACGTCGTCGAGGATGATCAGCGGGTTGAAACCGCCAAGTTCCAGGACGGTGCGCTTCAAGGTACGCCCGGCGCGCTCCGCCAGCATGCGCGCCGTCTTCACGCCGCCGATCAGATTGATGACTCGAACTTCGGGACGATCGAAGAACTCGTCCGCAATGGCGCCGGCGGCTCCTGGCGCATGAGTGACAACGTTGATGACCCCTGCGGGGAACCCGGCTTCCTCGGCGACCTCGGCGAGCATGATTCCTGCTGAGACCGGGGCGAACTCGGACGGCTTGACCACCACGGTGTTTCCGGCCGCCACGGGCGAAATGACCGCCCGCCAGGACAGGACGTTGGCGCCGTTCCATGGCGTGAAACTGGCGACGACGCCCAGCGGACGACGCACGCCGATCGAGTGCGTGCCGGGTAGACTGGTCTCCAGAACCTCGCCTTTGGGCAGGAACACCCAGCCGGCGACCTGTTGGAGCGTCGCGGCGACCAGGTCCTGTTGAAATGTCGCGAATGAAATGGTGGACCCTGTTTCACGCGCCAGTACTTCAGCGATCTCGCTTCGGCGCCGCTTGACGATCTCTGCAGCCCTCAGGAACAGGCGGGCTTTCTCGGCTGGCGGGGTTTCCGACCATCCCGTGAATGCCTTTGATGCGGCATCCACGGCGACGCGCGCGTCCGCGCGAGAGCCTGCCGCGACACGGGCAAACAGCCTTCCGCTATAGGGCTCGTGAACCTCGAAGAACTTTTTGTCTGCCGCTTCTCGCCACTGGTTATCAACGAAATAGCTGTACTGTTTGAGATCGATTTGTGTGAAAGTCATACGCGCATCTCCCGCCTGGGTTGCCAGTCGTTCTGCCTGACCCGTCCTTGAGCAACGAAAACCATAAGCCACGTCTCCGCGTGATCCAGTCGCCGCGGTCGGCGCCAGCAAGAATCCTGTTGGCGTACACGTGGCAATTGCCGGTCCATCGTAAGATGCTGAATCTAAAGAGACGTCAGCGCCCACTTCGTGGCGAGATTTCGCCAATGTTGAATACTGGACAATCGAGCAGGAGCAGAGCGCATGGGTCGATCGCTTGAAGCACCATTGCGAGCCACTCTGGAAGATGATTCCAGTCCACGCGTGATACGCGGCTCGGACTCGCGCGCCTATGTAGATGACGCGGATTGCACTCGTGTTTTCAGCGGCTGCGAGCAGCCCAACATGACCACGCGCGGCGCAGGACATCCGTCGTCTGCGCCGCCACTATCTCGCTCGCCCAAGTCGGGTGAGTGCAGATCGGCATTTCTCTGGGACCACCGACGCCATCATGTCGGCGGCATCCTCGTACTCATTGAGACGACGGGCCGCGTGCTTGTCGAGAGCTCGACCAGGACTTCGCCGTCGGTGATCAGCCGGCGTCTTCCGCGCCGCAATTCGCGCGACCTGCGCACTCGTCAACGTCAGAAGCACCCGTTCCGCACCACGTCCTTCCGAGGACCGTCCCGGTCGCGGCCTTCTTCGGATTGATGTGTGCGCTGTCCTACCATCGCCGTCCCATTTATTTTCCGTAGGCCTGAGCGATCTGGCCGACGAGCTTCGCCCAGGGCATGTCCATGGCCCCATAAATGGCGCCCGCGTCCGGCCGCGAGTTGTCCTTCAGGATCTCGACCATCAAGCTCGCGTAGTCGGTAGTGATCACGCCCGCCTGCAGCATGCGCAGGAGACCGACCTCGCGCTTGGTCTGGCTGAACGTTCCGCAGGCATCGACGGCCACATACGCGTCCAGGCCCTTGCCGACCGCGGTCATCGCCGGAAAAGCGGCGCAGATCTCGAGCGAGACGCCGGCGAAGATGAGCTTTCTCCGGCCGGTCGCCTCGATCGCGCGAGACACACGCGCATCGTCGAAGGCATTCACGGTGGCGCGGTCGATGATGTCGATTCCGGGCAGGGCTTCGACCAGCTCCGGGAACGTCGGACCCCACATGCTGTCGCGTGCGGTGGTGGTGACGATGATCGGCAGGTTGTGCAGCTTGGCGGCTTTGGCAAGGCCGACCACGTTGTGTTTGAGCTCGCCCGTGGAAATGTCCCGGACGCCCGTCATGAGGCCGACCTGGTGATCGATGAGGACGAGCGCCGCGTTTTGGGAAGTCAGCGGTTCGTAGAGGCGTGTTTGATTCGTCATGCTGTTGGCTCCATCAGTAGCGTGATCCATATAGAATTCACTATATCGAAGCAACAGTTTTGCGCTAGACGGCTACGACGCAACAGATTGATGCGCATCAGCAACAATCGATGGAAGATCTAAACGACATCTATTTCTTTGCGTCGGTCGTCCAACACGGGGGCTTTTCTGCGGCGGCGAGAAGAATCGGCGTCGAGAAAACGCGCCTCAGCCGGCGCATCGCTGCGCTGGAGAAGCGGCTCGGTGTCCGTTTGCTTCAGCGCACCACTCGCGCTCTGGCGCTGACTGAAGCCGGACAGCGCTTCTTCGAACGATGTGTCGCGACGGTCGAAGGAGCACAGGCGGCCTTCGATAGTGTGGCGGAATTGCGCCGGGAACCTTCGGGACTCGTTCGCCTCAGCAGCCCGGCACTGCTGGCGCAACGGTGTCTAGCTCACGTACTTCCCGGCTACATGACGATGCATCCAAAGGTTTCTGTGTTCGTCGAGGCGACGGACCGCACTGTTAATGTAATTGAGGAACGATTTGATATTGCTATCCGGGCTTTGCCCGTGATCGAGGATGTTGCCGGACTGGTGGCGAAGACTCTCGGTCATTCCCAGCGCGTGCTGGTCGTCAGCCCCGCCTTTCTCGACCACTATGGGCGCCCGGAAGATCCAGCCGACTTGCCGAAGTTCAACACGGTCGCGAGCATCGACGACATTTTTGACAATGGGGCGCGATGGACCTTAACAAATCCTGGTACGCGAACGCAGCAAATGGAGTTGAAGCCAAGGCTCGTCACGAGCGATTTGCGTACGAGACTTCAGGCAGCGATACACGGCATTGGGATCGCCTTACTGCCGGAACAAGTGGTGTCCGCACCGTTGAAAGCGGGGAGAATTGAACGAGTGTTGTCCGAATGGTCCGGGGCGAAGAATATTCTCCACCTGGTTTACCCGACACCGCGCGGCATGCTTCCGTCGGTAAGGAGTCTTATTGACTACCTGCTGATCCATGTTCCCACGTGGCTGCACGAAAGGAGCATTTAAACGCATTCTTCGCAAACCACTCCTTCTCGCCGCATCAACTTCGAGTCGTTCTTCGTGGGCTTTCTGCAGTTCGGTCTGAGTCTGAGTTTTCAGAATTTGCTGAGTCGTCGGCAGGTTCGAGCAGGAGGTCAGCGACTCTTATACCGATGCTTGTCGATGCCTAAGCTGGCGATCTTCGAATCGAGCGTCTGACGGGGAATCCCGAGTTTCGCAGCGGCGCCGGCCGGGCCGGCAATGCGTCCGCCGCACGCGGCCAGGGCGTTTTCGATCATCTGTCGCTCGGTCTCGGACTGGATGCGCTCATGTTCCGGCAACGAGGCACCGATGGGAACGCTTGGCCCGCGTGGCGCGTTGGATTCGCGCGTAAGCCACGTCTCGTCGACGGAAAACGTGTCGCCGTCGCACAAAATGACGGCCCGCTCGATCACGTTCTGCAGTTCGCGGATATTGCCTGGCCAGTCGTACGCCTGAAACAACGCCAGTGCGTTCTTGCTGATGTTGCGGATGCGCTTCCCCGCCTTCGTTGCGTATCGTTCGATCAGATACTCCACGAGCAACGGGATGTCCTCGGCACGTTCTCGCAGGGACGGCACTCGGATCGGGAACACGTTCAGCCGGTAGTACAGATCCTGCCGAAAGGTTCCTGCCGCGACAGCGTTCTCCAAATCGCGGTTTGTCGCCGCCAGGACGCGCACATCAACAGGAATCGGGTGGCTGCTCCCCACTCGCTCGAACTCCCGTTCCTGAAGCACCCGGAGCAGCGCGATCTGTGTTTCGGCGGGGAGATCGCCGATCTCGTCGAGGAAGATCGTGCCGCCGTTCGCCGATTCGAACCGGCCCAGACGCCGCTGCAACGCGCCGGTGAACGCGCCCCTCTCGTGGCCAAAGAGCTCTGATGCGATCAGCGACGCGGGGATGGCCGCGCAGTTCACCCGAATGAAGGCGCGGGCAGCTCGGTTCGACTTTTTATGGATCGCCCGTGCAATGAGTTCCTTACCGGTACCGGTTTCACCCGTGATGAGCACGGTGGAATCCGCCTCAGCGACCTTGGCCACAAGAGTGAGCACGCGTCGCAAGGGTACCGAGGATCCGACGATCTCCTCGAACATCGAAGAGCGGTCAATCTCTTCGCGCAGCGCCAGGTTCTCATTCCGAATCCGCTCTTCCGCCCGCTTGCGATCGTCGATGTCGGTCGCGGTGGCGTACCACCGCACGACGCGTTCGCGTTCATCGCGCAAGGGACTGTAGCGGATGAGAAACCATCGATACTGCCCGTCGTGACGCCTGGCCCGTTGTTCGTTCTCGAACGGCACGCCGCGCTCCAATGCGTGTGCACGCGCGTCTGTCAGCCGTTCCACGTCCTCCGGGTGAAAGACTCTCCGACGGAAGTCCGAACCCCTCGCCTCCTCGGGCGACAGACCGGTGTACTCGAGCGTCGACTGATTGACATACAGCGCCTGCCCGTCAGGAGCCAGGACGGCGATTAGCTGCGGAATCATGTCGATGATCGTCCGGAGCTCCGCTTCGGACTTTCTGACCTCGGCCAACGCATCAGTGAGCGCGGCCTGTGCCCGGTCACGCTCGATCGCAAGGAGCGCGATGTAGCCCGCCTTCTCGATCAGCTCGAGATCTTCCGCACCGACGGGCTTCGGATTTGTGTAGTACAAGGCAAACGTACCGAGGACGTCCCGATTCTCCGAGAGGAGGGGCTCAGACCATGCGGTTCGAAGGCCATGCCTCAACGCCACGACTCGGTACTCCTCCGCGGGGCCGGACCACAGCGGATCCGTGGCGATGTCCGGATTGATCACGCGCTCCTTGCGGAACGCCGCGGTGCCGCACGATCCCATGCACGGCGCAATGGGCAAAGGGCTGATGAAACGCTTCCAACCGGCAGGTACTTTCCGTCCAGCCTTCGGCCAGAGACGCTCGCCATCCGGATCCGTAAGCAGGACAGTCGAGATCAAGTCCGGATCGAGCGCATCGATACCGTCACACAGCGCGTCGAGGACGGTCTCCAGGGAAGCCCCGCGAACGATCATTTCGAGCGTTCTCTGGTGGACCGCCGCCAGCGAGTCGCGGACGCGAGGGGAGATGAAGTGCGAGGATTCCTGAAGGCTCACGATGCCTCCCCGTTGAGCCGTAGTGGCCGATCCCGGCGACAAACGGGCTGACAGCGGTTCGGCGAGACGCGGAGCACAAGACCTCAGGGTACAGCGTATCCCGTCGATCACCCCTTGCGCATCACGAATCTCACGGTTCTCGCGGCGAGCGCGACTCAGGAGGCCAGGCATCACGAGGAGTGTGCAGCGCGTCTCCTCGTGGGCGCTGTCGTCGAACATCAAGGTTTACGGAGCGGGCATCTCCAGATACTCGGCGCGAAGCGTTCGATGCGATCGAGAACGGATCGCACCGAAACATCCATCACGTGGTGCGTCTGAGCTTGCGCGTGCGATGGCGGTACTGAAATGTGCCGCACGATCCGGGACACGCGTAGAGGTCCCACTGTTCGGCGTTCTTGGCGTTCACTCCGCCGACATGACTGTGCTCGTACGTCAGAGGTTGGTCGCACGATGGACAGACCAGCCGCGGCGGCGACGCGGGCGGCGTGGTTGTCACGAACCGCGCAAACGACTTCGACAGCCGAGGACGCAGATGCGACGACTCCACCACTGGCAAGGCCGCTGGCAAATTCGATCGATCGGCGTCGCGACGATCGCATAGCAGCCGTCGTGTCTCGGCCAGCACCTGCTCGGGCGTTGTCGGCTTGACGAGTACAGCGTTTGCCCCGACCCTCCGTACCCCGTCTGGGCCTGCGACACGTGCTTCGGCGGTGACGACGAGAATTGGGACGGCCGTCGTCGCCCGATCGCGGCGGAGGATATCGCACAATGCATATCCGTCGAGAAACGGCAACCTGATTTCGGTGACGACGAGTGCTGGCGGCCTGGCCAGGGCCTTGGCGAGCGCCTCGCGTCCGTCTGCCCCTTCAACGACGTCCCATCCGTTGGTGTGGAACGCCTCACGGTACAGCGCACGCGTGTCAGCATCCGGGTCTACGACCAGCACGCGCACGGGATGCGCGGCGACAACGGCCTCAGATGTTGATCTGGTGTGAAAGTTGCGACCCCACTGCTCCGACATGCGCCTGGCGCCTCCGTCGAAGAGATTCTCAGGATAGCCAAGTCCTCCAGCCCTTTCTGTTAGGTTTTAACAGAAGGGGGCATGCAAGAGCGCCCGAGCCTCAGACGTTCGGGACGCGGATCGGGCTGATCAGGAGTCAGCTCGCGGCGCTCGATGGTGTCGACGCCGATCGACGTCTTACGTGCGGCGCGCGGGATCCGTCACGGCCCTGAGCAGCTCGGTCGTCGTTCGATAACATTCGCACGACGCTTCCTCCAGCTTGTCGCCGTCAACGATCTTGATCTGGCCGCGGTGATACGTGATCAGCCCCGCCTTCTGCAGCGTACTCGCCACGATGGTCACGGTGGGACGGCTCGCGCCGAGCATCATCGCGACAAATTCCTGCGTGAGCGGAAATTCATCCGATCCCATTCGGTCTCGCGCCATCAGCAGCCACCGCGCTAATCGTTGCTCGACGGAATGAACCGCGTTGCACGCGGTTGATTGCATGATGAACCCGACGAGCGCCTGCGCGTAGTGCGTCAGCAATTCGTAAAATGCGCCGCGCCGGTCCATCTCCCGGCGGACGGCATCAGCCTTCATCCGGTAGCAGGTATCGGTCTCGCCTTGCACCATCGAGGTGGACGATACCGGGTTTCCGTCCAGGACCGCAGACACGCCCACCACGCCTTCACGGCCGATGGTCGCGACCTCCACCATGCCGCCATCCTTGAGCACGGTCAGCATCGAGCAAAACCCACCGCCGGGAAAATAGACGTGCTCGATATGGTCGCCGGGTCGATGGAGCAGGGTTTTGAGTCTGAGGGGCACGAGATCGAGCGACGGCAGGATCCGTTTGTATTCGTCGGCGGGAAGGGCCGCGAGCAGCAGATTCGCATTGTCTGTCGGCGGCGGTCGATTCGCGGAGGGTGGACGGCGCTTGACCATCGCGGCAGCCTCCTTCGCCGTCGACGTGACGGCCGAACTTCAAGAGGCTGTCGCAGACCAAGCTCTGCCCTATTCAGGGCGAGGCAGGCGGTAGTCCCTTAAACCTTTAGTAAGCCTAACAGATCTCCGGCGTCGCTCTGTAGGAATCTCACCGTTGAACTCTTACGGAGCGGTCGACGGACGGATCACCGTCGTCGTTGCGCTTGCGGGCAGTTCGTGTGTCGGGATCGGACTCGCATGCTTCGCCGTCCGGAACGTCGATCCGTTCGATACGTGCGCGCAGCGTGGGCTCGCCCGGAGGGTCGAATTCGATGATCAACACGGCCCGACAAGCGCGGCAAGCGGTCCTCACGACACGGCCGCTTGTTTCGGCGTCGATGGCCGCATCACCACAGAGGAGGCAAACTCGGACGTGATGAGCGATCATCGGCGTCCTGCCTCTGAAACTGCCAGCGGCGGCGGTTTCACAGCTGGTGATCGCGTCAGTTCGTGCTGTAAACGAGAAACCCCATCGCGAAGTTCCTGCAGCGCCGCTCGCTGATCGCGAGCACACTCCTGCAATTCCTTCACGTGTCGCAGAACCGCGCGAAGCAGCGGCGCCTTCAGCAGTCGGTCAAATTTCGTCGCGTCGCGCTGTAGCGTGTTCGCGGCACGTGAGCACGCCTCAACGCCAGCTTGAAGGTCGTCAAGGTTGACGTCAATGCCGGCCATCCGATCTCTGAGATTCAACGCAGTGCCTCCCGCTACACAATACGCCGAGCGCTTGTCAGTCTCAACACCACAATCGAACCGTTGAACAGCTCAGGTGTTTGGATTAGGCTGGAGCGCTCGTCTCGAGCCGTACGGCAATGCAGCGATCGTAGGTGGTGGGGCTTCTTTGCGAGCCTCCGTGTCCGCCTAGCGAGCGACTGATTCAACAGCCGAACGGAATCGTTCGGCGTCGAATTCCCAGGCATCGTTCAAATCAAAGCTCGCGGCGAGCTCACAGGCGTCGCGAGCATGCGACGGCTCCGATCGCAGCCACTGGGCCACGTCTATGCGTTCGCACCAGGCCATCAGCGCGCGGAATCGGATGAACCAGACCACCGCCCGGTCAGTGTCATCGAGAAAACGCCGGCAGACGGCATCAAGCGACACCGACCCATTCAAGTCGAGCTCGCATGTGAACTCCAGCACGCTCAGTGCCACCACGTCACAGGGACTCGTCGGGAAAGGGGTTCTTCGCATCGTGACCTGCGGCATCTAGGTCGGATCGCCACCGTCTGGCCCGGGCCCAACCGCGGGATTGGTGGCGAGTTCCGCCAGGCGGTCGAAGGCTTTCTTCCGCAGCGCCGCTGCATCGCGCGCAATGGCGGCCTCGCCCGCCTGTTCGACGCGCGGCACTCGCCGGTCCAACGCCGCGATCAGCTCCTCGAGCTCGCGTGTGAGCTCGCTCACATTCACCACCATCGATGGCCTCCGCTCGGCCCGGCCCGCCGTCGAGAGGCGTCCGGATTTCGCCGCAACCACCACACAGCTCGTAGATGAGAACAGCGGCGACGACCCGCCGTTCGTCGAAACTCGCTGCCTCAGGTAGTGCCGTTGGGTGCGGCGCTGTCCGCGCACCGAACGATCTTCCGCTCGGCCAGTTCGTGCTGCGCCGTCACCGCGATCTTCTCCGACGGCAGGACGCGCGGTGTGCATCCTCGCTGCAATTGAGCCGCGCGCAAACCGCAGAGCACCGCGAATTCAAAGGCGTTTATCCCGTCCGGGCGCTTGACCATCGTTGATCCTCAGCAGTTTCCTGGAGTGCATGAACGACACAGAGACAACGGTGATGACGACGATGGCCGCGAGCCGCAGGGCAGACGCAAGTCGCCCACGGACCCTCCGGTCGTGCGCGATGCGACGCGCGCCCGGCTATCGGGCCTCGAAGTCTGGATCGCGCTCAGATTGGAAGTGCCAAATGACACCCTCACAAGCAAGGGCTTTGGTGAGGGCTCGGCCGGGCTGGCCGAAGACTCAGAAAAGCAGAACTGGTGCAGTATACCGGTTTAGCGTATTCGCCGGCGACGTTTCACACGAAGCGCACGAGCGCCGCTGACGCCATCCTCCAACAACTCGAAGGTCACGGCATCCCCGATGATGAAATCGTTGAACGCGGTGCCGTCCTCGAGGTCGCTCCGATGGAAATAGATCTCGCGTTTGTCGGCGAGACGGATGAAGCCGTGGCTTTGCCCGATCAGCAGCTTCACGATGCGGCCGGTGGACACGACGCCGCGTCGCTCCGCCGGCCGCGCTGGTCCCACGGCGCGGCCTCGTGCCATTTGTCGGCCGGCGCGGCGCGACGGCAGTACCACGGCCCTACCAGCGCGGTTCTCGCCGACGGTGGCCGCCTCCGAAACCGCCGCCGCTGCTCGCTGCTTTTGGACGTGCCTCGTTCACGGTGAGGTTTCGGCTGCCAAGTTGCGTGCCGTTCAGCGAGGTAATCGCGTTCTGCGCCTCCTCGTCCGTGCGCATTTCGACGAACGCAAATCCGCGCGCGCGGCCGGTGGCTTGGTCGCGCATGACGTTCACCGACTCGACCGACCCGGCCCGCCCGAATAGCTCCTGCAACTCTGCTTCTCCGACTTCGTACGGCAGGTTGCCGACATACAACTTCCGACCCATGACATCATCTCCTCTGTCGCAGAGCGACCTTCCCGATCGCCGGCATCGGCGTCGGCTGGATGTCGTCTCGTAGTCAAGCTGAACTTCAGAAGGAGCGAGTCAAGAGGGCTCGTTAGCTGCTGGAGAACGGCGAGTACGCGGCAAATCCACGCATCACTGTAGCACGAGCCGACTCCTGTCAGACCGGCCGTGGTATGATGCCGTTATCGGATTTTCCCACGCGCTCTGCCACCTGTAGGCGTATCGAGCCGCTCCTGGCCCGCTCCTCCTCACAACCAGCTTAGCTACGAGACGAATCCGTTCCGGAGCCTCGGCTCCGACGCGCTCTTCACGCCGTGGTGGCGCGAACGTGACGCATACTCGCCCTGCAGCGCCGCTGGGAATCGCTTCGGGTCTCACGAAGGACCACCTTCAATGTCATTCTCGAAGCTGGGGTTGACGCCCTCGCTGTACCTCTCATTGGCGCGCCTCGGCTACGAGCAGCCCACGCCAATTCAGGCCCTAGCCATTCCCACTGCCCTGACGGGAACCGATCTCCTCGCGCGTGCTCAAACTGGTACGGGCAAGACAGCCGCCTTCGGCCTGCCCATGATCGAGCGCATCGTCGCGGGACGCGATGGCGCAAGGCCCCGCCTCCCGCGGGGACTCGTCCTCGTGCCGACGCGCGAGCTGGCGGCTCAGGTCCATCGGTCGCTCGCCAGGTACGGCGCGCCGGCGCAGCTCCGCGTCACGGCAGTCTTCGGTGGTGTCGGCATGGGAGCGCAGATCCAGTCGCTGAAGCACGGCGCCGACATTGTCGTGGCGACGCCGGGCCGGCTGATCGACCATATGCAGCGGCGCACGATTGATCTGTCCGCGATCGAAATCCTCACGCTGGACGAGGCCGACCGGATGCTGGACCTGGGCTTTCTGCCTGCGCTGCGCCGCGTGATCGCGTCGCTCCCGCGCTCGCGTCAGACCCTGCTCTTTTCCGCGACACTGTCCGATGCGGTCGTCCGGCTCTCCGCCGAATTCACTCGCGACCCCGCACAGGTGGACGTCTCGGACGGGCAGGTCGTCGCCCCGACCGTGACGCACCACTTACATGCGGTCGCGGTCGATCAAAAGCGGGCCATGCTCACGCATGTGCTGACGCACGGGGCCGCGAGTCAAGCGCTCGTCTTCTGCAAGACCAAGCGCGGCTCGGATCGAGTCGGCGAGCACCTCACGCGCGCCGGCATCAAGGCGGCCGTCATTCACGGCAACAAGAGCCAGGGGGCCCGGACTCGGGCACTTGGTGACTTCAAGGCGGGTCGCGTGAACGTGCTGGTGGCCACCGACATCGCGGCGCGCGGTCTCGACATCGCGCAGCTGCCGCTGGTCATCAACTACGATTTGCCGCTCGTCGCCGAAGATTACATTCACCGGGTCGGTCGCACGGGTCGGGCGGGACGCAGCGGGCGGGCCGTGTCGCTCGTGTCGGCAGCTGATTCGCGGCTGCTGCGCGACATTCAGCAGTTGTTGCCTGCACCGCTCGAGCAGGTCGCCGTTCCCGGATTTGTCGCGACGCACGTCGGACCGTCGATCCACGAGCCGGGTCGAGCGCGCGATCGCTCCCGCCGAACCGGATTCCACACCCACGGGCTCACTCAGCGAAAGACGCACCGAACAGCTTTGCGGTCCCATCACGCACATCCATCGCCGTGATCTAAACGGAGACGCGCGACTTCCGATCCATCAGACGAAGGTATCGACAGGCCGCGATCGCGGCGAACCAATACCAAGGTCTGATAGACGACTGCGTGGTGCGCGGGCATCCTTCGTAGCGCGCCACGTGCCTGGTGCCTCACGGAGGTAAAGAAAGTGAACCAGGAGTTCGACGTCGTCTGTCTTGGTGGTGGCGTTGCCGGAGAAGCGATCGCCGTTGGCCTGCGCGGCAGCGGATTGACGCTCGCAGTGGTCGAACGAGAGCTCGTCGGAGGCGAGTGCCCGTACTGGGGCTGCGTGCCTTCGAAGACGTTGCTTCGGTCCGGTGAAACGTTGAGCGAGGCCGAGCGTGCGCGTGTCCTCGCGGCTTCACGCGTCGATTGGACAGTGGACTTCCCCAAGGTCTCCCAACGGGTGCTGTGGATGGCGCGGAACCTCGACGACAGCCGGCCGGCAGCCGCACTCCAGGCGACCGGCGCCGCACTTTTTCGAGGCGAAGGGAAACTGACGGACCCGCGCGCGGTCGAAGTCGCCGGCGAGACGCTCGTCGCGCGGCGGGCGGTGGTGATCGCCAACGGCAGCACGGCGGCCATCCCACGTATCCCCGGCCTGGATTCCGTTGAGTTCTGGACAAACCGGCAAGCGGCGATCCCGAAGGAGCTGCCGGCCTCGCTGGCGATCCTCGGCGGCGGCGCCATTGGCGTCGAGCTCGGGCAAGCGTTTGCCCGTCTCGGCACGAGGGTCACGGTCATCGAGGCGGGGCCGATGTTCCTTGGCATGGAGGAACCGGAAGCAGGAGCGGCGCTCCGTCCACACCTCGAGGCGGACGGCATGATGCTCGTGACCGGCGATCCATGCGTGGCTGTCGAACGACCACTCATGTCGCCGGGACAGGATCGGTCGACGGTCGTCCTCCGCTTGACGTCAGGTGCCATGGTCAAGGCCGACCGGTTGCTGGTTGCCACAGGGCGGCGGCCGAACAGCGAGGCATGGGGCACAATCGGGCTCCCGCAGACCGAGCGCGAGTGGTTGAAAGTGGATCCGACGACGCTCGAAGCGCGGCCCGGGATCTATGGCGCTGGTGACGTCACCGGGCTCGGCGGATTCACCCACCTCGCTTATTACCACGGCCAGATCGTCGCGCGACGCCTGCGCGGCATGGACGCGAAAGCCGATCACACGGCAGTCCCCCGGGTGACGTTCACGGATCCCGAGGTCGCGTCCGTCGGACTGTCGGAAGCTGCGGCGCACGCGAAAGGCCTCGACGTCATCGTCGCCACCGCCGATCCTGGTGAAACCGCGCGCGGCTACATCCACGACTTTCACCGAGGGGCGATCAAGCTCGTCGCCGACCGGCAGCGCGGCGTGCTGATTGGCGCGACTCTGGTCAGTCCGCGCGCCGGCGAGATCCTGGGCGAGCTCCTGCTCGCCATCAAATTGCGCACACCGCTGGAGATGCTCGCCGACGTCATCCACCCATTCCCGGCGTTCAACCGGGTGCTTGGCGAAAGCCTCGCCGAGCTCGCCGCCAAGGTCGCGCCGCAAGCCGTGGCGCTCTCCTGAGTTTTCACTCACTGCTACATGACGGAGGTCCCAATGGCCACCACGCACTCGATCAGTGAACCCGCAACGAACACGCTGAATGCTGCGACGGTCGATCTGAAGCTCGAGGTCGTCGTCATCCCGGTGTCCGACGTCGATCGCGCGAAGCGTTTCTACCAGGGGCTGAAATGGCGCCTCGACGCCGACTTCGCTTTCGACAACGGTTTCAGAGTCGTCCAGTTCACGCCGCCTGGCTCGGCCTGCTCGATCCAATTCGGCACGAACGTCACGTCGGCCGAGCCTGGCTCGGCCCAGGGACTCTACTTAATCGTGTCGGACGTCGAGGCCGCGCGCCTGGAACTCGTCGCCCGACGTATCGAGATCAGCGAGGTGTTCCACGCCGTGGCACCAGGAGCGCAGTTCCGGCCGAACGGTGGCAGCGGTCGCGTCGGCGGGCCCGCGCCCGATCGCGCCAGCTACCGCTCCTTCGCGACGTTCAACGATCCCGACGGCAACACCTGGCTGCTCCAGGAGATCACGACGCGGCTGCCCGGCCGCGGAGAGAGCAGCGTCGACATCGCGACGATGACAGAGCTGCTGCGAGAAACGGAAGCACACCATGGCGCCTACGAGCCGACGGCTCCCAAGCACCACTGGTCGGAATGGTACGCCGCCTACATCGTCGCCCGCGAGCGCGGGAAGACGCCCGAGGAGGCGGCGAAAGACGGCGCACGCCACATCGAACAGCGGGCCGCCGTATGAGAGGAGACATCGTTCCTGGCGCGCCCTTTCCCGACTAACAACGGCTACGGGTTCTTCGGACGGCCAACGGTCGAGGAGCTGCGTCTCGATCTGCGCGCCGTGATCCTGAACCTGCTGCGGAACGCCTCGGACGCGATGGTCGATGTGGACGATCGGCCGCGCCAGTTGATCATCAAAACCGAACGGGAGGACGGTAGTCGGGTCCGTTTGACGGCGGGGGATGCTGGGGTGGGTCTCGCGCCGCAGAGCCTGGACTCACTGTTCGATGCCTTCTACACCACGAAGCGCGGCGGCATGGGTATCGGCTTGTTCGTCAGTCGCTCGATCATTGAGAGGCATCACGGTCGTTTATGGGCCGAGTCGAACGATGCCGGTCCGGGAGCCGCCTTCTCGTTCTCAATTCCGCAAGAGGCCGACGGCGTCCTGAATGAGGTGGCCGCGAGGAAGACCTTATTGGCGCCTGGGAAATCCGGCCATTAACCCATACCAAGGTCTAATAGACGCCGTCCGTCACACTGACGCATCCTGTGCCAGAGAATTGAACTGGTGACAGTCACGCCTTCGCTCGTGTCGATCGTCGATGATGACGAGTCGGTTCGCGAGTCGCTGCCCGACCTGGTGCGCCAGTTCGGGTTTGTTGCCCAGGCCTTCGCATCGGCCGAAGCGTTTCTTGCGTCGGAACTCGTCGATCAGACGACGTGTCTGATCCTCGACATCGCGATGCCTGGGATGTCGGGCCCGGACCTTCAACGGGAACTGGCAAATCGGCGACGGAAGATTCCGATTGTCTTCATCACGGCGAGCGACGACAAGGCCGTGCGGTCGCGCCTGCTGGCCGGTGGAGCCGCAGACTGCCTGTTCAAGCCGTTCAGCGAGACGGCCCTGCTCAACGCGCTCAACGTGGCCCTGCGGATGCGGTGAATTATGACGACGTTGTGCCCTCGAACCGTTACACGACCGCCATATACTGTGAGTTCGGCGATCGCCTCACGTTCGAACGAGGTCCTCACCATGTCGGACGTCACGTCCATCGTCTTCGTCGTTGACGACGACGTCTCGGTGCGGGAATCGTTGGAGCTGCTGATCAAGAGTGCGGGCTGGCGGCCCGAAACGTTCGCATCCGCACAGGAGTTTCTCTCTCGCCCACGCGCGGCCGTCCCATGCTGCCTCGTGCTGGACGTGTCGCTGCCAGGACTCAACGGCCTCGAGCTGCAGCAACACCTCGTCCAGCGCACTGACATGCCGATCATCTTCATCACCGGCCATGGCGACATTCCGACGAGCGTCCGCGCGATGAAAGCAGGAGCCGTCGAGTTTCTGACGAAGCCGTTCAAGGACGACATCTTGTTGGAGGCCATCCGTGGTGCTATCGAGCGGAGTCGCGCTGCGCTTCGTGACGAGGCGGAGCTGCGGATGCTGCGGGACTGCTACGCTTCGCTCACACCGCGCGAACGCGACGTCTTGGCATTGGTTGTTGCCGGCCAGTTGAACAAGCAAGTCGGCGGCGAACTCGGCATCAGCGAGATCACCGTGAAGGCACACCGCGGTCAAGTGATGCGCAAAATGAAGGCCGACTCGCTTCCAGACCTGGTGACAATGGCCGCGCGGCTCGGCTTACAGTCCATCCCGAAACACTGACACGCAGGCGACCGCGCTCGTCGCCCGGTTCTGACGCAGGAGACGACAGGCCGTGAGAACAACACTCCGTGTGAACAGTACGACCCACGAACTCTCGGTGGACTCGCGCCTGACCCTGCTGGACGCTCTTCGCGACGTGCTCGGTCTGACCGGGACCAAGAAGGGATGCGATCAAGGGGCGTGCGGTGCGTGCACCGTGATCATCGACGGCCAGCGTGTCTTGTCGTGTCTGACGCTCGTGGCAGCGTGCGAGGGCCAGCACATCGTCACGATTGAAGGCCTCGCCTCAGGCGACGAGCTCCACCCGATGCAGGCCGCCTTCCTGCACTGCGATGGCTTTCAGTGCGGCTACTGCA
>Ga0114129_10004911_pt1 | contig 18874 bp, 13 predicted proteins | sample RhiMetdeltSRZDD1_FD_80071 | JGI IMG/M metagenome (GOLD analysis project Ga0114129, IMG submission 80071) | Populus rhizosphere microbial communities from Tennessee, USA - Rhizosphere MetaG P. deltoides SRZDD1 (version 2) (version 2) | ecosystem: Host-associated > Plants > Roots > Rhizosphere >...
GCCAGCGATCTTGTGGCCGCGGTAGGTGCTGGAGCTGAGGGAGTGGAAGACGCCTTCCGGGCCGTTCCCGTTGTTGAAGTTGGCCTTGAAGTCATTCGCGATGACCTTGTAGTACTGCCCGTTCGTCATCGAGTGCCAGGAGCCGACCCACACCTCCTCCGAGGTGTTGCCGCGGTTGTCGAGATCGCGTGAGGCGCAACTACTGGGACTGGACGCGCCGGAGCACCACTGGCCGCCGTTGCTGCTGCCGAACGTGAAGTCACAGCCGTTCGCGGTGGTCGATCCGGTATCGGCATCGGTTCGCGTGCAGGCCAGGCGAAGCCGGAACCGTCCCTCGCTCTGTGTCGAGGTCAGTTCGATCGCGAGGCGGGCAGTCAGCGTGTAGCTGTCGCCGGATGGCGAATCCACCCTCGTCCAGCTCTCTTCGTTGAGTCCCGGGTAGCTGTTGGCCTGGGCCGCTTGGTGGCCTACCAGGGGTGCGACGGTGACAGCAACCGCCGCAACCAGCAAAGCTCGGACAATACGCATCTCGGAGGTCCTTTCGACGTCGCCGACGTATTGCCGGAGAATGGCAGGGCACTGTAAGTAAGGACGTTGACAAAATGTCATCGTTCGATACGTCGGGCGAACGGGTCTCGGGCCGTAATGCGGTGGCGGTGCGGCATGATCGAGTTTCGGGTGTTGGGTCCGGTCGAGGTGGTCCTCGCGGACCAGGTCGTCCCTGGTTGGCGGCCGCAGCAGCGTGCGGTTCTGGCCGCCCTGGTGGTTGACGTCGGCCGAGTGGTGCCGGTCGGTGTGCTGGTGGATCGGGTGTGGGGTAGTGCGCCGCCCCGCCACGCGGACCGCATTCTGCAGAGCCACCTCAGCCGCATCCGGCGGACTCTGGACCGGGGCAACGACCCGGCCGAAACGGTGCGGCTGGTCCGTCACGCTGGCGGCTACCGGCTGCTCGCCGAACCTGACCGGGTTGATCTGTACCGGTTCCGCCGGCTGCTGCAGCAAGATCGCGCACAACAACAGGTCGATGATGACCGGATCGCCTCGCTGCGGCAGGCGTTGGATCTGTGGCGTGGGGAGCCGTTGGGCGGTGTCCCCGGTGACTGGGCGGCCCGGACCCGACAGGCATGGCAGCAGCTCCGCCTGGACGCGACGGTGCTGTGGGCCGATCTGCAGCTACAGGTGGGCGGGGCGGCCGCGGTGATCGACCCGTTGGCGGAGCTTCTCGCCGACCACCCGCTGGCCGAGCCGCTCGCCGGGGTGCTGATCCGCGCGCTGTACGCGGTGGGTCGACCGGCGGACGCCCTCGACCTGTACGCCACTGTGCGCCGCCGGCTGGCCGATCAGCTCGGTACCGATCCGAGTGCCGAACTCCAGCGACTTCAGCAGGCGATCCTGCGGGGCGAGCTCGTCCCACCCACCGCCCAGACGGTGGCGGTGCACTCGATGCCTGTTCCCGCGCAGCTCCCGACGGCCGTGCCGGACTTCACCGGCCGCGCCGACCAACTGGCTGAGCTGGACGAGCTGATGAGCACCGGCGACGGTAATCGCGCCGCGACGAGGATCGCGGCCGTGGCCGGCGGGGCCGGCGTCGGCAAGACCGCGCTGGCCCTGCACTGGGCGCATCGCGTCGCCGGCCGTTTCCCCGACGGGCAGGTCTATCTTGACCTGCAGGGGTATGACCCGAATGCGCAGCCGCTGAAGTCGGCGGAGGCGCTGGGCCGCCTCTTGACCGCGGTCGGCCTCGACCGGCGCCAGTTGCCACCGGGTGAGCAGGAGAGGTCCGCTCTCTGGCGAACGGTGCTCGCGTCGCGCAGCGTGCTCGTGGTTCTCGACAACGCCGTTGGGGCGCAACAGGTTCGGCCGTTGCTACCGGCGAGCCCACTGAGCCTGACGATCGTTACCAGTCGCAACCGGCTCGCCGGCTTGGTCGCCGTCGACGGCGCGCACCCGATCGTCCTCGGCCCGATGTCCGAAGTGGACGCCACAACGCTGCTGACCGATGTGCTCGGGAAGGCAAGGGCCACCGCGGATCCCGATGCCGTCCGAGCTCTGGCTCGGCTGTGTGGGTACCTGCCGCTGGCGTTGCGGTTGGCCGCGGCCTGGCTATTGACCCGTCCCTACACCATCGCGGAGTACGTCCGGGAGCTCGTCGCGGCCGGACCATTGACGACCCTTCAGGTTCGGGCGGACGCCCGTGCGTCGGTAGTTGCGGCGTTCGATCTGTCCTACAACATCCTCCCGCCGGCCGGCCAACGCCTGTTCCGCCGACTGGGTCTCGTCTCCGGAGCCGACTGGACCTGTCCCGTCGCCGCCGTGCTCAACGACACCGACGAGCCGGAGACGGCCGCGCTGGTCGGTACCCTCGTCGACACTCATCTTGTCGAGGAGTACGCGCCGCGGCGCTATCGCATGCACGACCTGCTGCGCCAGTACGCCCATGACCGGGCGCAGACCGACGAGGCGGCGCACGACCGCCGCGAGGCCATCAGGCGCGTCCTCGCCTGGTACCTCCAGATCGCCCGTGAGGCCGACGAGGTGCTCTATCCGCGTCGTCCGCGGCCGGGCACCAGCATGTCCTCGAGCCACGCCGCGGCAGTTCTCCTGGCCGAGCAACACAACATCCATGCCGCCATACACCAGGCGTACGTCGGCGAGGAATGGACGTTCGCATGGCAGCTCACTTTGGCGATCAGCCGATCTCATCAAGCACACAATGACTGGGCCACCTGGCAGTCCACTCACGAACTGGCCGCCACCGCCGCCAGCCGTGCCGGCGACGCGGTCGCCGAAGCACACGTACTCAATCGACTCGCGGAGTGCTTTCTCGACCGCGAACAGCTCACCGAGGCGGCAACGCTGTTCGAACGCGCTCTGGCTCTCCACCGGGCGAACGACGAATGTGCCGGCGAAGCCGATGCCTTGCGGGCGCTAGGCGACATCCACCGGGAGCTGGGCCACCTCGACGAAGCCGAACGCACGTACAACCTCGCTTTGTCCAGCGCACTACGGGGCCAGGACATGCGCGTCGAATCTCACATCCGACGTGGCCTCGGGGCCATCTACCGCGAGACCGGACAGCTGGACGCTTCGGTCCGCTACTTCGAGCACGCGCTGGCAATCGCCAACCAGCTCGGCGACCGCCATTGGGCCGCCGTCATCCGGCGCAGCCTCGGCATAACCCACCGCGACGCCGGACGGCTGACCGATGCGCAACAATGCTTCGAACAGGCATTCTCCGACCTACAGGCGGTCGGCGACCGGATGTGGCAGGCATACACTCTCGTCAGCCTCAGCGATGTCCTGACCCGCCAGCAGGACCACGAGGGTGCGGTCGAAGTCTCGACTCGAGCCCGGACCATGGCCCGGGAACTCCTCGACCGGCCCACCGAGGCATGGGCTCAGCTCGGCCTGGCCACCGCCCTTCGCGGCGGCGGTGACCTGACCGCGGCCCGCACAGCACTCCAGGACGGCCTAGACAGGTTCAACGACCTGGGAGACCGCCGCCTCGAGGCCAGCAGCTTCTACCAGCTCGGGCTGGTCCACCGCGCCGACCGAGATTTCGCCGCCGGCCGTACGGCCCTGAACCGCGCCCTGGATCTGTTTCGACAACTCGGCATCGTCATCTCCATCGCCAGCACCCATCTTCAGATCGGCCTGCTGGAGCACGACGACGGTGACTCCGTTGCGGCACATGACGCGATGCACAGTGCGCTCGATCTCTTCAAACAACTCGACGTCCCGCACTACATAGCCAAAGCCGAGGATGCCCTGGAGGCGCTGGCAGGACCGCGAGGCGAGCCGGCATAGGCCTACCAGCCGCGGGCGGAGGATCAGCGACCGATGTCGGAGGCCAGCGCGTCGCGCAGGTTCTCCAGCGCATCGGGCCAGAGCAGGTACCCGGACTGGACATTGTGGACGTCGGTGGTAACCACGGCCGCGATGTACCGGCCGCGGTTGGGGTACAGGGCGTCCAACGTCTCCCGATCGAACGGCCGGTGGGTGCCGAAGAGCAGGCAGAACGACGGGCCGCTGTTGTCGCCGGTGTTCAGGGCGGTGGGCACGACCACCTGGGAGAGCCGGATGCCGCCGAGGGCGAGCCCGTGCTCGTCCCGTTGCTTCGTACCGTCGGCGTTCACCACGAGCGGCTCGGCCGTGGGCGGCGGCGTGCCGCGCTCCACCCAGGTCCTCAGGTGGCCGTAGGCCGCGGCGGTGACGTGGTGCACCGGTACTCGGCTGAACGGCGGGTTGTCGCACTGGTACACCGGCGCCGCACCGAAGTCGCGTACGGAGATGGGTACCCGGTAGGAGTAGCCGGCCCAGCCGGAGTGCGCGCCGCCGGCCACTTCCCAGCGGCGGAACTGGTCGGTGTCGGCCGGCCGCTGCGGTGAGCGCACATCGGTCTCGGAGAGCACCTGAAACACCGGCTCGGGTCCGACCCGGGTCGGCGCGGGCCCCACGATGAAGCCGTACCCGTCGAAGACCGGTGTCACCTGGGGCAGCACCCGGTTGTAGTAGACGGTCATCCGCGACGCCGACTGCGACGCGCCGATGGCCAGCAGTGTCCGCGCCCGCAGTGGCCCGAGCGGCGAGCCCGACCCGGTCCGGGCCAGTGCCCGGCCCGCCTGGGCGAAGATGTCGTACGACAGTTGGTCGGCGAGGTACGCGCCACCGCCGGTGACATCCAGCTGTCCGTACCGGGTCGGGCTCCATCCCCGGAGCTGGTCGACGCCGACCCGCTGAGCGGAGACGCCGACCCACGCGTACCCGCCGCGGATGACCGTGTCGGCGTTCCACAGTGCGTCCAGGTCGTACCCGGCCGTGACGTTCTGCCATTCGACCAGGACCGTGCCGCTGAATCGGTTCGCGTGCGCGGGCCGGCGCACGATCATCCGCGTGGTGTACGGGATGTCGTCGGCGACCTGGACGCCTGCGGTGTCCCATCCGTCCGCGGTACCGGACAGGTAGAACTCCTCCTCGACGTAGCCTCTCCCGGCCAGGTCGTCCGGTGTCGAGAAGAACGGGTACGTGTCCTCGACGCGGTCCGCGAGACGATCGCCCGGCACGGTACCGGGAATCGGGCCGGTCACTGTCGGCACACCCGAGCTGTCCGGCGCCGGCGCGGTGGATGCCGTCGTCGGGCTGGTCGCGATACCGATTGCGGTGATGGCAAGGAGCACCGCCGCCCGGCGGCTGACGTGGTTGCCCATGGGGCGGACACTAGGCATCCTTATCCCATTTGTCACGGGCTATGGGAGAACGTGAGACGGCCGTCGCACGTCCACTGTGGACCGCTACGGCTACCAGCCGCGGACGCGCCACTCCGGTAGCGCCGGCCGTTCGGCACCGAGGGTCGAGTCGCGACCGTGGCCCGGGTAGAACCACGTCTCGTCCGGTAGCCGGCCGAACAGCTTGGTCTCCACATCGGACAGTAGGGACGTGAACCGCGTAAGGTCGCCCTGGGTGTTGCCGACCCCGCCGGGGAACAGCGAGTCACCGGTGAACAGGTGCGGTATCCCGTCCGGATCCCGGTACAGCAGGGCGATCGAGCCTGGGGTGTGCCCCACGAGGTGGATGACCTCGAGCTCGCACGCGCCCACCGATACGGAGTCTCCCTCGGCCACGGTCTCGCACGGTACCGGCAGTTCGTCGGCGTCAGCCGCGTGCGCGACGGCCCGCGCGCCGGTAGCCGAGACCACGTCGGACAGTGCCATCCAGTGGTCCTGGTGGCGATGCGTTGTGACCACAGTAGACAGTCCACCGTCACCGATCAGCGACAGCAACCGGTCGGACTCGTTGGCCGCGTCGATGAGCAGTCGCTCACCGGTGCTCCGGCAGGACAGCAGGTACGCGTTGTTGTCCATCGGGCCGACCGACACCTTCGTGATGGTCAGCTCGGCCAGCTCACGGGTGTCCGGCGCGCTGCCGGGGGAGACGTCTCCGGTGTACGGCACGGTCTAACCTCAAATCCACTGTGGAGGAACGGGAAGCGGGCCGGGCGGTGAAACGGTCAACTCGGAGCCGGACGTACGCCCGGTGAGCCAGCCGGCCAGCGCGTGCGCCGGACCGGTGACGGTCGGCGCGCCGGACGAGGACGCGCCGACGGTCAGCGGGTGGCCGAGATCGGTGGCGTGCACCACAACGTCGAAGTCGGACAGCCCGCGCACCACCTCGTGCAACAGCCGGTGCGAGAACGAGTCCGGCCAGTCCGCGGTTCCGTAGCCCGCGGCCAGGTCGACGTGGTGGACCTCGACCTCGCGCAGCCGGCGCCAGACGACGCGGGCGGCCGGCTGTGGACCACCGGACAGGTCGAGCTGCACGGTCCACGCCTCGGCCGGCATCTCCTCGGCCGCGGCCGCGAAGCGGGCGCACGCATCGCTAAGGTCGGCCAGCACGACCGGCACCGGTCGGTCAGCTCCCGCCTCGATGTCGGCATTGCGACGTTCCCAGCTCGGGTACTGCGGCGTGACCACGCCGGTGCGCGCCCAGGTGAGCAGGTTCGTCAGGCCGTCCGCGTTGCGGGCCAGGTGGGTCAGCACGTGACCGCGCGTCCAGCCCGGCAGCAGCGACGGCTCGTTCAGCGTCCCGGTGCCGTCGAGCGTGTCCGCCGTGCGCAGCAGGCGTTCCGTGGCCCTGTCGACCTCGGCCATGAGTACGAGCGGATCAGAGCTCACGCCGTCGCCTCCCTCCGGGAGGCAACGCCGCTCGCGCAAGCTGCTGGGCTGGCTGGTTCGCTCGCGAGCTCGCTCACAGGCCGAACCTACCTGATATTCGTTAGGCGGTTACCGGACCGGTCCCTACCGTGGTCAGCGAGATGGCTACCGACCTGAGGTCCCTTGGCTGGGACGACACATTCGCCGCCGCGTACGCGCGCCACGACCGGACCGACCAACGGCCCGGCCGGGTCACCCGCGCGGACCGTGGCGTGTGCACGGTGCTGACCGCGGCCGGCACGGTGCGCGCGTCGGTCTCCGGCGGGCTGCTCGGGGCGGCCGCAGAGGACCCGGTGGCGTTGCCGTGCGCCGGCGATTGGGTGGTCGTGCGTACCTGGCCCGACGACCGGCTCACCGCCGAAGCGGTGCTGCCCCGGCGCACCGCGATCGTGCGGCGTACCGCGGGAAAGGAGTCGTACGGCCAGGTGCTCGCCGCGAACCTGGACACGGCGGCGGTCGTCGAGCCGATGGACCCGGAGCCGGATCTCGCCCGCATCGAGAGGTTGCTCTCACTCGCCTGGGAGTCCGGCGCCCCGCCCTTGGTCGTCCTCACCAAGGCCGACCTGGCCGCCGATCCGGCCGCGGTCGCCGACCAGGTCGCCGAGGTCGCGCCGGGTGCGCCCGTGTACGCGGTGAGCGCCCGCACCGGAGACGGGTTGGACCGGTTACGCCCGCTCGTCGCACCGGGTTGGACGCTCGGCCTGCTCGGCCGCTCGGGCGTCGGCAAGTCGACGCTCGTCAACGCGATCGCGGGAGCGACGGTCATGGCGACACGGGCGTTGCGGGCCGACGGCAAGGGGCGGCACACGACGACGCACCGGGCGCTCGTACCGCTACCCGGCGGCGGGGCGGTGCTGGACACTCCGGGGATCCGCGCGGTGGGTCTCCTCGACTCCGAGGGCGGCCTGGAACGAACGTTCGCCGACGTCGCCGAGTTCGCCGTCGACTGCCGGTTCCGCGACTGTTCGCACACCGGAGAGCCGGGCTGCGCGGTACAGGCCGCGCTGGAGTCCGGCGACCTGACACCGCGCCGTATGGAGAGCTGGCGCAAGCTGCAACGGGAGATCGCGTACGAGCTGCGGCGCCGCGATGCCCGGTTGGCCGCCGTCGAACGTGATCGATGGAAGCGGATCCACAAGGAGATGCGCCAGCGCGGCATCCGCAACTAGCTGGTTTCTTGGGCCGGATCTGCGCCGACCGAAGGTCCAGGCGCCTGGGTAGGGACTAGCCGATCACTCAACAAGCCCGGACCGCCCGGTCGACGCAGGCGCGACCCGCCGCCTGCTTGGGTGAGGGGTTGTGGCGACGCCTGAGCCTCCGGAGGAGCCGGTACTCCGGGTCGGCGGCTGGGTCCCGGCCCATCGCGCGGTCGAACGAGGTCCGACCGACGGACCGCTGGCCAGCGTCGAACACCCCGAGCCCGAGCCGCCACATCCTCCTCCGCCGGAGGAGACCGAGGAGCCAGTACCCCCGCGGCGTCCGCACCTGGTCGGCCTGCTCGCGGCCGGCACCGCCGTCGTGGTCGCGATCATTGCTCTGGTACGCCTGACCGCGCCGAACTCGCTCGACTGGTCCGCACGGTGGTGGCCCGGACCGGCCGCGCCCAGCGACCGTGTCGCGACCGGCGAACCGTCCGTCCCACCGGGGGCCACGCCGCCCGGGATCGTGGGGCACTCCGGTCCCGCGTCGACACCGCATCCGGCTACCCCCGGTCCGCCGGCGGCCACGACCGCAACTCTCGCCGCGGACCTGTCGCCGAGTCCCAGCGCCAACCCTCCTCCGCCGCCGCAGATGCTCTCGCTCGAGGCCGAGTCCGCCCAGCGGGCCGGCGGGGCAACCTCCTGGGCCGTGACCGCCGCATCCGGTGGCCGGATCGTCGGCTTCATCGGGAACTCCGGCACGGTCCGGTTCACCGTCACGGTTCCGGCCGCCGGCTCGTACCCGGTGACTGTCTTCTACCTCGCCGGCGAGCGCCGCGACTTCGTCATATCGGTCAACGGTGTGGCGCAGAAGACGCTGAGCTGCTCGTCCACCGGTGGCTGGACGACCGTCGGCCCGGCGGATGTCACTCTGGTACTGGCGGCGGGAGCGAACACGATCCAGTTCGGCAACCCCACCCGGTGGGCCCCTGACCTGGACCGGATCGCCGTAACGGTCCCGTCACCGTAAGCCTCCAGAGCAACTCGACGGAAACTGTCGGAGGGCGCGGTTAAAGTGGGCTGCCGGCAGACTGGGTCTCGGAAAGACAGGGCGTGAGCTGTGGCCGACCGACTGATCATTCGCGGAGCGCGGGAGCACAACCTGCGCGACGTCAACCTGGATCTGCCCCGCAATTCGCTGATCGTGTTCACCGGGCTGTCCGGCTCCGGCAAGTCCAGCCTCGCCTTCGACACGATCTTCGCAGAGGGCCAGCGGCGGTACGTGGAGTCCCTGTCGTCGTACGCGCGCCAGTTCCTCGGTCAGATGGACAAACCAGACGTCGACTTCATCGAAGGCCTGTCGCCGGCGGTCTCCATCGACCAGAAGTCGACCTCCCGCAACCCGCGGTCGACGGTCGGCACGATCACAGAGGTGTACGACTACCTCCGGCTCCTCTACTCCCGAGCCGGTGAGCCGCACTGCCCGGTATGCGGGTTCCCGATCAGCCGGCAGACGCCGCAGCAGATCGTCGACCGCGTGCTGGCGATGGAGGAGGGCACGCGTTTCCAGATCCTCGCTCCGGTCGTGCGCGGCCGAAAGGGGGAGTACGTCGATCTCTTCGCCGAGCTGCAGTCGAAGGGGTATGCGCGGGCCCGGGTCGACGGTGTCGTGCACCCGCTGACCGAGCCGCCGAAGCTGAGCAAGCAGCAGAAGCACACGATCGAGGTCGTCGTCGACCGGCTCGCGGTCAAGGCCAGCGCGAAGCGGCGGCTCACCGACTCGGTGGAGACCGCGCTGAAGCTGGCGAGCGGCGTCGTGATCGTCGACTTCGTCGACCTGCCCGAGGACGACGAGCACCGCGAGCGGAGGTTCTCCGAGCACCTCGCGTGCCCCAACGAGCACCCGCTGGCGATCGAGGACCTGGAGCCCCGGTCGTTCTCGTTCAACGCTCCGTACGGCGCGTGTCCCGAGTGCACCGGCCTCGGCACGAAGAAGGAGGTCGACCCCGAGCTGATCGTGCCGGACCCGGAGCGGTCGCTGCGGGAAGGCGCGCTCCAGCCGTGGGCGACGGGCCAGACGTTGGAGTACTTCCTGCGTCTGCTCGAGGCGTTGGGCGACCAGGAGGGCTTCAAGCTCGACACGCCGTGGCGGGCACTGTCGACCCGGGCGCAGAAGACGATCCTCCACGGCTCGCAGGATCAGGTCCACGTGCGGTACCGGAACAAGTACGGTCGCGAGCGGTCGTACTACACCGGTTTCGAGGGTGTCGTGCAGTGGGTCGAGCGGCGGCACTCCGACACGGAGTCGGACTGGTCGCGCGACAAGTACGAGGGGTACATGCGCGACGTGCCGTGTGCCGCCTGTGGCGGGGCGCGACTCAAGCCGGAGATCCTGGCGGTGACCCTGGGCGGCAAGAGCATCGCCGAGGTCTGCGCGCTGTCGGTGGGGGAGTGCGCGGAGTTCCTCGGCGAGATCGAGCTGAACGACCGACAGCGGATGATCGCCGAACGGGTGCTGCGGGAGATCAACGCCCGGCTGCGGTTCCTCGTCGACGTCGGTCTGGACTACCTGTCGCTGGACCGGCCGGCCGGCACGCTCTCCGGGGGCGAGGCGCAGCGCATCAGGCTCGCGACGCAGATCGGCTCGGGCCTGGTAGGCGTGCTGTACGTGCTGGACGAGCCGTCGATCGGCCTGCACCAGCGGGACAACCACCGGCTGATCGAGACGCTGGTCCGGCTGAAGACGCTCGGCAACACGCTGATCGTCGTCGAGCACGACGAGGACACGATCCGGACGGCGGACTGGGTCGTCGACATCGGACCGGGCGCGGGGGAGCACGGCGGCCACATCGTCCACAGTGGACCCCTGAACGGCCTGCTGAGCAACCAGGAGTCGATCACGGGGGCGTACCTGGCGGGTAGGCGGCACATCCCGACCCCGGCGATCCGGCGTCCGCGGACACCAGGGCGCGAGCTGGTCGTGCACGGCGCCCGCGAGCACAACCTGCGCAACCTGACCGTGGCGTTCCCGCTCGGTCAGTTCATCGCGATCACAGGGGTGTCCGGCTCCGGCAAGTCGACGCTCGTCAACGACATCCTCTACGCCGTGCTGGCCAACCAGATCAACGGCGCCCGCCTGGTCCCCGGCCGGCACACCCGGGTGACCGGGCTCAACCAGGTCGACAAGGTCGTCGGCGTCGACCAGTCGCCGATCGGGCGCACGCCGCGCAGCAACCCGGCCACGTATACCGGGGTGTTCGACCACATGCGCAAGCTGTTCTCGGAGACGACCGAGGCGAAGGTCCGGGGGTACGGGCCGGGTCGGTTCTCGTTCAACGTCAAGGGCGGCCGCTGCGAGAACTGCGCCGGTGACGGCACGATCAAGATCGAGATGAACTTCCTGCCGGACGTGTACGTCCCGTGCGAGGAGTGCAAGGGCGCGCGGTACAACCGGGAGACCCTCGAGGTCCACTACAAGGGCCGGACGATCGCCGAGATCCTGGACATGCCGATCGAGGAGGCGTGCACGTTCTTCGAGGCGATCCCCCCGATCCACCGCCATCTCAGGACGCTGGTCGATGTCGGCCTGGGGTATGTGCGGCTGGGTCAGCCGGCGCCGACCCTCTCCGGCGGCGAGGCGCAGCGGGTGAAGCTCGCCAGCGAGCTGCAGAAGCGGTCGACGGGGCGGACGGTGTACGTGCTCGACGAGCCGACGACCGGGCTGCACTTCGAGGACATCCGCAAGCTGCTGCTGGTGCTGGAGGGCTTGGTCGACAAGGGCAACACGGTCATCGTCATCGAGCACAACCTCGACGTGATCAAGACCGCGGACCACGTCATCGACCTCGGTCCCGGCGGCGGGCACAAGGGTGGCCTGGTCGTCGCGACCGGCACGCCGGAGGAGCTGGCCGAGATTCCGGAGAGCTACACCGGTGAGTTCCTACGCCGAGTGCTCGACGTCGAGCCGAAGCCGAAGAAGGCCGTGAAGAAGCGGACCCCGGCCAAGAAAGCGACAGCCAAGGCGGCCCGTAAGTAAGGTGCTACGGTGCGCGGGTGTTGCGGTCCTGGCCCGCGGCCGTGGCGTTGGCCGCGGTCGTTTTCGGTCTCTGCCAACTGCCGGGCGCGCCCGGCCGGCTGACGCCGGACTCGACGGAGTACCTCGTGCAGACACTGCACCTGCTCGGCGACTCCCCTCAGCAGGCTCGGGAGCGCACGCTCGTGGCGTTCTGTCAGCGGTACCGGCCGCTCGAGCTGGTACCGCTCTCACCTACCGGTCGGGTCGACCCGACGAGTGGGGCGGCGAGGGTGGCCGAGTGCGAGAACCGGGTCCGCGCCCAGGGGGCGATCGCCAGTGACACCCGGTTCGGACCGGCGATCACCGAAGGTGGTCCGATCGTGTCCGGCCGGTACGAGGCGATCTTCCTAGCCCGGCCGGGGATGGCAGTACTCTTCGCACCGGCCGTCGCGCTGTTCGGGCCGGCGTGGGGCGTCTGGCTGACGATCCTGCTCTGCGCCGTGGCGGCCGGCGTGCTCGTCGCGGTGGTACTGCGTACGGTCGGACTCGCCGCCCCGCTGGCGCTCCTCGGGCAGGTGCTGTTCTACGTACTGCCCACGGGCAAGTGGGCGATGGCCCCGCTGGCCGAGTCGCCGACCCTGCTGCTGGTGCTGGTCGCGCTGCTCGGCGCGGTACGCATGCTGAACGGTCGGCTGCGCAGCGGCATCGCCCTGCTCGTGATCGCTCACGTGGCCGGCTTCACGATCAAGTACTCCCAGTTCCTCCTCGTCGGCGTCGGCATGGCCGCGGCGGCCGGGATCGCGCTCGCATTCCGGAGCCTGCGGTCCCGGCCGATGCTGCTGATCGCGGTGATCTCCGGGGTAGCAGCGGTCGCCAATCTGGGTCTCGCGGCGGCTCTGGGCTGGCCGAGCGGCTACGAGAGCGCGCAGGATCTGCTCACGGTGCATTTCACCCAGCCGGACGTCCCGAACCCGTATTACCAGTTACTGCGGCTCAACAGGTACTTCTGGTCCTGGTGGATCGTCCAGCAACTGCTGGCCCCCCTGCTGCTCGTGGCCTGGCTGGCCGGGGCGTGGGCCCTGCTGCGCGGGCGGCCGGCGTTCGGCGTCCTCGTGCTCGGGGTGGCCGCGGCCGGTCTGGCCAACCAGGCCGGACACCCGATGGCGTTGCAGGTGGACCGGCTGTACGTGCTGGCGTGGCTGGTCGCGGTATGCGGCCTGCCCGTACTCGTCGAACGGCTGGCCAGATGGCGTGACGCGGATCACGTTTTGCCTGCTGGTGAACCTGCGCCGGGGGCCGCCGCGTGATCAACTACATGGGCATACCCGACGTTTCGATCTGTCCGCTCGCCCGGCGATCGCTGCTCTCGGGCGCCGGAGCCGCTGGGATCCTCGCACTGCTCGCCGCGTGCGGGGACGATCCGCCCGAGCAGGCCCCCGACGCGGCCGCCGGCTCACCCACCCCCACCGAGGAGCCGACCGAGGAACCCACCCCGGACCAGACGAGCGACGACAGCGAACCCGACGGTGCGCTGGTCTCGGTCGAGGAGGTACCGGTCGGCGGCGGCGTCATCGCGCTCGGCGACATCCTGGTGGTCCAGCCGAGGAGTGGGGTCTTCCGGGCGTACGACGCTCATTGCCCCCATCAGGCTACGATCATCGATCCGCCGGACTCGACGGGCGTAATCACGTGTACCGGCCACTTTTCGCATTTCCGCGCATCCGACGGGTCCCGTATCGACGGTCCCGCAATGCGTGGGCTGCGGCAGATCGACGTACGGGTAACAGCCGGATATGTGATTCGGACCTGAGGCCGTTTTCCGTGAACCCTGCTGTGGTATGTGTCGTGTTTGATGTTAGTGAACCCCAGGAAGCGGGTGAACGCATGAACAACGCGACTCGACGGACGGTGCTGGTCGGCACCGCTGGTGTCGGTGCCGCGGCGTTTCTGGCAGGCTGCGGTAACTCCGGCGGTGGGGGCAACTCGGCCGGTGCGAGTGGAGAGATAAAGACCAGCGACATCCCGGTGGGCGGCGGCAAGGTCTTCGAAGACCAGGGCCTCGTCATCACGCAGCCCACCGCCGGTTCGTTCAAAGGGTTTTCCGCGACGTGTACGCACCAGGGGTGCACGGTCGCGACCGTGACGGATGGCACGATCAACTGTCCGTGCCACGGCAGCAAGTACTCCATCGAGGACGGTTCCGTAAAAGGTGGCCCAGCCCCCCGGGGTTTGGCTGCGAAGAACTTGAAGGTGGAGGGCGACAGCATCACGCTGGCCTGACCGGGCGGTGGAAACACCGCCTGGAAGGCCCGAGCGCCCGGCGTCGCGGCGAGGGCGGCGCCGGGCGCTTCGCTGTGTCCAGGATTTGTCGGTACGGCGGATTAGGCTTGGGCGCGTGGCAGATCCCGCGTTGTTTCGGCCCGCTCCGGGGACCGTCCCGGACCAGCCAGGGGTCTACCGCTTCAAGGACGCCACTGGCCGGGTCATCTACGTCGGCAAAGCGAAGAGCCTGCGGAGCCGGCTGAACTCGTACTTCTCCGAGGTGTGGGGGCGACACCCGCGCACCCAGCAGATGGTCGACAGCGCGGCCGCCGTCGACTGGGTCACCGTCTCCACCGAGGTCGAGGCGCTACAGCTGGAGTACGCCTGGATCAAGGAGTACGACCCCCGGTTCAACGTGCGGTACCGCGACGACAAGTCGTACCCGTACCTCGCGGTCACGCTCGACGAGAAGTACCCCCGGTTGCAGGTGATGCGCGGCGCCAAGCGTAAGGGGGTGCGCTACTTCGGGCCGTACTCGCACGCCTGGGCGATCCGCGAAACCCTCGACCTGCTGCTGCGAGTCTTCCCCGCGCGCACCTGTTCAACCGGTGTCTTCAAGCGGGCCGGGCAGATCGGCCGGCCGTGCTTGCTCGGGTACATCGGCAAGTGCTCGGCGCCGTGCGTGGACCGGGTGACCGCGGAGGAACACCGGAAGGTCGTGGAGGAGTTCTGCGACTTCATGGCCGGCCGGACCGACACGATGGTCAAGCGGCTCGAGCGGGAGATGCGCGAGGCGTCCGAGGAGCTGGAGTTCGAGCGGGCCGCCCGGCTGCGCGACGACCTGGCGGCGTTGCGCCGGGCGATGGAGAAGCAGGCCGTGGTGCTCTCCGACGGCACCGACGCCGACGTGGTGGCGTTCGCCGAGGATCCTCTCGAGGCCGCGGTGCAGGTCTTTCATGTACGCGGTGGCCGGGTCCGCGGCCAGCGCGGCTGGGTCGTGGAGAAGACCGTCGAACTGTCCACTGGGGATCTCGTCCACCACTTCTGCACCCAGGTGTACGGCGGCGAGCACGGCGAGGCGGACGTACCGCGTGAGCTGCTCGTCCCGGCGCTGCCCGGCGACTCGGAGGCGCTGGCGGACTGGCTGTCCGAGCACCGCGGCAGCCGGGTCGCGCTACGGATCCCGCAACGCGGCGACAAGCGGGCGCTGCTCGAAACCGTCGCGCGCAACGCGACTGAGGCGCTCGCCCGGCACAAGCTGCGCCGCGCCGGGGACCTGACGACCCGCAGCAAGGCGCTCGACGAGATCGGCGAGGCGCTCGGCATGGATTCCGCGCCGCTGCGGATCGAGTGCTTCGACGTGTCCCAGATCCAGGGCACCGATGTGGTCGCCAGCATGGTGGTGTTCGAGGACGGGTTGGCGCGCAAGAGCGAGTACCGCCGGTTCGCGGTGCGCGGCGAGACGGACGATGTCGCGGCGCTGTCGGAGGTGCTGCGCCGGCGGTTCGCCCGGCTGGTGGAGGCACCGCCCGAGGACGAGGGCCCGATCGGCGTGGACCCCACCACTGGCAGGCCGCGCAGGTTCGCGTACCCCCCGCAGTTGGTCGTCGTCGACGGCGGCGCGCCGCAGGTCAACGCGGCGGCCGCGGTGCTCGCGGACCTTGGGGTCAACGACGTCGCGGTGTGCGGCCTGGCCAAGCGGCTGGAGGAGGTCTGGCTGCCGCACGAGGAGTTCCCGGTCGTGCTGCCGCGCGCGTCCGAAGGGTTGTACCTGCTGCAGCGCGTGCGCGACGAGGCACACCGGTTCGCCATCACGTTCCACCGCCAGCGCCGTTCGAAGCGCATGACCGTCTCGGCGCTCGACAGCGTGCCGGGGTTGGGCGAGATCCGACGCAAGGCTCTGCTGCGCCGGTTCGGCTCGGTGAAGCGGCTCGCCGCCGCGAGCCTCGACGAGATCGCCGAGGTGCCCGGCATCGGCCGACGTACCGCCGAGGCGATCGTGGCCGCCCTCGCCCCACCGGCCGAAAAGTCCGGGATCTAAGATGACGCCGTGATCGAGCGGGCGGAGGAGGACGGGGCTCCGGCTCGGTCCGCCACCGACCTGGTGATCGTGACCGGTGTGTCCGGCGGGGGCCGGAGCACGGTCGCGCGGGCGCTCGAGAACGTGGGCTTCTACGTCGTGGACAATCTGCCGCAGGCGCTCATGCTCGACATGGCCGAGCTGGCGTTCCAGGCCGGCGGACCGGCCAAGCACACCGCGATGGTGCTGGACGTACGCAGCCGCGCGTTCTCCACCGACCTCACCGGCGCGATCCGGGACCTGCGGGAGCGTGGCTTCACACCGCGGGTCGTGTTCGTGGACGCGGACGACGAGGTGCTGATCCGGCGCTTCGAGAGCGTCCGGCGGCCGCACCCGCTGCAGGCCGACGGGCGGCTCGCCGACGGGATCGCCGCCGAACGCAAGCTGCTCGTGGAGGCGCGGGAGCAGGCCGACGTCTTCATCGACACCAGTCACCTCAACGTGAACCAGCTACGGGCCCGGGTCGAGGAGCTGTTCGGCGAGGAGGATGCCCGGCAGCTGAAGGTGACGGTGCTGTCGTTCGGCTTCAAGTACGGGCTCCCGCCAGACGCCGACTTCGTGCTCGACGCGCGGTTCCTGCCGAACCCGTACTGGGTTCTCGAGCTGCGGGACCACTCCGGCCTGGACCCTGACGTCAGCCGGTACGTGCTCGGCCAGCGGGGCGCGGTGTCCTTTGTGGAGACATACGCCCGGCTGGTCAACGGCACGGCACCCGGCTTCGAGCGGGAAGGCAAGCGGTACCTGACTGTCGCGGTCGGCTGTACCGGCGGCAAGCACCGCAGCGTGGCCATTGCCGAGGAGCTGGTCCGGCGCCTGCGCGACCTGCGCCTGTCCGCCACGGCCCAACACCGCGATCTGGGGCGCGAGTGAACATCGTCGCCCTGGGCGGGGGGCATGGTCTCGCCGCGTCCCTGCGGGCTCTGCGGCACGCGGCGGCAAAGCTGGATCTGGCGGTCACCGCGATCGTGACGGTCGGCGACGACGGTGGCTCGAGCGGGCGGCTGCGTAGCGAGCGGGGCGCGCTACCGCCGGGCGACCTCCGGCAAGCCCTGGCCGCGTTGGCCGACGACGAGGCGACCGCCACGCTGTTCCAGTACCGGTTCGAAGGCTCCGACGCGCTCGCCGGACACCCGGTCGGCAACCTGGTGCTGTGCGGCCTGATGGAGCTGTGCGGCGACCCGGTCGCCGCGCTCGACCAGGCCGGGAAGATGCTGCGGGTCGGTGGGCGGGTACTGCCGATGTCCCGGGAGCCGGTAGCCATCGAGGCTGACATCCGGGGTGCCAACCCGACCAGCCCGGACGCCATGGTCACCGTGCGGGGTCAGCGCCATGTCGCGGTCGCCCGGGGCCGGGTGGAGACGGTACGGCTGATCCCGGCGGCACCCGCGGCCTGCGCCGAGGCCGTCGAGGCGGTACGAACGGCGGACTGGCTGCTGTTCGGTCCCGGTAGTTGGTACACGAGCGTGATCCCGCACCTGCTGATACCCGAGCTGGGCGCCGCCATCGTGGCGAGTCCGGCCCGCCGTCTGGTCATGCTGAACCTCGCGGTCGAGCCGGAGACGGCGGGTTTGTCGCTTCCGGATCATCTTGCCGCGCTGTCGTGGTACCTGCCGGAACTCCGGATTGATGTGGTTCTCGCCGACGAGAAAGCCGTTGGCGACCCCGCGGAGGTCCGACGTGGGGCAGAATCGCTGGGTGCACGACTCGAACTGGCGCCCGTCGCGGCCGGCGACGGCAGTGCACAGCACGACCCAGTCGCGCTCGCGACCGCACTGGTGCCCACTCTGGGCTCCGCTCGTTAAGAACGTACGTACCGACCCGCTCCGCGAGGTGAACATATGGCGATGACCGCAGCGGTCAAGGATGAGCTGAGTCGGGTCGACGTGCCCAAGCCGTGTTGCCGTCGGGCGGAGATGGCGGCCCTGCTGCGGTTCGCCGGTGGCTTGCACATCGTGTCGGGCCGAGTAGTCGTCGAGGCCGAGCTGGATACCGGCGCGACAGCGCGCCGGCTCCGCCGCGAGATCGCCGAGGTGTACGGCTACCCCAGCGAGATCCACGTGCTCGCCTCCGGCGGGCTGCGCAAGGGCAGCCATTACATCGTGCGCGTGGTCAAGGACGGCGAGGCGCTGGCCCGGCAGACGGGCCTGCTCGACGTCCGCGGCCGGCCGGTTCGTGGCCTTCCCCCGCATGTGGTCTCAGCCAACGTCTGCTGCGCGGTCGCCGCCTGGCGCGGCGCGTTCATGGCCCACGGTTCCCTGACCGAGCCGGGCCGCTCGTGCGCCCTCGAGATCACCTGCCCCGGCCCGGAGTCCGCGCTCGCGCTGGTCGGCGCCGCCCGCCGGATCGGCATCTCGGCGAAGGCCCGCGAGGTCCGCGGGGTCGACCGGGTCGTGGTCAAGGACGGAGACGCGATCGCCGCGTTGCTCACCCGGATGGGCGCGCACTCGAGCGTGTGCACCTGGGAAGATCGCCGGGTACGGCGAGAGGTCCGCGCTACGGCCAACCGGCTGGCAAACTTCGACGACGCGAACCTGCGCCGCTCGGCGCGCGCCGCGGTGGCGGCCGCGGCCCGGGTGACCCGAGCGCTGGAGATCCTCGGCGAGGACGCACCGCACCACCTCACGTCAGCCGGCCGCCTGCGGCTCGAGCACCGGCAGGCGTCGCTCGA
>Ga0114129_10004912_pt1 | contig 18871 bp, 17 predicted proteins | sample RhiMetdeltSRZDD1_FD_80071 | JGI IMG/M metagenome (GOLD analysis project Ga0114129, IMG submission 80071) | Populus rhizosphere microbial communities from Tennessee, USA - Rhizosphere MetaG P. deltoides SRZDD1 (version 2) (version 2) | ecosystem: Host-associated > Plants > Roots > Rhizosphere >...
GATCTGGGAGGCGTTTGGCCGCCGTTTGCGTCGCAACTATCTTTGGATCTTTTTGATCCTGTATGCTTCGTGGGTTGCCAAAATTTGGCTCTTCCCCGAACAGGCCACTACGATGCAGGAATTCATCAACCGGAGTGCCATCGGGCCTTTCTCTGGCGAGATCATGATCGGACTGGGTTTCCTCCTTTACGCTTCGCTGATCGTAATTGCACTGGCCACCATCACGATGACGCGTGCCACGGGTGAAGTGCTGCCCCGCTTCGGGGACGAGGCCACGCCCATTCCCTTGGGTGAAGCCGGGAAACTCAAAGGATTGCGCGCCTTCCTGGCGCCGCGGCACCAACGCCGTCAATTGCTGGCGCTCATTATCACGAACAAAGCGGAGAGTGTTTCCAAACGCATCCTTGCGGACCTGGGGCGCGGCGTTACAGCCATGGCGGGCAAAGGGATGTATACCGGACAGAAACGCGCCATATTGCTGTGCGCGTTGACCGTGACCGAAGTTTACAATCTGAAAACGGCTGTGGCAAAAGAGGACGCGCAGGCGTTTGTGATTGTCTCCCCTGCACAGGAGATTTTAGGGCGCGGTTTCAACCCGCTCGAGGAAACGGCTGCCTGATCAGGCCAGTGGATACAAACGGAAGGATAAAAGCATTGCCAGAATAGCCAGCAACGTGGCAAAGGCTGTGAAGAAGGCCGTGATCTCGATCGTCTCGCGCGTGGCCACCAGATAGGTGGGCAGGTTCTGAAATACATCTGCCAGTTCACCTGCACTCATGGCCGCGTAGTAGGTACCGCCTGTCATATCGGCAATCGAAGTCAGGGTCTCCTCGTCAATCTCCCTGCGAAAACCTCCCCCTCCACCGCCGCCAAAGGGATTACCGAAACCGCCGCCCCCACCGAACGGATCATTTTCCTGAATCTGATAGCCGCAATTCATCGGTGAGGTGTTGCGGGTTGTGCCGAAACCAATCGTATAGACCCGGACGCCGCGTTCGGAGGCTTGTATCGCCGCACTGATTGGACTGGGACCTGCATTGCTTGCGCCATCCGTCAGCAGGACGATGATGTGCGGCACATATTCACCTTCTGGAACAGGTTCGAAGGCACCTTCCGGGATGTTACCAGTATCACCGGGCGCGACGTTCACATCGATCTCGGATATAGCGTCTAATGACCGCAGGATCGCGCTGCCGATCGCAGTACGGCGGGCGGGCGTAAGGTTCACAATCGCGTCCTCCAGCAAAGCCCGATCATCTGTCGGAGGCTGAACCAGCTCCGCAAAACCTGCAAAGCCCACCACGCCAATCAGCCTGCCTGGTTCCTGCCGGGCGATAAACTGCAGGGCCGCCTCCTTGGCTGCCTCCAGGCGGTTCGGTGGGATATCGGTGGAACACATGCTGCGGGATACATCCAGAGCCAAAATGATCGTAGCCTGGTTGGAGGGAATCAGCACAGTGGCAACAGGTCGTGCCAGCGCAAACACGAGACTGGTCAACGCGAAAAGAAAGAATATGAACGGAAGGTGTCTTCGCAGCCACGATTGGTGCGACATCGCCTCCCGCACCAGGGACAAGCTTGAATAGCGAACCGCAAAACGTCGTCGCCGCCTCAATATCAGGATGTAAGCCGCAATAATCAACGGGATTAACAGCAACAAATACAGGGAGGCTGACCACAGAAAGTTCATGGCACACGTCCAAACCACAGGAGCGATAACGCGCCTGCAACCAAAAAGAGCAGAAAAGCAGCTGCTGCGAAAAGGGAGGTCACTTCAATATGTTCTGGGCGAAGAGATAATTTTGGCTCCAGGTCGCGATATACGCGGAGCAATTCCTCCTCGTTGGCAGCATTGTAATATTGGCCCCCGGTGTTCGCTGAAACAGATTGCAGCAGCGCCTCATCCAGGCGCGAATGGATCGAGAAACCATCCACTTCGATAATGGTACCTTCCGCGGTACCAATCCCAATCGTATAAATGCGCACACCCAGATCCGCAGCCAGGTCAGAAACCATGACCGGATCAGGTGCCTGATTGTTCTCGCCATCGCTGAGCACGACGATGACCGCAGATGGGTACCAGCCCTGTATCTCAGGAACAGGCATGGGCGTCTCCGGCGCCGAGAGACTGTTGGTATTCAGAAGCGGAGGATCGCCCGCGCTTACAACAATAGTATTCAACGAAACCAAAATCCCGTTTCCCAGGGAAGTCCCACGCCGCGGCACAAGCCGCTCGATGGTATCCAGCGTTTGGTCGCGTTCCGCGGTCGGGGGTTGAATGGAAATCCCACCATCGCTAAAGGCAACCACCCCAATCAAAATGTTGGCAGGTTGCTTTTCTACAAATTCGCGCGCCGCTGCTTTAGCCGCCTCCATGCGGGTGGGTTGCAGATCATCCGCGGCCATGCTGCCTGAGACGTCAAAGGTGAGGATCACGGTCCCTTCGAGCCGCGGGATACTGACCGTGGCTTGCGGACGAGCCGCCGAGGTAATTAAGACAGTAATCCCCAAAAGAAATATCAGTGCAGGGATATGACGCCGCCCGCCTAAACCCTTGGTCCGATCGCGCACAACCCCAAGGCTGCCATAACGCGCGGCAAATTCCCGTCGTTGTCGCTGCGCTCTGAAATAGAACCAGAGCAACAGCGGGACGAGCAATAAGAAATAAAGCAGTGAAGACCAGATAAATGACATAACTGTTCTCCGCGTTGAGCGGAAGGAGCCGGCAGGCGAGTGCAGTCGAAACGTCTGTGGTGGTAGAACCATCCCTTCAACTGCGGTCGTCTCACACTTGCCCCGCGCCTGTCCCTGACGGGAAGGTGTCAGGGAGGCGCAAGTGCCGGGGAAGAGCGCTTCTCACTCCGCTCACACCGTCCCAAAGCGCCACTTGTACCGAGCGCAGGTCCAGTGTGTCCATTCGGGAGCACGGAATTCTATCTCCGCATCTGTTGACGCCGCTTCGCAAAGCGCACGATCTGTCGCACCAGATCATCCTCCGTGGAAAGCGACAAAACATCCACGCCCGCGCGCCGGAAGGCGGTAGTCAATTCCATTTCTCGTTTTTGCGCGCTTTCTGCAAATCGTTTGCGGAACTTCTTATCGTGCGTATCGACAAACAACTGCTCACCCGTTTCGGCATCCTCCAGCAGGACCATGCCCACATCTGGCAGTTGTTTTTCACGCGGGTCATACAAACGGATCGCAAGCACCTCATGATGCTGCGCCAGCAGGCTCAACGGGCGTTCCCAGCCAGGCTCACTAATGAAATCGGATATGACAAATACCAGCGAACGCCTTTTGATGGAATTCAACGCGCCGCCGAGCAGGGTTTTGAGATTTGTGAACGGCGCACTGGCCATGCGCGGCTGTTTCAGCATATCGTTGACGAGCCGCAGGACCTGCATACGCCCGCCGCGCGCCGGGAGGGTGTGCTGAATCTTGCTCCCAAACATCATCGCCCCGACACGGTTCCCATGCCTTGTTAATAGGCGCGCCAGAACGGTCACAAAATCAATGAGCATGGTCCGCTTCTCGGTCTGGGTCTGCAGCGTCCCAAAATCCACAGAGGGACTCATATCGAGTAAAAACCAGGCCGTGACCTCACGGTCCTCGTGATACTGCCGCACGTAGGGTGTATCCATACGCGCGGTGACGTTCCAATCAATGTAGCGAATATCATCTTCAGGCTGATACTCGCGCAGATCGGCAAAATCCACGCCAAAGCCATAGAACAGCGAGCGATAATCACCCTGCAGCACGCCGTCCAGCCGGCGGATGACGTTCCAGTCCAGCCGCAGGAGGATACGCTCAGGCGTTACTGTCTGCGTAGTGTTTGGTATGCTCATGTAAGGGTACCACGGGAATCGGAATACGGTCCAAAACTTTCTTAATAATATCGTCACCGCTGATGCTCTCAGAGAGAGCCTCATACGAAAGAACAATGCGGTGCCGCATCACATCCAGCGCCATATCGAGCACATCCTGCGGCAGGGCGTATCTGCGACCGCGCACGAAGGCCAGCGCCCGCGCGGTGAGAATCAAATTGATCGAAGCGCGTGGGCTGGCGCCAAACATAATGTATTTCTTCAAATCGCTCAGGCCCACCTCCTGCGGATCGCGTGTGGCACTTACCATGCGCACAGCATATTCCATCAGCGCAGGGTCCACGTATACTTTGTCGGCTTGCTGTTGGAGGGTGAGTAGCTCATCGGTCGTCAATATTTTTTGAACAGACTGCAGGACCCCGGTCATTCTTTCCACAATCACAAATTCTTCCGTGGGACTTGGATAACCAATTACCACTTTTAACATAAAGCGATCCACCTGCGCTTCGGGCAGGGCATAGGTCCCCTCCGTTTCAATCGGGTTCTGCGTCGCCAGCACCAAAAAAGGATTCGGCACCTGGTGCGTCTCGCGCCCGATGGTGACCTGCCGCTCCTGCATCACTTCGAGCAGAGCACTCTGCACCTTGGCGGGCGCACGGTTGATTTCATCCGCCAGCAAAAGATTCGTGAACACCGGACCCAATGAGGTCTCGAATTTGCCGACCTTCTGGTTATAGATGCGCGTCCCAACCAGGTCAGCCGGAACAAGATCCGGCGTGAATTGGATGCGTTTGAATTCCCCACCGATGGATTCCGCCAGAGTCTTGATCGCCATGGTCTTGGCCAGTCCCGGCACACCTTCCACCAAAATGTGACCGCGCGCCAAAAGGGCCACAACCATCCGCTCTAAGAGATGATCCTGCCCAACGATCACCTTCTTCACTTCATAAAGCACTTTTTCCATCGCTGTACGGTTTTCAGAATTTTTATTTTGCAACATGTAGCTCTCCAGTCTCCAATTACTATAGGAATAGGACCTGCCCCGCAAAACGCTCCACTATGTCGGCCAGCCATACGGCTAGTATGGCGGCATATCCACGCCGCCCGCAGCTGTATTGATCGGGACCGCGAACGCGATCCCGATAAAGAAGTTCTGATTGGAAGGGTTCACGATCCCGGTAACAATTCCAATCACGTGACCATAACGATTCAACAAAGGTCCACCGGAATTGCCCGGGTTTACGGCCGCATCAAACTGAATCAATCCATCGATTTCAACATCGGTATTTTCCGGCTTGAAGGTACGGTCAAATCCCGAAATAACACCCGCACTCATCGAACCATACAAACCGAACGGATGGCCAACGGCGTATGCTTCATCTCCCACTTGCATCGCACCCGGATTGCCCAACGTGGCAGGCACAAATAATTGTGGCATGGTTGGCGCTTGCAGGACAGCAATGTCCATTTCAGGTTGCGTGGAAACAACAATACCCTCTGATTTCGTCCCATCCGCAAACGTTATCGCGATTTTGGACGCGTTGTTCACCACATGCAGGCTCGTCAAAATATCCCCGGCACCATCCACGATCACTCCGGTACCCAGGCTCTTTTCTCCATTCATTAAGTCTGTCTGGATCATAACCAGGGATGGTTGAATGATCTGATAGACCTCGGTCGAGTACGCCGGACGCGGTGTGGCCGATGCCATGGCGTTTGCAATTGCATCATTGACTTCTGTTTGGGTTAACTGATTTTCAGGGAAGATGAGATTGTAGAGAATAAGCGCAAGCAGCATCGCGGCCACACCCGAGAGAAACGGTATGGATGCCCTGACGCGACTGCGGATTGCCCCCATGCGATTTCGCAACTTTTCCATTCCAGAGGAAGTGGGCTCGTCTTTTGTCATTGATTGAATAGGGTCAATCTTACAGAAAACACGAACTTTTTCGATTAAATCCTAATGAGAAAACTGTGTGAATTGGAAGGGTAATGAATACAACCAAGATGCGACGGTCAAGCTTTTACTTACCGAATTGTACTCCACAGTAGCTATCCTCGCCTACCTCCCTGGCACTGTCTCCGTTCGAACCACCTCGATTTCACGTTATGGTCGCACTCAAGAACCTCCCATCTCGACCAGCGCTCTCAAACCCAACGTATAGGACTTCCAGCCAAACCCGGTAATCTTCCCCTTGCAGACAGCAGAAATCATCGAAACATGCCTGAACTCCTCACGGGCGTAGACGTTAGAGAGATGCACTTCCACCACGGGAATTTGGATGCCTGAAATAGCATCCCGGAGGGCAATCGAAGTATGTGTATACGCGCCAGGGTTGAACACGACGCCATTCGCCCACGTTCGCGCCTCATGAAGAATTTCGATCAAAGCACCCTCATGATTTGACTGCTCACACGTCACTTCTACGCCCAAGTCACGCCCCAACTCGATTAACTTGTCATTGATGTCAGCGAGGGCCATCGAGCCGTAGACTTCCGGCTCACGCGTTCCGAGCAAGTTTAGGTTAGGTCCGTGTAGAACAAGTATTTTCATGATTCCTCGCTACTCATCATGTCGTTGCGAGCCTTCGGGAAGCAATCTCCACTTGAACAGGTCAAACTTATCGACAAACTAATTTGGCTTAACGGGAGATTGCTTCGCTTCGCTCGCAACGACATCTACTCCAATACACTCTCCAAATCACTCACCTCTAACAATTCCACTTTGCCAATCTCCATGGGCAAAGCAAAACGGATCACTTTCGAATCCTTCTTCTTATCCACCCGCATCGCGCGGAGTATTTCTTCTCGCGGCAACGTTGTTGGGATTTGAACAGGCAATCTCAACTTCTGGAGGGTCTGCGCAATGGTTTCTGACAATCCTTTTTGAGCCAACCCAATCCGGCCCGCATATTTGGCTTCGACCACCATTCCAATCGCGATCGCCTCTCCATGCGTGAGTTCAAACCCGCTCACCAGTTCTACTGCATGACCAACCGTATGACCCAAATTTAACGCGGCGCGGAATCCTCTTTCATAGGGGTCTTCTTCGATAATCTTTATCTTCACCGCCATCGCCCGTCTGACGATCTCTTCGAGATTTGCTTTCACCCAATCCAGGCCACGTGAACATAAAACAAATAATTCAGGGTCAGAGATGATTCCATGCTTCACCACTTCTGCCATGCCAGAACGCAATTCCCTTTCAGACAGGGTGAGTAAAAGGCTCGGATCGGCAAGCACCAGCTTCGGCGGATGAAAAGCACCGATGAGGTTTTTTCCTTCGGGCAAATCAAATCCAGTTTTGCCGCCCAGAGACGCATCTACCATGGAGAGCAAGGTCGTCGGCACAGCCACCCAATCTGTGCCACGCATATAGGTGGCTGCAGCAAAACCAGTCAAGTCGCCAATCACACCTCCACCGAAGGCAATGACCGTGCTCTTGCGGTCCAATCCATTTTCAAGAAAGGATTTCCAGAGACGGGCCACACTTTCAAGATTTTTGTATCCCTCCCCCGCGGGCAGCACGATTGATTTCGGCTGGAAACCAGAGGACTGTAAGGAACTCAGTACCTTCTCAAGATGAAGTGGCGCGATGACGTTATCGGTCACGACCACAGGGTTTTGCAATCCACGCGGCTGAAGCATCTCACCCAAACACTGCAGACCATTCTCTTGAACGATCACATCATATTCTCCCATAGCAGAAAGATGGTGTCGACCCAATACGATTTGAATCTGATGCACAATTTGATCGATGCTTTTTCCATCCACCTGGACTTTTAGTGGAAACGAAGCATAATGCTCAGCACGCTTTTCAAGGTAGCGGGTGAGTCTTAATTCCAAATCACCTGCCAGCAGAGGGCGTTTATGCGCATCCTTTTGTAATCTTTCAACCAGGCTAGGCAATTCAGCCAGAAGCAAAACCACCTTTCCACTATTTTCAACCAGTGCTCGGTTTTCATCCCGCAGTAACGCTCCACCACCCAGAGCGACGACACCCACTTTCGCGTTGACTATTTGCCGCAACGCAGTAGACTCCAACTCACGCAACTTTGCCTCACCCCGCTCTTCCATGATCTGCGGAATGGACATGCCCGCAATGTTCTCAAGGATGTGATCTGAATCTGTGAACGGCAGATTGAGATTGCGCGCCAGGATTTCCCCGACAGTAGATTTACCTGCCCCGGACGGGCCGTAGAGGAAGATGTGAGTCATAATTATTTTCGGTGGTCCAGTAGCCTAAGGCGGATCGAGACCAGCAAATTAGTCCCAAAACACATGCGCAACATTGTCCATTTGCAGGTCATCCAGAGTTGCTTTTCTTAACGCCTCAAAGCGCGGTTTCATCTCATCCAGGGAGTCGCCGCCAAGTTTTTCGGTGAGGGCATCGGCAAGCACAAAAGCAACCATGGCTTCCAAAATCGGAACGGCACGTGGTACCGGACAAAAATCAGAGCGCTCGTATTTGGTTGGTGCGTTCTCTCCCGCAGCTAGGTCAACGGTTTGTTGAGGAGTTAACGTCGTCGCGATTGGTTTCATCGCAGCGCGGACGATAATTGGTTGTCCGTTAGTAATTCCGCCCTCCGTGCCGCCTGCCCTGTTCGTTGAACGTTGAACGTTGGAACGTTCCAACGTGATCGGGTCATGTGCTTGTGTTCCTAACCGTCTTGCGTTCTCAAACGCGTCGCCTACTTCCACTCCCTTGATGGCTTGAACGCTCATTACGGCCATGGCAAGTTTGGCTTCAAGACGCTTGTCCCACTGCATGAAACTGCCGAGACCAGGGGGGACGTTAAGAGCAACAATTTCGAGAATGCCACCCAATGTATTTTTCCCATGAATTGTTTTCTCGATTTCATCGCGCATTTGTTGCGCGGATGATTCAACCGGGCAGCGCACATCGGATTCCTCTGCCCGAGCAAAGCGTTCTTCATAAGGCATGTCGCCAAAGTCAGTTTGGATCTCACCAATAGATGTGACATATCCACCAACTGTAATTCCAAACTGCGCCAGAAATTGTTTGCACACTGCACCCACAGCAACACGCATCGTCGTTTCGCGGGCAGATGCACGCTCCAACGCTGGCCGCAGATCTTTGTAGCCATATTTTACAGCGCCAGTCAGGTCCGCATGCCCCGGGCGAGGAGCAGTCATTGGCTCAATAGCCTTGCCCTTCCATTTAACATGGTCAGCGTTTCCAACCAGCATGGCAATCGGCGCGCCAGTTGTCTCGCCAGCCATCACACCACCCAAGATTTGCACAGCGTCTTTTTCGATTTTCATCCGCCCACCTGAGCCGTAACCCCGCTGGCGACGCGTTAGTTCCTTGTCAATGATCTCCGACGTGATGGTGAGTCCTGCGGGCATTCCGTCCAGGACAGCAGTTAAAGATGGCCCATGGGATTCGCCAGCGGTGAGAAAGCGCAATGACATGAAAATCTCCAGTGATCAGTTTTCAACAGCATTCCACAGGTTTTCACGCGGAGGGGTGTGACCTGTCCAAAGTTCAAAAGCGAGGGCAGCTTGTTCGATCAGCATACCCAAACCCGTGGTCGCTTGTAATCCTTGTGCACAGGCATCTCGCACAAGTTTTGTTTCTCTGGGATTGTAGACCAAATCGTAAACAAAAATATTTGAAGGCAATGACAGATTTTCAGGCAAGGGAGATTGGTCAATATTAGGAGCCATGCCTACCGGCGTAGTATTCACAAGGAGTTGAAAGTTGGAACGTTGGAAGATTTGAAAGTTGAATTCAATTGCATGGATGTTTCCAAATTGATATCCCAATTCCTGAGCCTGCTCAATTCGACGAGCAGCAATAGAGACTTTCCAGCTATCATTTGCTAAAGCGTAAACCACCGCCCGCGCAGAGCCCCCCGAGCCAAGCACCAATGCTGCTTTACCGGTTCCTAATTTTCGATTCCCGATGAATTTCTTCAGATCCAACAAAAATCCGGGAGCGTCAGTATTGTCCCCAATGAGCTTGTTACTGCGAAAAAAAATTGTGTTGACTGCGCCAACCGCTTGGGCCGTGAGAGTCAGCTCATCAAGAAAAGGAATCACATTTTGTTTGTGAGGGATGGTGACGTTTAGTCCGTGTATTTCACCAGTGCGGACGCGCGTGAGCAATTCTTTCAGTGCCTGCGTATCTTCCGGTGAAATCGGAAATAGAGAGTAATCACCCTGTAAGTGGCAAGCTTTCAAAGCAGCCGTGTGGATTTTGGGCGAGAGGGAGTGTCCAAGAGGATAACCGATCAAACCAAGTTGGAATGTCGGCGTGTTGAAAGGTCGAAGGTCAGTCACGCAATCCGTCCAATACTTCAAAATAATTTGGAAACGTCTTGGAAACGCAGGAAGGATTCTCGATGACAACGCCATCAACGCGCAAACCGATAATGGAGAAGGACATTGCCATACGATGGTCGTTGTACGTTTGAATCTTGGCAGGTTGGAAAGTTTGGCATGGATGAATTGTCATGCCATCCGCATGTTCTTCGACCTGTACCCCCAACCGTCTTAGCTCATTACAGGTTGCAGAAACGCGATCTGTCTCTTTGACTCTGGCCGATGCAATGCCACGAATCCGTGTTGGTGAGGCTGCAAACGGAGCAATTGCCGCCAGGGTTTGAGCAGTGTCGGAGATATCACGCATGTCCATGTCTATGCCCTGCAGCACAGATGTGCCAGCGACTTCGATAAAATCTTGGCCTTCCCGAATATCACATCCCATTTTTTCCAAAACATGCAGAAAAGCAATATCACCCTGCTTTGATTTGCGCGAGATATTTTCCACGCGGACCTTCCCTCCGCAGATAGCAGGGGCAGCAAAGAAATAAGAGGCAGCCGAGGCGTCAGATTCGATTGCATAAGTGAATAGTGGCGTATAGAAAGCGGGGTGAATAGTGAAACATTCATAACCCTGACGTTCGATTTCTACACCGAAATCTTTCATGATGGCAATGGTCATATCTACATAGGGCTTGGAGTTGAGATCTGAAGTGAGTTCTATCTCGACCGACGATTGGGCATAAGGAGATACCATCAATAACGCAGATAGAAATTGTGAGGAAATATTTCCAGCTAATTTCGTTTTACCGCCTGGTAAGCCTTTTGCAAAGATTTCAACGGGCGGGCAATTATTTGCAGCTTCCAATTCCACGCCGAGTTGATGGAGAGCATCCACTAAGTCACCGATGGGACGTTCCCGCATGCGCGAGTCGCCGTCTACGATGTATTCGCCGTTGCCGAGGGTGAGAAATGCAGAAAGGAATCGTGCCGCGGTGCCTGCGTTACCGATGAAAAGTTCGGCTTTGCTTGCAGAGATTTTTCCACCCAGGCCTGTGACAGTCATTTCGTGATTGGCTTCGTCGAGTTGGATATCAAAACCGAGAGTCTGGAGGGCTTTTGCAAAATACTTCGAGTCGTCTGAAAACAGGGCGTTGGTAAGTCGTGTAGCTCCATTGGCAAGTGCGGCAATGAGCAGGGCGCGGTTGGTCAGAGATTTAGAGCCAGGCACACGGATAGTAGCATTCAAAGGATGGGGTATTGGTCTGATTTGGAGGTCTGAGGAAGTAGTAATCATAAAAGACAGTTATCAGCACGCAGTGATCAGTTACCGATTAGATTTTGGTAACTAGAACGGGAGTGATTCAAGATGGTTTCAAGGCTAAAGTAATCTTCATTTAATAGGGCGGTTTCAAGTTCAGTTAGCTGGTTTTGAAACCCGGAGAGGGAATTCAATACATTTTCCCGATTCGATTGGAGAACACCTAACATCATGGAAGATGGCGTTCCTGCTAAACGACTGACCGATTTGAAACCGGATCCAATAAAGGAGGAAACATCCTGCGGCATTGCCAATGCCAGTGCGGACGAGAGCAAATATGGCAGATGACTTGTGGAGGCTAATACTTGGTCGTGTTCGGTCGCGTTAAGGATTTTGGCCTTCGCGCCGAGAGCTTCGATGATTTGCCCTACAGCAGATAATGCTCGTGCGGAGGTCCGCTCCAGAGGCGTAAGTAGAAACGGCGCGGCGTAGTAGAGAGTCCGTTCAGCGTTGGCGAGGGAAAGTTTTTCCTTGCCACAAATGGGATGTCCACCAATGGGGTCAAATCTCTCAGGCAGGCGCGACATCGATTCGACAATCAGCTTTTTCGTGGAGCCCAGGTCCATGACAATACATGGCTTGGACATAAGCGATGGCAATTGTTCGAGCAGAGTCAAAATTGCGGGGACAGGCGCAGACAGTATGACGAGATCTGCTTCGGGGAGAAGCTTGGCAGGATCGCTATTAGCATAGTCCACGATATGTTGCGAAAGGGCAAGTTCGAGCGTGGGGAGATGCGGGTCGATCCCATAGAGTGTGGCGCATTTGCCTCTTAGTGCTAATGCCAGCGAACCACCCATCAATCCCAATCCGACGATGGCGATTTTGGACTCCGCAAGCTTAAAGTCAGACTCGCTCATACCTCACCCTGGCCCGTACCATCCCCGATGGGGGCTCCTACAAAGAGAGGCGACACCAGACGACGATCCACCGCTTCTGCCACCGCCTTGACCTGCTTCACCATTTTGGCAAAGGCCTCCGGAGTGAGCGACTGCTTCCCATCCGAGAGAGCGTGCGCAGGATCCTGATGTACTTCCACGATGACACCATCCGCGCCCGCGGCGACGCCAGCCTTCGCGACCGCAGAGACATATGCCGAGTCACCTGTGGAATGACTCGGATCGATGATCACAGGCAGGTGAGTAAGACGTTTGAGGACCGGAATGGCATTGATATCGGTCGTATTACGCGTGGCGGTTTCAAAGGTGCGGATGCCGCGCTCACACAACATTACACGCGTGTTGCCGCCGATGAGAATGTACTCGCTGGCCATCAGCATTTCTTCGATGGTCGCAGAGATGCCGCGCTTAAAGAGAACGGGGGTACGAGTTTCGCCAATGGCGCGCAGGAGGTTGAAGTTTTGCATATTGCGCGCGCCCAGTTGGAACACATCCACATATTTTTCCATCAAGGGAATTTGCGAGACCGCCATCACCTCAACGACGATGGGCATGCCTGTCTTTTCGCGGGCTTCGACAAGATATTCCAGCCCCTCTTCACCAAGACCTTGAAACGCATAGGGCGATGTGCGTGGTTTAAAGACCCCGCCGCGTAGCGCGTTTGCTCCTGCTTCCCGGACAGCCTGTGCGATTTCAAGAATCTGTGAACGAGACTCAACGGAGCAAGGTCCCGCGATGATGGGAACTCCCGCGCCACCAACTGTGAAACCATCAAGCTGAAAAACAGAATCATGTTCATGGAATTGACGTGAGGCTAGTTTGTATGGTTGGGAAATACGTTGAACAGCCATCACACCCGGCAGGGCTTCAAAAATTTCTTTCGCGACATAGTGTCCATCACCGACCGCGCCAATAATGGTCTGCTCAACGCCTTCAATCACATGCGCAGATAATTTTTGCTTTTCAATCTCGGAAATGACAACTTGGACTTGTTCCCTGGGTGCACCTGGGTGCATGATGATCATCATGATGAAAGCATTCCTTTGCTTTAGTGTTATCGGTGGTCGAGACGCAAGCAGTCGAGACCGCACTTACAAGTTTGTTTTTTCCTGTTATTGGTGGTTTCGACACCGCACTTGGGTTCGGTGCAAGCGTACACTCGCAACAAACGCTCGCAACAAACGCTCGCTACTGAACCACCCAGTTGCCCCTACGCCCACCCCTGCTTTGCATACTCGCTTTGCACAACCGCAAGACTGCGCCCCATGATCTGAGCGATCTGACCAACCTGCTGGACCATCGCAGCAAATTTTTCTGGCTTCAGCGATTGTTTGCCATCCGAGACCGCATGGGCCGGGTCAGGATGCACCTCAACGATCAGGCCATCGGCACCCGCAGCGATTCCGGCCCGCGCGACCGCCGCTACATAATCGGCATGGCCCGTTGAATGACTTGGGTCAAGGATGACCGGCAAATGAGTTAAGTTCTTCAACACGGGAACAGCATTGATATCCGTTGTATTTCGGGTGGCTGTTTCAAAGGTGCGAATACCGCGCTCGCATAGCATTACACGCTGGTTACCTCCGGCCAGAATATATTCAGCCGACATGAGCAACTCTTCGATGGTCGCAGAGAGACCACGCTTGAGCAAAACACTTGTACGCGTCTCGCCCACCGCGCGCAGGAGGTTGAAGTTCTGCATGTTGCGCGCGCCGATTTGCAGTACATCCACGTATTTGACCATCACATCGATTTGGACTTGGGACATGATCTCAACGACGATGGGTAACCCGGTTTTCTCGCGCGCTTCGGCCAGATATTCGAGTCCCTCCTCCCCAAGCCCTTGAAAGGAATAGGGCGACGTGCGCGGCTTGAAGACACCTCCACGCAAGGCACAGGCGCCCGCTTCTTTCACAGCCAGGGCCGTTTCTACGATCTGCGAACGCCCTTCCACTGCACAAGGTCCCGCAATGATGGCGATCTCATCACCGCCTACCGTAAATCCATCTAATGGAAGTATCGTATTCTCCGGATGGAACTGACGGGAGGCCAGTTTGTACGGTTGTGTGATGCGCTGTACTGTTTCAACTCCCTCCAGCCCTTCAAAGCGATCCGTGGGAATGCTGTGTGTCTCGCCGATCGCGCCGATGATCGTCGTTTCAACTCCCTGCGAGAGGTGCACGGACAGACCTTCTGCTTTGATCCGATTAATGACATTCTCCACTTGTTGCGGCGTAGCACTGGCTTTCATTATGATCATCATGGTGATTTCTCCTGGTGAAATTACAAGTTTACGGGTTGAAGGTTTACAGGTTGCAAGTTAAACAACCTGCAAACCTTCCAACTTCAACATTTTTACTGCGCGGCAACCAAGTCGGGTCTTAGTTTGACCGCGTCACGTAAATAGACATGGGTAATCTGGTCCTGAGGTAGATCCGTATTCCAATGGACGAGAACACGAATCACACGTGGAAGGCTGTTCGGTACAGGAATTTCGCGGGCACAAAGCATCGGGACAAGTCCCCAGCCCATCTGACGGGCGCCCTGCGCGGGGAAGGTGGAGGCGAGATCGTCTGTCACGGTGAAGATGGCGCTGGCTACATCTTCCGGAGTCATCCCTTCGTTCTCCGCCAAAATTTCTTCGAGCAGTTCGCGGGTGGCTTGCAGGATAAGTTCTGGTTCGTCGGCAGAGACGGTTGTTGCACCACGAATCCCACGTATTGGCATAGATGGCTCCTGTGAAACTCTCCCTTGCCCCTCTCCCATCCTTGGAGGAGGTGGGGAGGGAGAGGGGTTGAGGAGAGGAAAATAAAAGAGCGAGACCGTGTGGTCTCGCTCTTTGCGTGAACAGAGTTGTTCTTCTGTCTACTTAAGCGCCACCAACGGCAGCCGGGTTCGGGAGCCGTAATAAAAGTAGAACGCAAACCAACGAGTGGACTTAAGCATGTTAGGCGCAATTCTATGCGTTTGGCTTGGATACGTCAAGAGCCATTTTCACGTTGCAAATTTAATCATCTGCGCCGCGTGCTTCTGGGACATTGCGTTCTACCCTGCGCTCCATATTCTCAGCAGCGCGCTCAATTTTGGGTTTGGCCTCACGTCCCTGGCGATACCAGTTCTGCACGATTTGAGCAGCCGTATCGCGTCCGCCTAACCCGAAAGCTAGACCCGTTGCCAACGCCAGTGCACCGACAAAGCCCATAAACAGGGTATTGACCAACGCCTGAGCCACACCAATCTGATTGACCGCAACGACGATACCAAACCCCCAAACAGCTACGCGGGCAATGGTCGCCAGCACGTCAGGGTTGCTAAACCCGGCTGACGCCGTTGAGCCCCGAACAAGGTTGCCCAAAGCATTGGCAGCCAAACCAGCGATCACGAGGACCACAACGGCCACAACAAGGTTGGGGATCCAAAGCAGGAATTGCTGCAGTACTGCAGAGACGGCTGGGAGCCCAAGTGCGTCGAAAGCAACGACGAGCACGATCAGGCGCACAAACCATTTGGCAATGTTCGCCAGCACTCCGGCTGTGTCTGTACGCAGTCCCATGTTTTGCACAAATGAGCTTAAACCAGAACGCTGTGCCAGATCATTAAAGCGAACAGCACGTAACAGCGCCGCAAATGCAGAAGCAAGCACTCCGGAAATCAACCAGCCGACAATGAGAATAACAGCGAAGCCGATAATTCGCGGAATGGCTGCCAGGAACAAACTCAGCGCGGCCGTAAGGGAAGTCATGATAGCCGCACCCCAGTCAGTGATGGTAGTACCAGTCATCTTATCTATTCCTTTCCACCTGTCCATATAGGACAGACACATAAAGGCTCGAGGCAAGCAATCTTCAAAAATGAAGATGTCCAGTTACGGATCCCTCCAGCCATTTTCACTTACGAGCTCCAGGGGCTCACAGCCTGCCTCCCACCGACGAGAGCAGTCTATGATTTCCTTAGGTTAATTATCGTGCGGCAAGAGCATAGGTCAATTGGGGACGTGCCCAATCCTGAGTAATGAACTCCCTACCTTTGTAGAACAGAAAACATCGTCTCAAATACCGAATATTTATATTAATTAGATCGGTTTGCTGTGCTCTTGAATCAACTCATAATGCTCAACTGACGGAAATGGATCATAAGAGTGATGTAAAAGTCTTCTCCATTCCTGATATTCCTCTGAACCCTGAAAACCGACTGTATGTGCTTCCAACGTTTCCCAATTGACCAGCAAAATATAGCGATTTTGTGTCTCGATCCATCTCTGCAATGGATGAGAGATATACCCTGACATGCTGAAATAATTAGCGAAGCCTGGGCAAACGCGGCTTCAAATTCGTTCTCCTGACCTGGAATGACATCCAGGATAGCGACCTCTAAAATCATAATATCCCTGTCTGAGCAAATCAGAATAGAAGCTTATATGGCGTCCATCCCATTGAGATAACAATCGGAATTAGGAAACGTGCTTTGATGATTTGAAATTCCCGTATAACTAATACTGTGTCGTGATATATGATATTTCCCATCCCGGCCTGAGACGGTCGTAACAAGTAATTTACGACATCCTATACTTCCCATTTAAACATACCAACTGATCGAAAACACAAGCAGGAAAGAAACACAAAATATACTACAACATTCAGGGCCATTCCCCAGGTGATTCGATTTGCCAAACCAAGGCATTCGCATCCTCATCTCAAGAGAACATCCTAAATCTTCTGACTGGATTTCGCCAGAAACGACAGGTGTGAAATTCTGATTCCACCAGGACACTCTCCAAATCCTGAAACAATTCCCTTCCACACCGCTCATAAATTTATTTTTAGCGTTTGTTGCCGCGATTTTAATTGCCGGACAAATCAAAAACAGCCTGATCATTTTCCAGCTCAGGCCGTGGCGTCGGTAATGTCACACGGTTAATTGAAGTCGCTTTCGATCAGAATAATTTTGCCATCTTTGAACTGCATCAACGTGGTGCCACTGATAACAACATCAAAACCGTTTTTGTTGTACCGGGCCCAGTGATAGGTCACCTTGTCGCCATCCACTGTAAAGTCGCGCAGCTCGGTTCGGCCACCATTTTTGATAAGGCCTTGAACGTAAAATTGATACGCGGCTTGGCCGGTGAGGTAACAAGCGCCGCGGCATTTCACATCCTCGGCCACAAAGGACATGGAGGCTTCCAGATCACCCGCGTTCATCAGCGCATAGTGTTGCTGAACGATCCAAATCTGCTCGGCGGGCAATAACCCGTCAAAGATAATCTTGCCATCCCGAACGCGAGTCACATTGCCACAGCCTTTATCAATGGCTGTGCCGTTCTCGAAGACTTCATGGCATGAGGTCACGCGACCATCACCCGTATCTACCAGGTCGGTCGGTTTGAAGGTACGGCCAGCATCGACCACTGCCTGCCATTGGACAACAGCGGCGGATTTATCATACGTGCCAAAGGGATCATTCATCACATAATTATCAGCCGTCAATGTCATCGCCTTTTCGACATCTTTGGTGTTGATAATTTCATAAAAGTTTTGGACAACGGTCACAGGGTCTTTGCTAGTGGTGACTGTTACCATCGGAGCGCACGCGCCTAACAAGAGGGCTGAAGTCACCAAAAGGATCAACAGCGACGGTGAAAAGTGTTTGTTGTTCATGAAAGTTCTCCTTTAGAAAAAATCATCCATTTTCCTTCCGTGTCTACAGCAGCGTGAAGCCTAGACAAGACTTCATTTGAAGTCAGTTCAGTTTGTATCTCGAAATCTTCAAAGGGAAGGGATTTCATAACCAAAACCCATCTTTCTGTAGTATACGATAAAACATTCTTACGGCAGCCAGCCAGGGTTTCCAGAAACTAGCCTACCAAATATTGCGACATACGACCCCTCTCGGTATATAATTACCAGTTCGAGGAATCCCAAAAATGTCTTTCACAGCCAAAATTGACGAATGGATGAAAGAAGCCGAAGAGCGACCTCAGTCCGCGGTTACGATTGTGCGGCTGATCGCCAGGCGTCTACGCGAGTTGAGCGAACGCGATGAGGAGCTGCTGGCCGAAAATATCGCCTTGCAGAATGGCACGCGCGTGGAGGAATATCAGAAACGCATTGCCCATCTGGAATATCAACTCGATTTGATGAAACGGCGGTTCGGCGTGGATGAGGGGTCGCTGGTGGAGCTTCCGACGCAACCGGCTGAACCTACGGCGCTCAGTCTGCTGGTCTATAACGCGCACGGACGGATCTTCCGCCTGGAAATGAACTCGGAGATCAAAGAACTCGGTCGTATTGCGAGCGATATGTCCACGGATCAGGAGCCGCCGCGCATCCTGGCAGTCCCGTCGAATGAGGACGTGCTATTGCTGTTCACCTCGGGGCGCGTCGATACTTATTCCGTGAACGATATTCCCACTGTGGAACTCGGCGGCGCGTGGGATTGGAATCAAGCTGCGCTCCCGAACGAGCCGCGCGCTGGGGAGATGCTCGCTTGTATCGCGTCGTTTTCGCATCTGCCCCTCTCTGATTTCTTCCTTCAAGTCAGCC
>Ga0114129_10004913_pt1 | contig 18871 bp, 20 predicted proteins | sample RhiMetdeltSRZDD1_FD_80071 | JGI IMG/M metagenome (GOLD analysis project Ga0114129, IMG submission 80071) | Populus rhizosphere microbial communities from Tennessee, USA - Rhizosphere MetaG P. deltoides SRZDD1 (version 2) (version 2) | ecosystem: Host-associated > Plants > Roots > Rhizosphere >...
ACCGTTTTTCATTTTGCCCATAAAGAATCGATTTTAAGTGTTAATGAAAAAGACCTGCGCTTGACGAATGACCATAACCGGTATTTGATCAGTTGCCTTGTGCGATATAAAAGTAAGATGGATTTTTGTAGAATAAATCACTGGCATGTCTATCCCATCCCAACATGTTCTATCTTGTTTTATGTTATCCCAGGTTGTTCTATGTGCGCCTACAGTTCATAGTATATGTCTACAGTGGTCTACATGTGTCTTGAATGGCCATTGGGAAAATGGGGTGTTTTTTCGGGATAGTGCCGGTATCAGGAGGGTATTGTACCGGACGTTGTTCGAATGTTGTTCGGATGTTGTTCGGATGTTCCGGGGGAATGTTCGGGTGCACTCAGGAGAAATGCGAAGAAAGTCCGAACAAAATTGGTAGTAATACCGGCACAAGACCGGATCGACATCGGATTCCAGTTGCATGGAGTGCAGGCAGGCCTTCAATATAAAACACATCGCTGAATGCCACCCGGTACATCTTTGCATTTTGTTTGATAAAAAAATAATCGTTCATGGCGTTATGCATTTTCACATTGTCATTTTAAAAGGGGCCGCAGGGTCTGAGGGACGCTTAGCATTAACTGCAATAATTCTTACATGGGGATCGATAACAACTTCGAACACAAGATTACTCTTATCATAATAGCTTATTTAAAAATTTCAGCCAGTTTAGTATCTAACACTTTTCCCATCAAGGTCTTCCCAACAATAACTCCATTGGGATCAATTAAAAAATTCTGAGGAATTGCCTGCACTCCGTATAATTTTGCCGCCGGGCTATCCCAAAGCTTCCCGTCAGAAAGCTGTAACCATGGAAGCCCATCATTTTTAATAGCGGCTAACCAGGCTGCTTTACTGTCAGACTTATCGAGTGAAACACCAATAATCGTAAAATTCTGGTCTTTAAATTTGTTATAGATTTTAATAAGGTCGGGTAATTTCGAGGTGTTTCATCTTTTTAAATCCTCACCTCACGGACTTTGCACAGCGCGATCGACATTTGTCCATCCGCCCCGACTTATAAGGTTACAAACTCACCAAAAGGCGCATAAATCCCACTGTTTATGCGCTTTTTTTTAAGTTTTCACATCAGTTTATTGCAAAAAGTATCAAACCTCATATGAATTAAGAGGTGTACAGCGGTTCTAATAAGAGGTGAACATAAATTTGTTCACCAGAATCGACTTAACCACCTGGTTGTCAGAATCTTTCGTTCATGAGATTTGATACCACTTGGAGTGCCTCGTGTTTTGCTAAGGGTCTTTTATCAGGACGAGACATAGAATGCTACCTGAATTGGTGTCGAGTTGTCTGGGAGTGGTCAGAGAGTGGTCAGAGAGTTGTCTGGGAATGGTCATACAGCCATGTATACCTAGAGCATCCCATTACAATACTCAGGCCATTGTCGTACAAATTACCATACCATAGGCTACCACTCCGTAAGCGTTTTTAATAGAGTTGTATCCCCAGGAATTCAACATGATCCGTTTTGCGTTCATTTTTCGTGTTCGGTAAGTGATTAAAGAGCTGAATTCATTCAAACAAAATGAAAACAGTACGACAGGAAATGGTGATAACAGCCGAAGCGGTCAAAAACGTTTACCTGGGCCAGGGTGAACAAATAAAGCAGAAAACATTGATAGAAGTGTTAACTCAACACAATAAAGAAATGGCGGCTTCGGGCCGCTACTGGATTTACACTAACCGTATGAAGACGGAAACCCGGGTAGACGTTCCTCTCCTTTCACCAGCACTCACTATACTGGAAAAATACAAAGGCCACCCTGCCGCCAACCAGCACCAGAAGGTCTTCCCGTACACATCTAACCAGGAAGTTAACCGCCAATTGAAACTGATTGCCGAAGCTGCCGGCATCAAAAAATACCTGACCTTTCACCTGGCCCGGCATAAGTTTGCCACTCTCCTATTAATGAACGGCGCTCCTATTGAAACCATCAAAAAGTTACTGGGGCATACGAAAATCACTACCACTATGATCTATGCGCATGTGGTGAATGCCAAGGTGGGGATGGATATGGAGGCGTTTGGCAGGAGGATGAATTCAAAACAAAATGATGTTGCGCAATAATTATGTGCCTTTTTGCTGTAGTCAATTATATGTTACTGTTATATTGTTAATGAATTCACAAATAACTATATTTGTGACTGATTATATCAGTCCCCGTGAGTTCCCACCCAACTAAAAGTAAATCGCAAGAGTCACTTACTGTAATGCATGCTAATCGGACTTTATGCCTAAATCATTTTATGACTTAGATTATATCATAGAGATCAATGAAAAAAGAATTGAGCAATACCTTTCTGCCTATCAAAAGGTGCTGGAAAGGTTGACCAACATTATTCTTATTTACTCAGCTATCACAATATTTTTAACGTCAATAATAAAAATTGTATTTATAAATAAACACTGTCCAACATTTTTATACCCTTGCTTTGGTGCATTTGTTCTATTATTTGCAGTATCTCTTTATTTCACTGTAAGACTAATCATACCTGTAGATATCTACTATTTAACTGCGCCAAGAAAGTATTATGAAGATTTCCGGCTGGTTTATGAAGAAATTATCCAAAACCAAACAGAAGTAGAAAAGTTGTTAAAAGCCTCTTATATTGATGAACTGGAAAAAATTTTAGGTAATTACCAGCAGGTTTTTAGAAGAAAAAGTTCATTTTACTACAATGCTCTAATGTACGCCCTTCTTTCAGCCGTTCCATACATAATTTGTATTGGATTTCATATTTCTAAAAAGGAGGAGAATATTCAAAAGGTAGAAATCGTAAATTCAGAAAAAATTAGTAATTTGCTTAAAATCGACTCGATGTCAAAGGAAAATAAAAATACTACCAATAGCACTGTTAACACAAAAACCAGTATAACAGGCACTAGAACTAAGTTACCAGGAATAGATAATACCCAGGTAATCCCTTCTTCACCGGATATTATTAAAGAAAATTCACACAAAGTCAAGAAGAAATAACTAGCGCTTTAAATAAAAGAAAATAAAATTTGCGGCCATCTTTATAAGATGGCTTTTTTGTGCGCAATTAAATTAAATGATCCAATGCAGTTAGGAACTAATAATAACACTTCTGATACCAATCGACCAAAACCGAATCTACCAAAACATTTGTTTTGGGACTGTCATTACGACAAGATTGATTGGGAATTGAATCGGCTGTTTATTATTGATCGCGTAATCGAAAGGGGCAATAAAGAGCAATGGAATGAGATGATTGAATTTTATGGTATGAACCATGTAGTTAACGCATTAAAAACAGAAATCAAATACTTACCCGATTATATCATTGATGATGTCTGTTGTTATTTTAATCTAAAGATCGAAGAATTGGCCTGTTACGCGCGGAAACAATTGAGACGTGGACATTGGATCTAATCTAAAAGATTTGTGTTGGACAACTATTTTTATTGAGGTTAACATAATTCGTGCTATAGTCTCAATTAATGAAAATTTCAGGCTGTCTTTTACCTCCTGCATGGAACTAGACCAACTTTATGGATTTTAGAAATATTTGCGTCTCTTTTAATAAAATAATGCTACGCTTCATTTTTGCCATTCTTACTGCTTTCATATTCTTCACATCCTGCCACCCCCACTACAAAAAATGTAATTGCAGTTCAAAAAATGAGGAAATTAAGGCATATAGTGAAATCTTAAATGAAATTGTGGATCATCGGTCCTACAACCTTTACCTGGGAGAAGATGAAGAAAGAATATTTAAAGACTATGTGGCGCATCCGAATATAGCAAAAGTTAACGGCAGATGGGCCATTATTAATTCTATTCGAACCTGGATGTTTTAAATATTAATTCCCGAATTGAATGATATTTTTCCGAGCCTCTACCCCCACGCTGAAATTTCCGCTTTACGGTAACAGATATTTGAAGGATATAAATTTGCACAAAATGAACAACGCGCATGGTTTGCATTCTTCAAGTACGAAACCTGTTGTCTGTGATGGTATCATAAAATCTCGGGGTTATTGCTCCTTCAACATCCTCGACAACTTATATGCGGTATCGAGGATGTAGGCACATTCCTTAATTTTCGTAAACATACCTGATACCTCCCTGGAAAAATTTGACAATCCAATAAATGTACCCATTATCTGCCCGGCAAGTGATGCATTAGTATCCGTATCTCCACCACAAAGTATAATTTTAGCAAGTACATCTTCAAAACTGCTCACTCTGATCTTATCAGCCGCAAAAATGCTAAAAGGCACCGATTCAATAACATGACCTGATGTGCCCACCAACCCTGCCGCTTCGTGAATGCTCAATGAAGGATTCACTTGTAACTTCAATAGATTATCCCGAACAGAGCTATCCGGCAGTTGAGGTGTTATCAATTCTACCAAACTGATGCCGGGCAACCACTTGTTTGTTATAATGTAATGCAAAGAATAGAGAATTGCCAGCGCCCCAGCATACGCTTCATCATTTTTGTGCGTAATATTACACACATCGCGAATGAGCGTTCTATCTGTATCGGGGTTAATGAAAAAAGCAAGTGGAGCGATACGCATGGCAGCTCCGTTTCCGGCTGCATACTCTCCAGACCGGCCAGAAAGGGCCCAATGAGCTCCCACCTGTAAATCTCTGAGGGCTTTTAAAGTGCTGGCGCCAACGCCGGTCAATTTTCCATTATTATACCACGTGAGCATGTGGTTAGCGATGCCAGCGGCTGTTACTTGCCCGGATTCTATAATGGATTCGCAGGTAGCCATTGTAAGTTGCGTATCGTCAGTTATGCCATGAACCATCTCTAAATTTATCATTTTTATGTTCGACCGGCCTTCGTAAAAGCTACCTATAGCATCACCGATGGCACCGCCCGAGAGGCAGCCTCCCAACCTGTCACCCGCATTTATATATGCCGCCTCATTTTCTGCAGTATTAGGAGTTGCGTAGCCTACAATTGAATGTTTATAAATTGCGCTGTCTTCTTTAGATATATCCGTTGGTATGGGGAAAGGAACATCCTTTCCTAACAGCAGGCGGTCAATGAGGTAATTCAAAAGAGAAACATCGTAGGCATTATTTTGCTGATTATAATGATCCTTGTTCCTATTTACAATTGTTTGTGTAACCGCATACGTGTTATCTTCCAGCGGTTGTATGGTAATTTTATAAATATGGCGTCCCGTCCAGCTTCGATGAATATTCAGTTTGTGGTTCTCGTAATAAATAAACCACTTGTCTTCCATTTCCTTCGGAACTAAACCTGTTCTTACCCGCTCAAACTCATCATATGAAAATATCCGGTGAAAATTGAGGCTACCAGTTTCGCGGGGCATTTGTTCGGTTTTCCAGTCAGTTGGTTGGGCGATTTGAGACATGGTTACAGTTATGGTTTTGGAATAGCGTTTCAAGGAATGGCCTTTTAGCTTTCGAGCAAGCACAATCGCTTGTTAACTTCCCTGGTACTGCAAAAATATGGATTCCAGGTTTCGCCGGGCAAAAGGCCTAACCATTCAATATAGCTTTCTCTTTCGGGATGGCCAGGCATATTAATTGATTGCAACATTTCGGAATATCCTCCCATTCCACCACAATCCTCAGGTGGGCAGGCGCCGCTGCCTTCTAAACAAAACGGACGAATAATATCATCATTTATAACCGATTCCCTAGTTATGGCATGTTCCCAATGATCGCCAAACGGCTTTGTGGAAAGCTGGCTGCTTGAAGAAGATAGTTATAAAAAAATAGTAGCCCCAATTTTGAATGACAGTTACGAACTTTTATTGAGTGAAAAACTGTTTAAAGTTAAAGAGTGCCCAGGTTGCGGATGGCTTTTTTACGATGGTACAAAAAATGGCAAACGGCGATGGTGTAGTATGAAAAGTTGTGGAAGTAATGTGAAAGCATTGGAATGGTATCATCGTAAAAAACTGTCTCAATAATACCTGTCAGATGTGTTACAAAGAGCTGAGAATGCGCCCCGACGAAAAAATAAAAGAGCCTTCAAGGCTCAGGTATGTTTGATATTCTTAATTTTGACAAATGTTAAATAAGAATGTGCGTTCGGTTTCAGAGTTCAATAATGAACTAAAGCTAAAAGGCTTTAAAGTATTTCAAATTGAAACTGATTCTAATGCAACACGTATTTACAGCCGAAAGGACTTTTATAAAATTTGCCTGACCACAGGAAAGAGCATCATTCACTACGCCGACAGAAGTTTTGAAGCTGAAGGCACTGTTTTATTTTTTGGAAATCCTCACATTCCTTATTCCTGGGAAACACTTTCCACTACTTATGTAGGCTATACTATCCTTTTTTCCGAAGAATTTTTCGGCGCATCCGACCGCTCTGAAAGTCTGCACAATTCGCCCTTGTTTAAAATTGGCGGAACACCTATTTTGAAGATTGATGAGCAACAGCGAGAGTTCCTAAATACTATTTTCACAAAAATGATTGAGGAGCAGAAGACCGATTATACTTACAAAGACGACCTCATAAGGAATTACATCAATTTGATTATTCACGAAGCACTGAAACTTCAACCATCAGAACACTACGACCAGCACAAAAACGCTGCTTCCCGCCTGACTTCCGTGTTTCTGGAACTTTTGGAAAGGCAATTTCCCATTGAAACCACAGATCGTCCGTTACAATTAAAGACAGCACAGGATTATGCAAATACATTGGCTGTTCACGTAAACCATCTCAACCGTTCCGTGAAAAAAGTAACTGGTAAGTCAACAACTACTCACATCACTGAAAGAATTATAACAGAAGCAAAAGCCCTTTTGCAACATACCAATTGGGCTATTTCGGAAATTGCGTATGCTCTTGGTTTTGAATATCCTACCTACTTTAATAATTTCTTCAAAAGAATAACCGGAACCAATCCAAACAGCTTGCGGGCAGAAGCTGTTTGAAATTCTTAATCTCTGGTTTGATTATCATTATCATCGCGGCTACCGGCTAAAGTATCTTTGTGTGCAATAAAAATCCGAAGAGATAAACATTTACCAAAATGAGAAAGATAACAGTAGTAGCCTTTCTATCCTTTTTAATGTTAGGGCAGGCTTATGCACAAAAATCAAAAAAAGCAAAAACAGAAAGCATGAAGCAGATAGAACAAACAGATCACTACACCTTTCAATTAAGTGATAAGGTGACAAGGCAGAGAGTAGCTTTTAAAAACCGTTATGGAATTTCTATATCGGCCGATTTATACCTTCCTAAAAATTATGGCAGTGAACCTTTGGCTGCACTTGCCATTAGCGGCCCGTTTGGTGCGGTAAAAGAACAATCTTCCGGACTGTATGCACAAACCATGGCCGAGCGAGGTTTTACCACGCTGGCATTCGACCCTTCTTACACCGGTGAAAGCGGAGGCGAACCCCGCAATGTGGCTTCGCCAGACATAAATACTGAGGATTTCAGTGCAGCGGTGGATTTTCTCGGCCTGCAATCTTTTGTTGACAGAAACCGTATCGGCATCATCGGTATTTGTGGTTTTGGTGGCATGGGACTGAACGCAGCTGCGGTGGACAAGCGCATTAAAGCAGTTGCCACCACCAGTATGTACGATATGTCACGTACGATGGCAAAAGGCATGAATGATAATCTAACCAATGAACAACGTACTCAAATGCTGGAAAAAATGAGCCAACAACGTTGGGCAGATGCCAGGAACGGAACATCGGCGCCTGGCCCACGCATTTTGCCTGAAAAGTTGGATAGCAACAGCGACCCGGTTACTAAAGAATTCTTCGACTATTATCGCACCCCACGTGGATTTCACAAAAATTCACCAAACTCAAACGGTGCGTGGACGGCTACCACTCCGATATCGTTTATGAATTTGCCGCTGCTGACCTACATTAAAGAAATCTCACCACGTCCGATTTTGCTGATTGCCGGTGAAAATGCACACTCACGTTATTTTAGCGAAGATGCTTATAAAGCAGCAGCCGGGCCGAAAGAGTTAATGATTATCCCGAACGCCAATCACGTTGATTTGTATGACAGGTTGGATGTGATTCCATTTGATAAACTAACGGCATTCTTTAAAGAAAATTTGAAATAATGTGTGCTAAAACTTCAATCCACCTCTTGATAAATTGATAGCGGCCCATTAATAATGGCTTCAACAGTGCTTTGCAGTTGAGTAATGTTCTCTTTACGTAACCCGGTTGTAAATATTGGTTTATGTATAACTACTTTGGCTATTCCCGGACCTGCTTTTCCTTTCCAAATGCCAGTTCGCTGAAGACGCTTCCAATTAGTGACAAATGTTACCGGAAGAACCGGTATTTGTTTTTGAATCGCTATGGCAAAAGAGCCTGATTTAAATGGTGCCATCCTGGGGGCATTTTTGGAAATAGTGCCTTCCGGAAATATCATCAGGGGATTACCTCTATCAATTTCCTGTGACATTCTTTTCATAGCTTTAAAATCACCTGATTTATTTGTCCGGTCAACCAGAATATTCATTCCGGAGGTATAATAAATGTGGAATAAAGGCCATTTCTCAATTTCTTTTTTCCCTGTAAAAACAAAGTACCTGCGGAATATGGAATAAAGGCAGAAAATATCAAGAAAAGAACTGTGATTCGGGCAAATAATATAGGCGCCTTCTTTTGGAATATTTTCAACTCCGCTTACCTTAAGGCGGGCACCGGCAAAAATCATCAGGATGTAGGCATGCCATCTCATTACGACAAAGGCCTTCGGGAAACGTTTTGGTTTTGCAAGCAAATAATAAATAACCGGGTATATAATAACCAGTGATAATACAAAGAACAGGAAGTAGTATATTTTGTAAATTACCCGAAATGGTAAAAGAAGATATTGCATATTGAAGCAGATTACTCTATGGTTGACAATTTATTTACTATAATTATATATCCTGTGCTGAAGAAGTAATTCCGCAAGTGATGATTAATACAGCGGTAGCGATAAAATCGGGCAAATGTATGATATAATAAAAGGGCAGGGAATGATATTTATCATATAAAAGGACAAAAAATATCATTTAATATTGCCCATAACATATCCCGTTATTTACGGGGAGAGGGAGTATAGTAACTGATTTTTTTATATGACAACCAAAAGGCCTTCCGATTCTCAAACCAATACTCCAGGCTTGTAATCTTTTCGATATTGCCGGCAGATGAAAGTGGAACATTATCGGAAAGGTCAAGTGTCTTTAATTCTTTCAATTCAGCTAATTTACTAATCAGCATGAAATGTGATTGCTTCTTTATATTTGAGGTATAAAAATGTAATGCATGTCGCCACTAATTGAAATTACCGATCCGGGAGTTTTTAATCCGCAAGCTATAATAATAGATGTTCGGGCAGGTGCCGATGCCCACCAGCGCTACCTGGCAGGCCACCTGCACAATGCAATTTTTGCAATGCTGGATGCCGACCTGGCCAGTAAACCAGCCGACCCTGCCTTCGGTGGAAGGCACCCGTTACCCTCATTAGAAGGCTTTGCTGCCACCTTATCTAAGTGGGGCGTTACTCCTGATAGCCATGTAATTGTTTACGACGACAAAGCTGCTGCGATGGGTGGTGCCCGTTTATGGTGGATGCTTCGTGCCATAGGCCATAAAAATGTGCAGGTATTGAACGGCGGATTAAGAGCCGCTATCAATGAAGGCATTGAACTAAGCACAGATGACTACCAGCCCAAATCAGCCGCAACGTATCCCGTTCCTTCTGAATATAAAGGCACTGCCGATATTGACGAAGTTGGTGCAGCGGCTAAAAGTGATGGCCGCATAGTTATTGATGTGCGCGAGAACGCCCGCTACCTTGGCCAGATCGAACCACTTGACCTTATAGCCGGGCGTATCCCTGGTGCCAGAAATTTATTTTATGCCAAAAATCTGGGGGAAGATGGGAAATACTTGTCTCCGGGAAAACTTGTCGGGCTTTACCGGGATACTATTGGTAATATTAAACCTGAAGACGTAATTGTGCATTGTGGATCGGGGGTTACTGCATGTCATACATTGCTGGGCATGGCCAGTGCCGGCATAACAGAGCCAAAGCTGTACGTTGGTTCCTGGAGTGAATGGTCCAGAAGGGATTTGCCGATCGCTACTGAGGACAAATAGTATCAGGTTACCTGGCAACTAAACTAAATTGATCAGTGATTGAATTCCTCTTCATAAACCAGTTTATTGGCGCCATTCCGTAGCCGCACATAATCAATGGCGCCGGTACCTGTGAAATTGTAAGCAAGTCCTACCACTTTACCGAAGTCATTCTTATACGTGAGTGAATAAACCGGCTGCTCATCCAGTACGATAGGAATCAGCAGGATAAAAATGCTTCAGGTCTTTTTTGCAAAGACCTGAAGCATTAAATCTTAAACCATAGAGGGCAAAACATCCGTAAACAAAATGCCTAATAATTCTCCGCCTTCTGGTCTTGCCCAATCCTGTGCAATTTCAGCCATTAACGTATTGGTTGCTGTTAAAACCACGCCGGCATTTGCCATTCTTTTTTGACTTAGATCTTCACTTAAATTAAATGGCGAACCTGAGGCGTCCATCACTGCCTGTACATTAAATCCTTCTTCGACTGCACTTATGGCGGGAAAAACCAGACAGACATCAGTGGTTACACCTGCCATAATTAAGTTTTTCTTTCCGGTGGCAAGTACTGCATCACGAAAGGCTTTGTGCTCCCAACAATTAACGATGCCTTCTCTTTTAATTCTTTTTTCAAAGGCACCGGGTAAAATTGCTGCCAATTCGGGCATCAAGGGACCTTGTGCCGCATATTCCTGACTGCTGGTAAGAACAACAGGAATCTTCAGGGCTTTTGCCATTTTTGCCAAAGCCAATGTTTTCTTTTGGGCTTCTTCCAAAGGAATGTTTTTGATCAGTTTCATTGTGCCTACCTGATGATCGATGAGTAATAGTGCAGTGTTTTCTGCTGTAAACTTTGTAATGCTCATTTTGATTTGTTTTAATTGAAATAGCAAATATGAAATTGTATACTTTTGGTTTCCAACCGGGAAAATGATTTTTATAGAAATGCGTAATCGGTATATCCTTTTCTATTACGATTTATTGCCACTATACATTCCGCCTTTGTATATCTCAGCATTTTCATCAGTAACAAACAAAACCAACTCAGCTTCTTCTTCACCTGATTCAATAGTTATGTGTTCGTTTTTAATGATGAGCGTTTCTCTTTTTGCCAGGCTGATATCTCCGGTTACTTTTACTTGTCCATTGAATACATATAACAAGGCCGTAAGGTTACTTTGAGGTAGTTCGGGTAGCACGGCTTTTGAATCTTTTAATAGCTTCATATCAAATAACCATGTTTGGCTGCTAAATTGAAATGTTGTAGCCGGAGTAGGAGAAGCGAGAAGACGCCACTTGTTCTCACTGTGCAGCGTTTCCAGGTCCAGAAATATTACCTGAGGTTTCTTTTTTTTGCGGGCGGATAAAGATCTGTAATCCTTCCAAAGGCTCTCCTTCGTCTATTATTCGTTCTTCATGATAGAATGATCTGCCGGCTTTCATCAACATGATCCTGTTCCCGCTAATAAATTCCACAAACCCCTCGGAATCCTTATGCTCAGCCTTTCCCGTTCGGAAATAAGAAAGTATTTCATCGTTTATATGTGGATGCATGGGAATAACAGTATTTCCCCGAATATGAGCATGATCAATCCGCCCAATGCTGCCTATTCCGGTGTCTGATTTTGAAACAACAGTACCAGGATAGAGGATGGAAATGGGGCCGTGACCAACAAAATTGTTCTTGTTTATTTTCTGTAACATAATCAATTAATATTTTTTGAATATAAAATCAAGCTATTGATCAATGGGGCAGCTCAATAAGTAATAAGTCTGTTAATTGTTTGAATAGGACAACAACCGGCTCTTTTCCGGATAAGGCTAAGCCATCCCGGTAGTTCAAAATTTCGTCTTCTACCATTGCCTGTCCCTGCAGCATAAAAAGGTACACATCATTATCTTCCTTTGTTTTATGATAAGTATACTGTCTTCCGGACTCAAACGTTCCTCTGCTAACCCATACCTGTTGTTTAATTTTCAGACTATCTTTTTCACCATCCGGAGAAACTAAAAGCCTTAATTGATGGAATCGGGTTGCTGCCGTACTCTTTACAAGCTGATAACAAGGCTCTTCATGTTGAATTTGGGTTGTGAACCATATTTGTAGTAGCTCAGCTTCCTCTGTAAATGACCCATTATGCCTGGTTATTTCAATCCCGGAACCAGCACTTAAAAGCTCCATGGTATCTTGTGTTAAAACATGATTGTAGCCTGCATTATCTTTCGAGACAATAGTTCCCGAAAGAACCAGGCTCAGCACTTCGATGTGCTGATATGGGAATGTGCAGTTTTCTGAATCACCAGGTAAATAGTGAATGTTGTCCAAAGCTACCATAGCGCCTAAGCGTCTCCGGTTAGGAGCAGGGGGATAATAGGAATGAAAGCTTTGATACAATTTTACTCCGCCTAAATCCCTGAAGCTTCTTGTCGTCTCAGGATGATAAATGTTCATTTATTATGATTTACCTACAGCAAAGTTCACTCAGGAATAGAGCGAAGGAAAGGGTAAAAAGTAGGGAAGATTGGTCAAAATATCCTGTAGATCAGGATAGCTGCTTTCGATAATCAAGAGGAGATTGACTGGTTAAGTTCTTAAAGAACTTTCCAAACGTAGACTGGTCATTAAAATTCAGCGTATCAGCCACCTGGGCAATGGTTAATTCTTTATTCTGTAAAAGAATCTTTGCTTCCAATAGTACCATTTCATCAATCCACTCACCGGCGGTTTTCCCGCTCTCTTCTTTTATAACAGTAGTTAAATATTTGGGCGAAACAAAAAGTTTTTGTGCATAATAGCTGACATTACGATGTCTTATGAAGTCATTGACCAATTGCTTTTTAAATGTAAAAAGCAACTGTTGATTACGGGTGAGTGAGGTAGAATGCAGTACATTCTGTGCTTCTTGTACTGAGGCGATTTCGTTTAAAATAATATAAATAAGACTACGTGCAATAGCCGGTGTTTTAGATAATGATTCCTGGACTGTTTGCCTGAAAAGCAGAAAATAGGTGCTTAGTTTTTGATGTTGCGTGTTGTTTAGGTTAATGACATGCTTGTCTTTGGCGTACAAAAAATCAAACTGCTCCAGATAGGAAACATTGGCCTGGTTTTCTAAAAAGAAATTTTTGTCAAAAAAAATAGTTTGTGCCTCAAATGCCGCTGTTGTAGGTAAAAAGTACCTGATAACACTGGGAGCGATGATAAAAATTGCAGGAGCTACAATATGATTGTAAAAAAGGTCGGTCTCTACCTTCAATTCACCCTTGTTTAAAAGGCATATAGCATACGCATTGGTGCGATGGGGCTCAAAATTAATGCGTTCATATTGGGTGAATTCGTAGAGAAAATAGTTAAGTGTTGCTAATTGAAGCTTCAGTTCTATCGAAAGCGAATTATGATCATATAATGAAACCCCTTGCATTTCCAAATGTACTATTTTCAATATTTTAGGCAGGTTTCACCTGGAAGTCAGGCACCCTCTTTTATTCTATCCCGAACCAAACAACCCGCCTTAAATAGTTCCCTTTTTCGATGACCCCTAAATATATGAAATAAATTATCAAATGTGTAAATCCCTAAATTTCAGTAAATCTTCCATCAAAGTCCACCATCCATTGAATAGCATATTTGTCTGCAAACATTTTTGTCTGCAAACATTCCAAAATATGCACCCAAAGGGCCGTCAGCAATTGGCATTTCAATTTTCCCTCCTTCTGAAAGTCCATTGAATAATTTGTCTGCTTCTTCACGACTTTCTGCACGCTATTTACGTTGCGATAAAGTTCCCAACAGATCTTCCAGGTTTTGCATTGATATAGAATATCCTTCTTTGAAGCCCATTTCAATCATCTTCTCCATACGGGCAAGCGATTCGTTATAAATAGTAATGCTCACTTTTGTTGTTGCCCCCTGTTTGCTAAAAGTAAAATCCCAATCAGAACCTGGCAATTCAGGATTTTCATCTTTGTCTGCAAAAGCATTGAACATTTTGAAATTGGTCTTTGGTGTAATGGAAGTGTATTTCTGAATTAACCACTATAAAGGTTTTGAAAGGGATTATTAAGCAAATGAAAGGCAAATGCGGATATATTGTTATTTTAAAAAATTGATAAATATCACTTTTCAGAGTGATAAGGTTTACGGAACCGGGTCTATTGGTAAGGTAACTTTGCTTCATTGGAAAAGCCTGAACATGATGGATGGGTAGCTTTTACAGGACTTACCCAACCTTATGAAAGAAAGGGATTAATTCAACCTGAGCAATACAAACTTTTTATCAAAAGAAAATTCTGAGAAACTACTTTATGTCTTCTGCAATTACTTCTTCATGCACGTTAGATCAATTGTTTAATACAGATACACAATTACATACCCTGTACCCTGAACCGATTCAATTATTGGCCAACCGCCATTGGACTCCATTAAAAATTGCCCGGATGGTGGTTCCATTTCTTGCTACACATCCGGGTGTTAAAGTCCTGGATATTGGTAGTGGGGTTGGGAAATTTTGTCTGGCGGGCGCTTATTATAAACCCTATGCATCCTTTTTTGGAGTTGAGCAACGCAAAAATCTGGTAGTACATGCAGAAAAAGCCAGGGATGTACTTGGATTACAAAATGTTCATTTTATACATCGCAATATTACCCAACTGGATTTTAAACAGTACGATCATTTTTATTTCTTTAATTCCTTTTATGAAAATTTGCTGGATAAGGATAAAATAGATGATACTATAACATATTCAACCCATTTATATAATTATTATCACCGGCTCCTGTATAAAAAACTGGATGAAATGCCGGAAGGAACAAGGGTTGCCACCTTTCATTGTGTGGAAGATAAAATGCCGCCAGGGTATGCCCTGGTAGATTCAAAGGTTGGTACTTTATTAAAGTTCTGGTTGAAGATATGATGCCTATTTTGGCAGGTTTGTCATTTTAAGTTATCGGGGTTTAAGGAAATTCAGCAGATTATTTTTAAAGAGAATAGGGTTACAGTCACCTGAAGAATATAGATTTTCACAAGAGAAATTAAAATGAATTATAAATTTTTAGACAATGCCTATTGTTCCAACTTCAAACCATCCTGATCATTATTTTTCAGATGACCCACGTTTTTGCGAGTTATACCCATTGCCTATTCAACAATTTGATAAAAAGCACTGGTCACCCTTGCTGGTCGTTAACCAGGCAGTAACGTTTCTTGTAAATAAGCCGGATGCAAAAATTTTAGATATTGGAAGCGGATCAGGGAAATTTTGTTTGGCTGGCGGTTATTATAAACCCTCGGCTTTTTTTTACGGTGTTGAACAACGTCAGTATTTGATTGATTCTGCTGAAAGAGTAAGGGATGTGCTTGGATTGCAAAATGTTCATTTTATGCATTGCAACTTTACACAACTAAACTTAAAGCAGTATGATCATTTTTATTTCTACAATTCTTTTTTTGAAAATCTGGAGGGTACAGATAAAATAGATAATAAGATTGCCTATTCCAATGAACTATATAATTATTACAGCCACTACTTGTATAAACAATTAGAAGATATGCCTGTCGGTACACGTGTGGTAACCTATTGTAGCTGGGACGATGAAATACCGCCAGCTTACAAATTGATAGAAACACATTTTGATAACTTATTAAAACTCTGGAAGAAAATATAATCCGTACCCGTAACCTTAAGCCCATTAGCTCATCCTTATCGCAAGTCCGGTGGCTTTAGTTTTTCGATCACTTTTGTACTAACCCAATAAACTGCAGCGCCTTTCTCGCCTGTTTGAGAATAAAATAAAAATTTTCCGTCAGGTGATATAACAGGTCTGTAAGTTTTGTATTTATCCGAATTAATCCCGGGCCCTAAATTGATTGGTTTTGACCAGTTATTATTCTTATCCCGGAAGCTGACAAAAAGATCGATCCTGATAATACGGGCAGTAGAATCATTGTATGGTATGCCCGTTTCGTTTACCATTTGCTCATATACCAGGTAAGTTCCATCCGGGGAAACATAAGGGGCAGCATCATCTAATTCGGAATTTAATATGCTTACATTTTTTGTGATATAATTCCCATTTTCCTTTTTGCATACGTATACATCAAACAGGCCTCCTATAAAATCTTCTCTTTTTCCTGTGAAGTAAATAGAACTATCCTTATCAATAAAGTAGCCAAAATCCAGCATGTCTGTATTAATGGGGGTATTCATGTGTTGGGGGATAGATGAATACGCGGAATCTGATAGTTCAATAGAATACAGATCAGTGTTTGGCCATTCGGATGATACCATCGTGAAAATGATATTTTTTGAATCAGCAGAAAACGTTGGATTAAAGGGGATTTTCTCACACCCTTTATATTTTAACAGGGTTGGTTGTAGCCATCTGTTCCCAACACGTTTCGAATATAACATTCCCCAATTCTTCCAAATAGGGTCGGCCCAGGTATAAACCAAATGATTACCATCGGGCGAAAAAACAAGGCAATGAGTATATTCATTATCAATCGAAATAAAGCCAGGTGCAAATTTATCAGGACGGGTACCAGGATGTTTCAATCCTAAATACTGACCGGAATAATGGGAGAATTGAAAATTCAATTTAACCTCCTGGGCAAGTAGCATTACAGGGGCACATAGCATTATAATCAGTAATGGTTTCTTCATCGTTAGTGCTAAATTATATAATGCTGCAAAGCCAGCAACTAAAATTAAAAATCATACTTTTTTCTTCGTGGTCTCGATAGCATAGCAATTGCTTCTTTATCATTATTCGTGAAAGTTTCATTTACCGGGTCCCAATAAATTCTTCTTTTCAATTTCATAGCAATATGATGTAATAAACATGCGCTGCACGACCGATGACCAACTTCAACAGGAGCCGAAGGTTCTTTTCTTGTTTTAATACAATCTAACCAATTGGCATGTTGTTCAGCACTTTCGTACAAATGAATTTCATTCGAACCAATAACCGACTGTAGTATTTTGGGATTGCTTGCATCAATAGGTTTAACACCCCTGTTATCCGTAACAGGATCAGTATCGGTTACTTTATAATTTCCACGGGTAACCCAAAGCCATCCTTCAGTGCCAATAAATTTTACTCCATTAGGTAATTCATTAGAAACAATCATATGCACGCCGTTAGCATACAATGCTTCCGTTTTGAAAATTCCATGTACATCCCACAACCCTTTATAACCAGGATCATCACCCGGGAAGTTTGCATTGCCCCAAATTTCAATTGGGCCGGTAAGTTCTGTGCCCATTCCCCAATGAGCCGTATCAATATGATGAGCACCCCATCCCGTAATCATACCGGCTCCAAACTGTTCGCATCGCAACCACCCCGGCCTGCCTGTAATACCTTTTATGCCTGCATCCTGTGCATGCACTCTATCTTCGGTATAATAAATTTCAGGAGTAGTTCCCAGCCACGCATCGTAATCTAAACCTGAAGGCACAGGCATTTGAAATTTACTGCCACCGCCGGGGTCACCAGGTAAGCCAACCTCAACTGTTTTCAATGCTCCAATTCTTCCATTTCGGACCAACTCACATACTTTTTTAAACTGGGGCCATGGATCAATGGAACGTTGCTGACTTCCCATCTGCAAAATTCTTCCACTCTTTTTTACAGCATTACTTAAAATTCTTCCTTCTTCAATTGTCAGGGATGCAGGTTTTTGCAAATACACATCCTTACCTGCATTAACGGCATGAACTCCAACAACGGCATGTTGATGATCGGGTAAGCTTATATGAACTGCATCGATATCTTTATTTGCCAAAAGCGCTGCATAATCGTAATAAACTTTTATTTCCCAATCACCTTTCAGACCACCATTAAACTGCCCAAATTTTTCGTAATTGCTTCTTACAGCAGCAGGCCCGGCAGCGGCCCGATTTTTATCTACATCACAAACAGCCCTTATTCTTGCGCCTGCATATCTTGCTATTGCTGTCATGTCGTGAGTAATTGAAATTCTGCCGCAACCAATGGATGCAACATTGATCAGGTTGCTGGGTGCATTTTTACCAAATACACTCGCCGGAACAATCATTGGAAAATTAGCGGCAATAGCGGTTCCCACAGCCGTTTTAGCTGTATTGTTTAAAAATTTTCTGCGACTGATAGTTGATTTTTTTTCTTTTTTCATTGGTATAGGTTTGAAGCAATCGTCTTAAATATTTTATTTTTTCAATATTATGGACCGGGCATTTTTTTGTGCTTTCAATGCAAGTTCAGTTGCAAGAAAACAATGTGCCTGTGTCATTGCTGTTTCTGTTCTGTTAACTACATCATCAACAAATAAAGGACCGAATGGCAATACTTCATTGTTGCAATCCACATGTACCATTTCTTTTTTATTTACCAGGTATAAATGATTGCCTCCTTTATTTCCTGAAAGTATATCAGTGTTTTTTCTTACCTCAATATATCCATCAGTTCCGAGTATGGTTAACCTTCCATCACCCCAGGTATCCAGGCCATCTGGTGTAAACCAGTCAACCCTTATATAACCGGCACCACCATTGCCACTTAACATGACATCGCCAAAATCTTCGAATAAAGGTTTGTCGGGATGATGCACATTTCCTACCTGCGACATTAAAACCTGCGCATCGGTTGAGCCGGTAAAGTGTAAATACTGATCGAATTGGTGAGAACCGATATCTGTAAGAATGCCACCATATCTTTTCTTATCCCAAAACCAATCAGGCCGCAC
>Ga0114129_10004915_pt1 | contig 18870 bp, 17 predicted proteins | sample RhiMetdeltSRZDD1_FD_80071 | JGI IMG/M metagenome (GOLD analysis project Ga0114129, IMG submission 80071) | Populus rhizosphere microbial communities from Tennessee, USA - Rhizosphere MetaG P. deltoides SRZDD1 (version 2) (version 2) | ecosystem: Host-associated > Plants > Roots > Rhizosphere >...
GCCGCAGCGGCGTTCGCGAAGCGCAGGATGTCTCGCGGCGGGTCGCCGCGCAGCAGTGCGTGGATGAATGCGCCCCGGAAGACATCGCCCGCGCCTGTCGTATCGACGGGCTTCACGTGCACCCCGGGCTCGTGATGCAGGTGTCGTCCCTCGAGGAGCATCGCTCCGCGTGCGCCGAGCGTCACGGCCACCATGGAGTGATGCGGGACGCGGAGCGCCGTGAGCGCGCGCGCCATGTCAGTCTCTCCTGTGAGCGCGGCCGGGACGTGCTCCGCAAAGATCGGAACGGTGACGGCGTCGATGAGCGCTCGCACGCCTTCCGAGGTCTGCTCGATGTCGCTCGTGACCGGTAACCCGTATTCACGCGCGATCCGCGCCGCCTCGACGCTTGCATCCAGATCCACATCGTCGACGTGCAGGAGCCGCGCGGACCGAATCACGTCGCCGTTGATGTCGCGCGCCTCGAGCGCGACCCGCGGATCGCGCCGCCACAATACGATTCGCTCGCCTTCGCCCTCGTCCAGCAGGATGACGGCGAACGGATTGGCGGCGTCGCGAACGACGCCGTGTGCGATGTCGATCGCGAGCCGGGCGAGCTCGCCTCGCATTCGCGCACCGTTATCGTCCGATCCCGTCGTGCCGATGTAGGACGCGCGCAGCCCCATCGCCACGCACGTCGCCAACGCCGTCGTCACCTGCCCGCCGCAGGACACCAGGTAATCCGTGATCGGCAGCTTGGCACTCGCGCTGTCAGGCCGTGGATACTGGGGAAGGCGATAGACAACGTCGACGGAATTGGCGCCGACCCCAACGACGTCAAGCATCGTCGCAGGGCGACCTTCTACGGGCCAGCTCGTACATCGCGATCGCGGCCGCCGTTGCGACGTTGACCGAGTCGGTGTCGTCCGCCATCGGGATACGCGCGCGAAGAGGGCACGCGTCGAGCGCGGCCTGGGTCAACCCCTCACCTTCATGCCCGAGAACAAGGGCCACCCGCCGGTCCGAGAGTTCTGCTGCGACGGCGTGAAAGCACGGTGCGGACGAGGAAGGGGTCAACGCAACGACGGCGACGCCGTCACGATCGAGCTCGCGCAGCGCGCGCGGCCACTCGTGCGCGCGCGCGAAAGGGATGCGCAGCGCGGCCCCCATCGAGGTGCGGATCGCTTTTCGATACAGCGGATCGGCGCTTGCCGGATCGAGCAGCACCGCGCCAACCCCGAAGGCAGCGGCATTGCGAAACACGCTGCCCACGTTGTCGGGATCGCCGACGCGTTCGAGGATCACGAGGCGGCGCGCTGCGCGCACCAGCGCCAGCCAGTCCAGCGGTACGGGCCGTTCGCCGATCGCCAGACAGCCACGATGAACGTTGAAGCCGGCGACGTGGTCCATCACCGCCGGCGGAACGACGTACACAGGTGTCTCGGGGAGAGAGTCGACAGCGGGCCGCAAACTGGCGAGCGCCGAATCGGTGACCATCACCGACCGCGTGGGAAAGCGACTGCCGCTCAACAGCCGCTGGACGACGAGCCGTCCCTCCGCGATGAAGATGCCGCGTTGCTCGACCAGGACCGGATCCGGGATGTTGCGGTAGTCCGCCAACCGCGGGTCGCACGCGTCGCCGACCGCGATGATCGCTATGGTGCCTGCTCCCCGCCAGCCTTGGCGCGCTCCCACCCACGGTAGGTGCCCAGGACGCGCGTCCATTTGGCAAACTCGGCGAGATGCATCAGCGCCCGCGAGCACGCCATGTCGTCGCGGCGCGCTTCGACTTCTACGTAGAACAGGTACTCCCATGGGCGGCCGCGGATCGGCCGGCTCTCGAGCTTCGTGAGGTTGATGTCGCGCAGCGCGAACACGCTCAGAGCCTTGAACAATGCGCCCGGCGTGCTCGGCAGCGCAAACACGATTGTCGTCTTGTCGGCGTCGGCGCCGGCGGCACCGCCGATGATCGCGAAGCGCGTGATGTTGTACTCGTAATCCTGCACGGCCTCCTGCAGGACCTCGAGGCCGAACACCTCGGCGGCACGCCGCGATGCGAGCGCCGCCGCGTTCTTCAGCTTCTGCTCGGCCACCAGCTTCGCGCCGCCTGCGGTGTCGTACACCGCTTCAACGGTCACACCGAGATTCTTGAGGTATTGCTCGCACTGCGCCAGCGCCTGCGGATGCGAGTACACGACGGTGATATCGGAGATCTTCGCGCCGGGCAGCGCCTGCAGGCAATGGACGACATCGAGCTCCACCTCGCCGGTGATCATGAGCTCGTGATCGAGGAGCAGGTCGTAGTTGCGATGAATGGTGCCGCCAATCGAGTTCTCGAGCGGCACCACGCCGTGCGTGGTGCGCTTCTTCACCACCGCCTCGAACACTTCGTCGAAGCTCTTGCACGGCATCGTTTCGACCTGCGGTCCGCCGTACACAAGTGCGGCAGCCTCGCTGTAGGCGCCGGGTTCTCCCTGATACGCGAGTCTCACGAATGATCTCCCGCCGGGTCCGCAAGGACCGGTCTACATGCCAATTGTTATTCGCCCCGAGGACCCTGGGGAAGGGCCGCGACCGCGGATCGCACCGCGCCCCCCGCCAGGATGCCCACTGTCGACACGACGACGATCGCACACCGCATCCAGATCGGGGTCGGCGGTGCATAACCTGCCGCAAATCCCCAGATCAGGACGATCGACTGAAACGCGGCGGCGACCATCGTGTACCGCATCGGGTCGTGGGCGGCGATTCGCGCCGCCACGTATCCGCCCAGAATCGCGGCCACGCCGGTGTAAAGGAGGCGCGCCGCCATCATCAACGGGGAGTTGAGGACAGCCGCGAAGTCGCCTGGTGTCGTCAGCGGCTGCTGCGCCAGCGCGTTGACGAGCGTAATCTCGAGCGACTGCACCAGCAGCCTGGTGACCGCCAGCGCGCCGATCACCGCGACCAGCCCGCGGATCGCGTTCATTGCTTCATGACGAGCGCGCCGATGACGTAACCGGCTGCGGCAACGCCGAACCCGACCAGGAACATGTCGCGGCCGCTCGCCCACATACCCCGTCCCGTAAAGATGCTGCGCGCGGCGCCGACGCCGAAGTGCGCCAGCATACTGACCGTCAGCGACAGCCAGATCGCCGGGCCTGCCGACACGATCAGAAAGGGCAACAGCGGGATGACCGCGCCGACGGCCGTGGCGGATCCGGTTACCAGTCCGTCAGCGAGCGGTGTCACGGAGGCGGCCTGAATTCCCAGCTCCTCCTGGACCTTGGTCGCGAGCGCGCGCGTCGGATCGCGCATCATCGCCTCCGCAGACACGCGCGCAATCCCCGGCGAGAGTCCTTTCACCTCGAGAATCAACGCGAGCTCTTTTTCCTCGAGGTCAGGCATCAGCCGCAGCTCGTCTCGTTCGATCGCGATCTGCCGCGCGGCCACCTCCGCCTCGCTCTTGGCGGCGAGGTACCCGCTCGATCCCATCGACAGTGCATCCGCGAGCGCGCCGGCAATGCCCGTGACGATGACGAGGTGAGGTGCGATATTCGCGCCGATCACTCCAGCCACGAGACCGAAATTCGCCGTGAGCCCGTCGTTGAAGCCATACACGACGCTTCGGAGATAACCGCCGGCGGCGTGACCGTGCCAGGGCTCACCTGTGCGGCCGATCGATGCCGACAGATGCTGTGCATGCTCGGCGGATTCGGTCGCGATCGCCACGGCCGTGTCGTGCGTGGCCTTGTCGGTCGCACCGCGCGCCAGGCGCAGGTACGACCCGACCTCGCGCGATTCCTCGGCAACGATCAGCGGCAGGACCGAAGAGGAGCCGAACACCCCCGCGATCGCCGCGAGGACACGGCTGCGCAACGACGGCGCGTGGGGCGGTACGGTGCCGCCGTGCTCCTGGAAAAGGGCGCGCCACCTCTCGACGTGCTCGTCTTCCACTGTCGCCAGGTTCTCGAAGATCGCGCGGCGCTGCGCGTTCGACTCGGTTCGTGCCAGCGTGCGATACAGCCACGCGGCATCCATCTCATCACGGTAGTACTCGCTCCAGGCGGGTTCAACAGGCATGTCAGAAAAGCGCAGTCACGACGGACGCGACGATCGACGCGATCGACAGCGCGAGGCAGAGGAGGGCGATGAGCACGTGGTCGGCGCGCTCGGGCTTCAGGGGATCGAGAAGTCTCGCGGCAAGGTAGCCTCCGCCAAACCCGCCGAGGTGGGCGTAGTTGTTGATGATGCCTTGCAGGAAGATCCCTTGCACCAGCACCATCAGTATCGAGCTCTGCGCGTAGCTGCGCGCCATCGAACTGCCGCCGCGGTGGCCGTAGTAGTAGATCGCGCCGAGCAGTCCAGTGATGCACGCCGACGCGCCGATGGTGATCCCGCGGCCGCTTCCGAGCAGCGGTATCGCCGGCATGAACAGGCCCCAGAACACACTGAATGCAAACCCCGCCACTCCACCGGCCGTATAGATGATCACCATCCGGCCGGGGCCATACAGCTCTGCCACCGCGGGCGCCAGCTGACGCACTGCCATCATGTTCAGCACGATGTGCAGTGCACCTCCATGGAGCCAGGACGCGCTGAAGATCGTCCACCATCGCCCGAAGCCAAATACCAGTTCTGGTCCGGTGGCGCCGAATAGGAGCAGCGCCGGGACGGATGGACCGAGGAACCCAAACAGGCCCCTCATGTTGATGCTGCCGCCCGAGGCGACGAGTGTGAGGACGTAGACGACGGCGCAGGTGCCGATGACGAACGGCACGAAGCCGAGGTCCTGGCCGAGCGATCGGAGCAGCGGCGCGAACCCCCACAATCCCGGATTCCGGCGTCCACAGTTGTAGCACTTGTCATCGCCGACGCCGACGAGCACCCCACAGGAGGTGCAGATCACGGAGCCCGTGGTTTGACGACGAAGCATTCGGTCGATGATAGCCTTAACAAACTCCCAACTCCCAAAAGCCAATTCCCAATCGCCTTGGGAGTTGGAAGTTGGAGGTTGGGCTTTGACCGCATGAAACTCATTGTCGGAATCACAGGAGCGACCGGCGTCATCTACGGCGTACGGCTGCTGGAGCGGCTGCGCGAGGCTGGCGTCGACACGCATCTGGTCATCAGCCGTTGGGGCGCACGGACCCTGCTCCACGAGACGCCGTACTCGCGCGAACAGGTCGAGGCGCTGGCGAGCGAGGTCTACGCGCCGAACGACATGGGTGCCGCGATCGCGAGCGGATCGTTTCATACGGAGGGGATGGTGATTGCGCCCTGCAGCGTGAAGACGCTCGGCGCGATTGCGCACGGGTACGGCGACAGCCTCGTGCATCGTGCCGCCGACGTCACGCTCAAGGAGCGCCGCACGCTTCTGCTGTCGGTCCGCGAGGCGCCGCTCAGCGAGATTCACCTCGAAAACATGCTCAAGCTCGCGCGGATGGGGGCCATCATCCTTCCGCCTGTGCCCGCGTTCTACATCAACCCGCGCACGCTGGACGAGGTGATCGATCACACGGTCTCGCGGATGCTGGATCAGTTCCGGATCGAGGTGCCGGGCGCCCACCGGTGGGCGGGCGAGATGGGTGTCGGCCAGCGCGACAAGTCGTAGTGTGGCGCTCGAGGGGAGCGGATGTGTCAGGTCCGCTCCGTGTTTTTCAACCTCTCGCGCGCGGCCGCCACGGCGCGCTCGGCATCATCCACCGCCTGCGCGGCTTCCTCGGCCTGGCTGGCCACGCGCCGTGCTTCCTGGCGCGCGGCCTCGGCCTCGGCTGACGCCTTTTCGAAGCGTGTTTCGAGCGCGGCCTTCGCGCTATCCATCTCCTTCGCATTCGCCGCGGCTTTCTTCATCGCGGCGCGCGCCTGCTCAGCGGCGCGCTTGGCTTGCTTCAAGTCGCGCTCCGCATCGAGCAGCGCCTTTCGCGCCGCGGCCTGCTGCTGGCGTTGCTCGGCGTCGCGGCGCCTGGCCTTCTCTTCCGCACTGCCGCTTTGCTTGGCGGATGTTTCAGTCCTGGGCTGACTGAACGGGATCACACGCGGTGGGGCCCCGCCTTGGCGCGCGGAGGCGCCTCCGCGCGGGACGAGGGCCGCGAGCGCTTCGAATCCAGGAGGATCGACATCGCTCGTCAGGCGGCCGGCCGGCGCTGCTTCCGTCTGTCCTCCATAGGTCGCAAGCGCCTCCAATGTCGTCATGATGCGGCGCATCGTCTCGGGAGAAGCCGGGTGACCCGATTCGCGAAGGATGTCGGCGGCGCGTTTCGTCATGTCGGACAACGCTTCGCGGCGCGCGTCGAGCGGCGCGCGAAGATCGGTGGACTGACCCGCGAGCTGAGCGGCCTGTGCTGTACGGAACTGGTTGCCCGCGGCTAACAGGCGATCGAAAGCCAGGCGGTCACGCCAGTACAGCTGGTTCGCAACCCAGGCGGACAGCGTCGGCTTCGAAAGAGCCTTCACACGCTGAGCTTCGGCTGCGTCACCGGATTTTTTCAGCGTCGTTGCAAGGGCGTTACGTGCGGGCGTGAACTCGGATAGAGGGAGTTGAAACAGCCTGTCGACCTCTGATTGATGGCTATCTTCCCCCTTCCCCCTTCCCCCTTCCCCCTTCCGAGATGCCATATGTGACCTAGTCTGTCACAGCCTCCTCGTAGACTCTGAAGTACGCGATTGACGAAGCTGAAAAACGTGGAAATCGACGGATGTGGAAGACGGATTGCATTCCCCGATTCGACGATCGCGGCAGCCAATTGATGAGGAGATAAGCAATGGGAGCGCATGCGATTCAACACACGGATAGTGCGGAGCAGCTCGCGCTGTACGAGGGTTCATTGCCCGCGCCGGCGGTGCGCTCACCGCGCGCGCGTGTTGCGGATCAGCCACGGATGTGTGCGGCATGTAGGGCGCACGAGGCGCGCTATGGCTTCAGGGACAGGCAAGACGACCCGGTGGTCGGACGGCCGAACACACTCTGCTTCGATTGCTTCCGCATGGAGATCGATCGCCGCCAGGCCGCTGCTGCGCAACTTGCCAAGGGGTGGAATGCGACGCAGGCCAGCCTGCCGCTGGCAGGAAAGCTCGATGCGCTGAGCCGCCGACGCCGCCGCGCGCAAATCGCGGCACGCCACGCGCTCGAACTTCGTTGAGGAGAAGGTACGTTCGTGACCTTCGCGGATTTCGCGCCCTTCGTGGTTAAGGTCGTTGGGATTTGGGATTGGGGCTTTGGGCTTTGGGATTTTCCCGGAAGGTCTCTGCCGATCCCGGGGCCTTGAAGTCGATGACACGGTCGCCGGCCTGGCCCGTGACCGTGTACTGTCCGCGCATCTGAAGGAAGTTGACGCCGTTGGCAATCGGACCCTGCGCCATGCGCGTCATCACTACGGAGCCCACGTCGAACCGCAGGTGGATATCGATCAGCGGGCTCCGGCCGGCGACGGTGATCGTACGCGGTTGGCCTCGGTCGTCGTTCTCCTCGGCGATCGTGACGTCGCTCGCATAACCCAGGGGGCCATCCGGCCCGAGTGCGCCAATGAACCCCGGGATCCGATCCGGATCCGCCGCCTCGCGGGGTGGAAACACCCGCCCGAAGATGACGGACAGATCACCCTCCTGCACCTGCCCCCACTGCCATGAGACGCCCTTCCAGAACCCCCAGTTGTGGTCGTGATATCCAGCTCCGCCGTCCAACGAGAGCCGCTCGCCGTCGACCTCGAGCGTGCCGTTCAGGAGACCCGACATCACGGGCACCACATAGCCGGTGCGCCATCCGCGCGCGCCGCCGATTTCAATTGGCGGCACCAGCCGGCCGGGTGAGGCTTCTATGCCGATACGTCCCCGCGCCACGCGGCCGCCTTCGCCCCTCAGATCGAGGTCGATCTCGTAGCGCAGGCCATTGAGGGTCACGCGGTTGCCGCCGATCGTCAGTTCTGGCGCACGGAGCGCATCCTCTTCGCGCATGTGTCCCGGGGCGCTGAAGTTCTCAACATGTCCGTTGCGATCGAGCTGCAGGCGCACGCCGGCGGAGCGGGATCCATCGGGCTGCCTTGGTCCAACGAGAAAGGTCAGATAGAACCGCGCATCCGGCGCGCGCCCGTTGAAGTACAGCCACTCGGCCCACGAGTCCTGCCATTCCGGCGCGTCCGGAATCGGATGGAACCGATCGAGCTGCCGCAGCACGGCATCGGGTGTGGTCTGCGTCCACGAAACGTCTTCACTGGTGTCGCGCCAGTCTCCGCTGAGCGCGATCTCCGGATCGTTCATCGTTCGCTCGAGGCTTGGAATACCACCACGCGCACCGATGCGCACGGATTGATCGTTGTGGAACAGATACAGCGCCGCCGTGTGCGACGGCGATGCGGCGCGGATGCGTCCCCTCAGCTGGTTGGCCTGCAGCGTTCCGGACAGCACCATCCGTGCGGGCACCGTGGGTTCGAGGTGAATCAAGACATCGCCCCCGCCGACGAGCGCAGCTGACTGCGCCTGGTCCAAAACGATCTCGGCGACGCCAAGCAGGATCGCCATGACCGAGACACCGACACCGAAGCCGGCCGCGAGCACTGCCGTGCGGATTGGATGTGCCGTCAGCGATCGGACTGCCAGCCTCCCAATCATGCGTGTCCGGCCTCGCTCTCTATGTGCCCGTCACGCATCGTCAGCACTCGCGTGGAGCGCTCTGCCAGCGCCGGGTCGTGCGTGACGATGACGAGGGCGGTGCCGTCGGCGTTGACGCGATCGAGGAGCGCGGCAATCTGCTCTCCGGTCGCGCGATCGAGCTCTCCGGTCGGCTCGTCCGCGAGCAGCAATCCCGGCCGATTGGCGAGCGCCCGCGCGATCGCCACACGCTGCATCTCGCCGCCCGAGAGCTCCGACGGACGATGGTCCGCGCGCGCGCCAAGGCCCACATAGTCGAGCAGCTCGCCGGTGCGCTTCCGCCGCTCCGCCTTTGACACCGCAGCCTCCGATTGCGGCAGCTCGACGTTTTCCCAGGCGGTCAGCATCGGCAGCAGAAAGAAGCGCTGGAAGACGAAGCCGATCTGGCGGAGCCTCAGAAGGCTGCGCTGACGATCTGAAAGGATCGACACGTCCTTTCCCTGGAACAGCAGCGTTCCGGCGGTGGGCGCTTCGACGCAGCCGAGCATGTGGAGCAACGTCGACTTGCCGCAGCCGGAAGGACCACGGATCGCGAGGTGATCGCCCGGCGCGATCCGCAGCGACACGTCGGCCACGGCCGTGACGGGTCCGGCGGGCATGGGGAAGACACGGCTCACGTGGCTGGCTTCCACAACACACAGCGGCGCGGACCCTGTGGGTCCGCGTTCATCAGCCTGCACCGCCGGTCCGCCGATCATCCAATCACCTCATCTCTCAGCGTCGCGGCGATCGGCAGTCGCGCGACGATTCGAATCGGGTAGAGTGCCGCGATGATGGCGGTCGCCACGAGCAGCAGGAGATGGACCCGCAGCGCGGACGGCTCGAAGACAAAGAAATGAACCTCGGCCGGAATGCCGGGAATGCGCTTGAGAATCCGATCGAGGCCTGCCGCCAGGAGAGCGCCGAGCGGCAACGACAGCAGGCCTCCGCCGCCGACAATGAGGACCGATTCGCAGAGGACGTCGGCGACGACCCTCCACCGTGAGAATCCCAGGGCACGCAGCGCAGCAATCTCGCCGAGTCGCTGGTTCACCGAGACGGTGAGCAGTACCGTAATCAGCAGCACCGCAAACGACAGCGTGACGGTCGTCAGCACCGTGGAGATTTGCCGGAAATAGGTGAAGCCCCCGCGTTCGAAACGGCTTACCGCCTCGGCGTTGCTGAGGACATTGAGCTCCGGGAGCAGTTGTGCCACGTCCACGGCCGCGGCGTCGGTGCTCGCATTCTCCCGGGAGGCGACCATGATCACATCCGCCGCATCGAGTTCGTTGCCTCCGCACGCAGCGGCCAGCATGTCGATCGAGGTCGCGACGGTGGCGCCGTTCGGCGTATCGAAAGGAAATTCGGCGACGCCGCTGACAGTGAACGTCATGGGCGGCAGCGCCTGCTTGTTGTCGCTACACGACGCCCGCACCACCACGCGATCGCCGGGCTGCAACTGCGTGCGCCGCGACGTGTTTTCGTTGATGACGATCTCCGGTCCATTCGCGATGTCGCGCCCGCGAAGCATCGTCCATGGATGGGTGTTCGTTCCGGCGACACCCTGGAAGGACGTGTACTGCCCGCGCCGGCCCTCCTTCTGAACGACCGCGTTGGCGAACCGCAACGCAATTGCGGATCGGACCGACGGCAGGTGCGCGATGGCGTCCGCCCGGGTGATCGCATCGGGGATGAGCGGACCCTGCCCGGGCAGGGCATCGGTTGCCGTGACGCGGAGGTCGAAGCCGGTGCGTTCGAGCAGGCCGCGCATCGAGATGACGAGTCCCTGCGACAGCAGCAGCATGTCGAAGAGCAGGGCGCCTACCGCGGCAACGCCGAGGACGCCGAGCGACGCGCGCGCCGGCTGGCGCACGAGGCTCCGCCAGGCGAACCCCATGGCGTTCATCGGCGGGCGAGGCTCAGGCCGTTGCGTCGGAGGAGCGCCCATGCCGCGACGACAGTCGCCGAGACGCCGAGCGGGACCGCGATGGCGACGCAGACGGCCGCCACCTCGGGCGTCACTCGCACGAACACAAGCGCGGTGTCATATCGCCACTGGAAGAAGCGATTGATGATCCCCTCGGCGCCGAGCGCGAGTACAAGCCCGAAGAGCGAGCCGGCGGTCGCAATCAGGACGCCTTCGATGAACAGCTGTACGAGGATGCGGCGTGTGGGCAGGCCAATCAGCCGAAGCACGCCGACGGTGGGACGGCGCTCGTCGACCAGCATGAGGGTCAGCGCGAGCAGGAACACGGTGGAGGCGATGATCGTGACGATCGCGATCGCCAGGTGAAAGCGTTCGAGCACGACAAACGGGCCGGTGGATCCCGCGGCGCCGCTGGCTGGCCGCGCGGCGATCCCCGGCATCCGCGCGCCCACGTCGCGCGCAAACGCCCGGGCATCATTCGGATCGACGAGCGCCACGTTGATGTTCCTGACGTACTCGCTGCCGGCCGGCATCCCGGGTTGGCGCGTGAGCTCGAGGAGATCGGGCAGGTGGAGCCGCACCTCGCGGATCACGGCGCCGAGCTTCACGGGATCCGGGGTCGGCTCGTACACGCCCGCGATGCGGAACTCGCGCGCGCCGCTGCCGTCGGCCGCGGCGGCGAGGCGCACGGTATCGCCGACGCTGAGGTGCTCGCCTTCGGCCAGCTGCCGCGAGATCAGAACTGACGCGGGGTTCTCAGCGGCCCGCACCGCTCCCGCAGCGACGAGCATCGCCAGCAGTGCAGAGGTGATGAACCGGATCCTTCGACGCCACGTGGGAGTCCGTGGACCCAGTCGAAATCGCATGGACACCCGTCGATTATATCGGCGTGTCTTGACGCGCCGCGGCGACGCGCGGATTCATGACGTGGAACCACAAGGGCGGCAGCAATGCCAGCAGGAGCATCGCGCCGTACCCACCGGGCAGATGCGGCGCGTGCGGGAGCAGCTCGAGCGATTGATAGCGCTTGGCCGTCGACATGTGGTGGTCGGAGTGACGCGGCAGGTTGATCAGCAGCCAGTTGCTCACGCGGCTTGCCGAGTCCCACGAGTGCTCGGGCCGGACCGGCTCGTACGCCCCGGGCGTCACCTGCTTCCGCTGCAGGCCATAGTGCTCGACGTAGTTGATGATTTCGAGAATGACGATGGCCACCGCCGACTGGCCGGCGAAGAGTGCGACACTGACGGGACCGAGCACGATGGCAATGAAGGAGTAGATCGCGATCTCAATCAGCGCATACCGCACCATCAGGTTGTGCGTCGACCAGATCGCCTGTTTCTGGTCGTTCAGCCGCGTCCGCTCGATGCTCCATGCGCTTGCAATGCTGCCCAGCACGGTGCGTGGAAGGAACCGGTACACGCTTTCGCCGAGTCGCGCGGTCGCGGGATCGTGCGGCGTGCCGACGTGCCGGTGATGTCCTTTCACATGCTCGATCGCGAAGTGCGGATACGTCACGCTTGACAACAGAGTGTTGCCGAACGCGCGTTCGTATCCCCGGCGCCGATGAATCAGCTCGTGGGCGAACGTCATCCCGATGGCGCCGGTCGCCACGCCCACCGAGACCGCCGCGGCGGCACGTTCCCACAGCGACAGGTCTGCCAGCGGCACCGACGCCACCAGCCACCAGAGGAGCATGAGCTGCACAGGGACCCATGCCCAGGTCACGAGCCGAAACCACTTGTTGAACGCAAGGTCGGGTGCTTGACGGGAGAACGGCGGCCCGCCGGAGATCGCGTCGATCACCGGCAGCACCCCGAACACGACCACGATCGGGAGCGCCGCAAACCACCCTCGGTTGTGGATCGATACGACGATGAGGGCCGGGAGGAGGAACGCGATCCAGAACGGGAACGTTGCCCAGAACGACCTAGTCACGACTGATCGTTTCGATGCGGGTCCATTCCGCATCGGTAACCGGCATCACCGAGAGGCGCGACATGCGCACCAGCGGAAACCCCGCGAACGCGCGGTCAGCCTTGATCTCGGCGAGCGTCACCGGACGCGGCAGCTTCTTCTCGGGCACGACGTCGACGACGAACATCTTGCCCGACCGATCCTGCGGGTCGGGGTACGCGTCGCCGGCCGCGCGCGCGACCGCGACGACGGCTTTCTGCTTCCCTGTGTGATAGAAGAAGATGCGATCGCCCTTCCGGATCGAACGCAGGTGTTTCTGTGCAAGCGGATTCTTCACGCCGGCCCACACCGTCTTCCGATCGTGTTCGAGCTGATCGTAGCTGTAGTGTTCCGGTTCTTCCTTCACCAGCCACTGGGCCATGGCGCGGATTATAGCGGCCCGCCGCCTGTCGCGCCGAAGCTCGACGGGGCCGCCAGCGCGAAGGCGGGCAGCGTTGCCGAAGCTGCGTGACCGGATCAAGCCCGGCGTGCAGGTGGTGATTGTCGGCATCAATCCCGGCGTGCGGTCCGCGCTGACCGGGCACCACTTTGCCGGATTCTCGAACCGCTTCTGGAAGCTGCTGTTCGAGTCGCGCCTCGTTCCTGAGCGCGTCACCTATGAAGATGACGATCGGCTGCACGAGTGGGGCTACGGCATCACGAACATCGTGGCGCGGGCCACCCCGGGCATCGACACACTGCGGCCTGACGAATACGTCCGTGGCCGAGGACGGTTGCTCGCCAAGGTCCGAAAGTACAGACCCCGTGTCGTTGCGCTTGTCGGCGTAACCGTGTTCCGTTCGATGTTTCCGGGGCACAAAGGGCCGGTGCCGCTGGGCCTCCAGCGAGAGACGCTTGGCGATTCGGCCCTCTTCGTCCTGCCCAATCCAAGCGGACGTAACGCGAACTTCTCGTACACCGAGATGCTCGCGGCGTTCACAAGCCTCAAGAGGTTTGTGAGACGGGCCGGTCGTGTCCGGCTTCAGCCGGACCGGGATCAGTGAACCCGCGGGGCGATGATGGCGTGCGGCTCGGCCTCGAGCGCCTGCGGCCTGTGTGCGGCGTACGCGGTCGCGCTCGCGAGGGCGATGAGCGCGCCTGCTTCGACGGCGTCCACGGGCTTGGAGAAATAGAAGCCTTGCGCGTGCGGACAATGGAGCTTGCGGAGCCGCTCAACCTGTTCCGCGGTCTCGATGCCCTCCACGATGACGCCCTTCCCGAGGTTCTGTGCGAGCGACACGACCGCCGCCAGCACGTTCGAACCGCTCGGATCGAGCGGATCCCTCGCCAGGAACGAGCGATCGATCTTGACGGTGTCCACCGGGAAGCGGTGGAGATGTCCGAGCGAAGAATAGCCCGTGCCGAAGTCGTCCAGCAGCAGCTGTACGGGGAGCATCTTGAGCTCCTTGATGACGCGCATCGCGGTCGCGGCGTCCTCGGCCAGCGCGCTCTCGGTGATTTCCAGCGCGAGGGTGCCGTGCGCGAGCGAGTACTTGCGCAGCATCTGCCCGACGGCTTCCACGATTCCCGGCTGCATCAACTGGCGTGGTGAGATGTTGACGCTCATCGAAAGCGGCGGATCGAGTTGGTACTGACGCTGCCAGACCGAGGCCTGGCGGCACGCTTCACCGAGCACCCAGATGCCGAGCGGCACGATGACGCCGGTCTCTTCAGCGAGCGGAATGAACTCGGACGGCGGGATCATCTCGCCGCCGGCGCGTTCCCAGCGCAGGAGCGCCTCGAAGCCGGCGAGCGAGCCATTCTTCAACGCGATCACCGGCTGATACACGAGCTTGAGCTCGTCGTTCTCGATCGCGCGGCGCAGCTCGGTCTCAAGGTTCAGGCGAACCACGGCGTGGTCGCGCATGCGCTGCTCGAAGACGACGTGACACGCCTTGCCGAGCGCTTTTGCGCGGTACATGGCCGTGTCCGCGTCGCGAAGGAGCTCTTCCGGGTATTCGTAATAGGCGGCGCCCATCGCGATGCCGATGCTCGTCGTCACGAAAATCTCGCGTCCGCTGTCGAGGCGCATCGGTTCGCGGAAGAGCGATTGCACCCGCTCCGCCACGAACTCGACGTCGCCGACGCCGTTGACCCCGTCGAGCAGGATCGTGAACTCATCACCACCCAGGCGCGCCAGCACGTCGCCGGTGCGGAGGCACGTGGCGAGCTTGTGCGCCACCGAGGTGAGCAGCTGATCGCCCACGAGGTGGCCGAGACTGTCGTTCACCAGCTTGAATCGATCGACGTCGACGAACAGGACGGAGTAACGGTAGTCACCCATCCGTTTCGAGCGCGCGAGGATGCGGCCGAGCCCCTGCATGAACGCGGCGCGGTTGGGAAGATTCGTCAGCGAGTCGTGCCGAGCCGCATGCTCCAGGCGCGCCTGAGCCTCATGCCGGTCGGTCACGTCGGTCTGCGATCCGGCGACGCGAGTGGCGGTGGCGTCTGCGTCGCGGACCGCGATGCCGCGGCAGAGCATCCAGCGATACGCACCTTCGGCGGTTTGAATCCGGTGCTCGTGCTCGAGATGCGGAGTCTCGCCGGCGAGATGGGCGCCCAGCGCCGCACGAAGCCCTTCGACCTCGTCGGGGTGCACGCGATTGAGCCAGTCGAGCAGCGTGGTGCCGACTTCGTCGTCTCCGAGGCCGAGCATCGCTTTCCACCGCGGCGAGAAGTAGACGCGGTTGCGGACGACGTCCCAGTCCCACAAGCCGTCGTTCGATCCGGCGGCGGCGAGCGCGTAGCGCTCCTCGCTCGACTTCAGCAGCTGCAGCGTTTCACGCAGCCGGCCCTCGGATTGTTGCGCGAACTTGAGCGCCTGCTGCGCCTGGTCGTGCAGCTCGGTGACCTGCAGCGTGTGACGCTGTTCGTCCTCGAGGCGGCCGAGGTACACCTTGTAGCTGCGGAATGTCAGGTAAACCGGCGGAATGAGAATCGGCAGCAACCACTGGCTGGCGCCGTTCACGATGGTGGCACCGACCATCGCCACCGTGGCACCGACGAAATAGCTTGGCGCGCACCAAAGGAAGTTGTCGTTCCAGACGCGAAGAAGTCTCTGGCCTGACGTCAGCGCGACCGCAATTGACACCGACGCGGTGTTGGCCAGGTAGTACGCGGTGGCCGCAGCCAGCAGAGGCGTGGCGATTTGCGGCCATCCAAGGTCGCCGGCGCCACCGCCGCTCCAGCCGAACACGAGGCCCGCAAATTCGATCGTGAGGACGATTGCCGCGATGTTGAACAGCGTTCGGTAGGTTGGATTTCCCTTCCGGACGTTCAAGGTCGACTGCGTCACCGCGCTCGCTGCCGCGACAAACACGGTCTGCTCGGGTCCCAGTAGGAGCAGCGCCGTGAAATCGACGACATACGAAACCGACATCGTCGAGGCGCTCCGCGTGAGCGGCAGCCGGACTTTCAGGGTTGATGCGAGGCACGACAGGACGACCAGAGAGAGGAAGAGCGCCCACTGCGAGACTTGCACGTGTGTCGCACAGTACGTGAAGACAAGGGCGCCTGCCGTAATCACACTGCCCACGTACAAGCGAGCCAGGAGGGGGAGATCCCCCTCCTTTTTGGTCGCCGTGGTCAGCGGCTGTGCCGCTGTGGCAGTGTCGTCGGTGGTGTCCATTACGGTCAACATGCACTGGACCCCGGCTTCGGAGAACGAAGCTGGAATGCAGTGTGGCGTCTAGTGCACGACTGAGCTCCACACGGCCTTCGCCTGGAACCAGTCCTGCGAAACGATCGACCACATAACCTGGTCGAGGAACTTGCCGTCCTTCAGCAGCGATCCGCGAAGGACGCCTTCCTGCACGGCGCCGAGCTTGCGCAGGGCGCCATTGCCGCGGCCGTTCTGTACGACCGCGCGCGCTTCCATTCTGTTCACCGCGGTGTTGTGGAAGGCGAAGTCGAGGGTCATTCTCGCGCTGGCGAGAAACATCCCCGTTCCCCAGAACGGAGAGCCCACCGCGAATCCCCACTCCGCCACCGAGAATTTCGGCGCGATCGCGCGGACCTGCACGAGACCCACCGCGTGGTCACAGCCCTCGGGGACGATGCCGAACGTGAACTGATTACCGGCCTGGCGCTCCCGATGCGCCCACTGGATGAACTTCTCGAAGCCCTGCGCCGTGGTCGGCGGCGGCGAGATGAACTTCGCCACTTCTTCCGACGACAGCATCGACAGGAGCGAGAGGGAATCGGTCTTCACCAGCTCCCGAAGCATCAGTCGCTGGCCCTTGAGCACCGGCAGCATCTTCGTCCAGTCGCCGACCGCGGCAATCGGAGAGGGTGCTGACATCGCGACTGCGTCGAAGTGAATCGGTTCGAGATTCTGTGCCTGAGCCATGACGACCTTCACCTTCTCAATCGAATTGACAGTTTGGCCAATCAACATTGAAGTAGTCCGGGAGCTCATTGCGAGCCTCCCTTCGTCACGGCCGGGACGAGTCTGTCTACCGGCAGAATGCTTTCACCCCACACGATGTTCTCGCCCCAGACGATGTTCTCGCCCCAGACGATGTTCTCGCTCCAGACGATGTTCTCGCTCCACACGATGTTCTCGCCCCAGACGATGTTCTCGCCCCAGACGATGTTGTTGGCGCCGAGGATATGCTCGCCCCAGACGATGTTTTCGCCCCAGACGATGTTGTTGGCGCCGATGATGTTCTCGCCCCAGACGATGTTCTCGCCCCAGACGATGTTCTGCGTCCACGGAATCGTCACGCCGCCGTAGACGCTGTACGGCAGGACCGCAATCGTGAGCCAGGGCGCACCCACGGGGACGCCCGGGTCTGCTGAACGAGCGAGTTTGACCACGCCGTGTCCGTTTACGCGGCCCGCGCCCTGCGTCATCCGGTCGTACACGTTGCCGTTGGCGTCGTGCATGGTGAACGCCGTGTATTCCATGAACGCCTTAATCGCATTCGCCGTCAGGCGCGGGCGTGTCGTCGATCCCAGAAGGGTATTGGTCGTCGTCATCGCGGTCCGGCTGGCCTCGAGCACGACGGCCACGAGACCAGACTCAACTCCGGCGGCGCCGCTCGTTCCGCTCAGCTTGATGTAGTTCTTCTTTCCCGATGCGTCCGCCACGAGCAGCGAGGGATACGTCGCCGCCAGATAGCTTCCCTGCGCCACAGGGGCCACCAGGTTCTGGCCCGGCGCCGCGAAATCGGGCTTCGCGAAGCGGTCGAACAACGTAGGTCCGCGCGAGCTGTAGTTGGCAATCAGGTCGTCGGACGGATCGATCGTGCCCTGCGTTTTCGCCGAGGCGATGGCATAAGCCGATGGTGAGTTGGCCGGCGACAGGATGCCGCCATATGCCACCTGGTTCGTCCGGGGATTCACGCCGGCATTGCCAGCCGAGACGACGACGATGATTCCCGCGCGCGAGGCTGCCTCGACTGCCTTTACCAGCGGGTCGGTCGCGGCCCGTTCGTACGGCTGATGACCGAGCGACAGGTTCATCACGTCGATGCCGAGCGCCGCACGGTTGACGGTGCCGAATTCAATCGCGGCGATGACATCGCTGGTCGCACCGCTTCCGGAGTCGTCGATGACCTTCAGGCCGATCAGGCGTGCGTTCGGCGCGACGCCTGCGTAGGCGCCATCTGACAGGCCACCGCTGCCTGCAATGAGCCCCGCGACATGCGTGCCGTGGCCGTAACGGTCGTTCGGCTTTGTCGCGGTACCTCTCTGGCCATGCGTGAAGTCGTAGAAGGCAGTGATGCGGGTAGCGAGTTCGGACGTGGGCGCGACGCCCGAGTCGAGAACGGCTACGCCGATACCGTTCCCCTTGGGGTCGAGATCAGTCAGGCCGAGCTGCGCGCGCAAGTTGTTCGCCTTCTCGTCCTTGCCCCCGCCCAGACTCACGGCCGCGAGCGGCGCGACGGCGACCTCTGCATCGATGGAAATGGAGCTGACGCCATCAAGACCTGCCAGCCAAACGAGATGGTTGGCGGAGATGTCGATCGCCAAGATTCCTGAGCGCAGCAGCTGTCGGCGGACTTTGATGCCCTTGGACCTCAGCGCCTTCGACAACGCGTTGAGGTTGCCGTCAACGGTGGCGAGCACGTGCACCGTGTCGCTCGACCCGGAGCGGGCGATCTGCGCGATCTGCTGGTCGATGTGAGCTTTCTTCGTTGGCGGAGATCCGCCCTTTCCAGCGATTATGACCGGGGCCTGGAGCATCACCAGTATGGCGATGGCAGACCACGTACGGACCTTAAGTAGACTCATGTTGGGCAACTCAAGAGCAACATGGGATCCAGGAGCTCAGCTATTCATTGGAGGCAGCTAAGCCATTGGAATAGAGATACTTGGACATGTTCTGTGGAGCGTGTGTTTGATCCGCACATGCGCCAGGTCGGAACACGCCTCGAGTGCGTGCGCGCACGTCCTGTCGGTAC